>Ga0228698_1000004_pt1 | contig 367000 bp, 325 predicted proteins | sample McNCre117_Aug_MG_FD_178015 | JGI IMG/M metagenome (GOLD analysis project Ga0228698, IMG submission 178015) | Freshwater microbial communities from McNutts Creek, Athens, Georgia, United States - 1-17_Aug_MG | ecosystem: Environmental > Aquatic > Freshwater > Creek | place: USA: Georgia... | reverse complement strand
CGGCCTCCTGCTCCTTCAGGATGCCGATGATCTGTTCCTCTGAAAACCTGCTGCGCTTCATGTCGTCCGTCCTCTCGATGGGCCGGACTCTACTTCAAACTGGAGGAGTTTTCTCGAGGCAGGTCAGATCCTCTCAACTTTTCCAGCTTTCTTTAGGTCGTGCAGAGAAACCAGGATGCGCCTGGTCATGTCTGTGCGGACCTTACGATCAGCCTCGGGATCGAGCCCTTTCTCTCGCATCGCCCGGACAGTCACATCGTCTGCGGTGATGACGCCCTTCTCTCGAAGCATGTCGTAGCAGCGTCGGGTGATCTCGTTGCGCCCGAAATAGGTTGATCGCTTCGGCATCCGGCCCTTGGTCGGGATTTCCTCGGGGATCAGGCCGTAAATCTTCAAGACCGCATCGATGTGAAAGAGGTCGGCCTGCAGTCGATCAATTTCCCGCTGCAGATCGATGAGCCGCCCGGCCACTGCCGAGCGCTTTTCCTTCAAGCCGGAGATAAGGAAGGTGTTTCCGTCGGGACGACCAGGAGAATCGCCGGAATATGTGGAGCCGGTGACAGCCGGGGCTATGTCGACGGGATTTGACATGCCCCCAAGGTAGCTACCGAGAGATCATGCCGGCAAACCCCTCGTGGTGAGTTTGCTCCATAATTCCGGTGGGCTGGCGACCCCAGTAGGGCTCGAACCTACGACCTGCCGCTTAGAAGGCGGCTGCTCTATCCAGCTGAGCTATGGGGCCATATCAGAAAAAAGGCGGACCGAAGCGGCCCGCCTTTAGAAAACAGCGGCCGAACAGACGCCTTAGATCACTCTGTTGAAGGCGAAGTTGTCGGCGTAATTCTTCGGAGCCAGCGGCTTGACCGGCTTGGCTTCGGTGACGGTGAAGCTGATGCCCTTGCGCTCGGCATAGCCCACGGCTTCTTCCTTGCTGTCGAACTTCAGGCGCAGCTGCGACAGGGTGTCCTTGGAGCCGTTCCAGCCCATCAGGGCGTCGGGGCTCTTGCGGTCGCTGGGTTCATATTCCAGGACCCACTTGCGGGCCAGACGGCCGGACTGCATGGCGGTCTTCGCGGGAAGATAGATGCGTGCCTTCGGCATATGCCGCACTCCTGTCACTCAAAGTGTCTCGACGAGGCTGTGATTGTCTGTATCACAGCCTCGCCCTGTCTTCAATCCTAGCGGGGCAGTTCCGAAGAGCCCATCAGGAACTCGTCCACCGCGCGGGCGGCCTGACGGCCTTCGCGGATGGCCCAAACCACCAGCGACTGACCGCGACGCATGTCGCCGGCGGCGAACACCTTGTCCACCGAGGTCTTGTAGCTGTTGGTATCGGCGGCGACATTGCCGCGCTGATCCTTGGCGACGCCCAGCTGGGCCAGCAGGCCTTCATGCACCGGATGCACGAAGCCCATGGCCAGCAGCACCAGATCGGCCTTCAGCTCGACTTCCTTGCCGGGAATGGCCTGCAGACGATCATCCACATCGGCGGCGATCATCTTCTGGACCTTGCCCTCGCCTTCCAGCTTCAGGGCAGTCATGGACCAGCGGCGTTCGCAGCCCTCCTCGTGCGAGGTCGAGGTGCGCAGCTTCTGCGGCCAATGGGGCCAGCTGGTAGCCTTGTCTTCCTTCGCGGGAGGCTTGGGCAGGATTTCCAGCTGGGTGATCGAAGCCGCGCCCTGACGCACCGAGGTGCCGACGCAGTCCGAACCGGTGTCGCCACCGCCGATGACCACCACATGCTTGCCGGTAGCCAGGATTTCCTTGCCCGAAATCGCCTCGCCCGAGACGCGGCGGTTGTTCTGGGCCAGGAACTCCATGGCGAAATGCACGCCGTCCAGCGCACGGCCGGGAATGGCCAGATCGCGGGGTTTTTCCGAACCGCCGGTCAGCAGCACGGCATCGAAGCCGGACAGCAGCTCGGAGGCCTGGACATCGCTGCCGACATTGACGCCGGTGCGGATCTCGACGCCTTCCGCCTTCAGCTGGGCGGCGCGGCGTTCGATGATGGACTTGTCCAACTTGAAGTCGGGAATACCATAACGCAGCAGACCGCCGATGAAGGCGTTCTTCTCGAACAGGGTCACGGAATGACCGGCGCGGGCCAGCTGCTGGGCGGCGGCCATGCCAGCCGGACCGGCGCCGATGACCGCGACCTTCTTACCGGTGCGCGGACGCGAGGTGTCAGGCTTGATCCAGCCTTCGGCCCAGCCCTTCTCGACGATCGAAAACTCGATGTCCTTGATGGTGACGGGGGCGTCGGTGATGTTCAGGGTGCAGCCCTGCTCGCACGGAGCCGGGCAGACACGGCCGGTCATCTCGGGGAAATTGTTGGTGGAATGCAGCACCTGCAGGGCGTCCTGCCAGTGGCTGCGATACACCAGATCGTTCCAGTCCGGGATGATATTGTTCACCGGGCAGGCCGAGTGACAGAACGGAATGCCGCAATCCATGCAGCGCGAGCCCTGCTGAGACAGCGTGGCGGCATCCTGATGGACGGTGAATTCCTTATAGGTCTTCACACGGTCGGCAACCGGCGCATAGCCATGCTCGACGCGGTCGAATTCCTTGAAACCAGTGGGCTTACCCATCTTAGTGGCCTCCCACGCGAGCGGCATCGGAAGCCTGGACCTTCTGCATGGCTTCCAAAGCCTTGCGGTAGTCGACCGGCATCACCTTGACGAACTTGGGCATGTACTTTTCCCAATTGTTCAGGATTTCAGCGGCCCGCGCGCTGTTGGTATAGCGGCGGTGGTTCTCGATCAGGCTGCGCAGGCGCTGGGCGTCGAAGCGGGTCATGTCGGCGGAGACATCCACCAGACCATGGCCTTCCAACTGACCGCCCTTCCAGTCCTGAGCTTCCGGAGCGTTGTTGTCCTCGGCGGTGACCGGCTCAAGCTCGACCATCGACAGATTGCAGCGCTTGCCGAAATTGCCGTCCTCGTCCAGCACATAGGCGACGCCGCCGCTCATGCCGGCGGCGAAGTTGCGGCCGGTCTGGCCGATGACGACGACGATGCCGCCCGTCATATATTCGCAGCCATGATCGCCCACGCCCTCGACGACGGCGGTGGCGCCCGAGTTGCGGACGGCGAAACGCTCGCCGGCCACGCCGCGGAAGTAAGCCTCGCCCGAGGTGGCGCCGTACAGCACGGTATTGCCCAGGATGATGTTTTCCTCGGCCACCAGCTTGGACTTCTCGGACGGCAGGATGACGATGCGGCCGCCCGACAGGCCCTTGCCGACATAGTCGTTGCCGTCGCCGGTCAGCTCCAGCGACACGCCCTTGGCCAGGAAAGCGCCGAAGCTCTGACCCGCGGTGCCCGACAGGCGGATGTTGATGCTGTCATCCGGCAGGCCCTTGGCACCGTGATGCTTGGCAACCTCGCCCGAGAGCATGGCGCCGACGGTGCGGTCGGTGTTGTAGACCGGCAGGGTGATCTGCACCGGCTTGCCGCCTTCGATGGCCGGCTTGGCCTGCTCGATCAGCTTGCGGTCCAGCACCTTGTCCAGCTCGTGATCCTGGAACTCGACATGGCGGATGGCCACGCCCTCGCCCGCTTCCGGCTTGTAGAACAGGCGCGAGAAGTCCAGACCCTTGGCCTTCCAATGCTCGATGGCCTTGCGGGTATCCAAGAGGTCGGAACGGCCGATCAGCTCTTCCAGCTTGCGCACGCCCATGGAGGCCATGATCTTGCGGGCTTCCTCGGCGACGAAGAAGAAGTAGTTGATCACATGCTCGGGCTGGCCGGTAAAGCGCTTGCGCAGTTCCGGGTCCTGGGTGGCGACACCCACCGGGCAGGTGTTCAGATGGCACTTGCGCATCATGATGCAGCCGGCGGCGATCAGGGGCGCGGTGGCGAAGCCGAACTCGTCGGCACCCAATAGAGCGCCGATGATGACGTCGCGACCGGTGCGCAGACCGCCGTCCACCTGCACGCAGACACGACCGCGCAGCTTGTTCAGCACCAGGGTCTGGTGGGTTTCGGCCAGGCCGATTTCCCAGGGGCTACCGGCATGCTTGATGGAGGTCAGCGGCGAAGCGCCGGTGCCGCCGTCATAGCCGGAAATGGTCACATGGTCAGCGCGGGCCTTGGAGACGCCAGCGGCGACGGTGCCGACGCCCAGCTCCGAGACCAGCTTGACCGAGATGCGGGCCACCGGATTGACGCTCTTCAGATCGAAGATCAACTGAGCCAAGTCTTCGATGGAATAGATGTCATGGTGGGGCGGCGGGCTGATCAGACCGACGCCGGGGGTCGAATGACGGACCTTGGCGATGGTGCTGTCCACCTTATGGCCGGGCAGCTGCCCGCCCTCGCCGGGCTTGGCGCCCTGGGCCATCTTGATCTGGATGTCGTCGGCATTCACCAGATAATGAGCGGTGACGCCGAAGCGGCCCGAAGCGACCTGCTTGATCGACGAGCGCATGGTGTCGCCATTGGCCAGCGGCAGGAAGCGTTCCGCCTCTTCGCCGCCTTCACCGGTGTTCGACTTGCCGCCGATGCGGTTCATGGCGACGGCCAGGGTGGTGTGGGCTTCACGGCTGATGGAGCCGAAGCTCATGGCGCCGGTGGCGAAGCGCTTGACGATGTCCTTGGCGGACTCGACTTCCGACAGCGGAATGGCCGCGCCGACATGCTTGATGTCGAACAGGCCGCGCAGGGTCAGCAGCGTCTCGTTCTGCTCGTTCACCAGATTAGCGAAGTCGCGGTAACGGTCGGCCGAGTTGCCGCGCACGGCATGCTGCAGGGCCGAGATGGTGTCCGAGGTCCACATATGGTCTTCGCCGCGGACACGGTGGGCATATTCGCCGCCCACATCCAGCATGTTGGCGAGAACCGGCGAGGCGCCATAGGCATCCTTGTGACGACGCACGGTTTCCTCGGCGATTTCCTGCGCCCCGACGCCCTCGATGGAGCTTTCGGTGCCCTTGAAATACTGGCGGATGAAAGCGTTGTTCAGGCCCAGAGCGTCGAAAATCTGCGCGCCGCAATAGGACTGATAGGTGCTGATGCCCATCTTGGCCATGACCTTGAGGATGGCCTTGTCCACGCCCTTGATGAAGCGCTTGGTCATCTCATAGGCGGTCAGGGGCTCGGCCAGGGTCGGAGCCAGGGCTTCCATGGTCTCGAAGGCGAGATAGGGATTGATGGCTTCGGCGCCGAAACCGGCCAGACAGCAGAAGTGATGGATCTCGCGGGCTTCGCCGGTCTCGATGACCAGACCCACTTCCGTGCGCTTGCCGGCCTTGACCAAGTGATGATGCACCGACGAGGTCGCCAGCAGAGCCGGAATCGCCACCCGGTCCTTCCCGATATTGCGGTCGGACAGAATGATGATGTTGATACCGGCGGCAACACGGCGGCTGACATCCTCGCACAGAGCGGCCAGAGCCTTTTCCATGCCGTCGGCACCCTCGGCCACCGGCCAGGTGATGTCGAGCGTCACCGAGCGGAAGTCGTTGTCCTGCATGTCGCCGATGGCGCGGATCTTTTCCAGATCCTCGTTGGTCAGGATCGGCTGACGCACTTCCAGGCGCTTGCGGCTGTTTTCTTCGGGCGTGCCCAGCAGATTGGGGCGCGGACCGATGAAGCTGACCAGACTCATCACCGCCTCTTCGCGGATCGAATCGATCGGCGGATTGGTGACTTGGGCGAAGCGCTGCTTGAAATAGGTGTAAAGCAGCTTCGACTTGTCCGACAGCACCGAGATCGGGGTGTCGGTGCCCATGGAGCCGATGGCTTCCTGGCCGGTCAGAGCCAGCGGGGTCAGCAGGAACTTGACGTCTTCCTGGCTGTAGCCGAAGGCCTGCTGGCGGTCCAGCAGGGTATCGAGATCGGCGGCCTTGGCCTTGCCGGTCTCGGGCAGGTCTTCCAGAACGATCTGGGTGCGGGCCAGCGATTCCTCATAGGGATGCGCGGCGGCCAGCTCGGCCTTGATCTCGGCATCATCGATGATGCGGCCCTGCTCCAGGTCGATCAGCAGCATCTTGCCGGGCTGCAGACGCCACTTCTTGACGATCTTCTCTTCCGGGAAGGTCAGCACGCCCATTTCGGACGCCAGCATGACGATATCGTCATCGGTCACCAGATAGCGGGCGGGGCGCAGACCGTTGCGGTCCAGGGTGGCGCCGATCTGACGGCCGTCGGTGAAGCAGACGGCGGCGGGGCCGTCCCACGGCTCCATCAGGGCGGCATGATATTCATAGAAAGCGCGGCGCTTTTCATCCATCAGCGGATTGCCGGCCCAGGCCTCGGGAACCATGACCATCATGGCGTGGGCCAGTGAATATCCACCTTGAACAAGAAGCTCCAAGGCATTGTCAAAGCTGGCAGAATCCGACTGACCGTCGAAGGTCAGCGGCCACAGCTTGTCCAGGTCTTCGCCCAGCACTTCCGACGACATGGCGCCACGGCGGGCGGCCATCCAGTTCAGATTGCCCTGCAGGGTGTTGATCTCGCCATTGTGGCAGATCATGCGGAAGGGATGCGCCAAGCTCCACTTGGGGAAAGTGTTGGTGGAGAAGCGCTGATGCACCAGGGCGATGGCCGAGACCAGACGCTCGTCGGTCAGGTCCTTGTAATAGGAGCCGACCTGATCGGCCAGCAGCATGCCCTTGTAGCAGATGGTCCGGCAGGACATGGAGTTGGCATAGAAGTCCTTGCCAGCCTCGCCCAGCTTTTCGGCGATGGTATTGGAAATCTGCTTGCGGATGACGAACAGCTTGCGCTCCAGGGCGTCCTGGTCGGCGGCATTAGCACCACGGGCGACGAACACCTGACGGGTGACGGGCTCGCAGGCCTTGACGCTTTCACCCAGACCTTCGCGGTTCACCGGCACATCGCGCCAGCCCAACAGCTTTTGGCCTTCGGCGGCGATCAGGCTCTCGGCGATCTTTTCGCACTCGGCGCGGGCGGCGGCGTCCTGCGGCAGGAAGAACATGCCAACGCCATACTCGCCCTTGGCCGGCAGAGTGATGCCGATGGCGGCGCATTCGGCGCGCAGGAAGGCGTCCGGCAGCTGAATCAGGATGCCCGCGCCGTCACCGGCCAGCGGGTCGGCGCCGACGGCGCCGCGGTGAGTCAGGTTGGCCAGAATCTGCAAGCCCTGGGCGACGATCTGATGGCTTGCCTGATTCTTGATATGCGCGACAAAGCCAACGCCGCAGGCGTCATGTTCGTTCTTGGGATCATAAAGACCCTGCTGGGCAGGAAAACCCTTGGAAATCATCGTGTTACATCTTTCCCTACAAGGTCGGGGGCTAGACCCGACCAAAATAACCCAACGCGTATAGCAAAACATGTGGCCGATGACACGCAGGAAATTGAGGAAAAGCATGTGGCGGCACCGGGTTGGATTGGATATGCATGCATTTAAGGTCTTTGGACGCAATGAAGTGATCACAAACATGTGCATGCTTAAGGAAGATTGCGTGGTGGTGGGCGGCGGCCCGGCGGGACTGATGGCCGCCGAGGTTCTGGCCCAAGCCGGACGCCGGGTGGCGCTGTTCGACGCCATGCCGTCGGTGGGGCGCAAGATGCTGCTGGCCGGCAAGGGCGGGCTGAACCTGACCCATTCCGAGCCCCTGCCCGCCTTTCTGTCCCGCTATGGCGAGGCCGCCCCGGTGATCGGGGACTGGCTGACCGCCTTTGGTCCTGGGGACTTGCGCGATTGGGCCAAGGGGCTGGGGGTCGAGACCTTCGTCGGCAGCTCGGGCCGGGTTTTCCCCGCCGAGTTCAAGGCCGCCCCCTTGATGCGGGCCTGGGTCAAGCGGCTGCGGGGGCTGGGGGTGCGCTTCCATGCCAACAGCCGCTGGCTGGGCTTCGACGGAGAGGCATTGCGCTTCGCCACGCCCCAAGGCGAGATCACCCTGACCGCCCAAGCCTGCCTGCTGGCCATGGGCGGCGCCAGCTGGCCCAAGCTGGGCTCGGACGGCGGCTGGGTTCCGCTGCTGCAAAGCCTGGGCTGCCGTGTCTCGGCGCTTCACCCCAGCAATTGCGGCTTCCAGACCGATTGGTCGGCGCATATGGCGCCACATTTCGGCAGCCCCTTGAAGACCATCGCCCTTCGTTTCGACGGCGTCACGGTGCGCGGCGAGGCCATGCTGACCGCATACGGCATCGAAGGCGGCGCGGTCTATGCCCTCTCCGCTTCATTACGCAAGGCTATCGAAGCGCAGGGGAGCGCCATTCTGGAGATCGATCTCAAGCCCGACCTGGATGAGGCCGCCCTCAGGCAGCGCCTTGCCAAGCCACGCGGCAGCCAAAGCCTGTCCACCTGGCTGAAGAAGGCCTTGTCCCTGCCCCCGGCCGCGATCGCGCTGCTGCGGGAATGCCTGCCCGCCGCCAACATTGCCGATAGCATTGCCGCTCATATAAAGAGTGTGCCCCTGCGCCTGACCGCGCCCCAGCCCATCGCCGAAGCGATCTCGACCGCCGGCGGGCTCTGCTTGGAGGAACTGACCCCCGGCCTGGAGCTGCGCCGCCGCCCCGGCCTGTTCGCCGCCGGAGAAATGTTGGATTGGGAAGCCCCCACCGGGGGCTATCTGCTGACCGCCTGCTTCGCCAGCGGCGTTGTCGCAGCCAGGGGGATGCTGGACAGGCTGGGCCGTCTGGACTAAATCATCGGTCAACTTATTCTCAGGAGGATATCGCCATGCCGTCGTTCGACGTCGTCTCCAAGATCAATATGGCCGAGGTCGACAACGCCCTGGCCGGCATCACCCGCGAAATCACCACCCGATTCGACTTCAAGGGCAGCAAATGCAGCCTGGAGCGGGCCGACCACAGCATCACCATCGCCGCCGACGACGATATGAAGCTGAAGCAGATGCATGAGCTGATGGCCGTCTATTTCACCCGCCGTCAGGTCGATCCCAAGGTTATCGAATATAAGACCGTCGAAAAGGCCTCGGGCAACACCGTCCGCCAGACCGCCACCATCAAGGAAGGCATCGACCAGACCCTGGCCAAGAAGCTGGTCAAGGAAATCAAGGACAGCAAGGTCAAGGTTCAGGCCGCCATCCAGGGCGACGAGCTGCGCATCTCGGGCAAAAAGCGCGACGACCTGCAGGAATGCATCGCGCTCTTGAAGAAGATGGAGCTGGACCAGCCCTTGCAGTATGTGAACTTCCGCGACTGATTTTTTCCCGTATCCCACAGCTTCCGCCAGAGCCTTCTCCCCCCTGTAGGATGAAGTGGTTCTGGTGGAGGATGTGATGGGGCGGTTATTTTCGCGCCAGGAACAGGATTTGCTGATCGGGATGCCCCATCTCGAGTCCGCGTCCCAGCAGGGCCATGGAGTCTTTGAAGCCGCGTTGCTTCAGCTCATCCAGCAGGCTCCAGCCGAAATCCCAATAGCAGAGGATTCCCTGTTCGCTTAAGGGGTCGCCGTGATAGTGCGGCGGCAAGAGATGCTCCACAGGACCGCCTGGGCTGCTGCGGGCGCGGCGCTGGGTTTCCTGGCTGTCATATAGGAACGGCACCGAGAACAGCAGGCATCCGCCCGGCTTCAGCACCCGATAGCATTCGGCCAGGGCCTTGGGATAGTCCTCCATATGCTCGAAGACATCGAAGCTGAGAACCGCCGACAGCTCTTGATCGGCGAAGGTCAGGGTGGTGGCGTCTTCGTTGCGGATCCCTTGGGCGTTCTTGGCCCCCAAGGGCACCGCCGCGCCCAGATATTCCGATCCCACCAGATTGGGATGACGCCGTTTCAAGAAGCCATAAAGCGGCCCCAGCTGCTCCATGATGTAAATGGGATCATCGGCGAAGCAGTTGCCGTAAAGATCGAACAGCATGACGGTATAGCGCAGGCGGTTGCTCAGGCCCGTCAGAGGACACTCCACCCGTTCGCGCCAGTTCACCTGGGGATGGCCGCCGCCATACTGGTAGTCCACCCGGAAATCCACCACCTGCCCGGCAGGATAGGAATAACCGCGCAGCGTGAAAGGCTTGGCCCGATTCGGGATCAGAGCCGCCAGTTCGGCATCGAGCCGCAGGGCCTCGCTCCCCATTTGGTCACAGTAGTGGCGGTACTCATCCAGGGTTCTGACGAAATGGACTTTCATCACACAGTCCTTCCTGCGGCACAAAAAAAGACGGCCGCTTTGCAGGGGCCGTCTTTTTTATCCCCGAAGGGAAAATGGGGCGAGTGATCGGAATTGAACCGACGACATCCAGTACCACAAACTGGCGCTCTAACCAACTGAGCTACACCCGCCACCGGGAGGGCCGTTTTCTAGCGCAACGGCGACTCGGCGTCAACACGAAAAAAATCGGCGCAATCGGGAAATTGCCTCGATCAAAGTCGGCTCGGTTTTGGCGAAGCAAAAGCGGACGGTCCGCCCCGGCGCGTCTGTGGCGTAAAAGGCGCTCATGGGGATGGCGGCCACCCCGGCTTTCTCGGTCATGTGACGGCAAAAGGACAGGTCGTCGCCCTCGAATCCCAGGCCGGAATAATCGGCGCTGAGGAAATAGCTGCCGGCGCAGGGAAGCACCCCGAAGCCCGCCTCGGCCAGCCCCTTGGCCAGCAGATCGCGCCGCGCCTGCAAACCCTCGCGCAGGCCATGGAAATAGCCGTCCCCCTGCCCCAGCCCGAAGGCAATGGCCTTCTGCAAGGCGGGCGGCGTGGAGAAGACCATATATTGATGCGCCTTCAGGGCCGGCTGCAGCACTGCCGCCGCGCCCGAGACATAACCGACCTTCCAGCCGGTAACGGAAAAGGTCTTGCCCGCCGATCCGATCCGCAGGCAACGCTCGCGCATGCCCGGCAGGGTCATCAGCGGGATATGGCGAAGGCCGTCATAGACCAGATGCTCATAGACCTCGTCGCAGATGCAATAAGCGTCGTGACGCTGCAAGAGCCCGGCGATGAAGGCCAGCTCGTCGGGCGTGAAGACCTTGCCATTGGGGTTCATTGGGCTGTTCAGAATCAGAAGCTTGGTCTTGGGGCCAAAGGCCGCCTCAAGCTCGGCACGGGGCAGGCTCCAATCGGGCGGCGCCAGACGCACGCTGCGGACCACGGCCCCGGCCCGGCGCAAGACCGGCGCATAGGTGTCGAACGCCGGCTCCAGCAGCACCGCCTCGTCCCCCGGCTCGATCAGCCCCATGATGCAGACCGCCAAAGCCTCGGTGGCGCCCGAAGTCACCAGCACTTCAGAGGCGGGATCGAACGCCAACCCATAAAAGCGCTTGGCATGATCCGAAACCGCCTGGCGCAGCTCGGGGATGCCGGTCATGGGCGGATATTGATGCGGCCCCTCGGTCAGGGCGCGGGCAGCCGCGGCGATGACCTCGGCCGGCTCCAGCCCCTCGGGGAAGCCCTGCCCCAGATTGATCGCCCCATGGGCCTGGGCCAAACGGCTCATGGTTTCAAAAATCGTGGTGCCGGTGTTGGACAGAACAGCGTTCGCGGGCTTCACCGAATCAACTCCCTGAAGGTTCGCGCGGCAATTTGCCGCTTATTTAAGCGCACTTGCTCCAAAATGAGGCAACTCTTTCAGATGCCAAAGAAAAATACATGCAGAACCCCCATTTTTCGCCATAGCGGCGGTGGCACGAGCCGTGCTAAATGAATAGCGCGTTACGACGCAAACGGGTTCCTAATTGACAGAGCACCGGGGTAAATGAAGAAGATCGAAGCGATCATCAAGCCCTTCAAGCTGGACGAAGTGAAGGAAGCTCTTCACGACATCGGCCTGCAGGGCATCACTGTCACCGAGGCCAAGGGTTTCGGTCGTCAGAAAGGCCACACCGAACTGTACCGCGGCGCCGAATACGTCGTGGACTTCCTGCCCAAGGTGAAGATCGAGCTCGTGATCGAGGATAGCCTCGTCGAACGCGCCATCGAAGCCATTCAGCAAGCCGCCCATACCGGGCGCATCGGTGACGGGAAGATTTTCGTCTCCCCCATCGAGGAAGCCATCCGCATTCGCACCAGCGAACGGGGCAACGACGCCATCTAATGACCAGAGCCGCCACGACCTCTTGCCGGGCGGCTTTGTTTTGTCTTCCCTTAACTTCTTTCAACTAATGGGAAATTGACCATGTCCGAAGCGAAGAAAGTGCTGGAAATGATCAAGGAAAACGACGTCAAGTACGTCGATTTCCGCTTCACCGACCCCAAGGGCAAGTGGCAGCACACCGCCCAGCACGTCGTCACCGTCGACGAAGACCTGCTGACCGACGGCATCTATTTCGACGGTTCGTCGATCGCCGGCTGGAAGAGCATCAACGAGTCCGACATGATCCTGAAGCCGGATCTGTCGACCGCCGTGATCGACCCCTTCGCCGCCCAGACCCAGATGGTCATCTTCTGTGACATCGTCGAGCCCGCCACCGGCCAGCTCTACGATCGCGATCCCCGCTCCGTCGCCAAGCGCGCCGAGAAGTATCTGGGTTCGACCGGCATCGGCGACACCGCCTTCTTCGGTCCTGAAGCTGAATTCTTCCTGTTCGACGACGTCCGCTTCCAGATCGAGCCGAACTCGGTGTTCTACAAGGTCGACGCCGATGACGGCGCCTGGTCCAGCTCCAAGGAATTCCCCGAAGGCAATTCCGGCCATCGTCCCGCCGTCAAGGGCGGCTACTTCCCGGTTCCCCCGGTTGACTCGGGTGTGGACATCCGCGCCGAGATGCTGACCGTCATGGGCGAAATGGGCCTGCCGATCGAAAAGCATCACCACGAAGTCGCCCCCTCTCAGCATGAGCTGGGCTGCAAGTTCACCACCATGGTGCAGGCTGCCGACTTCATGCAGATCTACAAGTACTGTGTCCACAACGTGGCTCACAGCTACGGCAAGTCCGCCACCTTCATGCCGAAGCCCATCTTCGGTGACAACGGTTCGGGCATGCACGTTCACCAGTCGATCTGGAAGGAAGGCAAGCCGACCTTCGCTGGTTCGGGCTATGCCGACCTGTCGGAAACCGCTCTGTACTACATCGGTGGTATCATCAAGCATGCCAAGGCTCTGAACGCCTTCACCAACCCGACCACCAACAGCTACAAGCGCCTGATCCCCGGCTTCGAGGCTCCGGTGCTGCTGGCTTACTCGGCTCGTAACCGTTCGGCTTCCTGCCGCATTCCGCAGTCGGCCAGCCCGAAGGCCAAGCGCGTCGAGATCCGCTTCCCCGATCCGGGCGCGAATCCCTACCTCGCCTTCGCCGCCATGCTGATGGCCGGCCTGGATGGTATCCAGAACAAGATCCACCCCGGCGATGCCATGGACAAGAACCTGTACGACCTGCCGCCGGACGAGCTGGCTCAGGTCCCGACCGTCTGCGGTTCGCTGCGCGAAGCCCTGGACAGCCTGGCCAAGGATTACGACTTCCTGATCAAGGGCGATGTGTTCTCGAAGGACTTCATCGAGAGCTACATGGAACTGAAGTGGGAAGAAGTGTACAAGTACGAGCACACCCCGCACCCGATCGAATACGCCATGTATTACTCGGTCTAATCGACCGATCGATCGGACCTGCGAAAGCTCGGTCTGAACAAGCCCCCGCCGGGAAACCGGCGGGGGTTTTTGTTTTCATATGATCATATGTTAGCGTAGGCTGATAAGTGGCTGAGATACCTCACCGAGGGGGGAGCATCTCGTGAAGACCATCGGTATCCAAGGGCGTCTGCTCTTGTTCGGCATATTGGGATTGTTGGGGATTGTCGCCTTGGGCACGATCGCGATCCTGACCATGCGCGGACAGATGATCGACGACCGGGTTGCCAAGGTAAAAAGCCTAACCGAGCTGTCGCTGGGCATCATCCAAGGCCAATATGACCGCGTTCAGCGAGGCGAACTGACCGAAGATCAGGCCAAGGCCGCGGTCATACAGCTGATCCGCCCCCTGCGTTACGACCATGACGGCTATGTTTTCATCGATGACTGGGACTGCAACTCGGTCATGCTGCCGATCCGCCCCGAATTCGAGGGCCGCAGTTTCTTGGACGTCAAGGACGCCAACGGCGATCTGTTCGTCCGCAATCAGCGCGATACCGCCATCGCCGGCGGCGGCGCCGTCTATTATTCCTTCGTGAAGCCCAAGTCGGATCAGGCCGCCCCCAAAGTGGCCTATGTCCTGCCCTTCGCGCCCTGGCGCTGGTTCGTCGCCACCGGGGTCTATCTGGATGACGTGGATCAGGAAGTCCAAAGCGTCATCCTACGCTTCCTGGGCCTGCTGCTACCGGCCGTCACTTTGATTGGAGGAGCGATTTTCCTGCTGTCGCGCAGCATTTCTCATCCCCTGCGGCAATTGACCCTGGTGATGACCAAGCTGGCGCACCGCGAATTCGACACCCCCATCCCGGAAACCAACCGTACCGATGAAATCGGCGACATCACCCGGGCCGTGCATGTCTTCCGCGACAACGGCAAGGTTAATGACGAATTGCAGCAAGAGATTCAGCGCTCGAACCAAGAGCTGGAAAACTTCGCTTATGTCGCGTCCCATGATTTGCGCGAACCCCTGCGCATGATCAGCAGCTTCGCCACCATGCTGGAGCGGTCGCTGGGCAACACTCTGACCCAGGATCAGCGGGACTATATCGGCTTCGTCCGCGACGGCGCCAAGCGGATGAACGCCCTGATTTTAGACATGCTGGAGCTGTCGCGCATCGGTCGCACGGAAAGCATGGTGGAGCGCGTGGATCTGGGGGAAGTCCTGGGCGAGGCCCGGCTCAATCTGAGCGTCGCCATCGCGGAATCCGGGACCGAGATCACCGTCGCCACGCCCCTTCCCTCGCTGACCTGTTCCCCCCGGGAAATGTCGCGGGTATTCCAAAATCTGCTGGCCAACGCCATCCGCTATCGCACCCCCGAGCGCCCGCCCCATATCGAGATCCGCGTCGACCCCGTCGGCAAAGGCTGGCGCTTTACGGTCGATGATAACGGCATCGGCATTCCGGTGGATCAGTCCGAGCGCATCTTCCAAATCTTCCAACGCCTGCATGCCAAGGATGCCTATGGCGGCGGCACCGGCATTGGCCTAGCCGTCTGCAAGAAGATCGTCGAACGCCATAAGGGCCGGATTTGGGTCGAGCCCAACCCGTCCGGCACCGGCAGCCGGTTCTGCTTCACCCTGGGGGCGCTCTAGCCGAAGCAGGCTAAAGGCCGCTACCAGACCAGGGCTTTCTTCTTTTTGGTCAGCTCTTCGACGCTGGCTTTGCGTTCCTGCAGCTTGGTCATCAAGGTCCATTCATCGACCTTCATGAAACGCGGCGCCAGGAACTGATAGACGCGCCCCAGGATATTGCCGATCTGATAGGACACGGCCACCGGGATATGCTTCCATTCCTTGATGATCTCTTCCCAGGCCATCAGGCGGACATGCAGATCGTCACGGCCCGAGCGGATATAGAGCACCACATTTTCCAGGTTCTTCAGCACCGAGATGATTTCGCCGGTCTGGGCATCCAGCTCCAGGAAGCGGCGCGAGAAATCCTTCACGGCGATCTCGATCAGCTTGATGATCTGATCGATGGTCTGGCAGATGCTGGCTTCGCGCTTGTAGACCTGACGCAGGCCATGGACCTTTTGCTGCACCTCGCGGATGCCGCCGAATTTATCGCGCAGGCATTCGATATAGGACAGCTCGCGCGACAGCTTTTCCACATAGCCGACCATCTGTTCGCGATTTTCGCGCCCGATGCCCAAACGTTCGGCGGCTTCGCCAAAGGCCTCGTTGACCTTCCGCTTGTTGGCAGGGTCGTCGGCCAACTGGATCAAGGCCTCGGGGTCGGTGACCAGCTCGTCGCTGCCCAGCAGCCAATTGACCAGCTGCATACTGACGCGCTGGTGGGCGATCATCAGATGCCGCGGCGACGGCTCCCACGTGGCCTCGCCGGTCAGAATCTCTTTGGGCAGGGAATCGCCGATCTGCAGGCCGTTGACATATTTCAGCCCCTCGCCCAGCAGGTCGAGCATGGCGCAATCCGGCTTCCCCAGCTTGAATTCCAGCTTCAGGCCCGGAAACGGCAGCAGCACCTCGTTCGAGGCGATCATCACATTCATCACCGGCTCACCGGTGCTGCGATGCAGGTGAAAGCGACCATGCTCCATTTTTTTGAAGAACGGATGCTCGAACTCCACGACGGTAGGCAAAGCAGCGTCGTTGGACCCCCCGGCCCGTGTTCCCATAGCCACCTCCGACAGTCCCCGCGGTTTTTTTCTTACAATGCGGGATACTTATAACCGTCATATCCTAGACCGGAAGCTATAACGGAAGCCATAAGAAATCTCCGCCCTACCCTCCGCCGGCTAGGGGATTTCGTATGTTTCCAAAGTATAAATCAGCGCAGAGGTTGAGAACTGACGCTCGGGCGCGAGGCCGCAGCCGGGGCTGGAGGCGCATAAGAACCGCCGCCACTTGCTCCACCGGTGCCCGAAGGCGCCATGGTCAGGATCACGCCCGAGCCGATCAGCTCATCGTCGATCTGAATGGTGCAAATGCGGCTGTCGCGCTGCCAGGTCTGCACCGAGATGCTGGCCCGCACCGAGGTGATCTCGGTCCAGCCGAAGCCGGGCATCTCGGACTTATAGAAGTCGTACATACTGGTATGGCTGCTCCAGGAGGAGAACACCAGCCGGCCGATCCAGCTTTCGCCATTGCCCAGCAGCAAGGTCTGGTTCACATCCATCCGTGCCCCCGCCGGCACCGGGACATCGGTGAACTGCGCGAAGCTGGGCGAGCTGACGCCGGTTCCATCGCCCTTGGCATTGCCCTCCATGACACTGCCGCAGCCCCCCAGGGCCAGGGTGGTCAGGACGAGAGCGGCGGCGGCGAAGGCTTTCATGGAAAACGTCCCAGCATTCATGACGATAGATATAGTTCTAGCACGGCGCGGCAAGCGCGTCAGCCCCTGGTAGAGTCCAACCGTTCCAATCGCAAGCGATGGCGTGAATCCGTCAGGCGCAGCATGCCACCCAGCACCGCCGCCACCGCTCCCAGCCCCACTCCGCCTGAGACCAGGAACAAGATCATCACCTGATATTTGACCGCTTCCTCCGGGGGGACGCCGCCCAGAATCTGGCCGGTCATCATGCCGGGCAGCGAGACGATGCCGGTGGCCGACATGGTATTGATGATAGGCATCAAGGCCGAGCGCAGGGATTGCCGGATCAAGGGCAGACAGGCCGAGCGGCGGTCATGGCCCAGCATCAGCCGGGCCTCGACGGCGGACCGCTGCTTGACCAGGGCCAGGGTCAGGCTGTTCATCCCCAGCCCCACCCCGGTCATGGTATTGCCCAGGATCATGCCCAGCAGCGGAATGGCGAAGCGCGGATCATACCAAGGCTCGGGCCGAAGCGCCGTGGTCAGGGCGAAGACGGTCACCAGACCGGCCGACAGCATCATGCAGCCGGTTCCCAACCCATAGGACCACCAGCCGGCCAGCTTGCGGTCTTGGCGGGCATTGATCTCATAGCCGGCGAACCCCACCATCACCAGCACCGCCAGCCCGGTCCAAAGCGGCGAGACCAGCGCGAACAGCGTCGTCAGCAGCATGCCCATCAGGAACAGCTGCACCACCATGCGCAGCGACGCCACCAGGATGCGGCGATGCATGCCCAATTGCAGCCACAGCGACAAACCGGCATTGGCGAAGATCAGCAACCCGGCCAGAGCCAGATCGCCATAGCCGAGGGGAAGATAGCCGCTGTTCATAGCGGCTCCTCATGCAGGAGGCCTTGGGACAGGACCAGACGACGGCTGGCGACGCGGCGGGCCTGATCGGGATCATGGGTCACCCAGAGCAGGGCCAAGCCGGCGGCGCGGCGGTCCCCCAGCAGGGATTCGACGGCAAGGGTGGCCTTGGGGTCCAAGGAGCCGGTCGGCTCGTCCAGCAGAAGGACGGCGGGCTGGCGCTCCAGCGCCCGCAGCAAGGCCAATCGCGCCCGTTCTCCGGTCGATGGCCGCGAGATGGGCCAGTCCCCGGCCTCGGCGGGAAGCCCCAGCCGCTCGGCATCGGCCGCCATATCCGACCAGCGCAGGAAGTGATCCCCGACCCGGTTGTCCCACCAGCCCGGCTCGGCAGGAAGATAGCCGACCAGACGCCGCCATTCCGGCCCGCTCATGGACTCGCGCGGGCGGCCCTGCCAGCTGACAGCCCCCTGGGCCGGGTCCAGATCGGCGATGGCCCGCAGCAGCAGGCTCTTGCCCGCCCCCGACTCGCCGCGCAAGACCAAGCACTCCCCCGCCGCAAGTCGCAGCGACAGAGGCAGAAAATCAGGACGGCGCAAGTCTTCGACCAACAGCATGACAGGGGTTTTACCACGGCGGCCAAAAGTTGGCACGGCATTTGCCCATATAGCACCAACGACCTTGTTTGATCGCGAATAAGGGCTGTTTTTCAAGGGTTTGCTCGGTCACTTTTACCTAGTGACGGAATAAACCGGAAGAAATTTCCCAGCCCGAGCTTCGCAAAGGAGCCGAGATGAGCGTCTCTAGCCTGCCGAGTTTGGCGAATTATCTGACCAGCAACGCCAGCTATTCGTCGGACTATCTGACCAGCCGTGCGCAGTCTTCCGACAGCAGCGGCAGTTCCAGCACCGCCACCCTCCTGGACAGCGCCACCAGCACCCAGGACCAGATCGCCATCGCCTATCGCCTGGCCAACAAGCTGAAGCTGCAGGCCAACACCGACAAGACCGGCGGCAACAGCAGCAATGTCACCAGTCTGACCACTCAGGCGTCGCAAATCATCTCGACCCTGTCCAACAATCTCTCGTCGGTCACCACCTTGAACAGCAGCAGCCAGACGGCGCTGGGCAACACCATGAACAGCCTGAACGCGGTGCTGGCCACTCTGGCCTCTCTGGCGCCCCAGGGCGGCGCCGATGTCTCGCGCAGCATCGCCACCACCATCGAAAGCCTGCAAAGCCAAGCCTCGGGTCTGGCCAAGCTGGCCGGCGTCTCCTGGTCGCCGATCAGCGTCAGCACCGGAGCCAGCAGCGCCAGCAGCAACGCCAGCAGCACCAACGGCGCCAGCAATGCCGCCTCGGGTCTGTCGCGTCTGTTGGATATTACGGTCTAAACCCGCGAGAACCAGACCACCGTCAGATCGTCGGTGGGCGTCTCGCGGCCCTCCATGGCCGACGCGAGCAGACTGGTCAGGGGCGATTGCCCGTTCTCGACAGTCTGGGCCAAGCGGGTCAGCTCCATCAGAGCCTCGCCCTCCAGCTCCTCTCCCTGGTCATCCGGGGTTTCCACCAAGGCATCGCTATACATCAGCAGGAAGCTGCCGGCCGGAAACGGCTCGGTGCTGTTGATATATTTCGCCTTATGCGTAATCCCCAGCGGCACGCCGGAGGCATCCAGGAAACGTAAGCCATCGGCCGTGCCGATGATGGGGCTGGGCGCAGCGGCGCCGGCCCAGATCAGGCTGTCCTTGTTCTGATCGACCACGCACAGGAACATGGTGGCGAACTGGCCGGACGGCAGCAGATCCACCAGCTGGGTGTTCAGCAATTGCAGATAGCCAGCCGGGTCCAGCGGTGACGGCGGCGGCAGCTGATGCATCAAGGTATGCAGGCGGAATGTGTTCAGGGCCGCCGCCACGCCATGTCCCGAGAAATCGACGATGGCAAAGGCCACCACCCCCGGCTCAAGCTCGCGCGATAGCCAGAAATCGCCCCCCAGCGCCGCCGAGGGCCGGAACAGCGACTGGACCCGGATACCGGGATATTGGGTGGTGCAGCCCAGATGGCTGTCTTGGGGCAACAGGCTGAGCTGCATGGCCTGGGCCAGCTTCAGTTCCTGCTGCATGCGCTGCTGATAATCCTGCAGGCTGCGGATCATCAGGCGGTTTTCCAATTGCAGCCGCACCCGGGCGATCAGCTCGGGGCCATGAATCGGCTTGGTGATGACATCGCTGGCGCCGGCACGAAAGACGTCGGTGCGCTCGGACGGCGACTCCAGCGCTGTTTCGACCAGAATCGGCAGATGCTTATGGGCCGGGTTGGCCCGCAGGGTCCGGCACAGCTCGAAGCCGTCCATCTCGGGCATCATGATGTCCAAGATGACCAGATCGGGCTCGAAGCTGGCGACCTTGGCCAAGCCCTCGACGCCGTCCACGGCATAATCGATCAGGGAAATCCCGGCCGCCTGCAAATAGGCGCCAATGATCTTGCGAATACCCAAGGCATCATCCACGACCAGCACCTTACAACCCGATAAATCGGTGCGGGCGCCATCATGGAGGATCTCGGCGATCACCTGTTGAACCTCATGCTCAGGCGACGGCCGCCGTCACCGATCTCGACATCCTGAGCCAGGGTCGAAATCAGTTGCAGGCCGCGCCCCGATTTACGGGCGGGATCATTGGATTTGCCGATGGACTGGTGATCATAGCCGCGCCCGCAATCCACCACCGAGACATCGATGGTCAAGGGGGTCCAGGTCGCGAAGACCTCGATCGGGCGGCTGCCCCAGCTTTGGTCGGCCAAGCGGTTTTCGATGCTTTCGCAATATTCGGCAAAGCGGGCCAGGGTATGACGATCCGTCGAGGAGATTTCCAGATTGCCATGGATCAGCCCGTTGATCAGGGCCTCGTGCAGCGCCAATTCCATATTGTCGCGAACCTCGTCGCGCAGGTTCAGGCGCTTGGCCAGGGCGTTGCAGACGGTGTTGGCGACTTCGACGCTATAAGCGGTGTTGGTCTTGACGACGAGATAAAGACCCGAGCGGTCGAGAATGCTGCGCATGTGACGCCCGGTCAGCAGGCGGCCATCGGCGGCTTCCAAGAGCCCCAGGCCATGCACCAGGGCATTGCCCAGCCCTTCGCCATCGACCGAACCCAGTCCGGTCAAGACAGCCTCGCGCTTGGCGGGACGCCAGTCCCCAAGGATCACGCCGCCCACGCTTTCGGGCACGGCGGCAACCCCCAGGCTGTCGATCCCGGCGCTTAAATTGACTCCGTCCTGAAGCGCGGCGAAGCTCAATTCAAACCTCGGTCGGTATCAATTCCTCGAAACGGGCTAAGTCCAAAGCCTTGGCAACCTGTCCGGTCGCCGCCTTCAGCCACAACTGCCCGCCGATCTGTTCGATCAGATCTCGCGCCATCAAGAGCATGCCAAGACCCGCGGAGTCAATGAATTCGAGCTTCCCCAAATCCAGAACCCAGTCCTTCTGACCGCTGTTCTTGATCTCTTCGGTCACACGCATGAAAGCAGCCGAGTTGCTGAACGTCAGCCGTCCAGAGCATTCCACCACCGACTTCTCACCGGCGTGCTCGACGATGCGGTATTCCAACTCCCCCTCCTTACCCTGGATCAGTCGCGCCGAATCTGCGCGATGAATCGATCAGCGTTATCATGCAACATTTGCGCTTGTTTCGACAACTCATCCGCCGAACAATATACCTCGACGGCGGCGCGGCCGGTATCAGCGGCAGTACGCGCCATATTGCTGACGCTGTCCACCACCACTTCCGAAGTCTGGCTGACATTGGTCACGCTGGTGGTGATCATGTCGGTAGCCTCGGCCTGCCTGCTGACGGCTTCATTGACCTCGCCGGCGATAGCGTCCACTTCCTCGATGGTCGAACGAATGGTCTCGATGGCTTCGGCGGCACCGCGGGTAGCCGATTGAATGGCCTGCACTTGCTCGCCGATCTCGTCGGTGGCCTTGGCGGTCTGAGCCGCCAGATGCTTGACCTCGTTGGCGACCACCGCGAATCCCTTGCCGGCTTCACCAGCCCGAGCCGCCTCGATGGTGGCGTTCAGGGCCAGAAGGTTGGTCTGAGAGGCGATGTCATTGATCAGATTGACCACATCGCCGATATGCTGGGCCGCCTCGGTCAGGCCGCGCACCAGGCTGTCGGTACGGCGGGCTTCCTCGACGGCGCGATGGACGATCTCGCTGGAGCGATGAACCTTGCTGCCGATCTCGCCGATGGAGTTGGCCAGGCCGTCGGCCACATCGGACATGGCCCGGATGGTGTCATTGCTCGACGAGGACCGGCTGGCGGTGGATTCCGCCTGCTCGCGGGTGGATTCGGCGGTGCGGCGCAGAATCTCGGACATATCGCGCATCTTGTTGACCGCGTTCTCGACGGTGGTCAGAACGCCCGAGAAATTGCTCTCGAAATCGTCGGCCAGCGACAGAATAGCGCCCTTGCGTTCCTGCTCGCCCCGGATGCGCAATTCTTCCTGCTCGCGGCGCATGCTGTTCACACGCTCGGCATTGTTGCGGAAAATCTCTAGCGCGGCGGCCATTTCGCCGATTTCGTCGCGGCGTTCACGGCCCGGAACCACCACATTGAGATTGCCGTCGGCCACATCATGCATGGTGATGGCCATGGCCACCACCGGACGCACGATGGCGCGGCCCACCAGCAGACCCAGCACAACGGTGATCAGGCCGGCGCCGGCGACGGTGCCCAGGATGATCTTGTTCAGGCGCTCGAGAACGGTCTGATTGACCTCGCTCTGACGGGCGGTCGCTTCCACCACGTCGGCGGTGATCTTGTTGATCAGCGGCATCAGCTGCGAGGCGGCGATCTTGTCCAGCACGGTGCGCTGGCTGTCCAGCCGCTGATATTGCTCGGCCGCTTGATCGAAGGTGGCCTTATAAGCTTCAAGCGCCTTGGCCACCCGCTTGCGCAAGGAGGGGTCGGAAATGGTGTCGATGCGGCCGGTCAGGGCGATGGTATGAGCCCCCACCTCGTCCAGCATGGCGGGGTCGCGGCGGGCCACGAAATCCTTTTCGGCATGACGCATGCGCAGGAATTCGCCGGTGATGTCGACGCCGGTGCTGCCGGGGATCATGCTGACCGCCAGATCCAGCGCCTCGGCGGCCTGGGACAGGTCGCCCTGCAGGCCGCTCTTCTCGTCGGCGCCCAGAGCGGTCTGAGCCTCGATGATGCCGTCGAAGGCTTCCAGATAGTTGCCGACCACGGCCTCGGCCTGCTCGACGCCTTCCTGCTCGGCCTTCGAGGCCATGTTGTCCTGGATCATCTGCATCGCCTCGGCCGACTGACCGACGGCGATGGCGTGACGCTCGACCAAGGACTGATCGTGAGTGACGAGGAACTGCGCCTCGGTCAGACGAGCCTCGGCGATGGCGCGGTAGAGCGCATGGGCCGCTTCCTGCCGCCGCCCCAGCCGATCCATATCGGACCGCTGCAGCGCCTGCTCGTGATTGACATAGACGTCAATCGCAGCGACCACGAAAAAGCCTATTAAGGCGATCAGGCTGACAAGGCCGATCTGCCAAACAACACGTACCCTAGACAGCAGGCGCATCATGACGTTCCACCTTGCCCCAAAATCGTAACCCCCAGAAGCCCTTGTTTGTTCTTCAATGTCAGCCCGGACACATCAAAGCCGAACCCCAGGGATGCGGCAACTGTATAATTAAAAATAGACATGTTTTTCATACTAATCCAGCCCCAGAGCGCGAAATACAAAGCCCTGGACCTGCTCGAAAATATGGGTCCAATCCCCTTCGGCTAAGTGAGACCTACCCATAAGTATACGGACCTGCTTTTCAAAATCGGCATAAGTCTGAGTCAACGCCCAAATCATGATAAAGAACTGGCGTCCATCAACTGGCGCGATTAATCCCTGCTGCGCCCAGTCTTCGATGACGTGATATTTGTCCGACACCCGCGAGAGGATCTTCTGGGCCAGCCCGTCCTCGCGGACCTCCAGATGCGGACCGCCCTGGATCACCTCCATGGCGAAGACCTTGGAGCCCAGGGGGCGGCGGCGCGAGAATTCCAGCTTGGCGCGGAGATAGCCCGACACCACCTGGCGCGGATCGGCATCGCTTTGGAAGGCGTCGACGTCGTGCAACCAGACCGACAAGATGTCGTCCAGCAAGGCCTGATAGAGCTGGCTCTTGGTGCCGAAATAATAATGCAGATTGGCCTTGGGCAGACCGGCCGCCTCGGCGATCTCGGCCATGGTGGCGCCGCCATAGCCGGATGCGGCGAACACCATTTCGGCGGCATCGAGAATACGGCGGCGATTGCTGCGGCGGATCGCCGCCTTGCCGCCATCCAAAGAACGGCCGGGAGCCGGATCTGGTTCCATCACGCCTCCCCCTTGGCCGGTCTTTGCCGGCTCAGTTCATCTTGGAATAACAATTCGTTCCAACGATTGGATCATATCATGAATAAACTTTCAGCGGAACTCTTCCGCCGAAAGTCCATAGCGCCGCAATTTGTCATAGAAGGTCTTGCGGGGAATACCCAAAGCCTCGACGGCGGCTTTGACATTACCACCTTGCTGGGCCAGTTCTTGAACGATCAGCCCCTTTTCGAACTGGTCTACCTGCTCGGGCAGGCTCAGGCGGTTTCCATCCGCCGCCGCCAAGGTCGAAGCGGGCGTTTCCGGCAGGAAGTCGAACTCGTCCCCCAGGCCCAGCACGAAGCGGTCGGCGGCGTTCTTCAGTTCGCGGACATTGCCGGGCCAGGAATAGCCGGTCAGCTTATGCATCAGCTGCGGCGTCAGCTTGGGCGGCTCGCGGCCATAGCGATTGGCGGCCATCAGCAGGAAATGCTGGAACAGCAACGGAATATCCTCGCGCCGTTCGCGCAGGGGCGGGATATGGATCATCACCACATTCAGCCGGTAATAAAGGTCTTCGCGGAATTTCTGCTCGGCGCAGGCGGTCTTCAGACTGATCTTGGTGGCCGCCACCACCCGTAGATTGACGGGAATCAGCTCGTTGGAGCCCAAGGGCTCGACGGCGCGCTCCTGCAGCACCCGCAGGATTTTCACCTGCAATCCCAAGGGCATGCTTTCGATCTCGTCCAGGAACAAGGTGCCCTTATGGGCATATTCCACCCGCCCGACCCGACGCTTGCCGGCACCGGTAAAGGCCCCCGCCTCGTGGCCGAACAATTCGGATTCGAACAATTGTTCCGGCATGGCGCCGCAGTTCAGGGCGACGAATTTATGGGCGCGGCGGTCGCTCAGATGATGCAGGGCGCGAGCCACCATCTCCTTGCCGGTGCCGGTCTCGCCCATCACCAGCACATCGGCGTCGGTCTGAGCCACCGCCGAGATGATGGTGCGCATCCGCTCGATGGCCGGAGTGCGGCCGATGATCTGGGTCTCGGCACTGTCCGACAACAGGCTTTGGCGCAGATCGCGGTTTTCCAGCACCAGCCGCCGCCGCTCGATGGCCCGCTGGGCGCAGTCCACCAGCAAGGCGCTGGGAAAGGGCTTCTCGATGAAGTCATAAGCGCCTTCGCGGATCGCCCGCACGGCCATGGACACATCGCCATGGCCGGTAATCATCACCACCGGCAGATCGGCATCCACCTGCAACACCTGACGCATCAGCTCGAAGCCGTCCATGCCCGGCATGCGGACATCGGTGACCACCAGACCATAATCGCGGTTCAACTGCCGCAGCGCCTGTTCGCCGCTGTCGCAGCAGGTGACGGAATAGCCCGCCAGCTCCAGGGTCTGCTTGCCCGCGGCCCGCAGCTGGCGGTCATCGTCGATGAAAAGGATGCGTGCGCTCATTCTATGGAATCGCCTCTGCTGGACCGGGGCAGCGCCAGGGTAAAGACCGCGCCGCCCTCGGGATGATTGCTGCCGCTCAGACGCCCACCGAAATCGCGGATGATGCCCTCGGAGATCGAGAGCCCCAGCCCCAGCCCCTCGCCTGCCGGCTTGGTGGTGAAGAAGGGCTCGAACAATTGCGCCAAGGCCTGCTCGGACAGGCCCGGCCCGCTGTCATGGATGCTGAGGAAAAAGTCCGACAAGCCGATCTCCAGATTGATCGACAGCCGCCTCCCGCCGCTCAGGCGCATGGCGTCCAGACCGTTGCGCAGCAGATTGACCAGCACCTGTTGCAGGCGGACATCCTCGGCCAGCACCCAGAGGGGGTCGTCGGGCGGCGACCAATGCAGCTCGGCCCCCTGCCCCTCCAGCCGCCCCGAGAGCAGCGCCAGCGAGGCGTCGACGGCCCGGCGCAGGGACACCGGCACCAGCTCGTTGCGGGACTTGCGGGCGAATTGCTTCAATTGGCCGGTAATGCGCCCCAGCCGGTCGGTCAGGTCGGCGATCTCGTCCAGATTGCCCGCCACCTCTTCCAGCCGCCCCAGCCCCATCAGGGTCACGGCATTGTCGGCAAAGCTGCGGATCGCCGCCAAGGGCTGGTTGATCTCGTGGGCCATGCCCGCCGACATCTGCCCCAGGGCGGCCAGCTTGGCGGCCTGCACCAGTTCGCTCTGCTTGGCCCGCAGATCGTCGTTAGCCTGGGTCAAGGCGGCGGTGCGCTCGGCCACCCGACGCTCCAGCTCGCGGGTCAGACGGCGGCGACGCAGGCTGCGTTGAGCCAAGGCATACAGCAGAAAACCGGTGACACCCGCCCCCGCCAGCACCATCGTCACGGCGGACCTGGCGCGAACCTCGGCCTCTTCCGCCGGACTGAGCACCGTCAGCTGCCAGCCCTGCTCGTCGGGAAGCTCCTGAGTGGCCTGCACGTAACCATGGCGATCAAGCGTGACCACGTCGGCACCCTGCACCAACCCCAGCGGCAGCAAAGGCGCATCGCCATATTGACGGCTATTGCGAATCTCTTGACGCTCCTGCTCGGACAGAACGCCCAGTGTGCGGAAATGCCACTCGGGCATATTGGAAATGAAGACCACGCCGCGCTGATCGCTCACCAGCACCTTTTCACCACCGCCGGCCCATCCCTGTTCCAGCGTATCCAGCGACAGCTTGACCACCACCGCCCCCATCAGGGTGCCGTCGTCCTCGCGGCGGACCGGCACGGCTATATAATAACCGGGCTGGTTCGAGGTGGTGCCCATGGCGAAATAGTGCCCTTCCCGCCCCTGCATGGCATCTTGGAAATATTGGCGATAATCAAAGCGCTGCCCGACAAAACTGCCGGGATGCTCGCGCCAATTGCTGGCAGCCAGGGTCATGCCCTGGCTATCCAGCACATAGACCGCCGAAGCCATCAGGCTGGTGTTCAGCGCCTCTAGCCGGCGCGACAGTTGATCGGCGCGGCTCGGCTGCGGGGTTTCGTCGGACAAAAGCCCCACGACATCCGGATCGGACGCCAGCACCCGGGGAAGATTGCGGTACTTCTCGATCTCGCTGTGCAGATTTCCGCCATACAGCGCCAAGCGGTCCCGGCTTTCCTGCGCCAGCCCCTGATAGGCCTGCTTATAAGACCAATGCGCCACATTCCAGGCAAGCCAGGGGGTCGCCAGAACAAGCAAGGCGAGCAAAATCAGCCAGAATGAACGCCGCCTGACGAAGCTGCGGGGCCTCGCCGTCATATCGAAAGGTCTCTCATGAGCGGATATTCGCACAGCCAAACAGGCAAGTGTGAGCGATTTTTCAGACAGCCCCTTGGCAAAGAAGCCGGAAATGCTCACCTAACTCAATGGCATAGGTCTTGCTATCCCAATAACGACCGGCTGCCCCCCGTGGGAATGCAGCCCCGAAATATATAAAGGAAACGACCATGCAGATCCCAGCTGCTCAGCCAATCAAAAAAAAGAAGTGGTACCAAGACCTTACCGTTCAGGTTCTGGTCGCCATCGTCGTCGGCATCCTGGCCGGACAGTTTGCTCCCGACTTCGGCATCAGCGTGAAGTGGCTGGGCGACGTCTTCATCAAGATGATCAAGCTGGTCGTCGGTCCCGTCATCTTCCTGACCGTGGTGATCGGCATTTCCAGCGTCGGTGACATGAAGAAAGTCGGCAAGGTCGGCATCAAGGCTCTGATCTATTTCGAAGTCGTCACCACCTTCGCCCTGGGCATCGGCCTGGTGGTCGTCAATGTGCTGGCTCCCGGCCGTGGCCTGAACGCCGTTGCCGGCGCGGGCAAGCTGTCGGCGGAAGTCACCAAATATGCCGACGCCGCCCATAATCAGACCACCGTCGAGCTGATCATGAAGATGGTCCCCGACAACGCCGTCGGCGCGTTCGCTTCCGGTGATCTGCTTCAGATCCTGTTCTTCTCGGTGCTGTTCGGCGCCGCTCTGACCGCCATGGGCGAAAAGGGCAAGCCGGTGGAAGAATTCCTCGAGCGTATCGCTCATATCTTCTTCGGCATCATCTCGATCGTGATGTATTTCGCCCCCATCGGCGCATTCGGCGCCATGGCCTTCACCATCGGCAAGTTCGGCATCAGCTCCTTGACCCAGCTGGGCGCCCTGATGTTCGCCGTGCTGCTGACCATGGTTCTGTTCATTTTCCTGGTGCTGGGCTCCATCGCCAAGTTCTATGGCTTCAATATCCTGCGCTTCCTGGCCTATCTGAAGCAGGAGCTGCTGATCATCCTGGGCACCTCGTCCTCGGAATCGGTTCTGCCCCGCCTGATGGATAAGATGCAGCGTTTCGGCTGCTCGAAGCCGGTGGTTGGTCTGGTCATCCCGACCGGCTATTCCTTCAATCTGGACGGCACCACCATTTATCTGTCCATGGCCGCTTTGTTCATCGCCCAGGCCTACAACATCGATCTGTCCATCTGGCAACAGCTGTCCATCATGCTGCTGCTGATGCTGACCTCGAAGGGTGCCGCTGCCGTCACCGGCGGTGGCTTCATCACCTTGGCCGCCACCCTGTCGGCCACCGGCCAGCTGCCCATCGAAGGCTTGGCGCTGCTGTTCGGCGTCGATCGCTTCATGTCCACCGCCCGCGCCCTGACCAACATGGTCGGCAACGGCGTGGCCACCGTGGTGGTCGCCAAGATGGAAAAGGAATTCGACGATACCAAGGCCGTCGAAGAATATCGGACCCACTTCAACAAGCCTGAAATCAACAAGGTCTGATCGAACCGAATCAGAGGGAAAAGATACAAAAAGAAAGAGCGGGGGAAACCCCGCTCTTTTGTTTGGTACGGCCCGATTTGTTTGGTACGGCCCGATGCCGGGCCCGCTCAGCTTAGGTGTGTCACACGGCCCGATGCCGGGGCCGCTCAGGGCCTCCCCTTACGGCACACCGTGCTTAGCAGCCAGATGATGCTCGCCATCGGGACCATGCTCGAAGCGCAGACAAAGGCGATCATCCTCCACCGCCACCACCTTGGCCGGAATGGCCTTGCCATGACCGTGCAGGGCCACATCCAAGCTGGCGCCGTGGGACAGGCCGTCGATCTTTTCAACGGCGCAGCCGCCGCGCGACAGATTGTAGATCTGCACCGAGCGATTACCGTCGCGATGGGCGATATCGGCCCCGACGCGCGGCGCGACGCGGTCATGGCGGCGGCGGTTGCCGGCCTGGCTTTCGCGCAAGGTGCGGGTCAGGCTGACCCGGAACGAGGCCAGCGCCTCGGCCACCTGGCTGGAGGTCTCGGCCACCTGCACCGCCTTCACGCCGCTGGCATCGGCTTCGTGCATCACCCCTTCGATGGCGTTGCCCGCCGCCGTGGTGCCGTCCGAGGCCTGATGCGCCGCCGAGCTGATCTGGCCGGTGGCGGATTTCTGCTGCTCGACCGCATCGGCAACCGACGAGGAAATCTCGTTCAGGGTACCGATCACCTCGGCAATCTCGGTGATGGCCTCGACCGCTTCATGGGTCGAGGACTGAATCGCCGCGATCTGGCTAGTAATATCCCCCGTCGCCCGCGCCGTCTGGTTGGCCAGATTTTTGACCTCGTTGGCGACCACGGCGAAGCCTTTGCCGGCCTCGCCGGCACGGGCCGCCTCGATGGTGGCGTTCAGGGCCAAGAGGTTGGTCTGACCGGCGATATCGTTGATCAGATTGATGACATCACCGATGCGGGTCGCCCCTTCGGCCAGCTCATGCACGATCGCATCGGTCTTGCGGGCATCCTCGGCGGCGGTCGAGGCCACCTGGGCGGCCCGCTCCACCTGGGTGGCGATCTCTTGGATCGAGGAGGACATCTGCTGCGCCGCCGTCGCCACCGTCTGCACATTGTCCGAGGCCGCATGGGCCGCGCCCGAGGCCTGATGGCTTTGCGACACCACCGCCTTGGAGCCGGAACACATATCCTCGGCCAATTGACGCATCTTCTCGGTGCGGGCAATGACGTCCGAGATGGTCCGCTGCAACTCGCCATCCAGCGAGTCCGACATTTCCATCATCTCGCGGCGCTGAAGCTCCTTGGCCTCGCGCTCGGCGGTCTCGCGCTCGGCGGTCATGCGCAGCAGGTTGTGGGCGTTCTCCTTGAACACCGTCACCGCCTCGGCCATGGCGCCCAGTTCGTCGCGCCGCCCCTGGCCGACGATGGCCACATCCAGCTCGCCGGCGGCAATTCCGCGCATGGCCTTGGTCATGGCCGCCAGCGGCACCACCGTGGTCCGCCACAGCAGGAAGAACAGCACCGACGCCAGACCGGAACCGAACAGACAGAGCACCATCAACAGGGCAACCGACTTCCAGAACAGCTGGTCGACATCATCGATATAGATGCCCGAGCCGACGATCAGCCCCCAGGGCTCATAGGTCTTGACGTAGGAAATCTTGGGGATCGGCACATCCGACCCGGCGCGGGGGAACATGTAGGAGACAAATCCGCCCTCTGGGTTTTTCGCCTTCTCGACCATCTCGGCGAAGAACATCTTGCCCTGCTTGTCGGGGATCGAGACAGTGTTCTTGCCCACCAGACCGGCGTTGAAGGGATGCATCAGCATCACCCCCTGGCGGTCCATGATGAAGAAATATTCCTTGCCCAGGTAGCGCATGGAAGACACCTGCGCCATCGCCTTGGACTTGGCCTCGTCCTGGCTCATCACGCCGTCGGCGGCCAGTTTTCCGTAAGAGGCCACCACCGACAAAGCGGTGTCCACCTGGGCGCGGGTCGAGGTCTGTCGATCCTCGAAGATATTGCTGCGCAACAGCCACATCGAGGCCACCACCAGCACAATTCCACCCATCACACAGGCCGCAATAATAATCAGCAGCTTCTTGGCGAAACTCAGATTGACCATGAGAGTCCCCGCACGTTCCCAGAAATAGAGCCAAAACAATTGTTGGTTTTGTCACAGCCTAGCGTGAGGGGTGCGCAAGAGTCGAGAGACAACCTCCAAGACTGGGAAAATATCCCCGCTATTTCCTGGCGTTACCAAGCGCCTCTTGCGATGGCAGGCATAGTCGGGTAGCAAGGTTCGTCTGCAATTCAGGCTTGGCCATGAAGAAACGCAAAACCCCCGTTCCGTCCCCCGCCCCGTTGCCCGCCCCGTCGCCCGCTTCGTCACCTGCCGCCAGCGAACCGATGATCCTGCCGCCCGCCGGATCGGCCCTGAAGGAACGCTTTATCCAGGCGCTGTCCCGGGCTTTGACCCTGCACCGCAACGAGCGGCTGGGCGAGGCGCTGGAAGCCTATGACGAGGTGGTGGCCATCGATCCGGCCAATCCCGACGGCTGGGCCAATCGCGGCGCTCTGCTGCGGCGCATGGGCAAGCGGGAAGAGGCCATGGCCTGCTATTGGCGGGCCCTGGACCTGACCGCGGACAAGGGAGCCCTGTGGGGCAATATCGCCAATTGCCTGATGGATATGAACCGCCGCGAGGAAGCCTATGCGGCGGTGCAGAACGGCCTTAAGGCCAAGCCGGACTCCGCCGAACTCTGGCGGCTGCTGGCGACCCAGCTTTTGCATAAGCAATTCACCATCGCCGGCGAGGCCGCGCTGCGCCGGGCCGTCGCCCTGGCCCCCACCGACGCCGCGACCCTGATCCGGCTGGGCAGCCTGCTGAATCAGAGCGGCGAGTTGGATCAGTCGCTGGAGATGCTGGCCCGCGCCCAAGAGCTGGAGCCGCTCAATCCCGACGCCATCGCCGGGCGCGGCCAGACCTTGATTAGCATGGGGCGGCTGGACGAGGCCGAGCCCTTCCTGCGCAAGGCCATGGAAATCAATATCGAGCATCTGGACGCCCGCTTGGGGCTGGCCCGCAAGCTGCTGCTGGAAGGCGCGCTGGAGCCGGGCTGGATCGAATATGAATGGCGCCGCCGCAAGCCGGATTCCAAAATGCCCAAGCTGCCGGGCCGCGAATGGAACGGCGAGCCGCTGCAAGGCAAGACCCTGCTGATCCATGGCGAACAGGGCTTTGGCGATCTGTTGCAGTTCGCCCGCTATATTCCCATCCTGGCCCGACAGGGCGCCCGCATCCTGCTGGCGGTGCCGCCGGTGCTGAGCAGCCTGTTCGCCACCGTCGAGGGCGTCGCCCAGATGGTCGCCAACGTCAAGTCGGCCGAGCAATACGACTTCCATGTCGCCATGCTGTCGATCCCGCGCTTCGTCGGCATTTCCATGAAGAACATCCCGGCGCAGATCCCTTATTTCAAGGTCGCCCAGGGCGGGCCGCGCCTGCCGGCTCCGGTGGGCACCAAGCTGAAGCTGGGCATCGTCTGGGCGGGCAGCCCCAAACATACCAACGACCGCAACCGTTCGGTCACCCTGACCACCATGCTGCCCCTGACCGGCATCGCCGGGGTCTGCGTCTATTCGCTGCAAACCGGCCCCCATGCCGGCGACATCCTGAAAGAGGCGCATCCGGCGCTGGTCCGCGACATTTCCAGCTATATGCGCGAGTTCTCGGACACCGCCAACATCGTCAGCCAGTTGGATCTGGTGATCTGCGTCGATACCTCGGTGGCGCATCTGTGCGGCGCTTTGGGCAAGCCGGTCTGGGTGCTGACTCCCTTCGCCCCCGACTGGCGCTGGCTACTGCACCGCGAGGACACCCCTTGGTATCCCACCATGCGGCTTTTGCGTCAGACTTCGCCCCAGGGCTGGGACGATCTGATCGCCCGCTGCGTCGAAGACCTGCATAAGATCGTCGCCAACCGTCCCGATCCCGCCATGATCGGCGAGACGCTGGTGCATTCGGCCTTCCCGGCCCCGGACGGCTCTCCCCGGTTCAAGCTGCCGGTGCCGCGCTTCTATCTGAACGATGCCGGCATCCGCGTGCTGGTGAACAACGAACGCTGGGGCCTGGGCTACGAGTTCGCCACCCGCAGCTTCATCGACGCCCATCTGCAACCGGGCGATCTGTTCCTGGATATCGGCGCCCATTGGGGCATCATGTCCTTGCAGGCGGTCAGCCGCTGGCCCGGACAAATCCAGGCGCTGGCCTGCGAACCGGCGCCGCGCAACCTGACCCAGCTGCAGCGCTGGGTCGAATTCAACGGCCTGCAAGAGCGCATCGAGATCATTCCCGCCGCCATTGCCGATGAAGCCGGAACGGGCGAGCTGCGCCCGGAAAGCACCATGGGCCACAGCCTGATCAAGCAGGACGGCGGCGGCATTCCGGTGACCACCATCGACCGCCTGCTGGCCGAGCGGCCGCATCTGGGCGGCAAGCGGGTGGTCATCAAGATCGATGTGGAAGGCGCCGAGCCGCTGGTCATCGCCGGCATGAAGGCCTTGCTGGAGTCCGGCCGGGTTGCCGCCGTGATCTGGGAACGCGGCTATGACTATGACAACGAAGGCGGCGCCGAGCGGCTGGACGCCTTGCGGGGCCGCTTCGCCGAACTGGGTTTCACCGCCTGGCGCTTCGCCAGCGAGGACGAGGCCGGGCCGCTGGCGCCCTTCGTCAATGTCAAGGATTTCCACGGCAATGTCTTCGAGCTGGCGCCCGGCATCGAGCCCCTGCCCGCTTATGGCCGTCCGCTGCCGCCCAAGGTGCAGCAACCCCCTGACGAGATGCTGGACCATGTCCGCCAGTCCCAGGAACTGACCCGCAAGGGCGCTTATCTGCAAAGCCAGGAAAAGGTCACCGAGGCGCTGGATCACTATGATCTAGCCACCGTGCATGACCAGCGCCACAGCGATCTTTACAACAATCTGGGCGTCGCCCTGCGGACCTCCGGTCGTCTGATGGCCGCCGAGGCCTGTTACCGCCGTTCGCTGATGCTGGCGCCGCAGCATGCGGGCTGCGTCTCCAATCTGGGCAATGTGCTGCGCGAGATGGGACGGCTGGAAGAGTCCGCGCAATATCAGGACCGCGCCCTGGCCCTGACGCCCGACAATCCCAACCTGCATTACAATGCCGGTCTGGTGGCCCGCGACGACGGCCGCCCGAAAGACTCCCGCCGCCTGTTCGAGACGGTCCTGTCCATGGACCCGGGCAACGAGGAATGCAGCTGGGATCTGGCCCTGTCGAAGTTGCAGAACGGCGATTACAAAGAGGGCTTCGTTGAATATGAATCCCGCTGGGATCTGAAGCGCAGCGCCCCGCGCATGGTCAGCCTGCCGCGCTGGAACGGCGAAAAGCTCAAGGGCGAATGCCTGTTCCTGCATGACGAACAGGGCTTCGGCGATGTCTTGATGTTCGCCCGCTTCATCCCCGAGGCCAAGGCCCGCGGCGCCGGCAAGATCATCTTGCAATGCCAGCCCGAGCTGATGCGGCTGATGGCCATGGCCCCCGGCGTCGATGCGGTGATCGCCCGCACCAGCCCCACGCCGCCCGAATGCCAGCTGTTCGCGCCGCTGCTCAGTCTGCCCGGCATGTTCGGGCATGACCTGGACAGCATGCCCAAGACGGTGCCCTATCTGAACGCCCCCGCTCCGGCGGTGCCGGTGCCGCCCGCCCCCGGGCGGCTGCGCATGGGGCTGGTCTGGGCCGGAAAACCGACGCCCCGCGACCGCTCTTGCCCGCTGGATCAGCTGCTGCCGGCCCTGAGCGATCCGCGCTTTGCCGTCTATAGCCTGCAGATGGGCCCCCGCGCCGCCGACCTGAAGGCCACCGGCCTGGACGCCTTCGCCACCGATCTGAAATATCAGATCACCGACTTCGCCGAGACCGCCGCCGTCTTGAAATCGCTGGACCTTTTGGTCACCTGCGATACCTCGATCGCGCATCTGGCCGGAGCCTTGGGCGTGCCGACCTTCGTCATGCTGCTTTATACCTCGGACTGGCGCTGGTTCGACCGCCGCCCGGATTCGCCTTGGTATCCCAGCATGCGCCTGATGCGCCAGCCCACGCCCGGAGACTGGAAAAGCGCCGTGCGGGAGCTGCACAAGGCCCTGGACGAGTTCGCCAGCAGCAAGGCCCAGCCCCTTCCCGGGCTGACGCATCTGCCATAGGAGTTGTAATGATTCGCAGCCGAATCGATTCGACTGCGGAATCAAAAGCAAGTCGGCACTCGACAATCCCCGTTATCCCCCGCAAACTAACGCCAGGGATGCCCCTTTTGGGACAGGGATGATGGCGGGACTCCAAAACTGGCAGTCGATCAGCATCAGCAGCCGCTTGCTCGGCTGGTTCCTGGTCGTGTCCATGATTCCGCTGGTGGTGGTGCTGGTGCTGTTGCAGCATTTCTCGCAATCCACCGTCACCCAGGCGGTTCTCGATCACCTGGACTCCCTGGCCGACACCAAGCGCCATCAGATCGAACGCTTTGTCGAGCAGCGCCGCTCCGAGCTGCATGAGGCCATGCTCAACCCGCTGTTCGCCGAGGAAATCCTGGCGATCAAATCGGCCCAGCATCGCGGCGTCGCCCCGCCTTCGTCCGAGCAGCTGCAAGCCCTGACCCGCGAGGCGCGGTTCGAGGATCTGCTGATCTTCACCTCCGAGGGCGAACTGCTTTACAGCTCGATGCCCGACTTCCATTCCGGCCAGAATCTCTACGACCCGCCCTTCCTGGGCAGCTATACCGCCGCCGCCGTCGATCGGGCGCGGGTCAGCCGCCTGCCGCAGATCACGCCCTTCGACTATCCGCTGGCCCTGCCCCAGCCGCCCATGTTCGTCACCGCCCCCCTGCTGCTGCATGGCAGCGTCTTCGCGGTGGCGGCCGCCCGCATCGATCCGGCGCAATTGCAGTCCGAGATCGACGATCCCTCGGGCCTGGGCCAGACCGGCACGGTGGTGCTGGGGCAAAGGGTCAGCGACGAGATCATGATCATCGGTCCCTTGCGCCAGGAAAGCTTGGCCGCCTTCCAGAAATCCATTCCCATGGAGGATGGTCCCGGACGCCCGCTGCGCCGGGGTGTCTCGGGACAGAACGGCTCGGGCGAGTCCGAGGATTACCGCGATATCAAGGTCATGGCCGCCTGGCGCGATCTACCCAGCCTGCATTGGGGCATGGTGGTCAAGATGGACAAGGACGAGGCCCTGGCCCCGGTCCGCCATCAAGAACAGCTGGTCATCACCGTCGGTCTGGCCACCTTGCTGCTGGTCACCGGCTTGGCGCTGCTGGCCGCCCGCAGCTTCACCCGCCCCATCCGCCAGCTGACCGCCGCCGTCACCGGCATGACCTCGGGCGAGATGAGCGTACAGGTTCCCGTGCAGTCGGGAGACGAGCTGGGAGAACTGGCCCAGGCCTTCAACAGCATGAGCGCCGAACTGCGCGACCATTACCAGTCGGTCGAGATGAAGGTGATGCGCCGCACCGTCGAGCTGGAATTCACCACCCGCGAAGTGGAACGCGCCCGCGACGAGCTGCGGAAATTCTTCCAGGTGGTGGAGGCCAGCCCGATCTCGGTGGTCATCACCAATGCCGGCGGCATCATCGAATATGTGAACCCCCACTATACCCGCAGCACCGGCTATGGCTTCAACGAGATGGTCGGCAAGCCCATGGGCAATGGCGAACTGACCGCCGACGGCACCGCCATGCAGGACTGGAAGGGCGTACTGTCCAATCAGGAATGGCATGGCGAGGTGCAAAGCCGGCGCAAGAGCGGCGAGATGTATTGGGAATCCGTCTCGGTCTCGCCGGTGCGCCAGAACGATGGCCGCATCACCCATTACGTCTCGGTGCGCGACGACATCACCCATATGAAGGTGCGCCAAGAGCATCTGCTGGCCACCAAGGACGCCGCCGAAAGCGCCAACAACGCCAAGTCGGAATTCCTGGCGATCATGAGCCATGAAATCCGCACCCCCATGAACGGCATCCTGGGCATGACCCAGCTGGTGCTGCAAACCGAGATGACCGCGCAGCAGCGGGATTATCTGGAGACCATCCATCATTCCAGCTCGGCCCTGCTGACCCTGCTGAACGACATTCTCGACTTCTCGAAGCTGGAAGCCGGGCGTATCGATTTCGAGGATACCGACTTCTGCATGGGCGGCGTCACCGAATCGGTGCTGGCCCTGATGCGCCCCCGCGCCGAGGAAAAGGGCCTATCCCTCGGCCTGACCATCGCCCCCGAGGCTATGGGCTATTTCCATGGCGACCCCACCCGGCTGCGGCAGATCCTGCTCAATCTGGTGGGCAATGCCGTCAAATTTACCGAACATGGCGGCATCACCATCCATATCCAGGTGGAGCGCGAGGAAGAGAACACCGCCCATCTGCTGTTCAGTGTCAGCGATACCGGCATCGGCATTCCCACCGACATGCGCCAACGCTTGTTCCAAAGCTTCACCCAGGCCGACACCTCCATCAGCCGCCGCTATGGCGGCAGCGGCTTGGGCCTGGCTATTTGCCGCCGTCTGGTGGAATTGCAGGACGGCAGCATCGGTGTAGAAAGCGAACCCGGACAGGGCAGCCGCTTCTGGTTCCGCCTGCGCTATGGCCATGGCAAGGCTCCGGCTCCTGAAGCCGAGAATAGTTTGATCATGCCCAACCTGCCGCAGCTGCATGTGCTTCTGGCCGAGGACAATCCGGTCAACCGCAAGGTCGCCACCGCCATGCTGCAAAAGGCCGGGCATAGCGTCACCGCCGTCGAGAATGGCCAGCTGGCCCTGCAGGCCATCGAAAGCGCCGGAGAGAAACAGCCGTTCGATGTGGTGCTGATGGATGTGGAGATGCCGGTGATGAACGGCCTGGACGCCACCCGCGCCATCCGCAACATTCCCAACGACGCCGCCAAGACCCCCATCGTCGCCCTGACCGCCAATGCCATGGCCGCCGATCAGCAGCGTTGCCTGGATGCCGGCATGACCGACTATCTCAGCAAGCCCATCGATTACGAACGCTTGCTCTGGTGCCTCGCCAACGCCGCCCAAAAGCAGGACAGCCTGACCTAGCCTTATCGATGTTCAGAAAAGAGGTCGCGGACCTTGCAGACCCAGCTCATCAGGCCGGGCGGGCGCGGCGCTTTCAGCTTGCCGTCCATATAGTCGCGGGCCGCCTTGGCGGGATCGCGTTCGCTGGTCAGGGCGGTTTTCACGCCCTTCTTGCCCATGCGCTTGAGGAATCCCTCGCCCGCCGTCATGAAGATCAGCAGGCCGACGCCATCCAGGGGATGCGGCCCCTGCTCTTCCTTGTAATGGTGGAAGACCATCTTGGGATCGAGGGTGATCTGTTCCAGCAGATCAGCCTTGCCGCCGCTTTCGGCCTCGAACAGCAGCCAGCGGCGGTTCTGCCCGGCATGGCCCGAGACTTTGCGGAAATCAGCGGAAACGGCGACGGCAAGCTTCATGGTGGCGATCCTTTTGCTGCCAAAAGAATAGCCACCACAAAAACCAAGGTCAATAATCAGGCAGGCGCCTGATTACACCATTTCGCCATTGGTATAGCTGCGGATCGCCTGCACCCGGTTGCTGACGCCCAGCTTGCGGAAGATGCTGCACAGATGGCTTTTCACCGTCACCTCGGACAGGGTCAGCTGGGCGGCGATCAGCTTGTTGGGCAGGCCATCCTTCAGCAGCGCCAGGATTTCATGCTCGCGCTTGGTCAGCCGTCCGGCCTTACCCGAGGCAGGAGCGGTATGGAACACCGTGCCGTTGTCGCTGGTTTCCGCCAGCATGCTGACCGGCAGGAAGCGTTCCCCCGCCATCACCAGCTTCAGGGCCGAGACCATGGCGGCGCTGGACAGCTTCTTGGGCACATAGCCGCCGGCGCCGGCATTGATGGCTTCCACCATCACTTCGCGCTCGACCACGCCCGAGAGGATCACCAGCGGCGTGTCGGGACAATGTCCCCGCACCGAACGGACCGAAGCGCCGCCATTCATGCCGGGCATCTTCATATCCAGCAAGATCAGATCAAAGCGCTCGCCCGCCTCGATCTTGGCGAAGGCCTCGGTGAAGGAGCCGGTTTCGACCACCTGGACCTCGGGGGCCAGTTGCAGCAGGAAGGGACGCATCCCCTCACGGAACATCACATGATCATCGGCCAGAAGTACGCGCATCATCGTCCACCTTCGTTATCTGGGGGGCTTCTTATCGTTAAATTTCTGCGGGCAGGAGCAGGTCGAACCTTGCTCCGCGCCCGGTATTGGTCACCTCGACCGAACCGCCCATTTCGGCGGCCAGTCCCAAAGCCATGGGCAGGCCCAGACCCTTGCCCCCGGCTTTGCCGAGTACCGGATTATGTACACGATCCAACACCTCTTGAGCAACGCCTGGGCCGCTGTCGGCGATCGTGACGATTGCCAGTCCGCGCTCTTCATCCAAGCGGCTGAAGACCACCACGCTGCCCAGATTGTCGCGGCCGCGGGCCGAAGCCCCCGCCGCCTTCAAGATCGCCTCGCAGGAATTCAGCAGCAGGCAGCACAGCAGGCGCTGGAACCGGGCGGGATCGCCATGAATGGACAGGGGCGTCTCGCTGGGCTCGGCCAGCAGGCGGATCCGAGCCGCCACCGGCAGGCGCCCGGTGGCCTCGATGGCCTTTTCCACCAGCGGACGGGGATCGAACAGGCGCTGAGGCGATTGCGCCGGCAAAGCCGCTTCGACAATGCCGTGCAGGCCGTCTTGCATGCGCACGATCTGATCGACCACGGTCTGAAAGCCATCGGTCATCCGCTTGGGGTCGGCGTCCCCCATCTCGGCGCGGGCCAGGGCGTTTTCCGCCGTCAGACGGATGATGTTCAAAGGCTGGCTGAGGTCATGCACCAGAGTCGCCGCCAAACCGCCCAGCTGAGCCAGACGATCGGAATGAATCCGCTGGCTCTCGACCGCCTTCTGCTCGCTGATATCTTCGCAGACAGCGATGCATTTGCCGTCAAAACGGGTGATGGTCAGGCGCACCCACTCGGCCTCGGCCCGGGGGCTGGACAACTGCAATTCGTCGGAGCCGTTGCCGCCCACCAGCAGCGCACCGCCCTTGTGATGGAACAGCGAGGCCAGAGTGACGCCCGGCAAGGCATTGCCATCCAGGCCCAGCATGGCCAGGAAGCAACCGTCGGCGGATTGTATGGTCGTCCCCGAAGGGTCCAGCTGAGCCACGGCAACCGGAGCGGAATCGGTACAAGGCGTCATCTCGTCCTCCGCTGCCTGTGGCGTCTGGTCGTCCACGAACCCCATCATTCCCCCCGCTCCAGTCCTGTCGTGATCTTTTCCCTGCCGCCAGGATCAGGCCTGAGGCGGAAAAATGCCACAGACCAAGGGAGATGCGGCCTTGCCATTAAGTATCCGTCTTACGCCTTTGGTATCAACGGGCGGCAAAAAAGGCGGCAGGATTGCTCCCGCCGCCATTTTCTTGTGGCGAAGATCCGGACCGATCAGCCGCGCTTGTCGTCGGGCAGGCCCTTCAGATATTTGCGCAGCTCTTCCATCTCGGCTTCCCAGGCTTCCTCTTCCTCCATCTCGTGGGCATGGATGCTGGGATCGGCCTTCACCAGGCGCAGATAATGGATGGTATAGGGCAGATAGACTTCCCGCTCGGCCTCGTTGCGGCCCAGATTGGTGGTGAAGCGATCCAGGAAGATGGTGTTCACCCGCGGGAACATGCGGTGGCAGGCCAGCACCAGGAAGTCACCCCACTGGTCGGGGAAACGCTGGAAGGCCTGCAGCAGGTTGTCGCGCAGAGCGCCGGTGCGGGCGCGGTCCTGGAAGACGCGGGGGTCTTTTTCCTGCTCATAGATGTCCTGGACGATTTCCCAGGCGCGGTTCAGCTCTTTCCACCAGTCATGGACGGTGTCGAGCAGCGAAATGAAAACGCCGATCTCGCGGTTGCCGACACGCGGCAGATCGTAGTTATCCTCAGGCGCCGGAGCCAGCACGCCGCGCAGGGCCTTGGTCTCCTCCTTCACCTGCATGATCACCGAGCCATCGGGCTTGCGGTTGGGCAGCAGACGCAGATCGTCCCAGGCCAGCGACCAGCTGGACAGGATATTCTCTTTCAGGATCGGCTTGACCTGATCCCAGAAGTCTTCGTTGTTGACGCCCGTGCAGTCAAAGGCCGCCGCCATCATCTTGATCTGCCGGCTGCTTAAGATCACCGGCATGATGAATTGCTTCACCGCCTGATGGAACTTCTCGGCAAAGACCGGCGAGGCCAGGAAGATCGGGGGCAGCTTGCGCTTGACCGCCGGATTGCTGCGCTGGAAGAACACCAGGATCTTATCGATGCGCCGCAGGATGGCGGATTCGCACAAAGCCTCGAAGCTGGTGAAATCCTCTTCGATGGGCGGCATCTCTGCCAGCAGATACTCGGAGCGGATCAGCAGATGCGACAGATGCGGCGGCAGTTCATATTCCACGTCGGCGCGGCGCACCACATCTTGGGTGCGCGACTTCACCTCGGAGGCGGCGACGACCGTGCCCTTGGCCGCCGGCATGCCCGGCTTTCGGCCCTGGCGCAGCTTCATATCGTCGCGCAGGATATGCTCGACCAGCCACTTGGTCAGGCTTTCGTGCAGCTTGTGGGTCAGGCGAATCTTGGCTTTGACGTCCGGCTCGGCCAGAAACCCGCGCCACAGACCGCGCAGATCCAGCGACATGGCGGAATGGGCGCGCTTATGGGCCTCATATTCCGGGAAGCCATTGGACAGCATGAAGACTTCTTCACGCTTGAAATGGTTTTGGGCATATTCCGCGGCCAGCTCGAATACCCGCTGGCTCATCTCGACGTTCTGCTCGATGCAGGCTTTCTCACAGGCGTTCACCAGGGTGACAAACCGTTTATGGTCCGCATCCAGGTCGGGAACTCCCAACGCCATAGCGTCGCGCCATTCGATTGGCATAATTAAATATCCAGACTGTTCAACGCATGCGACTTCAGCCGCCCATTGCTGAGACGGCACATCCTACTTATCGCAAAAACTTTAACAATCTGTTTTTAATCAATTCTGCCTAAGGACATAGTCACTCAGGTCAGTTGGGTTCAAGCCCCAGGGATTCAATTTGTGAGCGCGCCATCAAATCCTCGACGCCGGTCATCGAGGACAAGAACATGGCCGCCGCCGTAACCCCCTCTTTGTGGGCTAGGTCGGCGGCATGTCCCGCAGCGATCGCCTCGGACACGGTCTCGTCATAGGCCTCTTCGACCATCTTGCGCATCGACATATCCATGATGACCTCCGGCATTCGGATGATTGCGATTAACGGCCGCCGTGGATCACGGTTTCGACATCCTGAGCCGAAATGACGCGGTTCAACACGCGGCTGCTGATCTTCACCGTCGCATCCATGACGGCCCGGCTGGCCCGCAAACCCGACAAGCCCTTTTCCTTGGCAGCCAGGCTGGCTTCGGTATAGGCCCGTTGAATAATGATGGTGGCGTCGTCTGTCATCTTACCCTCAAGCTGCTTTTGTCGATCGCGGTCTGCGCCGCGTCTGACCATGACTTAGCAGATGCCGTGCCAAGTCCTTGGCCGGCAGACAAGCTGTTGAGTAAATTAGATTCTTCTCCCAAAGCGGCGCCCCACCGCCCATGGCGGCGTCGCATTTCGCAAAGCGCCCTGACAGGCTTGTCTCAAAACGAAAAAGGCGGCCCGAAGGCCGCCCTTTCCCTGTCTCCTCCGAAAGGCGGAGCTACTTGAAAACCACCGTTTTAGGACCGTTGGGCAGCACCCGATGCTCGGTGTGGTAACGCACCGCGCGGGACAGCACCAGATTTTCGATATCGCGGCCCATGGCCACCAGATGATCCGGCGTATGGGTGTGATCCACCCGCTCGACCGCCTGATCGATGATCGGGCCCTCGTCCAGATCGTTGGTGACGTAATGGGCGGTGGCGCCGATGATCTTGACGCCGCGGGCATGGGCCTGGTGATAGGGCTTGGCGCCCTTGAAGCTGGGCAGGAAGGAATGGTGGATGTTGATCGCCCGCCAGGCCAGGGCCTTGCACATATCGGGGCTCAGCACCTGCATATAGCGGGCCAGCACCACCAGATCGATATGCAGCCGATCGACCATTTCCAGGATACGGGCTTCCTGGTCGGCGCGGTTATCCTTGGTGACGGGCCAGTGGTGATAGGGAATGCCGTGCCATTCCACCATGCGCTCCAGATCGGGATGGTTCGAGACCACCGCCGGAATATCCACCTGCAGCGAGCCGGTGCGATAGCGATAGAGCAGATCGTTCAGGCAGTGATCGAATTTCGAGACCAGCACCAGCAGCCGGGCCTTCTTGGCGCCGTCGCGCATATGCCAGATCATCTGGAAGCGCTCGCCCAGGATGGCGAACTGCTTTTCCAACTGGCTGCGCTCGGGCGACAGCGGGCCGGGCGTGAAGACGCAGCGCATGAAGAAGCGCTTCGAGATCGGATCGCCATATTGCGCCGCTTCGGTGATGAAGCAGTTCTGCTCGGACAAAAAGCCCGAGACGGCGGCGATGATGCCGGTGGTGTCCGGGCAGGTGATGGTCAGAATGATGCTATCGGCCATGAAACTCTTTCCTCCGTGCCCTACTCTGGTAGCCTAAGACACCGCTGACGTATAGTGCCCGTAGAGCGTCACTTGCATTTTTCCTCAAGATTGCCGAATGTGCGCGCAGTTCATGCCACATGGCCCATATCAGGAGCATCCTTCCGATGAAGACCGTCTATTTCAAGTCCGGTGAAGCCGAATGGAAATACGAGCTGGAGGACGAAGAATTCGACAATATCATCAAGGGCATCCTTGAGGACGGCACCGACTTCGACGAACTGCTCGACGAATCCCTCGAAATCCTGCGCGACATCTCGGCCATGGATGACGACGAGATGGACGAAGACGACCAGATCGACCAGACCATCTCGGTGGCCTTCATCTGGTATTACTTCAACAATCTGCCGGAAGGCGAAGGCCGCGTCGAAGGCGACGTCGCCCTGATCGAGGACGAAGACGGCACCGGCGTGTCCGTGCTGGCCGCCACCGACATCATCGAAGAATAAGCGCGCCACCGCGCTGACGAGAAAACCGCCGGTCGGAGGCTTCCCGACCGGCGGTTTTTTTTGGGGGGGTTAGAGCGCCGACTCCACCTCGCCCTTCAGCTTGGTCAGCAGGGCGATGACCTCTTGCGAGGCATGGCGCAGATGCTCGGCGGCGGTCTGAGCCGCAGCCTGATCGCCCGCCCAATAGGCGCTGAGCGCCTGCTTGCCGCTGTCATGCACCCGCTTATGGGGCTCGACCAGCGCCTTATAGGAGGCGCAGCCGCGAATCTGCGGCTCGATCACATTGTCATACCACTTGCCCAGACGGCAGGTATGGTGATTGGCCAGATCGCCGGCGCGGTTCTTGCTCTGGCCCGCCAGCACCTTCATCACGCCGGAGACGAAGCCCTCATGGTCGCTCTTGGCCTTGTCGATCAGGGCCAGACCACCCTTGCGGGTCAGCTGCGCCAACTGCTGGTCGGACAGAACCGAACGTTCGTCAAAGGCCATATGCGCCAGATGCCCCGAGACCGAGACCACCTTGCCCGAGCGATTGCCCAGGTCGGGCGTCTCGATCGACAAGGACTGACCGGCGCTCCAATGGCCATGCTGGTCGCAATGCACCCCAGCCCCGCGCGCCGACAGATTGGTGACGATCACATCATGCCCGCCGGCCCGGCCCGGCATGAAAACGCCCGAGCGGCGATGCTGGCGGCGGTCCAGCACCTCGGTGGTGCCGCGCACCACCCGGCCCAGGGTCTGGCGCATGCCGCCCACCGTCTCGGTGATGCGGGTGCAATCCTTCTGCACCTCTTCGGCCATATCGCGGGCATCGTTGGCGGCTCCGGCCACCGAGGACATCATCTCGGTCACCGAACGCGCCGCCGAAGCGGTGTCGCCCACCGTGCGGGCGATATCGGCGGTCGCCGCCGACTGCTGCTCGACCGAGGCCGAGATCATGCTGGCCGAGACTTCCGCCTCGGTGATCAGGCCGGAGACCCCGGTCATGGCGGCCAGGGCCCGCTCGGCCACCTCGCGGATGGTGCCGATTTGGCCGTTGATCTCGCCGGTGGCCTTGGCGGTCTGGTTGGCCAGCTGCTTGACCTCGCCCGCGACCACGGCGAAGCCCTTGCCCGCCTCCCCTGCCCGCGCCGCCTCGATGGTGGCGTTCAGGGCCAGCAAGTTAGTCTGACCGGCGATGTCGCTGATCAGCTCGGCCACCGAGCCGATGCGCAGGGTCGCCTCGGACAGGCCGCGCATCACCGCTTGCGCCTCGTCGGCGGCATTCACCGCCTTGCGCGAGGCCAGACGGGTGCTGTCCACCTGCCGCACGATCTCTTGGATCGAGCTATGCAGCTCTTCGGTCGCCGAGGCCACCGTCTCGGCATTGGCCAAGGCCTGCTCGGCCGCCGCCGCCGCCGAGGTGGCGCTGGCGCTGTTGCTGGACGCCAGATCGTTCAGGCGCACCGCCGAACGGCCGGTCTCCCGGGTCAGATTGGTGACGTCGGTGATGGCGCGGATCATCTCCTCGTCCACCATCCCGGCCATCTCGCGGATCGAACTGGTATGGCGGTCCTCGAGATCGGTGAAATAGGTCTGCAGCACCGTCTGCAAATTCAGCATGGCCACCGTGGTCAGGGCCGATTGCATCTGGGTCAGAGCCTCGCCGCCGCCACGGCCGAACAGCCCGCCCGAGCCGGAGCGCCGCACTAGGGCCCGCTGCATCTTGTCCACCAGGAAGGCGGTGCCGCCGACATAGCCTTCGGGCTGCACGCCGACGCGGCCATGGGCCATGCCCAACCGGTGCAGCTCTTGCCAATAGCCATCATCGAAGCGTGCCTCGAAGACCCGGCTCCAATGGGCCTGCTGCGCCCGCTTCAGCCCGTCAACCTGCGAAGAAAAGTCAATACTTCCACTATATTCCGAGAAGTTCTTGAGATGATCATAGAACTCGGTGAAAATCTGCGGCAGCTCAGGGGCCAGCAAGCGCCCCACCTCGCGCAGGGCATCCTGAGCCCGTGTCGTCAACCCATAGAACGCCAGCCTGTTGTCGAGGCCATGCAATGCCATTACCCTATCCCTTCCTGAATTCCTGCCCGCCTGGAAGTGTAGGGGCGCCCCGGACTCTGTCAATCCGACGCCATATTGATAAAAATCATTTTAGCAGTAGAAAAAACAAATATACATAAACCATCGTATAGCAACCACCATCTTATCAGTCAAAGAGGACACCCTCTTAAAGATCATGCCGCGCCTGACTCCAGAAATTCTTGTCCGCGCTTACTCGATCGGCATTTTCCCCATGGGACGAAGCCGCAAGGATGCACGCATTCATTGGATCGACCCCGATGAGCGCGGAATTATTCCCCTGGACGGATTTCATTTGTCACATTCTTTGAAGAAGACGGTGCGCCGCCAGCCGTTCGAGATCCGCTGCGACAGCGCCTTCGAACAGGTCATCCGCAAATGCGCCGAGCCCCGCCCCGACCATGACGATACCTGGATCAATGACGGCATCGTCGATCTGTACTGCCGCCTCTTCGCGCAAGGCATCGCCCATTCGGTGGAATGCTGGCAGGACGGCGAATTGGTGGGAGGGCTTTATGGCCTGGCGCTGGGCGCGGCCTTCTTCGGCGAAAGCATGTTCAGCCGCGCCACCGATTCCAGCAAGGTGGCGCTGGTGCATCTGGTGGCATCCCTGCGCAAGCAGGGCTTCCGGTTGCTGGATTGCCAGTTCGTCAACGACCATCTGGTGCAGTTCGGGGTGATCGAGATTCCCCGCGCCGACTATCACCAGCGGCTGGCCGAGGCCTTACGCCACGCCGCCCAATTTCAAGGAGTCTTGGACGGAGCCGAGGCCTTGGCCTTGCTGTCCTCGCAGTCCTTGACCCAGATGTCGTAGACCGGGTGCTGCAACGCGGAAAGAGCCGGGCTGGAGGCGAACATCCAGCCGCGGAACAGACTGACCGCCGCCTCGCCCTGACGAACCTCCCAGATATCCAGGAAAGCGGCTGATTCCGGGTTCTCTTCCGGCGGCCGCTTGCGGCAGGTGCGGACCACGAAATCCAGGGTGCCGTAACGCACCTCGGAGCCTACCGGTGCCTCGATGGTCATGACCCGGCCCGTGACCTTGTCCATGCCTTGCAGGATGGCGGTATCGAAGATGATGTCGTTGGGACGCGGCGCCCCGGTCATGCTGCCGCCAATGGGCGCCGGCATCGGTTGAGGCACCGGAATTCCTTGCGCCAGGGCCGCACCGCCGAAACTGACGGCAGCCAGCAGGCCCAAGGCGACAGAGCGGATCACCTACTTGCTCTCCGCTTCGCCGGCCTGGGGCGCAGGTTGGGCCGGGACAGACGCCGAAGCATCCGAACCCTTGTCGCCCTTGTCCTTATCGCCGCCGCCATCGGTGGCCAGGAAGATGATCTTGCCGACCATCTCTTCCAGGGACTGATAGTTCTTGGTCTGATCAATGGTGCCGTCGGCGGGAATGGTCTGCGCCTTGTGGCCGGGGATCAGCTTGACATATTTGCCGCCCAGCAGCCCTTCGGAATCCACCGTCGCCACGGTGTCCACCGGCAGATGGATATCCGGAGAAATGCTCATGGAAACAACGGCGTTGAAGCTGTTGTTGTCGATCTTCTGACTCAGCACGGTGCCGATCTTGATGCCGTTGATCTTGACATCGGCGCCGTTGGGCAGACCGCCGACGCTGGTAAAGGCCGCCGAGACCGTATAGCCCTTCACCGCGCCCAGATCGGCGTGGGAATAGGCGAAGATCAGGAAAAAGCCGGCCACCAACAGGACCACGGCGCCCATGATGGTTTCGATCAGATTGCGTCCCATGCCGGTTCCTATCCTGCGACGGCCTTAGCGGCCGCCGTCCTTCTGCTTGGCGCGCCGGGATTCGCCCTGGGCGATGATCTGCTCCAGCAGATCCTGCACATTCACGGAATCCTGGGTGAATTGAAAGCTTTTGCCGGGCTTGATGACCTCGTCCTCGCCGCCCGGCTGCACCGCGATGAACTTGCCGCCCATCAGACCATCGGTCTGGATCTGGGCGGCGCTATCCACCGGAAAGGTCACACCCTCGGCGACCCGCAAGGTCAGCACGGCGCGATAACGGTCATCCAGGCGCTGGGCGACCACCTTGCCGACGGTCACGCCGGCCAAACGCAGATCGCTGCCCACCGAGATGCCTTCGGCCTTGTTGAAGGCCGCTTCGACATCATAGCCCTGAATTTTGGTATGCTTGGCCCCGGTGACATAGGCGAACCCCAGCACGGCCAAGCCGGTCAGGATCACGCAGGCACCGATCAGGGTCTCGCGTTCGCGGCTGGTGACCACGGTCTCGTCTCCGCTTGGCCGCCGCTTAGGGCTGCCAAGCCTGATAATCGCCGGTGGCCTTGGCGCGCAGGCCGCCGTTCAGATCGTGACCGGCGGGCAGATAAGCCCCGGTCGAGCCGGTCTGGTTCGGCTTATGCGGCGCGATCCAGGGCTTCTCGGGCGACATGTCCAGAGGAGCGGCCACGGTGTAATGCAGCCAGGCATGCCATTCGGGCGGCACGCGCGAGCCTTCCACCGGCCCCTTATAAAGCACCCAGCGGCGCTGGCGGCGGCCCTTGGGGGCCGAGCGTTCCTCGAAATAGCGGTTGCCCTGCTGGTCGGTGCCCACCAGACGGCCCTTGGCCCAGGTGAACAGCAGCGTGCCGATGCTCATGTCGTATCCTCAAGCTGAAGACGGTTTTCGATCCTGGGCGCGACTATGGCAAAAGCGGGGGCCAACGTCCAGGGCTATCAGGCAGATTTCTCTTGCCTGCACTTCTGAAGACGGGCAAGCCCTATGCCTCTGACAAAAGCCTCAGAAAAGACCAGGGCTTGCGGTTGTCATCGCGTTTATAAAAACAGACACACAAGATGATGTGTTCCGCATGCGGAAAGAATCAGAATGTCGTTGAACCTGACCGCCTACTGACATACCGTGTGGCTCTGTCCGCACGAGACCACAACATATAGTGCGCCCCGCAGCTTGCCCAGGGAACAAGCTACGAGAAGGGTGTCATGTCGTGGCGTCGCGCCTACAATCCGATCTGGGGATAAGGAAACATGCGTATTCAACGTCAGTTCACGACCGCCGGCCAGTCGCCGTACGAGGGTATCGGGTTCCGCACCACCTCGTCCGAGATCCGCAATCCCGATGGTTCCGTGGTCTTCTCGCAGAGCGATATCGAGGTTCCCTCGGAATGGTCTCAGGTCGCCTGCGACGTGTTGGCTCAGAAGTATTTCCGCCGTGCCGGCGTCCCCGCTGCCGCCTCTTTGAAGGCCGTGCGCGAAAAGGGCGTCCCCGAATGGCTGTGGCGCAAGGAACGCGAGGAAGGCACCACCGTCGCCGGTGAGAACTCGGCCAAGCAGGTCTTCGACCGCATGGCCGGCACCTGGACCTATTGGGGCTGGAAGGGCGGCTATTTCGACACCGAGGACGACGCCCAGACCTTCTTCGACGAAATGCGCTATATGTTGTGCCAGCAGATGGGCGCCCCCAACAGCCCGCAATGGTTCAACACCGGCCTGCATTGGGCCTATGGCATCGACGGCCCCGGCCAGGGCCATTTCTATGTCGATTACAAGACCGGCAAGCTGACCAAGTCGACCAGCTCTTACGAGCATCCCCAGCCCCACGCCTGCTTCATCCAGTCCATCAAGGACGATCTGGTGAACGAAGGCGGCATCATGGATCTGTGGGTGCGTGAAGCCCGCCTGTTCAAATATGGCTCGGGCACCGGCACCAACTTCTCGAACCTGCGCGGCGAAGGCGAAAAGCTGTCGGGCGGCGGCAAGTCGTCGGGCCTGATGAGCTTCCTGAAGATCGGCGACCGCGCCGCCGGCGCCATCAAGTCGGGCGGCACCACCCGCCGCGCCGCCAAGATGGTGGTGGTCGACGCCGACCATCCCGATATCGAGAAGTTCATCGGCTGGAAGGTCGTCGAAGAGCAGAAGGTCGCCGCCCTGGTGGCCGGCTCGCGCATGGCCGCCCAGCATATGACCGCCGTCATGACCGCCTGCAACGACTGGGACGGCGCCGCCGACTCGGCCGAACGCTATGACCCCAAGCTGAACAAGGGCCTGAAGAAGGCCATCCTGGAAGCCCGCAAGGCGCAGATCCCGGAAAACTACGTCCAGCGCGTCATCCAGTTCGCCAAGCAGGGCTTCACCGAGATCGAATTCCCGGTGTTCGACACCGACTGGGATTCCGAGGCCTATCTGACCGTCTCGGGCCAGAACTCCAACAACACCGTGCGCATCACCAACGCCTTCCTGAACAAGGTGCTGGAAGACGGCGACTGGAACCTGATCCGCCGCATCGACGGCAAGGTCGCCAAGACCATCAAGGCCCGCGACCTGTGGGAACAGATCGGCGAGGCCGCCTGGTCCTGCGCCGATCCCGGACTGCAGTTCGACACCACCATCAATGAATGGCACACCTGCCCCGAATCGGGCCGCATCAACGCCTCGAACCCTTGCTCGGAATATATGTTCCTAGACGACACCGCCTGCAATCTGGCGTCCTTGAACCTGATCGCCTTCCGCAAGACCGACGGCTCGTTTGATATCGACGGCTATAAGCATGCGGTGCGCCTCTGGACCGTGGTGCTGGAAATCTCGGTGCTGATGGCTCAGTTCCCGGCGCCCGAGATCGCTCAGCTGTCCTATGACTTCCGCACTCTGGGCCTGGGCTACGCCAATATCGGCGGCCTGCTGATGGCTTCGGGCATGGCCTATGACAGCGACACCGGCCGCGCCTATGCCGCCGCCCTGACCGCCATCATGACCGGCGTGTCCTATGCCACCTCGGCTGAAATGGCCAAGGAGCTGGGCGCCTTCCCCGGCTATGCCAAGAACGCCGACCATATGCTGCGGGTCATCCGCAACCATCGCCGCGCCGCCTATGGCATGGCCAATGGCTACGAGGCTCTGTCGATCCTGCCGGTGCCGCTGGACAGCGCCAACTGCCCCGACGAAGCCCTGGTCACCGCGTCGCGCGAGGCCTGGGACGAGGCTCTGCGTCTGGGCGAGGAATTCGGCTTCCGCAACGCTCAGGCCTCGGTCATCGCCCCCACCGGAACGATCGGTCTGGTGATGGATTGCGACACCACCGGCATCGAGCCCGACTTCGCCCTGGTGAAGTTCAAGAAGCTGGCCGGCGGCGGTTACTTCAAGATCATCAACCGCATGGTGCCTCAGGCTCTGGAAACCCTGGGCTATAACAGCTCGGACGCCGAAGAGATCGTGCGCTATGCCGTCGGTCACGGCACCCTGGTGGGCGCTCCGCATGTGAACCACGAAAGCCTGCGGGCCAAGGGCTTCACCGGCGAGGCCATCGAGCGGGTCGAGCAGGCCGTCGCCAATGCCTTCGACATCAAGTTCGCCTTCAACAAATACACCCTGGGCGAACAGTTCTGCACCGAGGTGCTGAAGTTCACCCCGGCCCAGCTGGACGATCTGTCCTTCGACATGCTGGTGGCCCTGGGCTTCACCAAGGCTCAGGTGGACGAGGCCAACACCTTCGTCACCGGCGCCATGACCCTGGAGGGTGCTCCCTTCCTGAAGGCCGAGCATCTGGCGGTCTTCGACTGCGCCAGCCCCTGCGGCAAGAACGGCAAGCGGTTCCTGTCGGTGGCCAGCCATATCAAGATGATGGCGGCGGCTCAGCCCTTCATCTCGGGCGCCATCTCCAAGACCATCAACATGCCCAACAGCGCCGGCATCGAAGACTGCAAGGATGCCTATCTGCAGTCCTGGAAGCTGTGCCTGAAGGCCAACGCCCTCTATCGCGACGGCTCCAAGCTCAGCCAGCCCTTGCAGGCGGCTCTGCTGGACGACGCCGGCGATCTGGCCGACGACTTGGCCGACAAGCCCATGGCCGCCCGCGCCGAGATCGTGGCCGAGCGCATCGTCGAGCGCATCGTCGCGGCCTCGCGCCGCAAGCTGCCCGACCGCCGCAAGGGTTACACCCAGAAGGCCATCGTCGGCGGCCACAAGGTCTATGTCCGCACCGGCGAATATGAAGACGGCAAGCTGGGCGAAATCTTCATCGATATGCACAAGGAAGGCGCTGCCTTCCGCGCCATGATGAACAACTTCGCCATCGCGGTCTCCATCGGCCTGCAGTACGGCGTGCCGCTGGAAGAGTTCGTCGAAGCCTTCACCTTCACCCGCTTCGAGCCTTCGGGCATGGTCGAGGGCAACCAGACCATCAAGATGTCGACCTCGATCCTGGACTACATCTTCCGCGAACTGGCGATTTCCTATCTGGGCCGCAACGATCTGGCCCATGTCACCCCGCCCGACCTGTCCCCCGACAGCCTGGGCCGTGGCAATCAGGAAGGCAACCTGCCCGCCCCCAGCCTGGGCTCGATGGTCGAACGCCTGGCCAGCCGTGGCTATATGCGCTCGTCGAACCTGTTGGTTCTGAAGGGCGGCGCTTCGGGCAGTTCGTCGGGCGGCCCGGTGATGGCCGCTACCGCGACCACCACCACGGCCTCGGCTGCCGGCGCGATGATCGAGGAAACCACCACCACGGTGGCCCTGGACGCCGACAGTCTGATCCGCGAGTTCGACCAGCGCACCGAGCAGATCCGCGAAGCCCGCCTGAAGGGCTACGAGGGCGACGCCTGCGGCGAATGCGGCAACTTCACCCTGGTCCGCAACGGCACCTGCCTGAAGTGCAACACCTGCGGCGGCACCAGCGGCTGCTCGTAAGGACTGCGAAAGCGTAGGATTGACAAGAAACCCGCCGCCCCTCATCGGGACGGCGGGTCTTTCTTTTCATTTGGCGCCCCTCATCGGGACGGCGGGTCTTTCTTTTCGTTTGGCGCCCCTCATCGGGACGGCGGGTTTTTCTTTTCGTTTGGCGCCCCTCATCGGGACGGCAGGTCTTTCTTTTCGTTTGGCGCCCCTCATCGGGACGGCGGGTCTTTCTTTTCGTTTGGCGCCCCTCATCGGGACGGCGGGTTTTCTTTATGGTTGGCTGTAGGTCAAGGGGCAGCTGAGAACTGTCATGGCCTTGCTTGGGATCGGCAGGCAGGGGCCGTCGGCGAAGGTCAGGCCGTGACGGTCCAGCATTTTCAGGGAATTGGTATCCATCGGCTCGGTGGAGGACAGGCTGCGCAGCGGTCCTTTGTGCTCCCGCAGGATGGACTGGATCTTTTGGCCCAGCCCGGTTTGCGGGGGAATATTCATATTGCCGCTGATGCGCACGAACCGATCCGACGGCGGCAGGAACGGAATCACGAAAGATGTGGGATCACCTTGGATCATCACGAACAGCGTGTCCGGCTCGGCAAGCTCTTGCGGCACGGCGACATCCAGCCAGCTGTCGGTAAAGGGATAACGCCCCCAATTGGCCGGAACCGTGGTTGACAGCAAAAAGCAGGTCAATCCCACGGCGGTCACGACCAAGGCCCCTCGCCTCTCCGTCAGGCTCGCCAGCAGGCAAAGGCAGAACAGTGGGGCAATCTGCTCCAGCCCCAGCGCATAACGCTCGATCCCCGCCGAAAATATCCAATAGGCAAAGGACAGCAGGAAGAAGACCGCCAGGAAAAAGGCGTCGCCGCCCTCGATCGCATCACCATCCTGCCGAGACGGCCGATATTTCCGCCAGACCACCAGCGGCAGAGCCAGCAGGCTGCAGAAAACGGCCAGCGAAAAGCGGAAATCGATAAAGAACATCTCGGAGGTGAGATGCCGCCCGGTGGCGTTCCCCAGAATGATGGCCCAGACATCCTTCAGCGCGTTGGCTTGGAAGCGCCGGTCCAGCATGTCTAGCGGCAAATAGGCCGGAGACTGGAAGATATTGTTATATAAAGGAAATAATGGATTCCCGAACGAATGGTACAGATACAGCATCCAGCCGCCGCCCAGCAGAAGGACAGCGGGCAAGAAGCCCGCAGCCATGGGCAGAGCCACCTTCAGGAGGCTTTTCGGACGATCCAGCAGGATCGCGCCCGCCAGGCCGATGCAATAGATCACCGCCGTCAGCTTCAGCCCTGCCGCCACCCCCAGCAGCAGGCCCGCCAGCAGGAGACGGCGGCGGCAATCGCGGCCCTTCAGATAGAGATACAGCGCCGAGACGACGAATAGCCAGACGAACTGGTCGTTGATGGTCCCCCCCAGTTCGGACAGGAAGATCGGCGCGGAAATCGCCCCAATGCCACTGCAGGCGCAAAGGGCGATGGCGGCCCTCTTGTTTCGCTGACGCAAGGGCAGGAACAGCTGCGCGGTCACAAGATAGACCATCACCACCGTCAGTGACGCCACCGCCGCGAACAAGGATGCGGCCCCGATGGGCGGCAAGAGGGCGATAGCCCCATAGGCGAAAACCGACCCCAGCGGATTGAGCCAAGTTTGCACCTGGGACGGCGCCACATCCAGATCCCACCGCCCATGCAGCAGCGCATAGACGCCGTAGGAATGGTAGTTCAGGAAGTCCCAGTTGATGTCCTGCCCCGCCCGCAGGCTATAGGCTAGGCAGAGCAGAAGAGACAGGACGGCACAAACCCAGATTTCCTGCCGATCGATGGATTGCGCCTCTGGCTTATGCACCCCTGCCCCTTTCTCCGACATGAATTTGGCTGACGCCGGGCTCGCGCAGATAATGCAGCAGCTTGACCTCGCGCCGGCCACGGCTGACCGTATCCAGCACCAATCCGCACAGGAAGCTGAGCATGGCCACGATCATCAGCCCCGTGACCAGGATAGCGGTGGGAAGCCGCGGAACCAGCCCGGTCTCGGAATAGGTGACGAACAGCGGCACCGCCAGCCCGATGGACAAAAGCACCAGCAACAGAGTGACAACTCCGAACAGCAGTAGCGGCTTTTCCTGCTTCAACAGCTTGAGGATCATCCACAGAATGCGAAAGCCGTCCGGCAGGGTGCGCAGCTTGCTTTCGGCGCCATCGGCCCGTTCGCAGAAGGGCACCGAGACTTCCGCCACCGGCATGTCCATATCCAGGGAATGGATCGACAGCTCGGTCTCCAGCTCGAACCCGGACGAGGTCATGGGAAAGCTTTTGACAAAACGCCGCGACATCACCCGATAGCCGGACAGCATGTCGCGATAGCCCTGCCCGAACATCGCCCGCACCAGCCCCGACAACAGGGCATTGCCGAACTTATGGCCGCGGCGATAGGCATTGCTGACATTTTCCTGGCGGGCGCCGTTGACCATATCCAGATTGTCCGATAGCAGGCGGCGGATCATCTCCCGCACGGCCGAAGGATCATAGGTGCCGTCGCCATCGACCATGACATAAAGGTCGGCCTCGATGTCGGCGAACATCCGCCGCACCACATAGCCCTTGCCCTGCCGCGTCTCGAAGCGGACCAAGGCTCCGGCCTGACGCGCCAACTCGGCGGTGCCGTCGGTGGAGTTATTGTCATAGACCAGAATGGTCGCCGTCGGCAGCGCCTTGGCGAAGCCCTGGATCACCGAACGGACCGCCAGGGCCTCGTTGTAGCAAGGGATCAGGACGGCAATGCGCAACGCCCCGAAGTCTGCATCCATCCCGTCCGCCCGTTCCATCCCGGCTCCTCTGAGGCCAAAGACGGCCACTATCTTGGGGCGATATTGCCCGCCGCCGCCAACCCGGGCAAGGAGTTTCCCGCCGACGGCTTTAATTGCACTTCCGAATCAATATGTTAGCCCCAGACCCCACAAGATGTAGAGATTCGCACCTGCTTGCACCCGCCATATATTGCGTTGCGGCGGGATTGGCGTATACTAGGCCTCGTGCTGGGAGAGTTCCCTGGCCGAATCTTTTTCATCTCCTGAAGGCGCTTCTTCAGCGCCGGATTGACTTAGGGGAGCAGACCTTGGTCCGCTCCCCTTTTTTCTGCCTAAGCCTTGCATATCGCGTTAGTGTAATTTATATTTACCTAATGTAATGACGAGGCTGGACACCCCATGTGGCACGACCTTCTGCTCGCCCTGGCTGGCGGCGCCCTGATCGGTGCGGCGGCGGGGCTGTTTATGCTGGGATGCGGACGCATTGCCGGCATCAGCGGCATCATGGGTGAGATGACCGGCCCCTGGCCTGCTCGTTGGAAGCAGAACATCGCCTTTCTCATCGGCCTGCCCTTGGGGCTTGGACTGGCCCGCCTGAGCGTCGGACTGCCGCAGGAGCTGCATGTCAGCGCCTCGCCCTGGCTGTTGGCTCTGGCCGGATTGCTGGTGGGCTTCGGGGCGCGGCTGGCCAATGGCTGCACCAGCGGTCACGGCGTTTGCGGGCTGGCCCGCCTCTCGCCGCGCTCTTTGGCCGCCGTCGCCACCTTCATGGGCTGCGCCATCGCCGTGGTCGCCGTGAAAGGACTGCTGGGATGAAGACGCTGCTTGCCGCCCTGCTGTCGGGCTTGCTGTTCGGGCTGGGCCTGAGCATCTCAGGCATGGTCGATCCCCAGGTGGTGCTGGGCTTCCTCAATCTGGGCGGGCTGGCCGACGGCAGCTGGAACCCCGCCCTGGCCGGGGTGATGGGCGGCGCCATTCCTGTGGCCTTCCTGTTCTATCGCAAGGCGGGGTCTGCGGTGCCGCCCCCCTCCTCCAGCCTTGATGCGCGGCTGCTGCTGGGTTCGGCGCTGTTCGGGATTGGCTGGGGACTGGCCGGCATCTGCCCCGGTCCGGCCCTGACCGCCTGGGTGATCCGGCCCGATCTGCTGGTCTTCATCGCCCCCATGCTGCTGGGAATGAGCCTGGCGGGCCGTTTCAAGGCTTGAGACTGCCGCCCCGAGCCCCCATCTTCGGGGCATGAGCGTCGCCATCCGCACCATCTCGTCCCTGAACAGCGTTTCCCCCGAGGCCTGGGATGCTTGCGCCGGCTCGGCCAATCCCTTTGTCGGCCACGGCTTTCTGATGGCGCTGGAGGAATCCGGCTCGACCGCCCCCGGCAGCGGCTGGGAGGCCTGCCACCTGCTGGCCGAAGATGCCGATGGTCGTCTTCTGGGCTGTGCGCCGCTTTATGCCAAAGGCCATTCTTACGGCGAATATGTCTTCGACTGGGGCTGGGCCGAGGCCTATCAGCGGGCGGGCGGGCGCTATTATCCCAAGCTGCAATGCGCCGTGCCCTTCACTCCCGCCACCGGCCCGCGCCTACTCTCCGCCGAGCCCGGCATCCGCGCCAGCTTGGCGCAGGCGATGATTGGCTTGGCCGAACAGGCGCAGGTCTCGTCGGCCCATATCACCTTCCCCACCGAGGCGGAAGCGGCGGCACTGGCCGAGCAAGGCTGGCTGCCGCGCCTAGGGCTGCAATATCATTGGCAAAACCAAGGCTATGGCGGGTTCGAGGATTTCCTGGCCGATCTGTCCTCGCGCAAGCGCAAGAACATCCGCAAGGAACGGGAACAGGCCGCCAGCCTGGGACTGGACTTGCGGACCTTGCGCGGCGCGGCCATCGAGCCCCGCCACTGGCGGGCCTTTTATGGCTTCTATCTCGACACCATCCAGCGCAAATGGGGACAGGCCTATCTGACGCCCGATTTCTTCCCCGCCCTAAGCCGCCGCCTGGGCGACAAGGTGGTGCTGATGGTGGCCGAGCGCGAAGGCCGAGTGGTGGCCGGAGCCCTGAATCTGCTGGGAGATGACTGCCTTTATGGCCGCAATTGGGGGGCCGAGGCCGATTTTCCCGGCCTGCATTTCGAGCTGTGCTATTACCGCGCCATCGATTTCGCCATCGCCCACGGCCTGTCGCGGGTCGAAGCTGGGGCACAGGGCGAGCATAAGATCAGCCGGGGCTATCTGCCCAGCCTGACCCACAGCGCCCATTGGCTGCGCGAAGCCCCCTTCCGGCTGGCCGTATCGAAATTCTTGGAGCAGGAACGCCCGCAGATCCGCCAAACCATGGCGTCGTTGGCCGAAGAATCGCCTTATCGCTCGGCGCCCAGCAAGGCGTAATAGCGGCTGTCTTCGAGGATTTCATGCTCGAACAGCATGCGCTCCAGGGTGTCGAGCAGCTCGAACCAGCGGGATTTGCCATGATGGCGGCTGGCCTCGGTCAGGCAATCGTCGATATCCACCAGGATATCCATATGGGCGCGGCGATGCTGGTCGGTGGCGGCGCCGGCCTGATCCAGAATGGCCATTTCCTGCTGGAAATGCTCGGCGGCAACCATGCGGAAGCGGCGCACCACTTTTTCGATGCTCAGGCAATCTTCCCCAGCCACGCACAGACGGCTGATCTCGTCGATCAGCGCATTCAAGTCGTCATGGCCTTGGTCTATCACAGGATCGCCGCTTGCCGGCATACCCTTGCGGGTCATCCCTACCTCCCATCATCCTGCTCTATTTCTAGTCGAAATGATGGAATTTGTCCAGAGAAAGCCACTATATCTTGCGTAAGGTTTAGGCACCCTTACGCTTGATGTTGCTCAATCCGACAAATCTGCCTTCATTATTGGCTTCCGCTTGATGAAAGACCTTGAAGACCTTTTCGGCATGGGGCGTCGAGACCACGAAGTCGTTATAGGCATGGGCCAAAGCCTCGGCATAAGCCGCCGCCATGGCCGCATCGCCCGACGCCTCGTCCGGCTGCCCCGCCTGCCCCAGATAGTCGTGGAAGCGCTTCAGGATATGCAGCCGGTTGACCCGCACCACCTGGGGGTCATAGCCCACCTTCAGGGCGTCCAGGAATTCCTCGGCCGAGGACAGCTTGTTCATGCTGGTCAGGAAATCACTCATTCTCCGGCCTCCCGTTTGTGGATGAAGTCCTGCGGCCCCGAGCCGCAAGGATCGCCGCAATGGTCGCATTCGATTTCAGCGGGCTTATGTTCCATCTGCGCCAGTCGGGCCTCCAGATGGGCGATGCGCTCGGCCATGCAATGCAGGGCCTTGCCCACCGGGTCGGGCATCAGATGATGATCAAGGTCGATGCCATGCTTGGTGACGCGGCGGCGGTCGGCGGGCAGCACCACGCGCCCGGGAATACCCACCACGGTCATGCCGCCCGGCACGTCCGAGATCACCACGGAATTGGCGCCGATATTGGCTCCCTTGCCGACCTTGACCGGCCCCAGGATCTTGGCGCCGGCTCCGACCAGCACGCCGTCTTCCAGGGTCGGATGGCGCTTGCCCTTGGACAGCGAGGTGCCGCCCAGGGTGACGCCATGATAAAGGGTGACATCGTCGCCGACCTCGGCGGTTTCGCCGATCACCACCCCGGCGCCATGGTCGATGAAGAAGCGCCGTCCGATGGTCGCCCCCGGATGGATGTCGATATTGGTCATCATGCGGCCCAGGAAGGACAGCAGCCGGGCCGAGAATAGCCAGCCCTTCCGCCACAGGCGATGGCTGACGCGATGCAGCATCAGGGCATGCAGCCCCGGATAGGTCATCACCACTTCGAAGCGGTTGCGGGCGGCTGGGTCGCGCTCCAGCACGCTGTCGATGTCTTCCTTCAGGTGAGCCCACAGGCTTTTGACATTCTCACTGACGTTGGGCACGTCCAAACTCTCCACGGCGGCGGTCATGGGCGCCTCCTAGACTAGCTGTGCAGGATCGGGGCGCCATCGAAGCCTGCATTGTCGCGCAGAGCCTCGACGACCGCCAGTGTTTCACGATGAAATCGCTTCAGCTCGTCCACGCCGGGCGACCGCTTATGCTGAGCCGAGAAGGCCCGCAGCCGGGTCAGAACCGCCCGCGCCTGAGCGTCCGAGATGGCCATCCCCAGTTCGCGATAGGCCCAGACCACCCCGGCGACGCCGGAATGTTTGCCCAGTACCAGACGATGCTCGCGCCCCAGCTCATGGGGGTCCAGCGCCTGATAATTGGCGGGATCGCGCAGCAGGCCGCTGACATGAATGCCGGATTCGTGGGTAAAGATCGCTTCGCCGACGATGGATTTATTGACCGGCACCGGACGGCCGGAAGCCCCGGCCACCAGGGCGGAAATCTCGGGCAGCAGCTTAGGAGCAATGCCGGTGGGAATGTTGTGGATATGGGCCAGGGCCACCACCACTTCTTCCAGCGGCGCATTGCCGGCCCGCTCGCCCAGGCCGTTGACGGTGGTGTTGACATGGGTCGCCCCTCCCCGCACCGCCGCCAGGGAATTGGCGGTCGCCAGCCCCAGATCGTCATGGGCATGCATTTCCAGCTCGAGCGAGCTGTTCTGGCGTAGCCGCGAGATGGCGTAATAAGTCGAGAACGGGTCGAGGATGCCCAGCGTATCGGCAAAACGGAAGCGCCGTGCTCCGGCCTTCTCGGCCACCTCGACCACCTTGAGCAGGAAGTCGGGATCGGCCCGTGAGCTGTCTTCGCCGCCGATCGCCACCTCAAGCCCGGCATCGCGGGCCATGGCGGTAATCCAGGCCAGCTGCTCCAGTACCCAGGCGCGGTCACGGTTGAGCTTGTGGGTGATCTGCTGATCCGACACCGAGATGGACATATTGACCATGCCGATGCCGGTGGCCTTGGCGGCCATCAGATCTTCTTCCAGCATCCGACACCAGGCAATGGGACGGGCGGTCAGGCCCAACCCGACAATGGCGCGGATTTCTTCCTGCTCCTGCGGGCCCATGGCGGGAATGCCCACCTCAAGCTCGGGCACGCCGGCGGCGTCGAGGGCGCGGGCTATGGCAAGGCGCTCGTCGGGGGTAAAAGCCACCCCCGCCGTCTGCTCGCCATCCCTCAGCGTCGTGTCGTTGATCGTCACCAGGGCCGGGGATTTGCGAGCCATGGTGCCCTCCATTCTCAGGAATAGGCCGGTGCGAAGCTGGCCGGTCCGCCCTGCTGCGCCGACCAGTAAGGCGACATCGCCCGCAATTTCTCGATGATGCCGGGCATCACCTCGATCACGCGGTCCACGTCGGCATCCGTATTCTCCCGCGAGAGCGAGAAGCGGGTGGCGCCATGAGCCGCCGTGAAGGGAATGCCCATGGCCCGCATCACATGCGACGGCTCCAGCGATCCCGAGGTGCAGGCCGACCCCGACGAGGCGGCAATGCCGGCGCGGGACAACAGCATCAGGATGGCCTCGCCCTCGACGAATTCGAAGGCGATGGTGCTGGTATTAGGCAGACGGGATTCCGGATCGCCACAGATGATCGAGTTGGGGATCAGGGACACGATCTCGCGCTCCAACCGATCGCGCAGGGCACGGACCCGGGTATTCTCGTCGGCCATGGAAGCCAAGGCCATCTCGGCGGCCTTACCCAGCCCGACAATGCCGGTGGTGTTCTCGGTGCCGGCGCGGCGGCCGCGCTCCTGATGACCACCGCGGAACAGCGGGCGGAACTTGATGCCGCGCTTCAGGTAAAGCGCGCCGATGCCCTTGGGGCCATGCAGCTTGTGCGACGACAGCGACAGCATATCCACCGCCGAGTTGGACAGCCGCAGCGGGATCTTGCCCACCGCCTGCACCGCGTCGGTATGAAACAGAATGCCATGGGGCTTGGCCATCTGGGCCAGGGTCTCGATGGGGAAGATGGTTCCCGTCTCGTTGTTGGCCCACATGATGCTGACCAGGGCGACCTTGTCCGACAGCGCCTTTTCATAGGCATCCATGTCGAGCCGGCCCTTGCCGTCCACCGGAATGACGTGGACCTTATAGCCCTCGTGCTTTTCCAGATATTCGCAGACCGTCAGCACCGCGTGATGCTCGACCGCCGAGGTGATGATCTCGCGCCGGTCGGGCAGCGAACGGATGGCGGAATAAATCGCCGTGGTGTCGCTTTCGGTGCCGCCCGAGGTAAAGACGATCTCGGTATCGTGGGCGGCTCCCAGCAGAGCCTGCACCTGGGCGCGGGCCTTCTGGATCGACGGACCGACGCCCGAGCCGATGGAATGGATCGAGGAGGGATTGCCGAATTGCTGAGTGAAGTACGGCAGCATCTCGGCGACCACTTCCTGCGCACAGGGCGTCGTGGCGTTGTTGTCGAAATAGACCGCGTGAGAGGAAGGTTGGGATGCAGCAGTCATTGGAACGCCTCCCTTCTCACGCGGCCTTGGCGGGAATAACCCGCACAGGCTTACCCAGCGCCATCATCAGCCGCTCCTGCACACCCGACAGGGTGATGCTGGACATCTGGCAGCCGACGCAGCTTCCGGACAGATTGACCATGACGGTATCGCCATCCACATCGACCAGCTCGATATCGCCGCCGTCGCGCTGCAATGCCGGACGGATGTCCTCGATCGCCGCCTGGATGACTTGGATCTTCTGGATGTTCGTCATGGGTTTATGGACTGGGGCCGAGGGCGCCACCGGACAGGAGGGGGCAGGTTTCGTGTCAATGACACCCTCGGCCACCATCGCCTTCAGCACCGTGTCAAGAACCTCCTCGATGGCCTCGTGGCAGGTCTTGCAGGCACCTCCGGCTTTTGTGTAGTTGGTGACCTCTTCGAGCGTGGCCAGTTTATTGACCCGCACGGCGCGCTCGATCATGCCGGCATCGATGCCGAAGCATTTGCAGATCAGAGCGCCTTCTTCATGATCGTCTTCTTCCCAGGCTTCACCGCGATAGTTGGCGATGGCGGCGCGCAGCGCCTCGGCGCCCATGACCGAGCAATGCATCTTCTCGGGGGGCAGGCCGTCCAGGAAGTCGGCGATGTCCTGATTGGTGATCTTCAGCGCGTCCTCGATGCTCTTGCCGATCACCATCTCGGTCAGGGCAGAGGACGAAGCGATGGCCGAGCCACAGCCGAAGGTCTGGAATTTCGCGTCGGCAATGATGTCGGTGGCGGGATCGACCTTAAGGAACAGCTTCAGCGCGTCGCCACAAGAGATCGAGCCCACTTCGCCGACGCCGTTGGCGTCGTCCAGCGAACCGGCATTGACCGGCTCGAAGAAATATTTCTGGGTCTTTTCGGAATAGTTCCACATGAGTTTTGCCCCCTCAGCAGAACGACTTGCCGCAACCGCACTTCTGCGCGGCATTGGGATTGTCGAAAACAAAGCCTGAGCCTTCGATGCTCTCGACGAAGTCCACCTGCACGCCATCAAGAAGAGGCTTGCTGGTGGAGTCGACGAACACTTTCACGCCCGCGAATTCCAGGATTTCGTCGCCATCCTCGGCTTCCACTTCAAGCTCCAGCTTGTAGCGGTTGCCCGAGCAGCCCCCCGATTCGACAGCAATTCGCAGACCGGCGATATCATCCTCGGCATCGGCCAGGACGCGCTGAACAGCGGCTACGGCGTTATCGGTAAGAGCGAGCATTTCGATCCTCCTGATGCAGGTCAACCCTACGCCAAGAGTAAATGCACGCCCCGTGCCAACTGCTAGTTCGTTGATATTGCTGGATTGTCGTGTGTCGCAGTTACGACATACATTAAGAATTGTCGCGGACACGACAGCGACACTGCCCTATTCCCCGACAAAGCAAAACGGCGGCCCGAACCATCGGACCGCCGTTTCATCGCATCGCGATGCAGTTTCTACTCTGCCGGATGCTCGTGGTGATGGGGCAGATGCGGTTTATGCCGGTTCAGCCAGGCCACCAGGGCGCGGACCACCACATAGAACAGGGGCGTGAAGATCAGGCCGAAGCCGGTCACTCCCAGCATGCCGTAGAAGACCGCGGTGCCCAGGCTTTGGCGCATCTCGGCGCCGGCGCCTGTGGCCCAGACCAGCGGCACCACGCCCAGGATGAAGGCCAGCGAGGTCATCAGGATCGGACGCAGGCGAGTCCGCGCCGCCTGAATGGCGGCTTGGGCTCGGCTGGAGCCTTCGTTCTCGGCCTGTCTGGCGAATTCGACAATCAAGATGGCGTTCTTTGCCGCCAATCCGATCAGCACCACGAATCCCACCTGAGCCAGGATATTGACCGGCAGGCCGCGCAGGTTCAGGCCCGTCACCGCCGCCAGCAGACACATGGGCACGATCAGCACCACCGACAAAGGCAGCGACCAGCTTTCATACTGGGCCGCCAGCACCAGGAAGACGAACACCACCGAGGCGCCGAACACCAAGATGCCGTGATTGCCCGCCAGCACCTCTTGCAGAGCCAGTTCAGTCCATTCGAAACCGAAACCTTCGGGCAGACGCTCGGCGGCCATGGCCTTCATGGCCTCCAGCGCATAGGTCGAGGAATAGCCCGACAGGGTGGCGCCCTGCACCTCGGCGGCAGGATAAAGGTTATAGCGCGGCACACGATAGGCGCTGGTCATGCTGTTGAAGCTGGCCACCGCCCCCAGCGGCACCATCTGGCCCTGAGCGTTGCGGGTCTGCAGATTGGCGACGGCGTGCAGATCGTTGCGGAAGTCGCCATCGGCCTGGGCCATCACTCGATAGGTGCGGCCCAGATAGTTGAAGTCGTTGATATAGCTCGACCCGATGAAGACCTGCATGACGTCGTTGACGCTGCCCGAACTGACCCCCAGCATCTGCGCCCGCACCCGGTCGATGTCGGCATAGATGGAGGGCGTGCGGGTGTTGAAGGTCGAGAAGACATTCATCAGGCCGGGAGTCTGGTTGGCGGCGGCCACCATATCGGCGGCGGCGGCTTCCAGGGCCTTTTGCCCCCTGCCCCGCTTGTCCTCGATCATCATCTTCCAGCCGCCGGCCGAGCCGATGCCGCGCACCGGCGGCGGCGCGATCGGAATGATCATGGCGTCTTGAACACCGCTAAAGCGCATGCGCAGGCTGCCGATGATCTCCATGGCCGACTGGCCGCCATGGGCCGAACGCTCTTCCCAGGGGTCCAGCAGCACGAAGATGGTCGCCGCCGCCGAGGAGTTGGTGAAGGTGGCGGCGTCCAGGCCGACGATCGGCACCACATGGGCGACGCCGGGGGTATGCATGGCGATATCGATGACCCGATGCGCCACCTCGTCGGTGCGGCTCAAGGCCGCGCCGGGCGGCATCTGGATCAGGGTGATCAGATAGCCCTGGTCCTGATCGGGAATGAAGCCCTTGGGGGCGCGATAGAACTCGGTCCCCGCCAGCCCCATCAGACCGGCATAGATGGCCAGCAGCACCGCCGAGAGGCGGATCACCCGCGCCGTCAACCGGCCATAGCGGTCCGACAGCCAGTCGAAGCCCTTGTTGAACAGGCGAAAGCCGATCACCACCGGCCGGAAGACCGGATGCACCGCGTCTTCGTCATGCACCGTATGGGGCTTGAACAGCAAAGCGCAAAGGGCCGGGCTGAGGGTCAGCGAGACGATCAACGAGATCGCCGTCGACGAGGCGATGGTCACCGCGAACTGGCGGAAGAACTGGCCGGAAATGCCGGGGATGAAGGCGGCGGGAATGAACACCGCCGACAGCACCAGGGCGATAGCGATCAGGGCTCCGCCCACCTCGTCCATGGTCTCGTGGGCGGCATTGCGGGGAGTCATGCCTTCGCGGATGTTGCGCTCGACATTTTCCACCACCACGATGGCGTCGTCGACCACGATACCCACCGCCAGCACCAGCCCGAACAGCGACAGATTGTTCAAGGAATAGCCCAGCGCCGCCAGCATGCCGAAGGTGCCGATCAGCGACACCGGAATGGCGACGATGGGAATCACCGAGGCCCGCCAGGTCTGCAGGAACAGGATCACCACGATCACCACCAGCAGCACCGCTTCCCAGATGGTGTTGAAGACTTCGTGCACCGATTGGGAAATGAACTTGGTGGGGTTATAGACCACCTTGTAGGCCACCCCCGTGGGGAAGCTTTTCGACATCTGCTCGACCGCCGCCAGTACCCGGTCGGCGGTGTCCAGCGCGTTGGAGCCCGGCAGCTGGAAGACGCCCATGGGCACCGCCCGCTGACCGTCCAGATAGCCGTTCAGATTATAGTCCAGGGCTCCCAGCTCGACGCGGGCCACATCCCGAACGCGGGTCACGCGGCCCAAGGAGTCGGTCTTCAGGATGACGTTGGCGAATTCCTCGGGATCCTTCAGGCGGCCCTTGGTTTGCAGATTATACTGGAACGCGCCGGGGCTGGCCTGAGGCGGACCGCCGACCACGCCGGCGGCCACCTGGATATTCTGCGATTGCAGGGCCGAGACCACCTCGGCCCCGGTCATGCCCACCGCCGCCACCTTGTCGGGGTCCAGCCAGATGCGCATGGAATAGTCGCGGGCGCCGAACACGGTGACGCTGCCGACGCCCTGCAGGCGGGCCATCACGTCCTTCATCTGCAAGGTGGCATAGTTGGACAGATACAGCTGATCGCGGGTGCCATCGGGGGAATAAAGATGCACCACCAGCAAAAGGTCGGGCGAGTTCTTGACCACGGTGACGCCGGTGCGCTGCACTTCCGACGGCAGCTGGGCCATGGCCTGCGAGACGCGGTTCTGCACCAGCACCTGAGCCGTATCCAGATTGGTGCCCAGCCGGAAGGTGATGGTCAGGCGCAGATTGCCGTCGCCGGTCGAGTTGCTGCTCATATAGAGCATGTTCTCGACGCCGTTGATCTGCTGCTCCAGCGGCGTCGCCACGGTTTCCGACACGGTCTGGCCCGAAGCGCCGGGATAGTTGGCGCTGACGATGATGGTCGGCGGCGCGATCTCGGGATATTGCGCCAGCGGCAGCGTGAAGAAGGCAATGCCGCCGATCAGGGTGATGAACAGCGACACCACCGTGGCGAAGATCGGCCGATCGATGAAGAAATGACTCAGGCGCATGATGCCTCTCCCCCCGCCCGGATCAACGGGACTGCGGAGCGACGGCGATGCTGCCGGGCTGCGCCGTCACCTTGGAGCCGGGACGCGCCCGCAACAGGCCGTTGATCACCACCTTGTCCTCGGGGCTGAGGCCCGAACGCACCACCAGCAGACCATCGGTCAGCGGGCCGGGCTTGATCACTTTGGGCACCACGGTGCCGTCTTCGGCCACGGTCATCACCAGCTTATCCGACTGGTCGGTCATCACCGAGGCTTCCGGGATCAGCAGCGCTTCATAGCTGCCGCTGGCCGGCAGGCGCACGCGGCCGAACTGGCCGGGCGTGATGAACAGATCGCCATTGGCCACCAAGGCGCGGGCGCGGATAGTGCCCGAGCTGCGGTTGATCTGGTTATCGACGAAATCCAGGCTGCCCTGGCGGGTCCAGCCCTTATCGTCCATCAGCCGCAGATCGACGCTTTGCTTATGGTCGCGGGCCGACTGGATCTGACCGGCGGCGACGGCCCGCTGATAGGCCAGATAATCGCCTTCGCTCATATCGAAATTAAAATAGATCGGGTCCAGCGACACGATGCTGCCCAGCAGGGTCGGCGTATTTCCAGCATCCACCAGATTACCGACGCTGAGCAGATGCGAGCCGATCCGCCCCGACACCGGAGCGGTGACGCGACAGTAATCCAGGTTCAATTCGGCATTGCGCAGATTGGCCCGCGCCATGTCCAGCCCCGCCTCGGCCACCTTTTGCTGCTGGGCGCGGGTGTCGTAGTCGGAGGCCGACATATAGTCCTTCTGGCGCAGCTCGGCGCCGCGGGCCAGCTGCTTCTTGGCCAGCTCGACGCTGGCTTCGGCCTGAGCCACCTGAGCGCGGGCCGAGGCCACGGCGATCTCGTAGGGGCGCGGGTCGATGACGAACAGCACGTCGCCCTTCTTGACCATCTGACCATCGGTGAAGCGGATCTCGGTCAGATAGCCGGACACCCGGGCCTTCAGCTCGACCGCATCCACCGCCGCGAACTGGCCGGTATAGTCCAGCCAATCCACCACCGACTTCTTCAAGGGGGCGCTGACCGTCACCGGCGGCGGCGGCGCGGCCTGCTGGGCTTGGGCGCCGACACCCATGGCGGAGGCTCCGACCAAGATAACGGACAATGCGATGGCGGCGGATCGAAAGCGCATGAAAAGCCCCTGTCTGCGGACGGACCTGTTGGGAAAAAGCGTCACCTGTTAGATGACCATCGGCCTGGGCGCTTCAAGCCCCGGCGAAACAAAACTGTACTGTTCAGTTTAGGGAGGGAACAAGGCGGCGGTCAAGTGCCCCGGAGGTATAGCTTGACGTCCGAGAAGAGGAAGGGAACTCTGGCGCCCCACCATGAATGGAACCGTCCCTTGTCCCAGTTGAGCGCCGCCTTTCTTTATGTATTCCTGGGGTTATTCCCCATCGTCAATCCCATGGGCGTGGCCCCGATCTTCCTGCAATGGACCTCGGGCGTGACGCCTGAGATGCGCCATCGGCTGGTCTGGCGGATTTCGCTGGGAAGCTTTTTCCTGATGGTGGCGTCGTTCCTGGTGGGCTCGCATATCCTGGCCTGGTTCGGCCTGACCCTGGCGGCGGTGCAGATCGCCGGCGGGCTGGTTCTGCTGAATGCCGGCTGGCGCATGCTGCAGCAGGGCGACGAGCCGCATCTGCGCAAGAAGCAGGCGAACATCCCCGAGGAACAGGCCCTGACCCGCGCCTTCTTCCCCCTGACCCTGCCGCTGACGGTGGGGCCGGGCACCATCTCGGTGGCCATCGCCATGGGCGCCAAGGGCGGCGAAAGCGCCGATATCTATCTGTACGCCCTGGGCGGCTGCCTGGGCTGCCTGGCCTTGGCGGTGTTCATCTATGTCTGCTACCGCTTCGCTGAAAAGCTGGTGGTGCTGCTGGGAACCGCCGGCACCGACGTGGTGATGCGCCTGTCGGCCTTCATCCTGTTGTGCCTCAGCGTCCAGATCATCTGGAGGGGCATCCACAGCCTGATGACCCAGAGCTAGCGCGGGGGCGGCTACAAGGTCTCGACCACCGCCTTCAGCTCGTCATAGGCCTCGGCCAATTCGGCCAGATGCGCGGGCAGATCATCCCGCTCGTCCAGAACCGCCGCTTCGGTCTTGCTGGCCAGAGTCGCCAGACGGATCGCCGCCACATTGGCCGAAGCGCCGCGCAGGCTGTGCAGCGCCCTGCCCGCCTCTTCTACCTTGCCGTCCGCCAGCAGGGCCTGAAGCCGTTCGATCAGGTCGGTATTGCTGTCCACCAGCTTCTTCAGCATCTCCATCAGCACCGCCTCGTCACCCAGGCGGATCAGCCCCTGGCGCTTGTCGAAAGCGGCCAGCTTCTTGACGGATTCGGGCTCGGGCTCGGGAGCAACCACAGCCGCCGACAACGGCTCAGGCCCTGGAACATCAGGCCCTGGAACATCGGCCTTGGGGGCATCGGCCTTGGGAGCATGGGCCAGGATCACCCGCATCATCTGCTCCAGGTCGAAGGGCTTGGCGATGAAATCATTCATGCCGCATTCCAGGCAGCGCGCCCTATCGGAATCGCGCACGCCGGCGGTCAAGGCCAACACCGGCAGGCCCAGCCCCAACTCGCGGCGGATCAGTTGCGTTGCCTCGAAGCCGTCCATCTCGGGCATCTGCACATCCATCAGCACCAGATCGAAGGCCTGACCGTCCAGGCGCAGCAATTCCACCGCCTGACGGCCGTCCCCGACGATCTCGACCTGGGCGCCGCGCTCTTCCAGGATGAATTGCGCCACTTCCTGATTGATGGCGTTGTCCTCGACCAGCAGCAGCCGCAAGCCCGACAGAATCTTGGCCTCGGGGGTCGGCTCCAGACGCGGCAGGGCAGAGCCGCCATCGCCCAGGCGGCGGCTGCGGGCCAGCCGCGCCGCTTCCTCCAGGGACTTGCGGGTGACCGGCTTGACCAGCACCGCATCGGCATAGTCGCGGGTTTCCGGCTGATTGGCCAAGTCGCGGTCGCGGCCATTGACCAGGAACACCAGCGGCAGCTCGGCCAGACCGTCCTGAGCCCGCAGACGCCGCCCGGCTTCGGGATCGTCCTCGCCGTCCAGGCGCAGATCCATGACCAGCAGATCATAGCCGTGCTCGGCCTCGCGGGCGGCCCGCAGCCGTTCGCGCACCTCATCGCCCGAGGACACCAGATCGGCGGTCCAGCCCAGGGTCTCGGCCGCCGCCGCCAGGGCCGAGCGGGCTGTCGGATGGTCATCGGCCAGCAGCACCGTCAAAGCGGTGACGGGAGCCGGCTCCTCGGCAAGTTCGCTCGTCATGAAGGGGAGTTCGAGCAAGAACTCAGACCCTTCGCCCAGCTGGCTGCTGACCGAGATTCCGCCGCCCATCATCATCGCCAGACGGCGGCAGATCACCAGCCCCAGGCCGGTGCCGCCAAAGCGGCGCGTAGTGGTGCTGTCGGCCTGGGTGAAGGGCGTAAACAGCCGGGCCATCTGTTCCGCCGAAATGCCGATACCGCTGTCACGGACAGCGAAGGCCAGACGCACCCCGCCCCCGGTGGTCGGCAGCCGGCGAATGGTCACGCCGACCTCGCCCTTTTCGGTAAATTTGACCGCATTGCCGGTCAGATTGATCAATATCTGCTGCAAGCGCGAGGGATCGCCGCACAGCTGGCGGGGCACATCGGGGTCGACCTGGATATTCAGCTCCAGATCCTTGTGGGCGGCATTGACCGACATCACGGTCGACAGGCTGTCCAGCACGGAATCCAGGGTGAAATCGATGCTTTCCAATTGCAGCCGGTCGGCCTCGATCTTCGAGAAATCAAGGATTTCATCGATGATCCCCAGCAGCGAGCGGGCCGACAGGGTGATCTTGTCCACCAGATCGCGCTGATCCGCCTCGAGCGCCGATTTCGACAATAGATGCGCCAGACCCAGCACCGCATTCATCGGCGTGCGGATTTCATGGCTCATATTGGCGACGAAATCGCTCTTGGCGCGGTTGGCGGCTTCGGCATCCACCTTGGCCTTGGCCAGATCGTCCTCGATGCGCTTGCGCTCGGTCATGTCATAGACCGTGCTGCGGCTCATCAGATAGCCGCCGTTGGCGTCATAGATGGCGGTGGCGTTGATCATGGCCGGCATCACCGAGCCGTCCTTGCGGCGCAGCTCCAGCATCAGATCCTGCAACTGCCCCTTGGCCTTGAAGGCGGCGAAGCTGCGGTCGAAAATCGGCAGGCTGTTGGGCGCCAGCAAATCCTGGAAGCGCATCCGCCCCACCACCTCGCGCCAGTTATAGCCCAGCCAGCGCAGCTCGGTGTCGTTGATGCGCACGATCACCCCGTCGGCATCCAGCGAGTGATAGCCGCAAGGCGCATAGTCATAGAGATCCTGAATCTCGCGCACATAGCCGCGCAGCGCCTCTTCGGCGCGGTGGCGTTCGCTGATGTCTTGGATCTGCACCACGAAATGCAGGGGCCGCTGCTCGGAATCGCGCACCAGCGAGACGTTCAGCAAGGTGCGCACCGTATCGCCATGGCGGTTGATATAGCGCTTTTCGAACTGATAGCTGAGGCGCTGCCCCACCAGCAGCTCACGCATCAGGTCCATCTCGCCCTTGACGTCCTCGGGGTGGGACAAGTCCTGGCTGCGGCATTGCAGCAGATCGGCCTCGGGATAGTCCAGCAGCTTGCACAGCGCCTCGTTGACCTGCAGCCAGCGGCCATCGGGCGAGACCAGCGCCACGCCGATGGCGGCATGCTGGAAGGCGGCGCGGAAATGCGCCTCGGCCTGACGCAGGCTTTGCAGACGGCGATAGGAACTGGTCCGCCAGACCAGCGAGGCGATCAGGGTCCAGCTGACCAAGACGCCGCCCAGGATCAGACCCACTTGCAGCTTGCCGCGGTCTTCCTCAAGCACCTGCACCGGGCCCATGTCCCCCGACGCCATCAGCTGCAAGCCCTCGTCGGGATAAGAGGCGTAGGACAGCACCGCATAGCGCCCCTCCTCCCCCAGCTTGATGACTTCGGGATGGTTGGGAACCTGGGCCGGCTCGATCTTGCGGGGGAAGAAATCAGCCCGCTTATAAATCTGCAGCCGCTTCTCGGCATCCAGGTCATAGACCTTGGCCCCCGGCAGGGTGCGGAACAGGTCCTCGGGGTCATTGGACAGGATGATGACGCCGTTATTGTCGCCCACCACCGCCTGCCGCCGCAGCACCTGCACCGCCAGATTGTCGAGATTGGCCTTGACCACCAGCACGCCGGCGACCTTGCCCTGGCGCTTGACCGGCACCGAGAAGAACAGCCCCGGAATGTTCGTGCGCCGCCCCACAGCGAAATGCCGCCCCACCTGCCCCTGCATGGCCGAGATGAAATAGGGGCGATCGGCGAAATTCTCGCCCACCAGACTGTTGGCGGTCCCGCTGTTGCTGGAGGCGATGCAGATGCCGTCCAGCCCGATCACCCAGGCCAGATCGATCCCAAGGTCGTGGGTGCGCCGTTCCAGATAGGCGCTGGCCGCCGAGGCCTCGGGACTGCTCTTGCCGCCCATCAGGGCTCCCGCCACATCCGGGCTGGTCGCGAAATCGCTGGCGAAGCCAATCTCGTTGCGCAAGGTAAAGCGCAAATCCTCGATGGCGTGGCTCAGGGCCCAATCGGCATTGGCCCGCTGGACCTCGGATATGCTGGACAGCCGGTCCTCGAACCACTGCGAGGCGACCAAATGCGCCAGCAGAGCCGACAGAGGAATGGCGGCCAGCAAGACCAGGACAATCAAAAAACGATTGCCCGCAGGGCGATCCGTGCGAAGCGTATCCGACATCTATCGACCAAGAACCCAATAGGTGGAGAGTGCGCAAGGGTCGCATCACCGCAGCGGAAAGTCCACCCCTGGCTTCAACCCGCAAGCAAAGTAAATAATTCCTTAATTAACATGGTGTTAGAAGTCATTCTTGACGTAATTGCTGGACTTCTCGGCACAAGGGGAGTACGAATCGTGATCTTCTTCAAGTCTTGCAGGCTTTCCTGATGTCGCTGATCGCCTCTGGCGCCCGCTCCGCCACTGAAATGCAGTCCGTCGCCACCTTAAGAGCGGCGCGCGACGTGGCGGCCTCGATCGAGGGCATGCGCCAGAAGCTGAAGGACGACGAGCTGCCCGACCGCCAGCGGCAAAGGCTGAAGGACGATCTGCTGGAAGCCGCCGAGCGGCTGTGCAATCTCTTGGATTTGTTGATGTCCTGGCTGTCCATGGTGTCCGACGCCATCCGCACGCCGCTGGAAGAGGGCATTCAGGAGCTGCGCAACAAGCTGCTGGGCACCGCCGTCAAGCTGATCGCCGACAAGGCGCAGCGGCTGATCGATCAGACCGCCTTCATCGAACAGGGCTTTCCGCTGGGCCTGTCCTTCCGCCTGATCACCAGCCTGAGCGAATTGATGTCCACCGTCACCGCGCTGGGCGGCTTCGAGGCGATGCCCGACGAGGTCCGGCAAAAGCTGATCGAGGCCGAAGAGCGCATCGAGGCGCTGCGCCAGATGGAAGAACAGTTCTGCTTCTCGGCCGAACTGGAAGAAAAGACCGACCTCGACTATTACGACGGCTCCTATTCTGGAGCCGCTCCCGGCCTTGATTCGCATCAGCCCGCTCTGGGCGCCCATCAGATGGAGGGATGATGGAACGGGTCACCATCTCGCTGGACGAATCCCTGCTGGAACAATTCGACCATTACATCAAGCGCAAGGGCTATGAAAACCGGTCCGAGGCCATCCGCGACCTGCTGCGCCAGCGCCTGGAAGATGACCGCATTCAAGAAGGCGAGGCCGATCATGCGGTGGCCTGCCTGTCCTATGTCTATAACCACCACCAGCGGGAACTGTCCCGTCGCCTGACCAACGCCCAGCATTCCCATCACGATCTGGTGCTCTCGACCCTGCATGTGCATCTGGATCACGAGAACTGCCTGGAAATGGTGGTGCTGCAAGGCCATACCCCGGAGGTGCGCGGCTTCGCCGAGGCCACCATCGCCGAAACCGGCGTGCGTCACGGCAATCTGCATCTGGTGCCGACGGTGATGGAGCAGGATCACCACGGGCACGATCATTCCCATGACCATGGACATGAACATGACCACGGCCATCGGCACAGCCGCCCGCAAAGCTGATCCGCTCTCACGGAATTTTCATAGCATCCCGACGGGCATTTCGGGCAGACTACCCCTTGAGCCAGCCATCATGAAGGTCATGCCGTGAGCATCCCCGTCGAGATCGAACGGAAATTCCTGGTCCGCTCGGACCTGTGGCCGGTGTCGTCCCTGCCCGATCATATCCTGCAAGGCTATTTCTCGCCCGAGGACGGCCCCTCGGTGCGGGTGCGGCTGTCCAAGGGACGGGGCCGCATGACCATCAAGCAGACCAGCCGCGATCCCGGACAGGGCCGCGCCGAGTTCGAATATGACATCCCCGCCGAGCATGCCGAATTTCTGCTGCGCCAGATGTGCCCCCGCCCGCCCATCGAAAAACTGCGCCATCGCATCAGCTTTGCCGGGTTCGATTGGGTGATCGACGAGTTCCTGGGGGACAATAACGGGCTGGTGCTGGCCGAGATCGAGCTGAAGCACAGTCACAGCCGCTTCGCCGTCCCCATCTGGACGGCCCAGGATGTGACCACCGACCACCGCTTTCGCAATTCCTATCTGTTCCACCATCCCTGGCGGGATTGGGAACTGGACGACCGGCAGCCGATGCTGCTCTAGAACGGATTTCGATCCGTTTCCATCAGATCAAAAGCTCATCCCCCAGATTGACAAACCGCGCCTTCGCGTGCGAATTTTCCGGCAGTCTTGATGCAAAGGATGCCGCAATGGTTATGGTCATCTCCTTCACCGCCGCTTGTCTGGTTATCTATGGCCTCATCTGGAGCATCCGCACCTCTTGCGGCTCCACCGATGGCGCTGCCGGCCATGGTCATGGCGGCCACGGCAGTCACGGTGGGCACCACTAACCCCACCGTTTCTTTGGCTTCGTAAAAAGAGCCGGCCCGGTTTTCATCGGGCCGGCTCTTGTTGTTTAAGCCACAGGCTTTGTCGGTGATTTGGGCTTGCGGGGCGCAGCCGGTTTCTTGGCAGCCGTGGCCTTGGGAGCAGCAGCCTTTTGGGCCCCACTCTTGGGCGCCGTCTTGGAAGCGGCCTTGGAAGTAGCCTTGGCGCGGGGCTTGGCGGGGGCTTTGGCCTTGGGCTTCGCAGCCGCCGCCTTGGCGGGCTCGGCTTCGGGCTCGGGCTCGGGAGCCGGCAGGATCGGCAGGCGCGGACGCTTCTGCAGTTCCGGCGGCAGGCGGGCTTCCATCACCACCAGCAGCTCTTCCAGCTCGGCATGGGGCCGCATGGCCTGCATGATGAAGAAGGGATGCGGCGTCGTTTCCAATACCGGCGGCAGCAACGCCACCAGGGCGCGGTATTCCTCTTCGCGGACCTCGCGCTCGGCCAGTTCCTTCAGAATGGCCACCACCAGCTCGACATCCTCGGTCTTGAAGCCGTTGTGACCACTGTTCAGCATGCGCGGCAGGCTGCGGGCGGCGCGGCGCTGACGGCGGATGGGGGTCATGATGGCGATCTTGCGATCTTCGTGGGCGTCGCGCTCTTCCTGCGTCACCACCGGCAGACCGCCCGCCGCCAAGACATCGTTGATCTGCCCCTGCAATTCGTCATTGCCGTCGGGGTCACCCGCCGCATCGCCGCGCACCAGCAGATCGGGGACCGCGAAGACCTCGAAGCGGCCGGTATAGACGATCTTCTTGAAGCCATGCCGCTCGATCAGAAGATCGATGACGATGGGCAGAAGATCGGGAAAGCGCACCCGGGGAATGAACTGTTCCTGGAACAGCTCTTCCGGCAGCTCGGCGCGCTTGCGCTCCTTATCGGCCTGATGCAGCACATGCAGCCGCGCCGCCTCGGGCAGCAGACCAAAGACGATCCCGTTCAGCTGCTCTTGGCTGAGATTGGCATCATGGGTCAGTTCGAAGCGCTTGCCGCCGTCCGGCAGGGTGTAACCGATGGTGTAGATATGCATGACAACCTATTCAGCTGGCGCTGGAAGCCAAGATGGCCCCGCGCGAAGCCATCAGATAAAGCCCCATATGATGGGTCAGTTCGCGGGGGTGAGTGGCGGTGGCGGGCAGCCCCAGGGCATCCGCCACACTGCGCGGCAGATCATAGGTGGCGCAGCCCGGTTCATGCACCACCACATCGGCCAGACTGGGCATCAGCCCATGATTGCGGGCCGACAGAAGGGTCAGAACGAAATCCATGACGCAGATATCGGTACAGATGCCCAGCACCAGCACGGCGTCCAAGGCGTTGGCATTGACCCAATCCACCACGGCATTGCGCCCGGTCTTGGGGTCGATGGCGCCGACGAAGCCATTGATGCAATCCTTGCGGATCAGGGTCGCCTGGGCGCAGCTTTCCAGCCAGGCCAGATCGGGGACCAGCTCTTCCTGGCCGGTTCCCATCTCGCAATGGGGGGGATAAGGCGGTTCGGCCTTGCCGGGAATATGGCTGTCGAGAAAGACCAGCAGCGGCTGGCCGCGCTCGGCAAAGCGCCGCGCCAGGGCGTCGGTTTCAGCGATCATCTGCTCGATGCGGGCATCGGGGCCCGGAGGCGCCAGCGGTCCGCAGCCGGGCGAGGCGAAGCCGTTGACCTCGTCCACCACCACCAAGCCGCAACGCCTGCCGGCGGCGTCATAGTCCACCAGATGCAGCGGCAGGTCGGCCAGCGCGAATCCGCTCATGTCTTGATCCCCATACAGCAGCGCCCCTTGGCCGGTACTCTAGCCCGAGGCGGGATGGGGTTCAATCTCCAGACTCAGGAATCCTGAGCCAAAACGCGGGCGGCGGGAATGCGGATGGTAACGGTGGTCCCCTGCCCCGGCAGGCTGGACAGCTCCAGATGGCCGCCATGCAGCTCGGTGAAGGACTTGGCCAGCGGCAGCCCCAACCCCGTGCCCTCATGCCGGCGCGACAGGCTGCTATCCACCTGCCCGAACGGCGTCAGCGCCTTGGCGACCCCATCGGCATCCATGCCGACGCCGCTGTCGCTGACCCCCAGAGAGATGCCGCCATCGGCCTCGTGCCGGGCCCAGATCCGCACCTGCCCCTGGCGGGCCGTGAACTTGATGGCGTTGGACAGCAGATTGAGCAGGATCTGCTTGAAGCGGCGCTCATCCACCAGCACCGGCGGCAGATTGTCGGGAACCTCGCTCAACAAGAGCACCTGCCCGCCCTCGGCCCGCTCGCGCATCAGGCGCAGCACATTGGGGACCAGCTCGAACAGCCGCAGCGGCGCGGGATAAAGCTCGACCTGACCGGCCTCGATCTTCGACATATCGAGGATCTCGTTGATCACCTCCAGCAGATGCTGCCCCGAGGACAGGATATCGCGGACATAACCCAGATAGGTCTCGTTGCCCAAGGGCCCCATCAGTTCGGTGCTCATCACCTCGGAAAAGCCGATGATGGCGTTCAAGGGCGTGCGCAGCTCGTGGCTCATATTGGCCAGAAACTCGGTCTTGGCGCGATCGGCCATCTCGGCGGCGTCTTTGGCGGCGCGCAGCTGGTTTTCCGTGCGGCGGCGCTGCTCGATCTCTTTCAGCAGCTTATGGGACTTGGCCCCCTCCAGCGCCCGGCGGCGGCGGCGCAGGATCGCCCGCAGCAGGCAGCGCACCAGGCCCTGGCTGGACAATTCCTCGACCGCGTGACATTCCGCCGCTCCGGCCAGAATGAAGCGGGCCTCGTCGCCTTCATCCAAGGACGGGCCGACCACCACCACCGGAATGTCAAGGAACGTATCGGCGAAGCCCTGCACCACCGGCAGCAGGTCGACGTCATTGGGCTGCACCGCCACCAGCAGAACGCCATCCTCGGGCAGCAGCTCCACCCCCGGCAGGGAGCGCGGAACCGGAACCACCCGGAAGCGCAGCTGGGTCTGACGGGTCAGCATCTCGGTCAGGGCGGCGCCGCAAACGCAAGGATCCGCCACCAGCACCACGTCCTGGCCGGCTGAGGGAGTCTGCGACAAGGCAGAGTTAAAGGCGCGTATCAAGCTCTGCATACACAGAAAGGTATGTCGGTCGAGCCGAGGTCAAAAGCCCTGGCCAAGGCTAGGAAACCTATGCCCCCCGCAGCCACATGCCCAGGCATAAGCAATCTCCACCTTTCGATGGATGCGACAACGTTCCTATGATTGGGAATAATCCCCCTCATCCAACCGGAGATGAGGGGGATGAATCACGGTCAGGTGATGACGGTGGGAGCCTCGCGCCCGGTGCGGGCCTTGATTCCGGCCAGTTCGCCCGCCAGAGCGATCAGGTCGGCCAAAGCCACCTGGGGGTCGAGGCCATGCTTGGCGGCATCGGGCTCGTAGCGCTCGATATAGACCCGCAAGGTGGCGCCCTCGGTGCCGGTGCCCGACAGGCGGTAGACGATGCGCGAGCCGTCGGCGAAGATCACCCGAATGCCCTGCTTCGTGCTGACCGAGCCGTCCACCGGGTCGGTATAGGCGAAGTCGTCGGCGGTGGCGACGGCATAGCCGCCCAGGCTCTTGCCCTGCAGACCGGCCAAGCTATCGCGCAGATGCTGCATCAGCCCTTCGGCGGCGGCGGTATCCAGCGCCTCGTAATCATGGCGGGAGTAATAGTTGCGGCCATACTCGGCCCAATGGGCGGTGACGATCTCTGAGACCGGCTTCTTGATCTCGGCCAGCAGGTTCAGCCACATCAGCACGGCCCACAAGCCGTCCTTTTCGCGCACATGGTCCGAGCCGGTGCCGAAGCTTTCCTCGCCGCACAGGGTCGCCATGCCGGCATCCAGCAGATTGCCGAAGAACTTCCAGCCGGTGGGGGTCTCGAAGCTCTTCAGCCCCAGCTTGGCGGCCACCCGGTCGGGAGCCTGGCTGGTGGGCATGGAACGGGCAATGCCGGCCAGACCCTTGGCATAGCCGGGGGCCAGCTTGGCATTGGCCGCCAGCACCGCCAGACTGTCGGACGGGGTGACATAGAAATTGGCGCCCAGCACCATGTTGCGATCGCCGTCGCCATCGGACGCAGCGCCGAAAGCAGGCGGGTTGGCGCCAAACATTTCCTCGCACAGCTCATGGGCGTGAACAAGGTTCGGGTCGGGATGACCGCCGCCGAAATCGGGCAGCGGCACGCCGTTGATCACGGTCCCGGCGGGAGCCCCCAGGATGCCTTCGATGATCGCCTTGGCATAAGGTCCGGTGACGGCATGCATGGCGTCGAAGCGCATGCGGAAGCCCGACGCGAACAGCGCCTTGATCTTGCCGAAGTCGAACAGCTGGGCCATCAGCTCGGCATAGTCGGCCACCGGGTCCACCACCTCGACGGTCATGCCGGCCAAGCTCGCCTTGCCCAGCTTGTCGAGATCAAGGTCAGAGGCCTCGACGATCTTATATTCGTTGATCACCTGACTGCGGGCATAGATGGCCTCGGTCACCTTTTCCGGCGCCGGGCCACCAGCCGAGATATTGTACTTGATGCCGAAATCCTCGGTCGGGCCGCCGGGATTGTGGCTGGCCGACAAGACAATGCCGCCGAACGCCTTATGCTTGCGGATGACGCAGGACACCGCCGGGGTCGACAAGATACCGCCCTGCCCTACCAGCACCCGGCCAAAGCCCGCCGCCGCCGCCATCTTCAGAATGATCTGAATGGCTTCGCGGTTGAAGAACCGGCCATCGCCGCCCAGCACCAGGGTCTGGCCCTGAAAGCCCTCCAGGCTGTCGAAGATGGACTGAACGAAGTTCTCGAGATAGTTCGGCTGCTGGAAGACCGTGACCTTCTTACGCAGGCCAGAGGTTCCCGGCTTCTGACCGGCATAGGGCGTGGTCGAACGGATGACGACGGACATCTTGGGCCCCCGAAAATTATTATGTCGGAAAGGTTTACTCCTTTTTCCGAGCGCTGGGAAGGTGGGGGCTGTGACGATTGCGCGATACCCCCTAATGGGGATTGCAAGTTGTGACAACTCGCCGCATAGCAACAGAAACAAACAGAGAACTTTTGCCATGCTCCGCTGTCTGCTGATCCTACTGTTCGCCCTGCTGTGCGCCAGCCCGGCTGGGGCTGACGATTGGTATGAAGAGGAACGGGCTTTTTGGGAGTCTACTCCTCCGGGCATTGTCCCAGCCGCAGCAGAACCGGCCTGGATCGCTAAAGCCGTAGCAGCCCTCCCCTATGACGCAAAATATGAAAATCCCGACCGACACCATCTTCTGTTACGCCCCAAGGGACACCCCTCTTGGTTGTTAGTCTTTACCTATCCAAATGATAGCCACATGGCTCGCCGCTACAGCCTCTATCGCCTTGACGGGCAAAAGCTGACGAAAAAATATGAAGAAGACTACGTCTCCTTCTATGTCCGTCGTCCAACCGGAACCCTGCCTTTTGGCGATGGCAGGGTCTTACTGGTCCTGTGGCGGGACGCTGGCGGCACAGCCTACACGACCAAATATCTAAAAGTTCTAGCGCTGGGCAGGGACCTCAAGGACCTAACGCCCCCCGACACATCTGGCTTTGCCATGGAGGATATGGACGGCGACGGCATCCCGGAACTGGTCACCTATGACGATCATTGGGAGATATTTTATAGCTCTTGCGGTGCTTGCGGCCTTTGGATCACCACCGTCTGGCACTGGGAAAAGCATCACTATGTCCCCGCCTGCCAGCGCTATCCTGATTGGTATAAGCGACGGATTGCCCATCAGCGCGAGTGGATGGCGGAAGATCACGCTGGCACAACGGCGATTGGTCGAATGGGTGACTTGATGGATATCGCCTTGCACGAGTTGCAATCCGGCGACATCTCCCAGGCAAGGGCCAGCTATCAGGATGCTCTGAAAGAGATATCAGCAATGAAGGATGATCGTTTTCGCGACGATGTTCTGAAAAGCACGCGCCGCTTTCTCGGTCCCTTGTTTCAAAAAGCCAACCCCAAGGCCGCTTGCCCCGCCAACATCCCCAAGCTGCCTAAGAAAATAAAATACGACAGCAAGAACGGCTTCATGGGCTGGCGTTTTGAAGATGGCTATCTGAAATGAAGCGCCTGCTGATCTTGCTGTTCGCCCTGCTGCTGGCTAGTCCTGCTGAGGCGCGGTCATTTTGGACTTATCCGGAACAGCTTAATTCGAGCCATCCTCACCCCCTGTCCTTCTCTCCCGATGAAGAACCCGACTGGCTAAAGTCGGAACTGAAACGCATCCATCGCCATTGGGGGCTGGGGCACAAGCTTGAGCAGCATCTTCTGTTCAAGCGTTGGGGCGAGGCGACATGGCTGGCTGTCGAAATCAGCAGTCCCTATGACGAGAATGTTGCCATCTACCAAGTCGTACACCCGGCCAATACGTCGCCGCAATTGCGGTTGACCAAGGTCATCATGCAGCAATTCGTCAGCATCTCGGACATCAGCGGCAGCGACGCCTTTGGCGATGGCGTACCTTTTCTCGAGATTGCCTCGGGTGGCGGCTCGGGGAGATGGAACTACCGAGTGCATCTGTTTCGCCTTGGCGTCGAAGCCCAGGACGTTTCGCCGCCCGGCGCCATCTATTCCGAAGACATCGCCCATGATGGCCGAGCCCAAGTGATCGGCCTCAACCCCAACAGCAGCGCCGTCTTCCCCCAATGCGATGCGCAATGCCAGACGCTGACCCCGATCATTTATCGTTGGTCAGAAGGGCGGTTCATCACCGCCTGCCAGGATTATCCTGACTATTATCAGAACGGGATCTATGCCGGCGGCAAAGCCACCCGAGCCAGCAAGAAAGCGGAAGCGGAAAAAAAGGAGCAAATCGCCTCCTACCTGCCAGCGGCCATCGGCTATGCCCTGGATATGCTGCAATCCGGCGAAATCACTCCGGCCCGCAAGGAACTGAACGCCATCCTGGCCCGCGCCCAAAGGCTGGCTCGTGACGAGTTGGACCAGAAGGCCTTGGCCCTCGCCCGCTCCTTTTACCCGCCCATCTTCGCTCAGGCCAAAACCTCGGACGCCTGCCCCTATAGCGACAACCTGCGGTAACTGGCCGGAGGCGATGGGCTTGGGAATGACAAGCAATCATTTTCCCCAAGACCTCAACCGTTTGTCCAGCTATCGGCGCCCCGCTGTCTTGGCTATGCTGGCAACTGTTGGGGGCAGTAAAGCGACTTTGCTGGGGATGGTTGGTTCAACCAGTGCAGAGGCAGCATGCGTCACGGTCCGACGAAGGTCACACTGGCATTGCAGATTTTGCTCGGGGCGGTCCTGGTCGCCCTGTCTGTCGGGATTCTCGGGTTTCTGGAATTCGACCGCGAACGCAAGCATCTGGAGCAAAATCTTCTGATGACCGCCACCGCCGTGGACAAGGCGGTGGATATCGAGCTGCAAACGGTCCTGACCGGCACCTCCATGCTGCTGGCCTCGAACCGGGATTTCCTGGATCGCCAGGATTTGGCCGGGCTACACGCCAATCTGACCAAGGCCGCCGGCAAGACCCGTCTAATCAATCACTTCGTCTTGCTGGACACCTCCGGGCAGCAGTTGCTGAATACGCAGGTTTCTTTTGACACCCCTCTACCGGTGACCAAGAACCTGGATAAATACTCGGCGGCTATCGAGACGGGCCGCCCCACCATCTCGCCCCTTATCATCGGAACGATTTCCAAACGCCCCGAGATTTTGATCATCATCCCGGTGATCGAGAACGGTAAGACGCGCTTTCTCTTCACTTCGGTCATCTCGGTCCGCGGCCTGACCGGCCTGCTGACCTCGCTGAACGTGCCGCCGGAATGGCTGGCCAATATCTTCGACAATCAGCAAAACATCGTCGCCCGAACCCGCGACGAGGACCGTTTCATCGGCAAGAAGGTCTCCACCGGCCTGCAGGAACAGCTGAAACATGGGTCATCGGCGATTTTTGAGAGCGACAATCTGAACAATGTCCGCAGCATCGCCGCGTTCCACCAATCCGAAACGACCGGCTTTGGCGTCACTATCGGCGTGCCGAAAAGTCTGATTATCCAGCAAGCCATCGAAGCCCAGATCTTTCCCGGATTGCTGACGGTTCTGGCGGTATTTTTCTTGCTGATGGCCTGGCATTACGGCATGGAGCTGATGCGCCGGCGCGATGCCGAGGAACGTTTCAGCGCATCGCTGGCCAATGCCGCCGTCGGCTTCGCCATGACCCGGCTGGATGGCAAATTCATCGATGTCAACCGGGCCTATTGCGAGCTGACCGGCTATTCCCTGGAAGAGATTCGCCAGTTCAGCTTCCGCCAGTTCATCCACCCCGATGACCAGCAGGAAAATATGGCGCTCTATCACCGCATGCTGGCGGGCGAAATCCCCGCCTTCGTGATCGAGAACCGTTTCATCCGCAAAGATGGCCGCACGGTGTGGGTGCGCAAAAGCATCTCGATCGTGCGCGGCAGCAACCGGGAGCCGCAATGGAGCTTCGCTCTTGTGGAAGACATCACCGATCGCAAGAAGACCGAAGTCGAGCTGGAAGAAAAAAATCAGGCATTGGAGCGGTCCAACGCCGATCTGGAACAATTCGCCTATGTCGCCTCGCACGACCTGCAGACGCCGTTGCGCAACATTGTCCATTACACGCAGCTGCTGGAACGCCGCTATAAGGGCAAATTCGATTCGGAAACCGATGATTTCATCGGCTTTGTCGTCGATGGCGGCAAGCGCATGACCCGGCTGCTGAGCGATATTCTGACTTTTTCCCGAGTGTCCCGCCAGAGCGAACCCCTGCGCCCCATTCCGGCCGGAGACGCCGTCACCCAGGCCCTGCTCAATCTGGGGCCGGAATTGGTCAAGAGCGACGCCGAACTCCAGATCGACACTCTGCCGGTGGTCATGGCCGATCAGACCTATCTGACCATCCTGTTCCAGAATTTGCTCGGCAATGCCCTGAAATTCCGCGCCCCCGAGCGCAAGCTGGTGCTGTCGATCAAGGCCCAGCGGGACAGCTCCAACCGCTGGCGCTTCGCCGTAAGCGACAATGGCATCGGCATCAGCGCGGAATTCCACGACAAGATCTTCGACATCTTCCAGCAACTCAATCCGACCGCCGGCAGCCGCGAGGGCACCGGGATCGGCCTGACCCTATGCCGCCGGATCGTCTATCACTTCGGCGGCAATATCTGGGTGGACTCCACCCCCGGCGAAGGCGCGACGTTCTTTTTCACCCTGACCCAGGCGGATGAGACTGCGACGCCCCCCTCTGCGTAAGGCGATCGCCCACCGCAAATGATACTGGCTCTTAGTTGCATAATAAGATAAAAATCAAGCCTCCCCACAGTCCGAGAGCCTGCATGTCCCCGTCCCGCACCGCCGCCACTCTTTGCCGTAGCCTGGATGCCGCCAACGCGCAATCCTGGCCTTATCGCCATTGGCTGCCGCGGGGAATGCTGGACGGCGATGTCGCCCTGGCCCTGGCCTCCATGCCGGTGCAGGTGACGGCGCAGGATCTGTCGGCGGGTACGCGGGCGGCCAACAATGCCTGCCGCGTCTTCTTCAATGCCGAGGGTCAGGCCGCCAATCCGGCCATGAAGGCCCTGGCCGAGGCCTTCCAAAGCCCCGAGGTGGTGGCCGCCTGGGAAAAGATGTGCGGCATCGACCTGACCGGCACCCATGCCCGCATCGAATATTGCCGCGACGGCGAAGGCTTCTGGCTGGAGCCCCATACCGACATCGGCGCCAAGCGCATCACCATTCTGATCTATCTCTCGACCGGCGACGGCGCCGAGGGCTGGGGCACCGACGTTTACGAAGGCCCCGACAAGCCGCCGATGACCGTTCCCGGCGACTTCAACTGCGGCATGGTCTTCATCCCCGGCGAGGATACCTGGCACGGCTTTTCGCCCCGCCCGATTTCCGGCATCCGCCGCAGCCTGATGCTGAACTATGTCGGCCCCGAATGGCGGGCCCGGCACGAGCTCTGCTTCCCCGAGACCGCGGTCAAGTAAGGCACTTTTGGAGGCTGCCGCCCCCAATCCCCCGCTTGGGAGGCACAGAGCCTCCCAAACCCTTCCCTGATTTCAACAGAGGGAGGTTTGGAGGCCCCGCCTCCAAATGGGTTTGGGCGATAGCCCAAAATATTATGCCCCCCCTCAAGCGCCGGGCGTCGCCTCCGGCTCCTGGGCTCCTCCGCTAACGCTCCGGCGCGCTCAACGCGCTAGTCAGCCGCTCTGCGAGTTACGCTGCCCCTCAAGCGCCGGGCGTCGCCTCCGGCTCCTGGGCTCCTCCGCTAACGCTCCGGCGCGCTCAACGCGCTAGTCAGCCGCTCTGCGAGTTATGCTGCCCCTCAAGCGCCGGGCGTCGCCTCCGGCTCCTGGGCTCCTCCGCTAACGCTCCGGCGCGCTCAACGCGCTAGTCAGCCGCTTTGCGGCTTCCGAGATTCACCGCGAACGCCAACCCCGCCAGCAAGGCGCAATAGCCGCAGACGCCCAGCCAGCCGGCTTGGTGCCAGACCAGGGTCGCGCCGCCCGAGCCCAGGGCTCCGCCTAGGAACATACCGCTCATGAACAGGGTATTGATGCGGCTGCGAGCTTCGGGGCGCAGGACATAGACCCGATGCTGGTTCGAGACCAGCACGCTCTGCATGGCGAAATCCAGCAAGATCACCGCCACCACCATGCCGGCCAAGCCGTCCCAGGCGGCGAACAGGCCCCAGCAGAGTACCGCTAACAGCAGCCCCAGTTGGATCACCGCACCCGGTCCGCGCTTGTCGGCCAACCGCCCGGCCAGGGGCGCCGCCAAGACGCCCACCACCGCCACCAGCCCGAAGGCTCCGGCGACATCGGCTCCCAGGTCCAGATGCGGCTCCCGCAGATGGAAGGCCAGGATCGCCCAGAAGGAGGTAAAGGTAGCGAACAGCAGCGCCTGAGACAGGGTCGCCAACCGCAGCAGCCGTTCGCCCCGCCAGATGGGAGCCAGCGACAGCATGACCTCGGCATAGCTGATCTTGCTGCTGGGCGTCAGCCCCTTGGGCAGCACCAGAGCCATGGCCCCAGCCATCGCCAGCGCCAGCGGCACCACCAGCCAGAACATCTCGCGCCAGCCCCAGTGACTGGCGACAAAGCCCGATAAGGTGCGGCTGAACAGCAAGCCGCACAGCAGACCGGCCATCACTGTGCCGATCACCTTGCCGCGTTTCTCGGGCTCGGCCAGGGCCGCCGCCATGGGCACGATCTGCTGCGCCACCGAGGAGGCCATGCCGACGCAGAAGGCCGAGGCCAACAACGTCTCGGGCGTCGGGGCCAGGGCATGGCCCACCAGCAGCAGCGCCAGCAGCAGGAATTGCCCGATGATCAGCTTGCGCCGCTCGAAGATATCCCCCAGCGGCACCAGCAGGAACAGCCCCAGGGCATAGCCCAACTGGGTGGCGGTCGGCATCAGGCCGATGCGGGGACTGCCCGCGAAGTCTTGAGCCATCACCGCCAGCATGGGCTGGTTATAGTAAAGATTGGCGACAGCTGCGCCGCAGCCCGCCGCCAGCATCAGCGTCAGGCCAGAGCTTAAACGATGTTCGGACATGGAAATCTGATCCCCCTCGCCTTCCCATATTGGGCGGGAGATTACCCCTTCAAGCTATCCAAACGTTTCTGCACGGGACAATCGGGGCGATGGGCGCCGGGCAGGATGCCGATGCTCATCAAGAACTCGCCCACCACCTCGCCTCCCATGAATTTGAAGGTCTTGCGGAACAGCTTGACCCAATCCTCCTTGGCGCGGCAATCCTGGGCGGCGATCCAGGCGGCGAAGGAGCCATGCAGGGCGATCAGCCCCAGCAGGCGATTGGCGTTCTCGATGATGGCGGCGATCTTCAGGCGGTTGCGGATGATGCCGGCATCGCCCAGCAGCCGCTCGACCTCGGCCGGGCCATAGGCGGCGACGGTGGCGGGGTCGAAGCCCTCGAAGGCGGCACAGAGGGCGGCGCGCTTCTTCAGCACGATCTCCCAGGACAGCCCGGCCTGCATGATCTCGAGGCACAGCCGCTCGAACAGGACATTGTCCTCGGTCTGCGGGAAGCCGTATTCCTCGTCATGATAAAAGCCATGCACCGGATGGCCGGGGGCGATGTCGCAATACCAGGACATGATGTTGTCACCAGAAAGAAAAGGGGCGGACCGAAGCCCGCCCCATTCGATTACGCCTGTTCCAGCTCGACCAGGGTGCCGTTGAAGTCCTTGGGATGCAGGAACAGCACCGGCTTGTCATGCGCGCCGATCTTGGGCTCGCCGTCGCCCAGCACGCGGGCGCCCTTGGCCTTCAGCTGATCGCGGGCGGCGATGATGTCCGGCACTTCGAAGCAGACATGGTGAATGCCGCCCGAAGGGTTCTTGTCCAGGAAGCCCTGGATCGACGACTTCTCACCCAAGGGATGCAGCAGCTCGACCTTGGTGTTGGGCAGCTCGATGAAGACGACGGTCACGCCGTGAGCCGGCTGGGGCAGCGGAGCCGAGACCTTGGCGCCCAGCACGTCACGATAGGTGGCGACGGCGGCGTCGAGATCGGGGACGGCGATGGCGACATGGTTGAGCTTGCCGATCATGATGTTCCTCTTTTCGGTCTTGAACGTTGAAACAGTCTACACCCTGACGAGATGCACGTCAGTTAAGGGTTTCTTTCCATGGCTGTTTTTCATATGGCGGCGCACGGCCAAGCGGGCGGCTTCATGCACGTCGGCGTCGTTCTTGCGCAACGGCGGCGGCAGTTCCAGGATGGCGGCGCGGACGGCCTCGACCACCGCCTCATGCTCTTCGGCTTCGTGCTCGGCATCCAAAAGCCCCAGCGCCGTCACCTGCGGGTCGCCCAGCAGCTTGCCGGCCTTGTCCAGCACCACCGTCACCACGGCGCTGCCGTTATGCATCATGCGATGGCGGCTGCGCATGATCTCGGACTCGAAGGGCACCAGACGGTTGCCGTCCACCGCCAGCTTTCCGGTCACCACATGATCCACCACCTCGGGCTCGCCGGGGGCCAGGCGCAGCATGTCGCCATCCTCGATGACGATGGCCCGCTCGACGCCGCAATCGCGGGCCAGAGCGGCATGTTCCTGCTGATGCCGGGTCTCGCCATGGGTGGGCACCGCATAGGTCGGGCGCACCAGCTCGTACAGGCGGCTCATCTCGTCGCGGCCGGGATGGCCCGAGACATGGACAAAATGATCCTTTTCGGTGATCACCTCGACCCCCTGGCGGGCCAGCGAGTTCTGCAGGCGGTAGATCCCCTTCTCGTTGCCGGGAATGATGCGGCTGGAGAAGATCACCACATCGCCCTTGCCCAGGGTCACATGCGGGTGATTGTCCGAAGCGATGCGGGCCAGCGCCGCCCGGGGTTCGCCCTGGCTGCCGGTGCAGATATAGACCACCTTGTCCTCGGGCAGATAACCGGCGTCATGCTCGGTCAGGAAGGCGGGAACATCCTGCAGATAGCCGCAGGCCCGCGCCGCCTCGTCGATGCGCCAGAGCGAACGGCCCACCAAGCAAACATCGCGGCCATTGGCCTGAGCCGCCTTGGCGATGCTTTCGACGCGGGCCACGTTGGTGGCGAAGCAGGCCACGGCGATCTTGCCAGAAAACTGCCCCAACAGCTTGGTCATGCTGTCACGCACGGCCAGTTCGGTGCCCGAAGTGCCCTTGGTAAAGACATTGGTGCTGTCGCCCACCACCGCCAGCACGCCCTGGTCTCCGGCCTTTTGCAGCTTGTCGTAATCGGCCACCGTGCCGATCAAGGGAGTGGGGTCGAACTTCCAGTCGCCGGTATGCAGCACCGTGCCCAAGGCCGTGCGGATCAGCAACGAATTGGGCTCGGGGATGGAATGGGTCTGGGTGACGAACTCGACCTCGAACGGGCCCAGCTTGGCCTTGCCGCCCAGGGGAACCTCGTGCAGCTCCACCTGGCCTTGCAGATTGGCCTCATGCAGCTTGGTCTTCAGCAACGCCATGGCGAAGGGCGTGGCATAGACCGGGCAGCGCAGCTTGTGCCACAGCCAATGCACGGCCCCCAAATGATCCTCGTGGGCATGGGTCAGGACGATGCCGACCAAGTCCTTGCGCCGCTCGGCGATATAGGCCGGGTCGGGCATGATCACTTCCACGCCGGGCGTGCTGTCATCGCCGAAGGAGACGCCGCAATCGACGATCAGCCATTTTCCACGATAGCCGTAGAGATTGAGGTTCATGCCGATTTCCCCGGTGCCGCCCAGGGGAAGGAACAAAAGCTCGTCGGTATTGTTCTGTGTCATTCTTTCGCGTTCAGTCGGTGGATCTCCAACAGACCGCGCAGGGTCAGGTCGGGATCGAGATGTTCGATAATATCAGTGCCGTTTAGGAACAAAGGCGCCAGACCGCCGGTGGCGACCACCGTCATCGGCTTGCCGAATTCCTTGATGATCCGCCCGACCAGCCCTTCGATCAGGCCGCAATAGCCGTAAAAGACGCCCGAGCGCATGGCCGGAACCGTCGCCTTGCCGATCACCGTCTGCGGGCGGCCGATGGCCACGCGGGGCAGCTTGGCGGCGGCCGTATGCAAGGCCTCCAGCGACAGATTGATGCCGGGCGCGATGGCGCCGCCCAGATAGGTGCCGTCCTCATCCACCACATCGAAGGTGGTGGCGGTGCCGAAGTCGATGACGATCAGCGGGCCCTTGTAATATTTATGGGCCGCCACCGCATTGACCAGACGGTCGGCGCCGACTTCCTCGGGCCGGTCCAGATCGATCTCGATGCCCAGATCGACGCCGGGATCGCCCACCACCAAGGCCTCGCAGCCGAAATAGCGGCGACAGAGAGTCTTCAGGCTGAACACCACTGCCGGCACCACCGAGGCGATGATGCAATGGGTGACGTCATGGCGGTTCATGCCCTCCATGGCCATCAACTGGGTCAGCCAGACGCCGAACTCGTCGGCGGTGCGGTTGGTGTCGGTGGAAGACCGCCACTCGCCCTTGACCTGATCGCCGTCGAACATGGCGAAGACGATATTGGTATTACCGGAATCAATCGCCAGAAGCATGAGAGCCCCCTCTGCGCTTCAGCTGGAAAAAAACACGTCGCCCGCCAAAATCGGGCGACAGGTTCCATCCGCCTGATCCAACAGCAAAGCGCCGTCGGGGTCCAGGCCGGAAAACAGTCCGAACAGCTCGGAGCCGTCGGACAAACGCACGGTCACCCCCTCGCCCACGCCTTGCGCATGCTCCAGCCAGGCTTGGCGGACAGGAGTGAATCCCTCGGCCATCCAGCGGCCATGCCATAGCCCCAGCCGCTCGGCGAACAGGGTCAGCAGGTCCAGGGGCTCGGCATTGCTGCCCAGCGCCCGCAGGCTGGTGGTGGGATAAAGCGCCGGCGACGGCGCATCGACCAGATTGACCCCGACGCCCAGGATGACATAGGGCGGCGCCGCCTCCAGCAGCATTCCGGCCAGCTTCTTGCCCTGACAGAGCAGATCGTTGGGCCATTTGCAGCGGAAGGGCGCATTGGGCGCCATCTCGGCCAGAGCTTCGCGCAGAGCCACCGCCGAGACGAAGGCCAGCTGCGGCGCGGCGGCAAAATTCTGCCCCACCTCCAGCACGAAGGAGCAATGCAGATTGCCGAGCGGCGAATGCCAGACCCGCCCCCGCCGTCCCCGCCCCGCCGATTGCTCGGCGGCGGTGACGGTCAGGCCATGACCGGCTCCGGAAAGAATTCGCCGCCGCGCCTCGTCGTTGGTGCTGTCGACAGCGGCCAACGAAACGAGGCTAAACGGCGGCGGTAGAAGGCTCATCTCGATCAGAGGGATGAAGCGGCGTTACGCCGTCCTCATCCTCCGAACAGCGACGCGGCGGCAGCCCCGGCGCTGGAGATCAGCGGCATCGGCGCGAAGGTGAACAGCAGGATCACCAGGCCGTTGACGCCCATGATGATGGTCAGTCCACCCGGAACGCCACGGTCCAGGGCTTCGACGGGTTCGTCGAAATACATGATCTTGATGATGCGCAGGTAGTAGAAGGCACCCACCACGCTGGTCAGCACACCGATGATGGCAAGCGTCAGGAAGCCCTTGTCCATGGCGGCCATGAAGACATAGAACTTGCCCCAGAAACCAGCCATCGGCGGCACACCGGCCATCGAGAACATGAACACCGCCATCCACATGGCCATGGCCGGATGGGTCTTGGACAGACCGGCCAGATCGTCGATGCCTTCCAGCAGACGGCCCTTCTGGCGCATGGCCAGAATGATGGCGAAGGTGCCGATATTCATGAACAGATACAGCGCCAGATAGATCAGCACGCCGCGGATGCCCACCTGATCGGCAGTGGCCAGACCCATCAGGGCATAACCGACATGGCCGATCGAGCTATAGGCCATCAGACGCTTGATATTGCGCTGATTGATGGCGGCGAACGAGCCGACGATCATCGATGCGGCCGAAACCAGGATCACCACCTGCTGCCACTGATGCGCCATTTCGCCGAAGGGACCGATCATCAGTCGGACCAGCAGCGAGAACGCGGCGATCTTGGGAGCCACGCCGAAGAAGGCGGTCACCGGGGTCGGCGCACCTTCGTAAACGTCGGGAGCCCACATGTGGAAGGGAACGGCGGACACCTTGAAGGCCAGAGCGGCCAGGATGAACACCATGCCCACCACCACGCCGGTGGGAGCGCCATGCTCGACGGCATGGGCGATGGACTCGAAGCTGGTGGAACCGGCAAAGCCATAGACCAGCGAGATGCCGTACAGGGCCAGGCCCGAGGCCAGCGAACCCAGCACGAAATATTTCAGGCCGGCTTCGGTCGCCTTGCTGCTGTCACGCTGATAAGCGGCCAGGACATAGAGCGACAGGCTCTGCAGTTCCAGGCCCAGATAGAGCGACAGCATGTTGGCGGCGGACACCATCATCATCATGCCCAGGGTGGCGAAGATCACCAGCACCGGGAATTCGAAGCGTTCCGCCTGTTCCTGGCGCAGCCAGCTGACCGACATGGCCAGAGACAGCACCGAGGCCAGCAGGATCAGGATCTTGCTGAAGGTGGCAAAGCCATCGACCATGAACATGCCATTGAAGGTGATGGCCACCCCACCGGCGCTGGCAGCAGGCTCCAGCGCGGCGGCGAAGATCATCACGAAACAGGCCATGGCGGCAATGGCGGCCGTCAGCTGCTTCTTGTCGTTGAGCACGCCCACCAACAGGAGAGCCAGGGCCGACAGGGCCAGCATCAGTTCCGGCAGGGCCGGCATCAGGTTCGGCAATTCGGACACGTTAGTCCCTCCCCTCTCAGCGCACCGCAACCGACACCGCATCGGCGGCGGACAGCGCGAGCTGGTAGTCATTGATCAATTTAGCCACGGAAGCGTGGATCGGCTCCAGGAAAGTGGAGGGATACACGCCCATCCACAACACCATGACGATCAGCGGCACGAAGACGATGATCTCGCGGGTGTTGAGGTCCAGCATCTCCTTCAGGTCGTCCTTGGTCAGCTTCCCAAAGATGATCCGACGATACAGGAACAGCATGTAAGCTGCGCCCAGGATCAGGCCGGAGGCGGCGAACAGGGCAACCCAGGTGTTGGCCTCGTAAGCGCCCATCAGCACCAGGAACTCGCCGACGAAGCCAGCCGTACCCGGCAGCCCCACCGAGCCCATGGTGAACAGCATGAACACCAAGGCATAGGCCGGCATGTTCTTGGCCAGACCGCCGTAACGGGCGATCTCGCGGGTGTGCAGGCGGTCATAGACGACGCCGACGCACAGGAACAGAGCGCCCGAGACGATGCCGTGAGACAGCATCTGGAAGATCGCGCCTTCGATGCCATGGACGTTCAGAGCAAAGATGCCGATGGTCACGAAGCCCATATGGGCCACCGACGAATAGGCAATCAGCTTCTTCATGTCCTGCTGCACCAGGGCCACCAGCGAGGTGTAGATCACCGCGACGATGGACAGGGTGAAGACGATGGCCGCGAGATCATGGGAGGCCAGCGGGAACATCGGCACGCTAAAGCGCAGGAAGCCGTAACCACCCATCTTCAGCAGCACGCCCGCCAGGATCACCGAACCGGCGGTCGGCGCTTCCACGTGGGCGTCGGGCAGCCAGGTATGCACCGGCCACATCGGCACCTTCACCGCGAACGAGGCGAAGAAGGCCAGCCACAGCCAAGTCTGCATCGCATGGGGGAAGCCATGGGTCATCAGCACCTGAATGTCGGTGGTGTGGGCGTCGTAATACATGGCCAGAATGGCCAGCAGCATCAGCACCGAACCCAGCAGGGTATAGAGGAAGAACTTGAAGGCGGCATAGACGCGGCGCGGGCCGCCCCAGACGCCGATGATGATGAACATCGGGATCAGGACGCCTTCGAAGAACATGTAGAACAGCACCAGATCCAAGGAGCAGAACATGCCCACCATCATGGTCTCAAGGACCAGGAAGGCGATCATATATTCCTTGACCCGCTTCTGCACCGCTTCCCAGGCCGACAGAATGCAGATCGGCGTCAGGAAGGTGGAGAGCAGCAGGAAGAAGATCGAGATGCCGTCGACACCCATCTTATAGTTGATGTCGAAGCCGGGCAGCCACTTGGCCTGATCGACCAGTTGGAAGTCCGCGCTGGAACCGTCGAACGAGGCCCAGGCCAGCAGCGACACCAGGAAGGTGGCGATGCTGGTCAGCAGAGCCACGTTCCGGCTGTTGCGAGCGACCACCGCGTCTTCGCCGCGGATAGCCAGGATGAACGCCGCGCCCAGAAGGGGCAGGAACGTCGTGATGGAAAGCAGAGGCCAGTCAGTCATCGCGCGTCAGCCCACCTTGACGATGTACCAGGTAACGAACGCCGCGACACCGATCAGCATCGCAAAGGCGTAGTGATAGAGGTAGCCGCTCTGCATGGCAGAGAACCTCTTGGCGATGTCGCGCGTGGCGGCAGCCACACCGTCGGGACCAACCCCGTCGATGAGAGCCCCGTCGCCGCCCTTCCACATGCCGTAACCCAGCCAGAAAGCCGGCTTGACGAACAGGAAGTCGTACAGCTCGTCAAAGTACCACTTGTTCAGCAGGAACTTGTAGACGGGCTGGAAGACACGGGCCAGCGCAGCCGGGATACCGGGCGCGAACATATAGAAGACATAAGACAGCGCGATGCCGGAGACCGCCATGATGGCCGGCAGCAGGGCGATGATCTCGGGCACATGGTGCGAATGCTCCAGCGCCGGATGCTCTTCCAGAACCTGGATGGCCTTGCCCCAGAACTCGGCCCGGCCCTCGCCCACGAAGGACTCGTGACCCAGCCAGCCGGCGAACAGAGCGCCGCAGGACAGAACCAGCAGCGGCACGATCATGACCGCAGGGCTTTCATGCACATGCGCCATCACATGCTCGTCGGCGCGCGGCTTGCCATGGAAGGTCAGGATCAGCAGACGCCAGGAATAGAACGCCGTCAGGAAGGCCGCGGCACAGCCCATGACATAGGCGGCGTGACCGACGAAGGTGTCCGAAGCCCAGGCGGCTTCCAGGATCGCATCCTTGGAATAGTGACCGGCGAAGGGAATGATACCGGCCAGCGCCAGCGAGCCGATATACATCAGGGCGCAGGTCACGGGGATCTGCTTCCAGATGCCGCCCATGCGGCGGATATCCTGCTCGTCGGACATGGCGTGGATCACCGAGCCGGCGCCCAAGAACAGCAGCGCCTTGAAGAAGGCGTGGGTGAACAGGTGGAACACGCCGGCCTGATAGGCCGAGACGCCGATGGCGAAGAACATGTAGCCCAGCTGCGAGCAGGTCGAATAAGCGATGATACGCTTGATGTCGTTCTGCACACAGCCCACCGTCGCAGCGAACAGCGCGGTGCAGGCGCCGACCACGGTGATCACCGTCAGAGCGGTGTCGGAATATTCGAACAGCGGCGACATGCGGGCGACCATGAACACACCGGCCGTCACCATGGTGGCGGCGTGGATCAGGGCCGAAACCGGGGTCGGGCCTTCCATGGCGTCGGGCAGCCAAGTATGCAGACCCAGCTGGGCCGACTTACCCATGGCGCCGACGAACAGCAGCAGGCAGCAAGCCGTGATGGCGTGCACATTCATGCCGAAGATGTTGAAGACCGCATCCGCCTTGCCGGGAGCGGCGGCGAAGATGGCGTCGAAGCCCAGCGAACCGGTCAGCACCCAGGTGGCGAAGATGCCCAGGGCGAAGCCGAAGTCGCCGACGCGGTTGACCACGAAGGCCTTGATGGCGGCGGCGCAAGCCGAGGGCTTTTCGTACCAGAAGCCGATCAAGAGATAGGAAGCCACGCCCACGCCTTCCCAGCCGAAGAACATCTGCACCACGTTGTCGGCGGTGACCAGCATCAGCATGGCGAAGGTGAAGAAGGACAGATAGGACTGGAAGCGCGACACGCTGGGATCGTGATGCATGTACCCGATCGAGTAGACATGCACCATGAAGGACACCCAGTTGACCACGATCAGCATGACCGCCGTCAGGGTGTCGAAGCGCATGGCCCAAGAGACATCCATGCCGCCCGAACTGATCCAGGTGAACAGCTGCACGGTCTGCGGATGCTCGCCCAGCACCACGTCGTTGAAGATGACCACGGAGAGCAGCGCCGAGGCGCCCACACCGAGGCAAGTGACCAGCTGGGAGGCGCGGTCGCCGATCTTGCGGCCAAAGAAGCCGGCAATCAGGGCGCCAAGCAGCGGGAGGAAGACAACGAGAGCGTACATGTCCCGCTTACCCCTTCATCTGGTTGATGTCTTCGACGGCGATGGTCCCGCGATTGCGGAAGAACACCACCACGATGGCCAGACCGATGGCCGCTTCGGCAGCGGCGACGGTCAGCACGAACATGGTGAACACCTGGCCAACCAGATCGTTCAGCGCATGCGAGAAGGCCACGAAGTTGATGTTGACGGCCAGAAGCATCAGCTCGATCGACATCATGATGACGATGACGTTCTTGCGGTTCAGGAAGATGCCGGCGACACCCAGGGTAAACAGGATGGCGGCGACCGTCAGGTAATGGGCCAGACCGATGGTCAACATCAGATGCCTCCCCCGCTCGGAACCTTGCGCATCTCGACAGAGCTTTCCTTGTTGCGGCTGTTCTGGTCGAAGATCTTCTGCTTGCGGACACCAGGACGGCTGCGCAGGGTCAGAAGGATGGTGCCGATCATGGCCACCAGCAGCACCAGACCCGAGGCCTGGAACAGGTAGACATAGTCGGTATAGATCAGATGGCCGATGGCGTCGGTGTTGGTCATGGCCGTGGGCTCAGGCGCCCGGGTGGCCACCGACAGCGGTGCGCCGTCAGCGAAGGTCCAGTTGGCGAACACCATGCCCAGCTCGATCAGCAGGATCAGGCCGATCAGACCGCCGGTGGGCAGGTACTGAAGGAAGCCTTCGCGCAGCTTGAGATAGTTGATGTCCAGCAGCATGACCACGAACATGAACAGCACGGCCACCGCGCCGACATAGACAACCACCAGCACCATGGCCAGGAATTCAGCCCCGTTCAGCAAGAACAGGCCGGCGGCATTGAAGAAGGCGAGGATCAGGAACAGCACCGCGTGAACGGGGTTGCGCGCCGAGATCACCATCACGCCCGAGGCCACCAGGATGGTGGCGAACAGGTAGAAGACGAGGCCCTGGATCATTCGGCCCCCCACTTGCGATCAGTCACGATTACGGTCGTCATAACCACATCCTCAACGATAGGGCGCGTCGGCGGCGATGCGGGCAGCCAGCTCGGGCTCCCAGCGTTCGCCGTTGGCGAGCAGCTTGGCCTTGTCGTACATCAGCTCGGCGCGGGTTTCGGTGGCGTATTCGTAATTCGCCCCCTCGACGATCGCGTCCACCGGGCAGGCTTCCTGACAGAAGCCGCAGAAGATGCACTTGGTCATGTCCAGGTCGTAGCGACGAGCGCGGCGGCCGCCGTCCTCGCGCGGTTCGGCCTCGATGGTGATGGCCTGGGCGGGGCAAATCGCCTCGCACAGCTTACAAGCGATGCAACGCTCTTCCCCGTTGGGATAGCGACGCAGCGCATGCTCGCCGCGGAAACGCGGGCTGAGCGGCCCCTTTTCATAGGGGTAGTTGATGGTGACGGCGGGCTTGAACATGTAGCGGAACGTCAGGACCATGCCAGACAGAAGCTCCAGCAGGAACCAGTCGCGCGCGCCTCGGCTCAGAAACGACATTGATACGTCTCCTTACTTCGGAAGCCAGCCGGTGACTTCGAGCACACCCGCCGTCAGGATCAGCCAACCCAGCGAGAACGGCAGGAAAATCTTCCAGCCCAAACGCATCAGCTGATCATAACGGTAACGCGGGAAAGTCGCGCGAACCCACAGGAAGCCAAACAGGATGAAGGCGATCTTGAGGGCGAACCAAATCACTCCAGGAATGAAGGTCAGCCCAAACGGCGCCAGCCAGCCACCCAGGAACAGGATGGAGATCATGCCGCTCATCAGGATCATGTTGGCGTATTCGCCCAGGAAGAACAGGGCGAAGGTCATGGCCGAATATTCGACGTTATAACCGGACACCAGTTCGGCTTCCGCTTCGGGAAGATCGAACGGGGCGCGGTTGGTCTCGGCCAGACCAGAGATGAAGAAAATCACGAACAGCGGCAGGTGCGGCAGCACGAACCACACGCCCTTTTCCTGGGCATGCACCACGTCCGACAGGTTCAGCGACCCGACGCAGAGCAGCACCGAGATCAGCACGAAGCCGATCGACACCTCGTAGGACACCATCTGCGCGGCCGAACGAAGGCCGCCCAGGAAGGCATATTTCGAGTTGGAGGCCCAGCCCGCCATGATGATGCCATAGACACCCAGGGACGAGATGGCGAACAGGTAGAGCACGCCGACATTGATGTCGGACAGCACCCAGCCGTCGGCGAAGGGAATGACCGCCCAGGCCACCAGGGCCAGGATGAAGGTCAGCGCCGGGGCGATGACGAACACCGCCTTGTTGGCGCCGGTGGGAACCACCGTTTCCTTCAGGAACAGCTTGGCGCCGTCAGCCAGCGGCTGCAGCAGACCAAAGGGACCGACCACGTTCGGGCCCTTGCGCAGCTGCATGGCGGCGATGACCTTGCGCTCGGCATAGGTCAGGTAAGCCACGGCCAGCAGCATCGGCACGACGATGGCCAGGATGCACAGCACGATCTTAATGATCGGCCATGCCGGGCCGAGAAGAGCGATGAGATCAGCCATTGGTGCCGGTCCTCTTGTGAGCGCAGCCGACGAAAGTGGCCGTGCATTCCGCCATGGTCTGCGACGCGCGGCTGATGGGGTCGGTCATGTAATAGTTGTCGATATTGGACGACAGCGGCTCGGCCGAAGGCTGGCCCTCGGCACCGAAGGCGCCCCAGGCACCGGCCTGCTGCTGATCGACCGCCGCGAAGACCGGGTTGACCTCGACCAGACGAGCGCGGACGGCGTCCAGATCGTCATAGTCCAAGGTGGCGCCGGCCAGCTGCGACAGAGCGCGGAGGATCTTCCAATCTTCCTTGGCCTCGCCGGGCGGGAACACCGCCAGACGGGTCTGCTGCACGCGGCCTTCGGTATTGACGAAGGTGGCGTCCTTTTCGGTATAGGCGGCGCCCGGCAGGATCACATCGGCGCGATGCGCACCGGCGTCGCCGTGGCTGCCCTGATAGACCACGAAGGCCTTGCCCAGACGGTCGGTGTCGATCTCGTCGGCACCCAGCAGGTAGACCAGATCGATCTCGCCCTTCTCGGTGCCCGACAGGATGGCTTCGACATCGCGGCCACCCGAGCCCGGCACGAAGCCGACATCCAGACCACCGACGCGGGCGGCGGCGGTATGCAGGACGTTGAAGCCGTTCCAGCCCTCGATCACCATGCCGGTGGTCTCGGCCACCTTGCGGGCCAAGCCCAGCAGGATGTCGCCGTCATGGCGGGTCAGAGCCCCCTGCCCGATGATGAGCATCGGCTTGGCGGCCGACTTCAGAACTTCGGCGAAGGGATGGCTGCCATTGGCGATGGCGGCCAGCACCTCGGCGGTGTCGCCCAGATGCTGATGCTTATAGGTCAGGTTGGTCTTCGGACCCACCACGCCGACCTGGAAGCGGCCCTTGATGTAACGCTTGCGGATGCGGGCGTTCAGAACCGGGGCTTCCTTGCGGGGGTTGCTGCCGATGATCAGCAGCGCATCCGCCTCCTCGATCCCGGCGATGCCGGTGTTGAAGATGTAGGAGCCACGCGGGCCGGTGCCGATCTTGGCGCCGTCCTGACGGCAATCCAGATTGGCCGAGCCCAGCTTGGTGAACAGATCCTTCAGCGCCACCATGGCTTCGGCATCGGCCATATCGCCGGCGATGGCGGCGATCTTGTTGCCGGCAGCGCCCTTCAGCTTGGCGGCGACAGCGGCCAGAGCCTCGGACCAGCTGGCCGGAACCAGCTTGCCGTCCTTGCGGACGTAAGGCTTGTCCAGACGCTGACGCAGCAGGCCGTCGATGGCGAAGCGGCTCTTATCGGCCAGCCATTCCTCGTTCACATCGTCGTTGGTGCGCGGCAGAACGCGCATCACCTGATTGCCGCGGGTATCGACGCGGATCGAAGCGCCGACGGCGTCGAACACGTCGATGCTTTCGGTCTTCTTCAGTTCCCACGAACGAGCGGTATAGGAATAAGGCTTGTTGGTCAGAGCGCCGACCGGGCAGAGATCGATGATGTTGCCCGACAGCTCCGAGGTCAGCACCTTCTCGACATAAGTGCCGACTTCCAGATGCTCGCCACGGAAGACGCCGCCGATTTCCGGCACGCCGGCCACATCCTGCACGAAGCGGATGCAGCGGGTGCAGTGGATGCAGCGGGTCATGGTCGGCTTGACCAGGGGACCGTAGCTCTTCTCCTGCACGGCGCGCTTTTCTTCCTGATAGCGGCCACGGTCGCCGCCATAGGCAATGGCTTCGTCCTGCAGATCGCACTCGCCGCCCTGATCGCAGATCGGGCAATCCAGCGGGTGGTTGATCAGCAGGAATTCCATGACGCCCTTGCGGGCCTTCAGGATGGCGGCGGTGTTGGTCTTGACCACCATGCCGTCATTGACGGGCATGGCGCAGGACGCCACCGGCTTGGGCGCCTTCTCCACTTCCACCAGGCACATGCGGCAGTTGCCGGCGATGGCCAGGCGCTCGTGATAGCAGAAGCGCGGGATTTCGATGCCGAGTTGATCGGCAGCCTGCATGATCGTAGATCCTGCGGCGACCTCAACCTCGCGTCCATCGATGGTCAGCTTAGGCATTGTTCCTCCTCAGGCCGCTGTCATTAAGCAGCGCGGGCGTTGGCGCGGGCTTCGAGAATGCGACGTTCCAGTTCCGGGCGGAAGCTGCGGATCAGGCCCTGAACAGGCCAAGCCGCGGCATCGCCGAGGGCGCAAATGGTGTGCCCTTCGATCTGGCGCGTTACTTCTTCCAGCATGTCGATTTCGTCGATGGTGGCGTTACCCTTGCACATACGCTCCAGGATGCGCCAGATCCAGCCGGTGCCTTCACGGCAGGGCGTGCACTGGCCGCAGCTTTCATGCATGTAGAAGCGCGACAGGCGGGTGATGGCGCGGACGATGTCGGTGGACTTGTCCATGACGATCACCGCCGCGGTGCCCAGGCCCGAGCGCACTTCGCGCAAGCTGTCGAAGTCCATCAGCACGGTATCGCAGATGTCCTTGGTCAGCACCGGAACCGACGAACCGCCGGGGATGATGCCCATCAGATTGTTCCAGCCGCCGCGCACGCCGCCGCAATGCTTTTCGATGAGTTCCTTGAGCGGAATGCCCATTTCCTCTTCGACATTGCAGGGACGCTCGACGTGACCCGAGATGCAGAACACCTTGGTGCCGCTGTTCTTCGGACGGCCGAGACCGGCGAACCAGTTGCCGCCGCGACGCAGGATGGTCGGAGCCACGGCGATGGATTCGACGTTGTTCACAGTGGTCGGGCAGCCATAGAGACCGACGCCAGCCGGGAACGGCGGCTTCAGACGAGGCTGGCCCTTCTTGCCTTCCAGCGACTGGATCAGAGCGGTTTCTTCACCGCAGACATAAGCGCCGCCGCCACGATGGATGAAGAGATCGAAATCCCAGCCCGAACCGCAGGCGTTCTTGCCGATCAGACCGGCGTCGTAAGCCTCGTCGATGGCGGCCTGCAGGTTCTCGGCCTCGCGGATGAACTCGCCGCGAATATAGATATAGGCGGCATGGGCGTTCATGGCGAACGAGGCGATCAGGCAGCCCTCGACCAGCTTATGCGGGTCGAAGCGCATGATCTCGCGGTCCTTACAGGTGCCCGGTTCGCCTTCGTCGGCGTTGACCACCAGATAATGCGGACGTTCGCCCACTTCCTTAGGCATGAAGGACCACTTCATACCGGTGGGGAAGCCGGCGCCGCCACGGCCACGCAGACCCGAGGTCTTCATTTCCTCGATGATCCAGTCGCGGCCCTTGGCGATAATATCCTTGGTGTTGTCCCAATCGCCACGGGTCCGGGCGCCCTTCAGGCGCCAGTCATGGATGCCGTACAGATTGGTGAAGATGCGATCCTGATCACGCAACATCTCAGGCGTCCCCCCCGGCAATGGTAGACAGAGTGGTCGGGCCGCCCAGCGGCGCCGAATTGATGCGGCCGTTCTGCGGACCCGGCTTGGGGTTCTCGCCACGCTTCAGAGCCTGAATGACGGACTTGGTGGTCTCGACGCTCAGGTCTTCGTAGTAGTCGTCGCCGATCCAGATCACCGGAGCATTGGTGCAGGCGCCCAGGCACTCGACCTCGGACAGGGTGAACTTGCCGTCCGCCGTGGTCTCGCCGACGCCGACGCCCAACTCGCTCTTGCAAGTGGCGATGATGTCATCGGAACCGCGCAGCATGCAGGGCAGATTGGTGCAGACCTGCAGGTGGTAGGAGCCGACCGGCTTCAGATTGAACATGGTGTAGAAGGTCGCGACCTCATACACGCGGATCGGAGCCAGCTCCAGCATCTCGGCCACCACGTCCATGGCGGCCAGGGAGACCCAGCCTTCCTGACGCTGCACGATATCGAGAATCGGCATCACCGCCGAACGCTGACGCCCCGCCGGATATTTGGCGATGGCGGCCTTGCACTTGGCCAGGCTGTCCTCGGTGAAGGTGAAGCTGGCGGGCTGGAAGTCGTCTTTGGTCGTATTGCTCATCGGTCGATCTCGCCGAAAACGATGTCGATGGAGCCGATGTTCGCGACAACGTCGGCGAGCATGTGGCCCTTGGACATGAAGTCAAGTCCCTGAAGATGCGCATAGGCGGGAGCGCGGATCTTGCAGCGGTACGGCTTGTTGGAGCCATCCGACACCAGGAACACGCCAAACTCGCCCTTGGGCGTCTCGATCACGGTATAGGTCTCGCCCGCCGGAACGTGGAAGCCTTCGGTGAAGTGCTTGAAGTGATGGATCAAGGCTTCCATCGAGCTCTTCATCTCGGCGCGCGGCGGCGGAGCGATCTTGCGGTCTTCGACCTTCACCGGACCCTTGGGCATCTTTTCAATGCACTGGCGGATCAGCTTCAGGGATTCCCACATCTCCATGATGCGGACCATGTAGCGGTCGTAGCAGTCGCCGTTCTTGCCCACCGGAATGTCGAAGTCCAGCTGGTCATAGACGGCATAGGGCTGAGCCTTGCGCAGATCCCAGGCAAAGCCCGAGGCGCGCAGGTTCGGACCCGAGAAGCCCCAATCCAGAGCCTCTTCCGCCGAAACGGTACCGATATCGACGGTGCGCTGCTTGAAGATACGGTTGTTGTTCAGCAGCGACTCGCAGTCCTTCAACACCGCCGGGAAGGTCTCGGTCCAGGCCAGGATGTCCTCGGCCAGACCCGCCGGCAGGTCGGAGGCGACGCCGCCGATGCGATAGTAATTCGCATGCAGACGTGCACCGCAGACGCGCTCATAGAACTCCATCAGCTTCTCGCGCTCTTCGAAGGCGTAGAGCAGCGGGGTCATGGCACCCACGTCCAGCGCGAAGGAGAAGCAGTTCAGGATATGGTTCAACACGCGGCCGATTTCATCATAGAGCACGCGGATATACTGGGCGCGCGGCGGGGCTTCGATGCCCAGCAGCTTTTCCACGGCCAGCACGAAGGCATGTTCCTGGTTCATCGGACAGACATAGTCCAGGCGATCGAAATAAGGCGTCGCCTGGGCATAGATCTTGTGCTCGATCAGCTTTTCGGTGCCGCGATGCAGCAGGCCGATATGCGGGTCCGAGCGTTCCACCACTTCGCCGCCCATTTCCAGGACCAGACGCAGCACGCCGTGGGCCGCAGGATGCTGCGGACCAAAGTTGATGGAGTAGTTTTTGATTTCGGCTTCGGCCATGGCTTAGACCTTCCCCTCCGCCTTTTCGTCGCCCGGCAGCATGCCTTCCCAAGGGCTCAGGAAGTCGAAGCTGCGGAAATCCTGGGTGAGCTTCACCGGTTCATAGACCACGCGCTTCTGCTCATCGTCATAGCGCAGCTCGACGAATCCGGTCAGCGGGAAGTCCTTGCGCAGGGGATGCCCCTCGAACCCATAGTCGGTGAGGAGGCGGCGCAGGTCCGGGTTGCCCGAGAAAGCGACACCGTACATGTCCCAGGTCTCGCGCTCGAACCAGCCGGCGGCGGAATAAATGCCGACGACCGACGGCACCGGAGTGTCTTCGTCGGTCAGCACCTTCACGCGGATGCGCTGGTTATGCTTCAGGGACAAGAGGTTATAGACCACCTCGAACCGCTGGGCGCGTTCGGGGTAATCGACACCGCACAGGTCCATCAGGAGCTTGAACAGGCAGTTGGCGTCGTCGCGCAGGAAGGTCATCACCTTCTGGATCGCCGCCGCCTGAACGGTGATGCACAGTTCGCCCTTGGCCACTTCGGCCTTCAGCACATCCTGGGACAGCGCGGAGGAGATGTAATCTCCAAGGTCTTGCAGAGCTTGCGTCATGGTCACTCGCCGGAAGGCCGAAAATCAGCGCGCAATGGTTCCAGTGCGGCGGATTTTCTTTTGCAGTTGAAGGATGCCGTAGAGCAGAGCTTCCGCCGTCGGCGGGCAGCCGGGAACATAGATATCCACGGGAACGATACGGTCGCAGCCGCGCACCACAGAATAACTGTAGTGGTAATAGCCGCCGCCATTGGCGCAGGAGCCCATGGAGATCACCCAACGGGGCTCGGCCATCTGGTCATAGACCTTGCGCAGCGCCGGGGCCATCTTGTTGGTCAGCGTGCCGGCCACGATCATCACGTCGGACTGACGCGGACTGGGGCGGAACACGACTCCGAAGCGGTCCAGGTCATAGCGCGAACAGGCCGAATGGATCATCTCCACGGCGCAGCAGGCCAGACCGAAGGTCATCGGCCACATGGAGCCGGTACGGGCCCAGTTGACCAGCTTGTCCACGTTCGCCAGCACGAAGCCCTTGCTGTTCAGTTCGTCGGTGACGGACTGCAGAATGGCATCCTGCTGCGGACCGGGACCGATGGGGGCGGGGTTCACTCCCATTCCAACGCTCCTTTCCGCCATTCATAAATGAAGCCGACCGTCAGCACGGCCAGGAAGGCCACCATCGACCAGAAGCCGAACAGGCCGATCTTCCCCAGCGAAACCGCCCAGGGGAACAGGAAGGCCACTTCCAGGTCGAAGATGATGAAGAGGATGGCGACCAGATAGAAACGAACCTCGAACTTGGTGCGGGCGTCGTCAAACGCCTCGAAACCGCACTCGTAAGCAGAGGTCTTTTCCCGATCCGGCTTCTGCCGGGCCACGATGTAGGAACCGCCGATACAGACGGCGGCGACAGCGATGGCAATGCCGAGGAAGATAAGAATCGGCAGATATTCGAGGAGCAACGCGTCCATGGATTTGCCCTCAGACTAACCCCAGGGTGGAGAGAAGTCGCTGGCAGGCTCACCTGATCTTGGGCGCATCCTGAAATCCCGGATTCGTTCCATCAATAGGACGATTCCGGCCGGGATATCGGCCAGTGATCGGGAAGAAACCGCGCAACGCCTCCTCGGATATTGTTTCGTTGCGCGTCGGGACCACCAGACCATCCAGAAGGATGGCGGGAGTGACGGGGCTCGAACCCGCGACCTCCGGCGTGACAGGCCGGCGCTCTAACCAACTGAGCTACACCCCCACAGCGAACCCGCGCGGGTGGCTTGTGTGTATTCCAGGGGGTAAGCCCCTGTCAAGCCGCGATGCCACTTTTCCGCCATTTTTCCGCATCGCACCTGGAAAGAAAATTTCCAGTTCGATCAGACACTAATCACCGGACGCACAACAAAAAGAGGCAGGCCGCGATTGGGTCGCGCCCTGCCTCAAGCTTGGGGAAAACTATCTCGGGGAAACGATCTCGGGGAAACTGGTCCTCCGCCCCGGCATGGGCGGGATCAGCAAACCGCCTTAGGCCGACCGCTGCAGGCGAGACTCGCCGTTGCGCTCCATGGCCCGCACCAGGGTGCCAGCCATGGCCGGATACATCTCAGCCAGGGTGCCGGCCAGACGGCGCAGCTCGTCGCCATCATAATGCCGCCCGTTCAACTCGGCTTCCAGCAAGACGCCCAGACGCTGCATCTCGTGCATTCCTTTGAACATGGCACCCTCCTCTTATTTCTCTGACGGACCGACCTCTTCATGACCATCTTCACTCTATCGCAGGCCCCTGCCCCGACCAATTTGTCGGAAGGCTCGATCGGCCCCACATTGGGCGGTAGGCCCTCTTCGATAGGGTAAGGACACCTTGCCTTAGGTCATGGCCGGGTCTAGAACCAAAGTCGGAATCTGCTCCGGAGACAGCATCATGTCAGGCACCCCGACCATAAGCGGCATTGCGGACGACCGCGTCGAGCTGATCGAGAAGACCACGCCCTTCAAGGGCTATTTCCGTATCGACCGCTATACCCTGCGCCACCGCACCCATGACGGCGGCTGGACGCCCCCCATGACCCGCGAGGTCTTCGAGCGCGGCCATGCGGTGGCGGTGCTGCTGTATGATCCGCAGCGGGACGAGGTCGGGCTGATCGAACAATTCCGCCCCGGCGCCCTGGCCGCCGGCTGGGAGCCCTGGCTGACCGAGGTGGTGGCCGGCATCATCGACGAAGGCGAAACCCCCGAAGCCGTGGCCATCCGCGAAGCCAAGGAAGAGGCCGGCGTCGAGGTCAGCCAGATCGAAAGCGTCAGCCGCTATCTGGTCTCGCCGGGCGGCACCACCGAAAGCATGGAAATCTTCTGCGCCCGCGTCGATGCCAGCCAGCTGTCGGGCGTCCACGGCCTGGAAGAGGAAGGCGAGGATATCCGCGTCTTCGCCCTGCCCTTCGCCGAAGCCATGGCCCGGCTGAAGGATGGCCGCATCGGCAATTCCATGACCATCATCGCCCTGCAATGGCTGACCCTGAACCATGACGATCTGCGGCGGCGCTGGTCCTGATGGTTCCTGACAAGGCCGGGCATGTCCCGGCCTTTTTTCTTTTCACACATCTCTTGCGCAATATCATGTGTAGTATTATCATATATTAACAGTTAATTCATGGAGTTTATGATGGGCGCGATCAAGGACGGCTTTCTAGCCACCATCGGCAACACCCCCCTCATCAAGCTGAAGAAGGCCTCCGCGCTGACCGGCTGCACCATTCTGGGCAAGGCCGAGTTCCTCAATCCCGGCGGCTCCATCAAGGACCGCGCCGCCCTGGCGATCGTCCAGGATGCCGAGGCCAAGGGCCTGCTGAAGCCGGGCGGCGTCATTGTCGAGGGCACCGCCGGCAATACCGGCATCGGTCTGGCGCTGGTGGGCAATGCCCTGGGCTATCGCACCGTCATCGTCATGCCCGAGACGCAAAGCCAGGAAAAGAAGGACATGCTGCGGCTCTGTGGCGCCGATCTGCGGCTGGTGCCCGCCGTGCCCTATGCCAATCCCGGCAATTACGTCCGCTATTCCGAGACCCTGGCCAAGGAACTGGCGGCCAGCGAGCCCAATGGCGTGCTCTGGGCCAACCAGTTCGACAATCTGGCCAACCGCATCGGCCACGCCAACACCACCGCCGTGGAAATCTGGGACCAGACCGACGGCAAGGTGGATGCCTTCACCTGCGCGGTCGGCACCGGCGGCACCTTGGCGGGCGTGGGCATCGGGCTGAAGCAGCGCAACAAGGATATCCAGATCGTGCTGGCCGATCCCTTGGGCTCGGCACTCTATAACTACTATGCCCATGGCGAGCTGAAGGCCGAGGGAACCTCGATCACCGAAGGCATCGGCCAGGGCCGCGTCACCGCCAATCTGGAAGGTGCCCCCATTGATGACCAGATCCAGATCAGCGACCACGAGGCGCTGCCGGTGGTGTTCGATCTTTTGAAGGAAGAAGGCATCTGTGTCGGCGGCTCGTCGGGCGTCAATGTCGCCGCCGCTATCAAGGTGGCGCAAAAGCTCGGGCCGGGGCATACTGTGGTGACGGTGCTCTGCGATTGGGGGCATCGCTATCAAAGCAAGCTGTTCAACCCGCCCTTCCTGCGCGAGCGCGATCTGCCCGTCCCGGAGTGGCTGGAACAGCCATAATCTGGGGAGTTTGTCCGGTATGAGCTATGCCAATCCCGACGCCATCGTCAGCACCGAATGGCTGGCGGATCACCTGAGCGCGCCCGATGTGCGTGTGGTGGACGCTTCGTGGAATCATCCCAGCACCGGCCTGAAGGCCCGCAACGACTATGACGCCGGGCATATTCCCGGCGCGGTCTATTTCGATATCGACGAGATTTCCGACAGCAACAATCCCCTGCCCCATATGCTGCCCGAGGCGGCCAAGTTCGCCAGCAAGGTCCGCAAGCTGGGCTTGGGCAACGGCAACCGCATCGTCATCTATGACCGTTCGTCGGGCGGCGGCGCCGCTGCGCGGGTCTGGTGGATGTTCCGGGTCTTCGGCCATAAGGAAGTCTCGGTGCTGGATGGCGGCTTCGCCAAATGGCAGGCCGAGGGCCGCGCCGTCGAAGACCTGCCGCCCATGCCGCGCGAACGCCATTTCATGCCGCGGGTCAATCAGACCCTGGTGCGCGACAAGGAACAGGTCAAGGCCGTGATCGCCTCGGGGCGCGAACAGATCCTGGACGCCCGCCCCGCCGACCGCTTCGCCGGCACCGCACCCAATCCCTGGCCCAGCAACAAGTCGGGCCATATGGCGGGGGCCAAGAACCTGCCCTGGTCGATGCTGCTGGACCCCGACAGCAAGACCCTGCTGCCCGCTCCGGCCCTGAAGGCCAAGTTCGAGGCCGTGGGCCTGGACTTGTCCAAGCCGGTGGTCGCCTCCTGCGGCTCGGGCGTCACCGCCTGCATGCTGGCCCTGGGGCTTTATCTCTTGGGCCAGGACGAGGTGGCGGTCTATGATGGCTCTTGGGCCGAATGGAGCCTGGCCGAGGATACCGAGGCGGTGACCGCGTGAGCGAAAACGACGAACAGCAGCTGGTTATCCGGCGCTACGAGCCCGATGACGAAGCCGTGGTGGTGCGGCTGTGGGACGCCTGCAATCTGCTGGTGCCCTATAACGACACCGCCTGGGACATCGCCTTCTGTCGCTCGTCGCCGGCCAATTCTCAGCTGTTCGTCGGCTTGATCGGCCAGGATCTGGTGGCCAGCGTGATGGTCGGTCATGACGGCCATCGCGGCTGGCTCTATTACGTCGCCGTCGATCCCGAACTGCGCCGCAAGGGCATCGGCGGCCAGATGGTCCGCCATGGCGAGGAATGGCTGGCCAGCCTGGGGGTCTGGAAGACCCATCTGCTGATCCGCCAGACCAACAGCGGCATGCGCTCCTTCTATGAAAAGATGGGCTATGCCATTGCTCCGCGCATCATGATGGCCAAGGCCATCGGCCCCTGCCCGGCGGGCATCGATGCTGATGATGTGATCTAATCCGAGATGCTGAAGAATTCAGCATCTCGTAAGTCCCTCGCCGGGCGCGGGCATCCGCCCGCTTGGCCGCTCGCTCAATGCTCGCCGGCGTGATGTGCATCACGCCCTAACTCCCCCCCAAGAGAATGCCAGACAAATGAAGACGGACACGACTATCGTCCACGCCGGACGTCACCCCGAGCAGCATCAGGGCGCGGTCAATCCGCCCGTCTATCATGTCTCGACCGTGACGTACCCCACCATCGGGGCCATGCATACCGCCGAGAAGAAGCCCTTCGACGGCATGCGTTACGGCCGCTTCGGCACCCCCACCAGCTTCGCCCTGGAAGAAGCCATCTGCGAACTAGAAGGCGGCTTCCGCACCATCTCGACCGCATCCGGGCTGGCGGCCATCACCGGCACCTTGTCGGCGCTGCTGTCGGCGGGCGACCATCTCTTGATGGTGGATACCGTCTATGGCCCGACGCGGCGTTTCTGCGATCTGCATCTGAAGCGCTGGGGCGTCGAGACCACCTATTACGACCCGCTGATCGGCGCCGGCATCTCGGCCCTGATCAAGCCCAACACCAAGGTCGTGTTCGTCGAGGCTCCCGGCAGCCTGACCTTCGAGATGCAGGACATCCCCGCCATCGCCGCCGCCGCCCATGCCGCCAAGGCCGTGGTGGTAATGGACAACACCTGGGCAACGCCTTTGTATTTCAAAGCGTTGGAGAAAGGTGTTGATGTATCGCTTCATGCCGGAACCAAGTTCATCGTCGGCCATTCCGACGCCATGCTGGGGCTGATCACCTGCGCCTCGGAAGAGCTGTGGCTGAAGATCAAGAGCGCCGCCGCCGCCGCCGGCGTCTGCGCCGGAGCCGAGGAGGTCTATCTGGGCCTGCGCGGTCTGCGCACCCTATCGGTGCGTCTGCGCCAGCATCAGGACTCCGGCCTGCGCCTGTCGCAATGGCTGGAGCAGCGCCCCGAGGTGGTGCGGGTGATGCATCCCGCCCTGCCCTCGGACCCCGGCCATGCCTTGTGGAAACGCGATTTCACCGGCGCCTGCGGCCTGTTCGCCTTCGAGATCACGCCTTGCTCGTCCGAGGCCGTCGCCGCCTTCCTGGATGGGCTGAAGCATTTCGGACTGGGCTATAGCTGGGGCGGCTTTGAAAGCCTGATCATTCCCACCACCGGCGAGATCAAGCGCACCGCCGTGCCCTGGAAGGCCGCCGGCCCGACCTTGCGCATCCATACCGGCCTGGAAGACCCCGAGGACCTGATCGCCGAGCTGGACAAGGGCTTCGACCGCATTGCCGCCTTTGCTCGGGAGTAATATCTCTTTCAGAGATTCCCGCGTATCATGAAGAGGTTGAGAGCGGGGGCCTGGCGATGACCCAATATACCGACAATCTGCGCGTTCAACGCGGCACTCCCGCCGAGCGGGTGCGGAAGGACGCCAGGCGCTTTATCGACAGCCTGGCGCAGCGGTTGGTGGAGCTGGACGGCATCTCGCAACGGGCCAAGCAGTTCAAGGTCTTCAATCCCAAGGAATATGCCGACTTCAAAAGCCTGTTCATCGCCTTCACGGAGATGACCGAGGAATTCCAGATGCTGAGCCATCTGGCAGAAGAGTCGCTGTCGAACTACGAGCGCACCGCGCCTAAGCAGTGGGAAGAGCATCACCAGCTGGAAGATTACTTCCGCAAGCTGCAGATCCCCATGCTGCGCCAAGTGATCACCACCAATCTGCGCATGCTGAAGATTTGGGACGACCGGCTGCAACGGGGCGAAGGCCTGCCCATCGGCGCCCGCGAACTGTTCGTTGATACCATCCACATCATCTACAACGCCAAGAGCCAGCTGCTCAGGCCGCGCTATGTCGCCTTGCTGGATGACGATGCCATGCATGACGCCGACCGCGCCGAACGGCTGCTGAAGACCCTGATGCGCAAGGCGCCCAAGCTGTTCGACTTCGCCAAGGACGATGAGGACAGCCTGAACCTGCACGCCCTGTCCCCCGATGATGACGAGGACTGGGCCGAAGGACTGTATGACGACGGCGACAAATAGGCCCTTCCCATAAAAAAACCGCGCACAAGGCGCGGTTTTCTTCTGTCTGGAACCGGCGTCAGTAAGCGTGGGTCTGCTCCAAGAAGCGGGCCACCTGCCCGGACAGGCCGCCGATTTCCTGCTGCAAGGCCTGAACCCCCGACATCAGCTGCCCGGCATCCTCCAGCAAGGTGCGGGCGGTGCTTTCCGCCTCGCGGGCGGAATTGTCCACCGACGAGACATTGCCCTGCACCATCGTGCTGCTGGACGCCGCCTGATGCACCGAGACGGAGATCTGCTGGGTGGCAGCCCCCTGCTCTTCCACCGCCCCGGCGATGGCAGAGGCGATCTCGCTGATCTGGCCGATGATGCCGCCGATCCCCTGGATGCCCGTCACGGCTTCCTTGGTGGCGGTCTGCACGGCGCCGATCTGGCTGGAGATCTCGTCGGTGGCCTTGGCGGTCTGATTGGCCAGGTTCTTCACCTCGCCCGCCACCACGGCGAAGCCCTTGCCGGCCTCGCCGGCACGGGCGGCTTCAATGGTAGCGTTCAGGGCCAGCAGATTGGTCTGAGAGGCGATGTCGTTGATCAGCTTGACCACGTCGCCGATCTTCGAGACGGCCCCGGCCAGCCCCTGGATCATCTCATTGGTGCGCTGGGCCTCGCCGACGGCGGCGCTGGTGATCTGGGTGGACTGGCCGACCTGACGGCTGATCTCGTGGATCGACGAGGTCAGCTCGGTGGTCGCCGCCGAGGCCGACTGGATATTCTCCTCCGCCACCTTCGAGGCCTGCGAGGCCGAAGCGACCTGCTTGGCGGTAGCGTCGGCCACCCGGCTCATGACCTTGGCGGCATCCTGCAGCTGACCAGCCGAATTGCTGACGGAATGGGCCAGGGTGCTGACCTTCTGCTGCAACTCGTCGGCGCTCTTCTTCATGAAACCGGCGGCATCCTCTTGCGAACCGATCATGAAGGCTGCCGAAGCCAGCTCCAGATCGAACAACACCACCGCCGCCAGGGCATCCACGGTCTTCACCAATTTCTCGGGCTGCTTGCGATAGGCCGGGGCCACCCGGTCGATCAGCCCCCGCAGCATGCAGGTGTAGAACGAGAAGTACCAACGCAGGCTCAGGCCCATCTTCTGGCGCTTCTGGAACAGGGCGACGGCGGATTGAATCTGCTCTTCGGTAAAGGTGGCCGGCAGCAGATCATTCAGCCAATGAGCCCGCTGGGCCTTCTTGATATCCTCGACCGAAACGCCCTGATAGGCGCGGGCCGCCTCGGGATATTGCATGATCAGGCGATAGGCGTCCTCGATGACGCTATCCAGATGCTGCGTCGCCAGCGGCACCACATCGCGCAGCAGCGCGCGGGCCTGATCGTTGATTCCCATGGACTCCAAACGACGCGCACGATCGGTTACAAAAGCCATGCTGACATGCTCCCTCTATTGGTCTTACTTACGCCGCCCACCACCGAAGGTATTAGCATACCCCCCAGGCCAAGCGATGACAGCTTCCTATTTCATAGGTTGAATGAGTTTTCCAGATTTTTTCCCCACAAAAATAGTGACAGCGGATTGTCTCCACTTACCTGCCATTTTGGTGTATAAGCAGAAGTTCGGCATAACTTCCCTGCCGCGTTTTTGGATATGAGAGACTGATGATCCGACTGACCGCCAAGCTTGTGGCAGCCTATGTGCGCAACAACTCGACCACTGCCGCCGAGCTGAAGGACCTCATACAAACGACGTACAACGCCCTGGCCAATGCCCAGGCTCCCGCCGCTCCGGTGGTCGAGCTGACGCCGGCCGTGTCGGTGCGCAAGTCGGTCACGCCGGAAGCCATCATTTGTCTGGAATGCGGTGCGCCGCAGAAGATGCTCAAGCGCCACCTCGACGCCGCTCACGGCCTGTCGGTGGATGAATATAAGGCCAAATGGTCGCTGCCGTCCGACTATCCGGTGGTCGCGCCCAACTACGCCACACTTCGGTCGGAATTGGCGGTCAAGATCGGCCTGGGCCGCAAGCGTGGCGACAGCGAGAACGGCAAGCAGCCGCATCGCTATCCGACGTCTCGCTGGGCTAAGCCCGGCGAATAAGCTTTACGGGAAACACGGGATTTATCCGTGGTGAGGTGACATGGACGAAGCAGATATTGCCAATGATCGGGCCGAGCAGTTCACTGCCGAAGCTCTGCGCAACCTCCGGAAGCAGGCGGACACCACGCCTTCGACGGGCATTTGCAAATCCTGCGGCGAAAGCATCGAGACCGAACGGCTGAAGGTCAACCCAGCCGCCCGGCTGTGCTGCGATTGCGCCGAAGAGGAAGAAACCGCCCGCAAGCGTGCCCAACGGCTTGGCGGCTAGGGTTTCGCCGCGATATAGCAGGGATTGGGGCGGCTGAGAAATCAGCCGCCGTAAAGCTGTCGGGCGCGCTTTTCAAAGGCGGCCACCATCAGGCTGACCGCTTCGTTGAACAGCGCCCCGATCAGGGCTTGCAGCATCTTCGAGCGAAACTCGAAATCCACATAGAAATCGACCAGCGTGCCGCCATCGGCCGCCGGCTCGAAAATCCAGTGGTTGTTCATATGCTTGAACGGCCCCTCGGTATAGCTGACATCGATGCGATGGCCGGGGGTGAAGACCGCCCGCGAGGTAAAACGCTCGCGCACCATCTTGAAGCCGATCATCAGATCGGCGATCACGCCATCGGGCAGCTGCTGGCGGATACGGGCCGCCACGCACCAGGGCAGGAATTTCGGATACTGCTCCACATCGGCCACCAGATCATACATCTGCTGGGGGCTATAGGGCAGATGCCGCCGTTCCGCATGGGTGGGCATATCAGGCTCCCTGACCCTGGGTATGGGCCTGAGCTTGGGCGCGGGCCTGAGCACGGGCCTGACGCAGTTCCTCGAAGTCCCGGTCGGCATGGTGGGACGAACGGGTCAAGGGCGAGGCCGAGACCATCAGGAAGCCCTTGGCGCGAGCCATGGCCTTGTAGTCCTCGAACTCGTCGGGGGTGACGAACCGCTCCACCGCCGCATGCTTCAGGGTCGGCTGGAGATATTGCCCGATGGTCAGGAAATCCACACCGGCCGAGCGCAGGTCGTCCATGACCTGCAGCACTTCCATCCGCTCTTCCCCCAGACCGACCATGATGCCGGATTTGGTGAAGATATCGGGCGAGACATCCTTGACCCGCTGCAACAGCCGCAGGGACTCGAAATAGCGAGCCCCCGGACGAATGGTCGGGTAAAGCCTGGGCACCGTTTCCAGGTTATGGTTGAACACGTCGGGGCAGGCCTTGGCCACAGCCTCGACCGCACCGGCCTTGTCGCGGAAATCGGGGGTTAGGATCTCGACCGTGGTGTTGGGCGCCGACACCCGCAGCTTCTCGATGCAGGCGATGAACTGGAAGGCGCCGCCATCGGACAGATCGTCGCGATCCACCGAGGTGATGACCACATGGCGCAGCCCCATGGACACCACCGACTCCACCACCTTTTCAGGCTCCAGCAGATCGACGGCACCGGGCTTGCCGGTCTTGACGTTGCAAAAAGCGCAGGCCCGGGTGCAGGTGTCGCCCAGGATCATGAAGGTGGCGTGCTTATGCTTCCAGCATTCCCCGATATTGGGACAGGCCGCCTCTTCACAGACGGTATGCAGGTTCTTGTCGCGCATCAGTTTGCGCACCTCGGCGGCCTCGGCCGACGTGGGAGCCTTGACGCGAATCCAGTCGGGCTTGCGCGGCGACGGATTGTCGGGACGGTTCGCCTTCTCGGGATGGCGGACGGGCGTGTTCTCAGTCATGGCTGCGATATTGGAAGGACCTGACCCCAGGTCAAGGACTTCCTCAGACTCCGTGGAAGCTGCGGTACCAGTCGACGAACTTCGGAATGCCGACATCGATGCTGGTGGTGGGCTGATAGCCGATATCCTGCTGAATGGCGTCGATATCGGCAAAGGTCTCGGGAACATCGCCCGGCTGCATCGGCTCGAACTGAATTTCAGCTTTCTTACCAATAGCTTCTTCGATGAGATTGATAAATCGCATCAAGGGCTCGGAACGGTGATTACCGATGTTATAGACCTTGTAAGGCACGCCCGGACCGGACGGCGGATGGTCGATCACCCCCACCACGCCGCTGACGATATCCTCGACGAAGGTAAAGTCGCGGCGCATGTCGCCATTGTTGAACACCTTGATGGGGCGCCCCGCCAGGATCGCCTCGGTGAACAGATAGGCCGACATGTCGGGACGACCCCAGGGGCCATAGACGGTGAAGAAGCGCAGGCCGGTGGTGGGGAACTGGAACAGATGGCTGTAGCAGTGGCTCATCAGCTCGTTCGCCTTCTTGGTGGCGGCATAGAGCGAGATGGGATTGTCCACCCGGTCATCGACCGAGAACGGCATCTTGGTATTGCCGCCATAGACCGAGGACGAGCTGGCATAGGCCATATGCTCGCAGCGCGGCAGACGCCGCGCCAGCTCCAGCATCACCAGATGGCCTTCGATGTTGGAATGGGTATAGGCGTAAGGGTTGACCAGCGAATAGCGCACCCCGGCCTGGGCGGCCAGATGGATGATGCGGGTGATCTCGGGGTGACGCACCGCCAGCCCCGCCACCGCCTCGCGGTCGGCGATATCGAGCTTGAGGAAGGTAAAGCCCGGCTTGCCTTCCAGCAGCGCCAGACGCGCCTGCTTGATCCGCGGATCGTAATAATCGTTCAGGTTATCGACACCGACCACGGTCTCGCCCCGCGCCAAAAGCCGCAAGCAGGTATGGAAGCCGATAAAGCCGGCGGCGCCAGTCACCAGATAGGTCATGATCACTCCCTTGAACGGTGCGGTTTGTATACCCGCCCCGCCCCAGAAAATCACGCCCCTTTATTCCCGAACGATCATTCGGGAGACGCGGGATATCCTGCCGCCAAAAGAAAACGGGGCCCTGGGGCCCCGCTTTTTTTATTCCATGCCGATGGCGCGCTTATAAAGGTCCAGCAGCTCTTCCATTTCCTTGCGCTCATGGTCTTCGACCCGGCGCAGGGCAACGATCTTGCGGATGACCTTGGTGTCGAAACCGGTCGATTTGGCCTCGGCATAGACCTGCTTGATATCCTCGGCGAGGGCCTTCTTCTCTTCCTCCAGCTTCTCGATGCGATCGATATATTGCTGCAGGGCTTCGGCGGCGATCCCGCCGACGACTTCGCTCGAACCTTCGGCCATGGCTGTCAGTCACCTTGTTGGAATGAATTGAAATGCGGAAAGCGGAAGATAGCCACAGCCCCGCCCGGGGGCAAGCCTGATTGCATGACCGCTTGGCCATTGCCCCAGACCGCCTTGGCTCTTGCCTCCGGGCGAAGGGACGGCGAAACTCATCGCCCCAACAAAACTATGGCGCGACATGTCCAACACCCCTCCCCCCCAAGCTCCTATCGGCTGCGAAGCCTGCGACGGCCTGATGCGGCCGATCAACGGCTGGAGCCTGGTCTGCCCGCGCTGCGGCTTTCAGATGTCGCTCCTGACGCCCTCAGGGGGGGCCATCGTGCCGGGATTGGACGCGCTGCGGCGGCAGAATTTCGAACGGCTGCTGGATCGGCTGGAAAGGGTGATGCCGTTAGCCGGGGCGCGTCTGCTTGAGGTTGGTTCGGCCACCGGCTTGTTTCTCGAGGCGGCGGCCCGGCGCGGCGCCCTGGTGCATGGGCTGGAGCCCAACGAAGAGAACGCCGCCCTGGCCCGCGCCAAGGGCTTTGCCTCGGACTGCGGGCTCTTTCCGCAAGATGCCCAGACTCACGATCCCTATGACGTGATCGTCTTCAACGACGTGTTCGAGCATATCCCCCAGCCGTCACGGGCCATCCAGGATGTTCAGGCCTTGCTGAAGCCCGGAGGCATCGCGGTCCTCAACTATCCGTCCAGCAACGGCGTCTTCTTCTTCCTGGCGTCCCGGCTGGCTCGAATCGGACTGACGGGCCCGCTGGAGCGCCTGTGGCAGAAGGGATTTTCCTCTCCCCATGTCAGCTATTTCAACCCGGCCGTATTAGAGAAACTGGTGCGCCGCCACAGCGCCATGACGCCCCTGACCAGCTTCCGCCTCGACAGCGTCTCGCGCATTGGCTTGGCCGAGCGGATCCGCCCCAGCCACAAGGGCCTCAAGGGAGCCGTGATCCTGGCGGCGGTGTATGCGCTGTCCTTTCTGCTGCCGCTTTTGCCGCCCGATATCCAGGTGACCTTTCTGCGGCGGCCCTAGACCAGCAGCTGCTCGATCTCGCGGGCCAGATCGCGCAGGCGCACCGGCTTGCGCAGGACCACATCGGCCCCGGCGGCGGCTTCGTCCAGATCGCCTTCCTTGGCGTTGGGACGGCCGGTCACGACGATGATCGGCAGATAAGGATAATCCGCCATCAGCCCATCGATCAGCATGCGGCCATCGCCATCGGGCATGTTGAGATCGGTGACCACCAGATCGGCGGGATTGTCGGGAAAGGCCTTCAGGGCCGCCTCGCCGCCATGGAACACCGACACCCGATAGCCGACCCGGCGCAGGAAGTCGGCCATTTCCGAGGCGGCCAGCTCTTCGTCATCCACCACCATCAGATGCGCCTGTTCGCGCTGGGCGGCGGGCATGGACACCGGCTCGGCGGCGCAGGGAGATTCCAGCGGCGTCGCCATCGGCTCCAGCACCGGCAGCGGCAGATCGAGGACGAAGCGGGCACCGCCCTCCTCGGCATTCTCGGCATACATGTCGCCGCCCAGATTGCTGACGATGCCCAGACTGATGGACAGCCCCAGCCCGGTGCCCTTGCCCGGCCCCTTGGTCGAGAAGAAAGGCTCGAAGATGCGCTGGCGGATCTCTTCGGGGATGCCGGTGCCCTGGTCCTGGATGCGCACCACCACATGGCTGGAGCCCGGCTCGTACTCGGCCGAGACCAGGATGGTGCCGCCGGCATTGCCCACCTTGTCGATGGTGGCGTCCTTGGCGTTGGTCAGCAGATTGATGATCACCTGCTCCAACTGGCGGGGATGCCCCAGCAGCGTGCAGGCGGCGTCGGGAAGACGCACATCCATGGCGATCTTCTTCTGACGGAACGGCTCGTTCAGCAGCGCCACCGCCGCCCGGATCGAGGTAAACAGGTCGAAGGGAGTCTTCTTCTCGCTCTCGCGGCGGCTGAAGGCCTGCATATAGTCGATCACGTCGAACAGGCGATCGGCCTGATCATTGATAATCTTCAGCTTGCCGGTGGCCTCGTCCAGGGTCACGGTGCCGGTCTCGATGCGGGCCAGGGTGGCTTCCGAGGTCAGGCGGATGACGTTCAAAGGCTGGGTGATCTCGTGGGCCAGACCCGCCGACATCTCGCCCAGCAGCATCAGCTTGGAGGAATGCGACATGCGCTCCTCCATCTCGCGGGCGCGGGAAATATCCTCGACGGTGGCGATGATGCTGGTCTGGCCGCTCAGGCGGTCCACCACCGGGGCGGCATGGCCGCGCAGGGTCAGCTTGCGGCCGTCCTGCAATTGCACCTCGCCTTCCCAGGAACTGGCGTTCGGCCCCTCGTCGCCACAGGCCAGCAGCCCTTCCAGCCCCATCTCGTCGGGGTCATGGCCCAGCACCTGATCGGCGGGCAGGCGCAGCATGGACAGGAAGGCCGGATTGGCCTCGGCCAGCAAGCCGTCGGGGCCGATCAGCACCATGCCGAAGGGAGCCCCTTCGAAGATGGCGCGGAACCGCGACTCCGACTCGGTCAGGGCCTGCTGCACCTTCTTCAGGCGGGAAATGTCGGTGACGATACCCATGGTGCCCACCAGCCGCCCCGAGGCGTCGTGGAAGGGCGCCGGCGAGACCAGCACCTCGACCATGCCCGAGCCACCGCCGTCCAGCACCGCCTCATAGCCGCCGCTCTGACGGGCGAAGGCGATGCTGCGGTTGGACATGATGCGCTCGCGATAGTCTTCGTGGAAGACTTCCTCCAGCCGCAGACCGATCATCTGATTGGGCTCGCGCCCGCACAATTGGGCGAAACGCTCGTTGACGTAAGAGATCACCCGCTCGGAATCGCAGACCACCAGACCTTCGGACATGGTCTCGATCAGGGTGCGGTACCGCTCCTCGCTGCGCATCAGGGCGTCTTCGGCCTGACATTCGGCGGTAACGTCGCGATAGACCGCCACCACCTCGTTGGCCTCGACCGGATAAAGCACCATGTCGCGCCAGCCCGGCTGCCGCGCATCCTCGACGAAGAAGGTCGACAGCCGCTGCGGCTGCTGGTCGCGCCAGACCCTGGCGATCAGCTCCAACCGCCCCTGCCCCGCCAGATAGGGGAAGGCCTCGTCCAGGGTGCGGCCCAGCACCTCGTCATGGCTGGTGCGCTCGACCACCAGCGCCGCCTGGTTCATGTCGGTGACCCGGAAGACGGCGCCGTTTTCCTCGGCCTTCAGCACCATCACGGCGTCTTGCATATTCTCGAACAACTGATGGAAGCGCCGTTCGCTGATGCTTAAGGCCCGCTCGGCCTGCTTGCGCTCGGTGATGTCGGCCAGAACCGTCACGCTGCCGCCGTCCACCGTCCGCCAGGAGCGGTTTTCCAGCCAGCGGCCGTCGGCCAGACTCTCGACGCTGACCAAGGCGGTCTGGCGCGAGGCCGCCCGCTGCTCGGCCACCCATTCCTCGGCCCGGCCCAGCGAGGCCGTGACCATCTTGCTATGGGCCATGGCCCGCAGGAAATCTTCGATATGCAGCCCCGGCTTCAAAAGCGGCACCACCTCGGGGGCCACCAGCCGCGAGGCCTTGGAATTGCACAGCACCAGCCGGTCCTGGGCATCGAACACCAAGAAGGCGTCCTGCATGCTTTCCACCGCATCCACCAGCACCGCCTCGGCCCGCTTGCGCTCTTGTGATTGGCGCAGCACTTCCTTGGTGCGCTCCAGCACAAGGCCTTCCATATGATGATGACTTGCTTCAAGAGAGCCGGCCATCTCATTGAAACTGTTCGCAAGTTCACCAAGCTCGCCCGCATGCTGAGGGGCGCGGACCGAAAGATCGCCGTCGCGGAAACGCCGCATGGCCGCCAGCAGATCGCCCAGCGGATCGATCAGCAGACGCCGGCTGATCAGCAGCCCGCCCAGCATGGCCAGACCCACCAGCACCGCCATCAGCACGAAGATGGCGTTATGCAGCGCCCGCACCGGCGCCAGCACCACTTCGCGGGGCATGAAGGCCATCAGCTTCCAGTAATGCACCCGAGTGGTGTCCCATTCCACCGTGGCGTCGGCCAGGGCCAGACCGCCGATATCGGGGAAGACCCGCTCTTCCATCCCCAGCACCCGCTGCCATTCGGGGCCGATCAGCTGGCTCAGGCGGTCGACCGGGCGGCTGCTTTCCGATTGGGGGCCGCCGATGATCTTGCCATCCTGGTCGCACCAGAGAATCTGGATGCCGCCCATCTCGTGATCGTCATCCAGCAGCCGCTGCACCGCCTGGGGCGACAAGGTCATGACCAAGGCGCCGCGCTGGCTTTGCTGGCTGTCGCCCACCGGCACCAGCAGGGTCAGGTTCTGGGTGCTGCGCCCCAGCCCGTCGAAATCCAGTTCGACCAGCTGAGGGCGGAACAGGCCGGTCAGCAGACGGGTGCCGGCCAGATTGGAATGCGACGCCAAAGCCGACAGCTCGACACCGCGCACCCGGCCATTGCTGTAGTTCAGGCGAAAGATTTCCTTGCCGCTCTGATCAATCAGGGCGGCGCTCTCATAGATGCGGCGGGTTTCCATCAGGCCGGTCAGCATCTCGAACAGATGCAGCCCTTCGGAATCGCGCACCTGCCCCGGCTTCGAGCTGGCCTGCTGGCGGAAGGATACCGGCGTGCTTTGCAAGATGGCGGCGTCGCCCATGACGCCGTCGACGAAATGGCGGACATATTCGCCGCCGTCATTGGCGCTTTGCCGCAACCCATCCAGGCGGGCGGCCACCAGGGCGTCGGTGGCCATGCGATCGGCCAGCAGGGCCATGCCGCCGACGGGAAGCACCGAGGCGGCGATCAGGATGGCGATAATGCGGACGGCAAGACGGTCATGCCGCCGCCGCCCCTCGCCTCGCACTCCCTGAGCCATCGCCATTGATCCTCACGCCATTCGCTTGGGCGCATTGTCGGGCCTAGTCCCGGAACAGACAAGGCCTCCTTCGGGAATCGACGCGATACCTTGGAACTATGCCCTTACACAAGAAACTATGTGCTTAATGAAGACCTATGCCTTCAGGCCATGCTCGATGGCCATCACCACCAGCTGGGTACGGTTGCTGACGTTCATCTTGCGGAAAACCGAGCGCAGATGCGCCTTGACGGTGATCTCGGTCAGGCCCAGCCGGTTGGCGATCTCCTTGTTCGGAGCGCCGCCCACCAGATGCATGACGATGTCCAGCTCACGCGGGGACAGCACCCGGAACGGGCTGTCGGCGGCCAGGCTGTCGGACGGCGTTTCCGCCGCCTGCATCAGGATCGACGACGGGAAATGCACTTCGCCGCTCAGGACCAGCTGCAAGGCATGGGTGATGGCGGCGCCGGTCAGGGATTTCGGCAGATAGCCCGACAGCCCCATCTCATAAGCGCGGACCACGTCGGCGCGATCCAGCGAGCCCGACAGCACCACCAGCTTCATGTTGGGGGCGCTGCGCTTCAGCACGGCCATGTCCGAGATCGACCCCAGCCCCGGCATCTTCAGATCGACGATGGCCAGATCGGGCTTCTGTCGTCCGACAATGTCGAGAACGGCAGGAAAGTCCGCGGCTTCGACGATCTTCATATCGGGATGAAGCGGCGTCAGGAACGGCTTCAGCCCGTCACGCACCATCGCGTGATCGTCGGCCAGCAGAACCAATAGGGTCATTATCATCTCCCCCTTATGTTTCAATCCGAAAGGGTAGGTATAAGCCCTTGGAGTGTCAATCCTTCGCAAGGTCATGATTCGAAAGCCATAGACGCAGCAGCGCCGTCAAAGCCTCCGGTTGCTCGATGGGCGTCAAATGCCCCGCCCCCTCGATCAGGGTGAAGGCCGCGCCAGGGATGCCGGCGGCGATCTCGGCCATGATCTCCGGGGTCGTCAGCTTGTCCTGCATACCGCCCACCACCAGGGTCGGGCAGGCGATCTCGGCCAAGGTCGTGCTGCTGTCGGGGCGGCCCAGGATGGCCTGCTGCTGGCGCATGAAGCCATCCGCCCCCACCCTGGCCGCCATGGCCAGGGCCGCGCCCTTCAAGCCCGGATCGGCAAAGCGTTCGGGATGCAGCTGGCCTTCCAGGATTTGTCCCGGCAGCTTGTCGAAGCCTCCCTTCTCGGCAATGGCGATCATCTGCAGCCGGCGTTCCTTGGCCTCGGGCGTATCGGGGCGGGCGCTGGTATTGATCAGGGCCAACCGCGCCACCCGCTCCGGGGCGCGGCGCATCACCTCGAAGGCGACATAGCCGCCCATGGATAGACCGGCCAGGGCGAACTGTCCCGGAGCCGCCGCCAGCACCGCTTCGGCCAAATCGCCAAGACGGGCCGAGGCGCTGGTATCGACCACATGGCAATCGGCCAGATCGCCTAAATGCGCCGTCTGATGCGCCCATAGGGCGGCGTCGTTCAGCAGGCCGGGGCACAGGATCAGGGTTTGCTTGCGCATCATATCCTCGTCAGCGGATCAGGGCCGAAAGTTCCTTGAACTCGGGCGTTCCGGCCTTGTGCAGCCATTCGAACAGCGCCATCTCGACCGTCACCAGACCGACGCCCTGCTGGCGCAGGCGGGCTTGGGCGAAGGCCTCGCTGTCGGGTTGGCGCGAACAGCAGGCGTCGGCCACCACGAAGACCTCGTAGCCCTTGGCCTTCAGCTCCAGCGCGGTTTGCAGCACGCAGATATGCGCCTCGATCCCGGCGATGACGATCTGCCGCCGCCCGGCCACCTCGATTCGGCGCATCACCTCGGGTTCCGAAGCGCAGGAGAAATGCGTCTTCTCGACCACATCGCCCTCGGCCAGATGGTCGCGCAGATCGACGATCGTCGGGCCGATGCCCCGGGGATATTGCTCGGACACCAGCAGAGGCACCCCAAGCCGTCGGGCCGCCCGCAGCAGCAGGCCGCAATTATGGATCACCCGGCGCGGGTCGGACATGACCGGAGCCAGACGCTCCTGCACATCGACGATCAATAATAAGGACGTGTCACGGTCGATCAGCATGGGACCATTCCTTCTTTTCGTAATCCTCGGCGCCGCCCTGCTCGGGCCATCCGCTCATCGGTTTTGGCCGCAAAAAGCCGTCAATCAGACCGGTTGTTGCATCGCCTTTTGCTTGCAACGCGCAGAATAGCTCAGCTTCCGCCCCGGCAGGAACCGGGAAACATTGACAGCCGCGCCTGAGTCATTATTATCCCGGCACGATTCAAAGCAGTGTCGCTTGAACACTTCGGCCTGAACGAATAGGCCCCATACGGACACTAATGGAAACCATGACATTCGCCGATCTTGGCCTTGGGCCCGAAATCCTCAAGGCCGTCGAGGAAGCCGGCTATAACACCCCGACCCCGATCCAGGCTCAGGCCATCCCCGTCGTGCTGATGGGCCGTGACGTTCTTGGCGTCGCCCAGACCGGCACCGGCAAGACCGCCGGCTTCACTCTGCCGATGATCGAAATCCTGGGCGGCAGCCGGGGCAAGGCGCGCATGCCGCGTTCGCTGATCCTGGCCCCCACCCGCGAGCTGGCCTCGCAGGTCGCCGAGAATTTCGAGAAGTACGGCAAGTATCACAAGCTGACCATGGCCAAGCTGATCGGCGGAGAAAGCTTCGCCGACCAGGAAAAGCTGCTGGACCGCGGCGTCGATGTTCTGATCGCCACCCCCGGCCGCCTGCTGGACATGTTCGAGCGCGGCCGAATCCTGCTGACCGACGTCAAGGTGCTGGTGATCGACGAAGCCGACCGCATGCTGGACATGGGCTTCATCCCCGATGTCGAGCGCATCGTCTCGCTGCTGCCGAAGATCCGCCAGACCCTGTTCTTCTCGGCCACCATGGCCCCCGAGATCCGCCGCCTGGCCGACGCCTTCCTGATGAACCCCAAGGAAATCACCGTCGAGCGCGAGAACAAGACCGCCGCCACCGTTGCCCAGCATCTGGTGGTCTGCGAGGAATTGGACAAGCGCGAGGCGCTGCGCCATCTGCTGCGCCTGGAAGACGTCAAGAACGCCTTCATCTTCTGCAACCGCAAGCGCGACGTGGACATCCTCTATCGCTCGCTGCAGAAGCACGGCTTCGATGTGGCCCAGCTGCATGGCGACATGCCCCAGTCGGCCCGCACCGAGACCCTGGAAAAGTTCCGCAATAGCGAAGTCCGCCTGCTGGTCTGCTCGGACGTGGCGGCGCGCGGCATCGATATCTCGGACGTCAGCCACGTCTTCAACTTCGACCCGCCGCACCATGCCGAGGACTATGTCCACCGCATCGGCCGCACCGGCCGCGCCGGCAAGGAAGGCCGCGCCTTCACCATCGCCATGCCCGACGAGGGCAAGCTGGTGGGCGCCATCTTCGCGCTGATCGGTTCGGAAATCCCCCGCATCCCGGTGGAAGGCCTGCCCGAGCTGGAGCTGGACCTGAACGCCGTTCCCCGCCGTGGCCGTGGCCGCAGCGACAAGGACAAGGACCGCGGTCGTGGCCGTGGCGAGAAGAAGCCGCGTGAGCCCAAGGCCGAGCGCGAACCCCGCGAAGAGCGTCCCGCCCGTGAGGAACGCCCCGCCCGTGAGGATCGTCCCGCCCGCGCTGAGCGTCAGCCGCGTGAAGATCGCCAACCCCGTGAAGATCGCCCGGCCCGCGAGGATCGTCCTTCTCGTGAAGATCGTCCTTCTCGTGAAGAGCGTCCTTCCCGTGAAGATCGTCCGGGCCGTCCCGAGCGCCAGCCCCGCGAGGACCGTCATCCCCGCGACGAGCATCGCCCGGTCGAGGAGCATAACCGCTTCCGTGACGAGCGGTCGCGCCGCAGCCGTGGCCGCCGCGACGAGTTCGGCATCGGCGAGATGCGCCATGCCGACGACGCGATCGGCTTTGGCGAACATATGCCCGACTTCATGAAGGTCGAGGTCACCTTCCCGCCGCCCTTGGAAAAGAAGAAGCGCGGCGCCCGCGACGAGGACGAGATCGAGGTGGATCTGGATTACGATCCGCCGCTGGAGATCGAAGCCGCCGCCGAACAGGCTCCGGCGTACGAGGCTCCTGCCTTGGAAGAGGCTCCTCCCTCGCAAGAAGCTCCGGTGACCGAAGCCGCCCCCGAGGCGGACCCGGCACCCGAGACCAAGACCGAGACCTCAGAAAACTAAGACAAAGCCCCCGGCACTCCACCGGGGGCTTTTCTTTTCCCCATCAGGCGAAGATTAGGGCCGCGCCGCCGGCCAGACAGGTCAGGGCGAAAACCGCCCCCACGCGCTTGGCCATGCCGCCGCCGCACATGCCGATCACCATGCCGCCCTTGACCAGGGTATTGACGAAGGCCGCCAGAGTGACCGCCGCCGCCGCCGTATCCAGCCCCAATCCGGTCTTGGCCATCCGCGCCATCGAGACGGCGATGGCGTCCACATCGGCCAGTCCCGAGACGCCGCCCAGCACCAGCACGCCCTGATTGCCGAAGTTCTCTTGCAGCAGCTTGGACAGCAGCAGCACCGCCGTCAGGAACAGAGCGAACTTGATGGCGGTGCCCAGTTCGAAGGGATTGCTCAGCTTGGTCGCCTGGGCCTTGGGCCCCTGCTCGCGGCTGCCCATCCACAGCACCGCCGCCCCCAGATAGCAGACCGCCGCCATCACCCCCATGCTCATGGCTAGGGGTGGCAGCAAAGCCGGGGTCAGCACGAAGACGATCAAGAGAATGCGCAAAAACATGGTAGCGGCGGCGACGCAGACTCCCGCCGCCAGCACCGGCTGCAAACCCGGTTGCTCGCGGCCCAGCCGGGCGAAATTGACCGTCAGCGCCGTCGACGAAGCCAAGCCGCCGAAGAAGCCGGTCAGCAGCGCCCCGATGCGCGGCCCAGCCAGCTTGATGGCGATATAGCCGACAAAGCTGATGGCCGCGATCAGCACCACCACCCACCACATCTTATAAGGATTGAGCGCCTCGCCAGGGCCATAGCCCTGATCGGGCAGCACCGGCAGCATCACCACCGAAATGATCAGAAAGCGCACCGCCGCCACCAGCTCGACCGAGCGGATCGAGCTGACGAAATGATGCAGCGCCTGCTTGAAACTGAGCAGCGCCAACGTGACCACGCCACCCGCCGCTGCCGCCGCCAGATGCCCCCGCGCCGCCACCACGCCCAAGGCAAAGGTCAGCATCTCGCTGATCTCGGTGGTGATGCCCAGATCGTCCGGGTCCTTGCGCAGACGCAGGATATGGGCGGTAACGATCAGCGAGGTGAAGCCCAGAAAGGCGATACCGGTCACCAGTTCGGAACTTTCCAGCCCGATCACGCCCCACAGGCCGCCCAGCAGCCCCATCAGGGTAAAACTGCGGATTCCGGCAATGCGCGAGCCCTCGGCCTTGTCGCGCAGCTGCCAGCCCCGCTCGACCCCCAGCATCAGCCCGATGGCCAAAGCCAACCCCAAACGGCGATATAGCTCCATGTCGTCCATGGCCGGTCTCCGCATGTTCCGCGATCCGACGATGATACTCCGGTTTCCCTGTTGCAGTTAGGGGCTTCATTCGGCCCCAGGATGTTGCTACTGTGTCGTCAGGAGTGGGGCGCTCCTCAAAGGATGGAGAAGCAGTATGGCTTCGTTCATGGTTAAGGTTGCCGGCGAAGGTCTGGTGGCTCCCGCACATCGTTTGGCCGATGCCGGCCCGACCTCCGGTTCCTCGATCATCTATCAGGTGGATAACTGCCCCGAGGGCGTGACCTCTGATCAGGTCGTGGCTGCTTTCAAGAAGTTCGCCGCGCCGCAGGACCGTTATGAAATTGATTTCAGCGAACTTCCCGCCTAAGCGGAAAAGTTTGATGCAAATCAAAAGATGTAAATAAATCCGATACATCTCCTGATTTAAGAAGACTTGTCTTTCCGGAAGGATTATATTTTCTTTCCGGAAAGACAGTCTGCTTTTTGACCAGCCTTCGTCTTTACGGAGACTCCTCACGCGTCGGACGGTCTGACCTCGCACAGGCGACCAACAGCGAGAGGACCCTATGGCAGCTTATTCTGTATCGGTGGCGTTGACCGGCAGCGGCGGCGCAGGCTCCATGACGGCTGGGCAGATCCTTTTGGATGCCGCCTCCAAGGCCGGTTTCTTCGGCTTGATGACCCGGTCCATGGGACCGCAGATCCGTGGCGGCGAGGCTGCGGCCCTGCTGCGCATCTCGACCAAGCCGATCTCGTCGCTGGACGACTATTACGATCTGTTGATCGCCTTCGACTGGGGCAATATCAACCGCTTCGCCGCCGAGCTGCCGCTGTCCAAGGACAGTCTGGTGATCGGCGATCCCGACATGGGCGAGGTTCCCGCCCCCATCACCGCCTATGGTGCCCGGACAGCCATGCTGCCGCTGAAGCAGATTGCCGCCGACACCCCTGGCGGGCGGGCCAATATGGTCGGGCTGGGCGCCGCCGCCGCCCTGATCGGCCTGCCGCTGGAGGCCGTCGAACAGGTGCTGAAGACCCAGCTGGGCCGCAAGGGCGAAGAGGTGCTGGCCGCCAGCACCGCCACCTTGCGGGCCGGAGCCGAGGCCGCTCTGTCCCTGCCCGCCACCGCTCGCCTGCCGGCTCACAGCCATGACGGCTCGCTGCGCTGGAACATCTCGGGCAACGAAGCCGCCGGCATGGGCGCTTTGAAGGGCGGCATCAAATTCGTCGCCGCCTATCCCATCACTCCGGCCACCGAAGTGCTGGAATGGCTGGCTCCGGCCCTGGACAAGACCGGCGGCACCCTGGTCCAGGCCGAGGACGAGCTGGCCTCGATCAATATGGTGATCGGCGGCTCCTTCGCCGGGCAGCCCTCCCTGACCGCCACCTCCGGTCCCGGCTTGGCGCTGATGACCGAATCCTTAGGCCTCGCCGTTGCCTCGGAAACGCCGCTGGTGGTGGTGGATGTCATGCGCGGCGGCCCCTCGACCGGCATTCCCACAAAGTCGGAACAGTCGGACCTGAACATCGCCGTCTATGGCCTGCATGGCGATGCGCCGCATCTGGTGCTGGCCCCCACCTCCATCGCCGACTGTCTGTTCACCACCCAATGGGCGGTCTATCTGGCCGAGGCGCTTCAGACCCCAGCGATCGTGCTCTCCGATCAGGCCATGGGTCAGGCCCGCAACATCATCCCCAAGCCCGCCGATCACCCTTATGTCGCCAAACGCCTGACCGCCGAGGCTATCGGCGAGGGCTATAAGCGTTACGCCCTGACCGACAGCGGCGTCTCGCCCATGGCCATTCCCGGCACTCCCAACGGCCAATATGTCGCCGACGGCCTGGAGCATAACGAGCGCGGCACGCCCTCGTCCCAGGCCCAAGATCATCAGTCGCAGATGGACAAGCGGGCCGACAAGCTGACCAAATTCGACTATGGCGGCCATTGGGCCGACATAGATGGGGATGGCGAGATCGCCATCATCACTTGGGGCGCCGTCACCGGCCCGGTGCGCGAAGCCATCAGCCGTTTGGCGGAACAAGGCCTCAAGACCAAGCTGATCGCCGTCCGCCTGATCCTGCCCGCCAGCCCGGCCCAGATGGCCGAAGCCCTGAAGGGCGTGACCAAGGCGCTGGTGGTCGAACAGACCCATGGGCAGCAGTTTTATAAATTCCTGCGCGCCCATTATGACCTTCCGCCCTGCGAACTGGTCAACCGGCCCGGCCCGCTGCCGATCCGCCCCCATGAAATCGTGACGCGTCTGAGCCAGGGGAAGTAACGCCATGACCGCTCCCATCCAACTGACCGCCGCCGACTTCAAGTCCGACGTCAAACCCATCTGGTGCCCCGGCTGCGGCGACTATGCCGTGCTGTCCGCCGTCACCAAGGCCATGGCCGAGCTGGGCAAGCCCCGGGAAGAGATCGCCTTCATCTCGGGCATCGGCTGCTCGTCGCGCATTCCCGCCTATACCAATGTCTATGGCTTCCACGGCGTGCATGGCCGCGCCCTGCCCATCGCAGCAGGAGTCAAGCTGGCCCGCCCCGACCTGACCGTGCTGGCCGCCGGCGGCGACGGAGACGGCCTGTCCATCGGCGGCAATCACTTCATGCATGCCTGCCGCCGCAATGTGGATATGACCTATATCGTCATGGACAATCAGGTCTATGGCATGACCAAGGGCCAGGCCTCGCCCACCACCGCGCCCGACTGGTGCAACAGCAAGCTCACGCCGGAGGGAACCGGCATCTCGCCGGTCGAACCGGCTCGGCTGGCCCTGGCCTCGGGCGCCAATTTCATCGCCCGCGGCTTTGCCGGCAATCCCAACGAGGTGGCCCGGCTGATCGTCGAGGGCGTCAACCATCCCGGCTTTTCCTTCATCCATATCCTCAGCCCCTGCGTGACCTATCGGCCCGAGCAGCGGGAGTGGAAGAATGTCATGCATGCCGACCAGATCGGTCATGCCGACCGGGTGGCCGAAGCCATGCGCCGTCTGGCCGAGGATGACGGCTATACCACCGGCGTGCTGTTCGCCGGCACCCGCCCGGCTTTCATGCCCGAGCGCAAGACCACCGCCAGCTTTGCCGATTTCGAAAGGAAGTTCGCGTCATGACCACGCCCATTGCGCTGTTCCTCGCCCATGCCGTCGCCCTGGAGCAAGAGGCGGCCGACCGCTATGCCGAGCTGGCCGACGCCATGGAGGTTCACCATAACCCCAAGGTGGCCGACCTGTTCCGCAAGCTGTCCGAATTCTCGAAGCTGCATCTGGCGGAAGTCTCGGAAATCGCCAAGGGCCACGACCTGCCCAGGCTGAAGCCCTGGGATTATCAGTGGAAGGACGGCGACAGCCCCGAGGCCGCGCCTTTGGACGGCAGCCATTACATGATGACCGCCTATCACTGCCTGAAGCTGGCCATGGTCAACGAAAAGCGCGGCCAGGAATTCTATGCCGCTCAAGCCGCCGAATCCCCCGACCCCGAGGTCAAGAAATACGCCAAGATGTTCGCCGACGAAGAGTCCGAGCATGTGGTGATGCTGGAGCAATGGATCACCCATGTCCCCGAACCGGATTCCAACTGGGACATGGATATGGACCCGCCGGTGGTCAGCGACTGAACATTCCCTAGGGGCGGTCTTTGGGCCGCCCTTTTTCTTTCCGATGGATCAGCTTCAGAACCAAGATCGAACCGGCCAGAAACAGCGTCAGAACATTGGCGATGATCACCGGCCAAGCCATCAGCAAAAAGCCACGAACATGGTCAGCGAAATATCTTCGGTCGAGCGGCATCGCCAGGACTTGATGACCTGGGGCAGAAAGGCCAGTGTAGTAAGCGTGCCCGCCGCCATGCCGATGACGTCGGCCCAAATTGTTTCGCTCATGCTCAGTCCCAAGGAGATACGGCGTGCTTGCTTATATCACGCTGCTGCTGATCTGCCAGTTGGCCGGTGAAGTTTTGGTGCGCTTGGCGCATCTGCCGGTGCCCGGCCCGGTGCTGGGCATGGCCATTCTGTTCATCGGTCTGGTGATCCGTGGTCGCGTCCCCGCCGAATTAGACACGGTCAGCGGCAGTCTGCTGCGCTATTTGTCGCTGCTGTTCGTCCCCGCCGGAGTGGGCATTGTCAGCAATCTGACCTTGCTGTCCCAGGCCCTGCTGCCCATCGCCGGAGCCGTCACCGTCGGCACCCTGGTCTCGCTGGGCGTCACCGGTTTGGTGATGCAAGCCCTGCAGAAGCGCAAGGGAGCCGGACAATGAGCGGCAATCTGCAACAGCTGTGGGTCTATCTGTCGGCCACCCCTTTGCTCTGGCTGAGCATGACTCTGATCGCCTTTCAGACCGGCGACTGGCTGTTCCGCAAAAGCGGCGGCAAGCCCTATTGCAATCCGGTGCTGGTGGCGGTGTCGCTGCTGGTGGCCATGCTGCTGCTGACCGGCACCGACTATAAGACCTATTTCAGCGGCGCCCAGTTCCTGCAATTCCTGCTGGGACCGGCCACGGTGGCGCTGGCGGTGCCGCTCTATCGCCAGTTCGAAACCATCCGCCGCAGCGCCGTTTCGATCCTGGTGGCCCTGCTGGTCGGGTCGCTGACCGCCATCGGCACGGCTGTCGGCATCGGCCTGCTGTTCGGAGCCCCCCTCAGCGTGGTGATGTCCTTGGCGCCGAAATCGGTCACCAGCCCCATCGCCATGGGCATTGCCGAACAGATCGGCGGCATTCCGTCCCTGACCGCCGTCATCGTCATCATCACCGGCATCACCGGCGCCGCTTTTGGCAGCTGGGTGCTGGACCGGCTAAAAGTCACCGACGAAATGGCCCGAGGCATCGCCTTCGGCACCACCACCCACGGCATCGGCACCGCCCGCGCTTTGCAGGAATCCGCCATCACCGGCGCCTTCTCGGGCCTCGCCATGGGCCTGAACGGCCTCGCCACCGCCCTGATGCTGCCGGCCCTGATGGGGTTGGTGAAATAGCGGAACCGAGATATCCTCGCGGGGTTGTCTTGCCCCCGCGGATTTCCCGATGAAGTTATTCTCCGCCGTCTTTCTGGTCCTGCTGACCTGCGGCCTGAGCCACGCCCAGGCCTTCGACTGCCTGCATCCGGCCATGCCCAGCGATCATGTGATCTGCGGGGACACGGACTTGATCCAGAAGAATGAAGACATGGCTGCCCTCTGGAGCAGCCTTTATCCCAGCCTGGACGGTGCCGGAAAGGCTGCTTTGGTGCAGGAGCAAAAAGACTGGCTGGGAAAGCTCAACCGCCAATGCGAGTTACCCGACAAAGGAAAACCACCTGAGAAAACCCTGAGCCACGCACTCCGCTGCGTTTCGCAGAGCCTTAATCAACGGATTGCGGCTTTGAAGCAACGATCACAAAGCCTCGTCGAAACATCGCCGGACGCCCCACGCCCTCTGACGAAGGAAGAGGAAAAACAGTTCGCACCACTCCTTTGCAAATCTCCTCGCCCATATAGCGATCCAGAGATTGGCAAAGACCTGATTGCCTGTCGTGGCCGTCCCTATCCACGGGAGACGGCACTATCTGACGCTATTGATTGGATTGGCCTGACCAGCATCCATTATGGCAGTTTCTCGAAGGTTGGAGCGAACGAGACCTATCTGTCCTATAGGTCCTCTGATGAACCGCACAGCTCCAATTTTGGAGGCGGAGCTCTCTTCGAGAAGACCGCTGCTGGCTGGAAACTGCTGCGGGTTATCTCTGGCCAACAGACCAACGACTGCCTACCCATCCCCTCGGACACAGTGAAGAAGCTGCTCTGCCTGAACCAGTTTGAGGCACAAGGCCATGTGATCCGCGACGTCAGTCTGTGGCAACTGACGCCAGGAGAAGCCGAGGAATCTCGCTTACCCACCCTGCTGGCTGGTGAAGACTCTCGTGACGCCTATCCCCCCGACGACTCGGACAATCTTGACTGCAAGGATGCAGAGACAAAGAGCAAGCCGGCAGTGATCGCCGTCCTCGACCTTTACCGCCCTGCGAACTCCACCGACTTAGCGGTCTCGCATGTGGTTTATGCCGAGCGGAAGGATATCCTGGCGGCCTGCCGGGCCAAGGCATTCTCGCGCATGAAGACCCAGATCGGGCTGGTGCGCTATGTGCTGGAAGGCGGCGAGATCAAACTCGTCTCGCCGATCGCCTTCGAGTAGAACCAGCCTTAAATCCCCAGCAGCTTCTTGATGCCGGGGATGTTCCAGCCCTTGGCGGCCTCGATCAGGGTGTCTTCCTTGGGGATTTCGTTGCCTTCGATCTGCAGCAGCGCCCGGTCGCCCACCAGGATCATGATCTCGCCGGAATGGTTGGGGGCGTCGAAATGCAAAAGCGCATCGTCATTGCCGACCTTGACCTTGCTCCAGCCAGGCTTGGGGGCCTGCTTGAAGGGAGCGCCCCCCGCCGCCACCGCCGGGTTATCCACCACCAGCGAGGCATTGAGGGTGGCGTCGCCCTTCATATAGCCGCGAGTCACCGTCAGGCCTCCGCCGATGCTGTCCAGCGACTGGCTTTCCACAGGGGCCGCCTCCCAGCCGGCGGGACCGGCGGGCAGGCATTTTCCGAACTGCTCGGACAGCTTGACGTAAAGCGCGTTGGTGGCCGTCTGCAGGGCGGTCAGGCTGTGGGTCAGATCACCCCGGCCATAGGCGGTGCGGGCCTGTTCGATGGCGTTGGCGACGTCGTCGGCCCGGGCCGGCAGGGCCGACGCGCAAACAGCGGCGGCGATGGTGGCGGCGGCGATAAGTGAACGCATGATCTCCCCAGCGCGGTCATTTGTTTCTTGGTTCACAAACATAGCAGAGACCCTTTGCCTGCGCCATCAAATGGCCCATACTCTGCGCAATTCCACTGATTGCTCAAATGTTTGCCTGCAAGAGAGCCCTTGTGACCGATATCCTTGATCCTCGCCGCTTCCTGATGGGCCTGTTCCAGACCGCCGTCGCCGCCGCCGATCCGGCCCGCGCTCTGCCCGCCCACCTGCCGCCGCGCCCCAAAGGCCGCACCATCGTGGTGGGCGCGGGTAAGTCCGCCGCCGCCATGGCCGCCGCCGTCGAAGCCCATTGGGACGGCCCCTTGTCGGGTCTGGTGATCTGTCCCTATGGCCATAAGGTGCCGACCAGCCGGATTCGCGTCGCCGAGGCCGGGCATCCGGTGCCCGACATGGCCGGCTTCCGCGCCGCCACCGAAATGCTGGCGCTGCTGGAGAACCTGACCGAGGACGATCTGGTGCTGGCGCTGATCTCGGGCGGCGGCTCGGCCCTGATGTCCCTGCCCGCCCCCGGCCTGAGCCTAGACGACAAGCGGGTGGTCAATCAGGCCCTGCTGCTGTCGGGCGCTCCCATCTCGGACATGAATTGCGTGCGCAAGCATCTGTCGGCCATCAAGGGCGGGCGGCTGGCCCTGGCCGCATGGCCGGCCAGCGTGCATGCGCTGGTGGTTTCGGATGTGCCGGGCGACGATCCTTCGGTGATCGCCTCGGGCCCGACGGTGGCCGACCCCAGCACCAGCCAGCAAGCCCTGGAGATCGTCCGGCGCACCAAGCTGGAGATCCCCTTCGCCGTCATCCAGTTCCTGCGCCGTACCGCCCAGGAGACTCCCAAGCCCGGCGATCCCCGGCTGGAGCGCAGCACGCTCGCCATCATCACCCGCCCCGCCGATGCCCTGCTGGCCGCCGCCGATTACGCCCGCGCCGCCGGTGTCACGCCGCTGCTGCTGGGCGACGCCATCGAAGGCGAATCCCGCGAGGTCGCCCGCGCCATGGCCGGCATGGCCTTGTCCTCGGTCCGCCTCGGCATGCCCGCCCAGCCTCCTTGCGTGCTGATCTCGGGCGGCGAGACCACCGTGACCATGAGGGGACGCGGCAAGGGTGGACCCAATGGCGAATTTGCCCTGGCCCTGGCTTTGGCGCTGAATGGACGACATAATATTTCCGCCATTGCTTGCGACACCGACGGAAATGACGGAACGTCCGAGGCCGCCGGCGCCATCATCACATCGGACAGCATTGCCCGCGCAAAAGGCTTAAACCTTGATCCGCAAGCCTATTTGGCGCAAAACGATACGGCGGCGCTATTTTCGGCCCTGGGCGATCTTGTGGTCACCGGCCCGACATTGACAAATGTGAATGACTTCCGCGCCATCTTTTTGCCAAAAAGTGAGCAATAAAAGAATAAAGTGTAATCCTTCTCCGGCCAGGGCACCCTGGCCCGAGCTATCGAACCGACAGGACGCCCGATGAGACGCAATCGTAACGCCAAGATCCTCGCCACCCTCGGCCCGGCGACCACCTCGCCCCAGGCCATCGAAAGCCTGTTCCTGGCCGGCGCCGACGTGTTCCGCCTGAACTTCAGCCACGGCAGCCATGCCGACCATCAGGCCCGCTATGAGATCATCCGCGAGATCGAACGCAAGCAGGGCCGCCCCATCTGTGTGCTGGCCGACCTGCAAGGCCCCAAGCTGCGCGTCGCCAAATTCACCGACGGCAAGATCCAGCTGAAGGCCGGCCACCATTTCCGCCTGGACCTGGACCCGACCCTGGGCGACGACAAGCGCGTCAATCTGCCGCATCCGGAAATCTTCGCCGCCCTGCAGGTGGGCACCGAGCTGCTGCTGGATGACGGCCGCGTCCGTCTGCGGGTCGAGCATCACGGCGGCGACTTCGCCGAGACCGTGGTCATCACCGGCGGCGAACTGTCGAACCACAAGGGCGTCAACGTCCCCAACGTCATCCTGCCCATGTCGCCCCTGACCGAAAAGGACAAGGCTGACTTGGCCTTCGCCCTGGATATGGGCGTGGATTGGGTGGCTTTGTCCTTCGTGCAGCGCCCCGACGACGTCAACGAGATCCTGGGCCTGGTGAACGGCCGCGCCCGCGTCATGAGCAAGCTCGAAAAGCCCTCGGCCATCGAGCATCTGGACGCCATCATCGATCTGTCCGACGGCATCATGGTGGCCCGTGGCGATCTGGGCGTCGAATGCCCGCCCGAGACCGTGCCGATCCTGCAAAAGCTGATCGTGCGCAAGGCCCGCGAGGCCGGCAAGCCGGTGGTGGTCGCCACTCAGATGCTGGACAGCATGGTGCATGCCCCGACCCCGACCCGCGCCGAAGCCTCGGACGTCGCCACCGCCGTTTATGACGGCGCCGATGCGGTGATGCTGTCGGCGGAAACCGCCTCGGGCGAGTATCCGCTGGACGCCGTGACCATCATGGACCGCATCATCGAGCGGGTGGAGCGCGACGAGCAATATCACATGATGCGCGAGGCCTCGCGCCCCGCCCCCACCGGCTCGACCCGCGACGCCATCAGCGCCGCCGCCCGTCAGGTGGCCCATACCCTGGAAGTGGCCGCCGTGGTGACCTTCACTTCGTCGGGCTCGACCACCCTGCGCATCTGCCGCGAACGCCCGGAAGTGCCGGTCCTCAGCCTGACCACCGACGTCAAGGTCGCCCGCCAGATGGCTCTGGTCTGGGGCACCCATAGCGTGGTGGTGGCGGAAGTCCACAGCTTCGCCGAAATGGTGGCGGTGGCCCTGCGGGTTTCCCACGATAACGGCTTCGCCCAGTGGAAGGACCAGATCATCATCACCGCCGGCGTGCCCTTCGGCACCTCTGGCACCACCAACATCCTGCGGGTGGCGGTGGTCGAGGAACGCTGATCCCTCGGCGTCCCTGAAACAAAAAAGGCGGGCTGTCATGGCCCGCCTTTTTCTTTGAGAGCTTATGCATGCTGCGGCCCGTCCCGGGCCCGCTGTTGGCTGACGCCAATCCGCAAGGGCGGACCGCCGGCAAGCCGGCGTCGATCTTCGCTATGCTTCGATTCCAAGCGCCGCGCGGGCTTATCATCCAATCAGGTCGATATCCGCTCTACGCCGCCCGGACTCCATCCAGGAAGGCCGATACGGTCTGCTTCAAGGCCGCAGATTCCTCGGCCAGATTGTGGGCCGAGGACAGGACCTGCCGGGCCGCCGCACCGGTTTCGGCGGCGGCATGGCTGACATCGGCGATGTTGCTGGACACCGTCTGGGTCGCCCCGGCCGCCTGCTGCACATTGCGGGCGATTTCCGAGGTTGCCGCCGTCTGTTCCTCGACCGAATGGGCGATAGTGCCCGAGATGCCGTCCATTTCCTCGATCCGCTTGACGATGCTGGCAATCGCCGTCACCGCATCCTGGGTCGAGGTTTGCACGGCGCCGATCTGAGCGGCGATGTCGCCGGTCGCCCGCGCCGTCTGGTTGGCAAGGTTCTTCACCTCGTTGGCGACCACCGCGAAGCCCTTGCCGGCGTCACCGGCCCGGGCCGCCTCGATGGTGGCATTGAGCGCCAGCAGATTGGTCTGAGAGGCGATGTCATTGATCAGGTTGATCACCTCGCCGATCCGCGCCGAGCTGTCCGCCAGACTGCGAACGGTGTCCTCGGCCCGCTGCGCTTCGGTGGCGGCGCTGCGGCTGATTTCGCCCGCCTGAACCACCTGTCGGCCGATCTCTTGGATCGAGGAAGACAATTCTTCCGCCGCCGCCGCCACGGTCTCGACACTGGACGAGGCCTCGGTGCCCGCATCCGCCACATAAGAGGCCTGCCGGTTGGTTTGCTCGGCATTGGCCGACATGGCCTGAGCGGTGCTGTTCAGCTGGGTCGAAGCCGACTGCATAGTCTGCAAAAGCTTGCCGACGGTGCCGTCGAAATCCTGGGTCAGGCCGGAAATCACCTTGGTACGGCGTTCGCGAACCTCCTGCTCGGCCCGCTGGGCAGCCTCAAGCTGACGATTGCGCTCGGCGTTCTCGCGGAAAATCGCCAGCGCCCGCGCCATCGCTCCCAGCTCCTTGGCCACCCCCTGGCTATCGGGCAGGCTCAGGTCCAGATCACCGCTGGCCAGGCGCTGCATGCCGTCGATGGACGCCCGCAGCGGCGTGACGATGGAACGCTTGGCGATCAGGAAGCTGGCCACGATCCCCAGGGCCGCCGCCAAGATGGTCAGGCCGGTCAAGCTCTCCAGAGTCTGCCAGGCGCTCTTGGTGAACTCGTCCTTGGGCATGCCGACATACAGAATGCCGATCACCTTGCCCGCATCGTCGAGAATGGGGTCATAGGCCGTCATATAGGGCCGCCCCAGGATATCGACCTCGCCGCGGAAGGATTGCCGGTTGACCAGAACCGCCTCATAGGCGGACGTGCGCGCCAGCTTGGTGCCCACCGCCCGCTTGCCTTCGGACGACACCACATTGGTGGCGATCCGCTCGTCCCCCATGAAGATGGTGCAGGTGCCGCCGACCAGCGTCTTGATCAGATCGACCGTCTCGGTATCGCCATTCAGGACCGACTCGCCGGCCAGCAGCTTGCCGTCCACCAGCTTGAGGCTGGCGCCCTTATGCTTCAGGACATTCCAGGCCACCTTGATATTGGTATCAACCCGCTCCTGAGCAGCAATACGCGCAGCATAAAATAATAATTCGCCGGTCAGCAGACAGGTCAAAATACCAAGACCGACTATTCCTGTTACCATCAAGGAAACAATACGCGGCGCCAAGCCAATCTGGCGAATTCTGTCAATTTTTATCATACATAATGCCCCTGTATTTCCCATATCGGCAAAGATTGATTTTCACCAATCTTCACCTATACCCCTACTCCTTACTCCGCTCATTACCATACGAACGCACCAGATGGCTACCCTAACGTTTGACATCCCTGCCCTGACTTTCCCACGCCCCAAATGAAAAAGACCGCCGGGGTTGCCCCCGGCGGCCAGTTTCGATGAAGTACAGTGCTTGTCCTCAGTGGGCGTGAGCACCTTCGGCACCCAGGCCAGTCTCCGAACGGAGCAGCTGGGCTTCGAAAGCTTCACGCTCTTTCATAGCGCTCGGGCTCTTGTCGATGACAGAGAAGAACCAGGTGCTGATGAAAGCCAGCGGCATCGAGAAGATAGCCGGATACTTGAAGGGGAAGATCGCGGCCGGATTGCCGAACACGTCCTTCCACATCGTCGGACCCAGCACCGTCAGGATGACGGCAGCAGCCAGACCGGTGAAGCCACCGATCACGGCGCCGCGGGTGGTCAGGCCACGCCAGAACATCGACATCACGAGCACCGGGAAGTTGGTGCTGGCCGCGATGGCGAAGGTCAGGCCGACCATGTAGGCGACATTCTGCTTCTCGAAGATGATGCCCAGGATCACGGCGATGACGCCCAGACCCAGAGAGGCAATCTTGGAAACGCGGACTTCGGTCTGCTCGTTGGCATGGCCCTTGGCGAAGACGCTGGCATAGAGGTCATGCGAGATCGCCGAAGCGCCGGCCAGGGTCAGACCCGACACCACCGCCAGGATGGTGGCGAAGGCCACGGCCGAGATGAAGCCCAGGAACAGATCGCCACCAACGGCCTTGGCCAGATGGATAGCGGCCATGTTGTTGCCGCCCTTGAGCTTGCCAGCCGCATCCAGGAAGTCCGGATTGGTGCTGACGAGCACGATGGCGCCGAAGCCGATGATGAAGGTCAGGATGTAGAAGTAGCCGATGAAGCCGGTGGCATAGAACACAGACTTACGCGCCGCCTTGGCGTCGGCCACGGTGAAGAAGCGCATCAGGATATGCGGCAGACCAGCGGTACCGAACATCAGAGCCATGGCGAGAGACACGGCTTCGATGGGGTCGGACACCAGGGTGCCGGGCGACATGATGGCGCCATGCTTGGGATGGACTTCCACAGCCTTGGCGAACAGCGCTTCGAAGCTGAAGCCATACTGGTACAGCACCGCCAGAGCGATAAAGGTCGCGCCGGACAGCAGCAGGCAGGCCTTGATGATCTGCACCCAGGTGGTGGCCTTCATGCCGCCGAAGGTCACATAGATCATCATCAGCAAGCCAACCAGGATGACGGCCACCAGATAGTCCAGACCGAACAGCAGCTTGATCAGCTGACCCGCACCGACCATCTGGCCGATCAGGTAGAAGATCACCACGACCAGCGAACCGGTGGCGGCGAAAGTGCGCAGAGGGGTCTGGGACAGACGGTAAGCGGCAACGTCGGCGAAGGTGAACTTGCCCAGGTTGCGCAGACGCTCGGCGATCAGGAACAGGATGATGGGCCAACCGACCAGCCAGCCGACCGAGTAGATCAGGCCGTCAAAGCCCGAACCGTAGACCAGGGCGGAAATACCCAGGAACGACGCGGCCGACATATAGTCACCAGCGATGGCCAGACCATTCTGGAAACCGGTGATGCCGCCGCCGGCGGTGTAGAAGTCGGCAGCCGACTTGGTGCGGCGAGCCGCCCAATAGGTGATGCCCAGGGTCATGCCGACGAAAATGACGAACATGCCGATGGCGGACCAGTTGGTCGGCTGCTGCTGCGCCTGACCCAGGTCGCCCGCGGCCATCGCGATGGAGGGAAGCAGGCCCAGCAGGCCAGCGCTCACCGCCGGAATGAGGGAATGGATACGCTTCATTTGGAACCCTCGATCAGCTGCTTGGTGATGTCGTCGAATTCGGTGTTGGCGCGGTACACATAGATACCGGTCAGCACGATCGCGCTGAGAATCACACCGACGCCGATGGGCAGACCGATGGTGGCGACGCCACCTTCGCTGATAGGCGTGCCCAGAACCTTGGGCGCAAAAGCGATGACCATGATGAAACCATAATAGATGGTCAACATCACGATCGACAGAATCCAAGCGAAGCTGGAGCGCTTGCGCACCAGTTCGGCGTATTTCGGATTACTCCGAATTTTGTCATGCATTTCGTTGCTCATGAAACGCTCCTTCAATACGTCTTCCACTACGCTGCGTCCGGTGTCGCCGAACGCCGTTTATGGTTAGTTTTGCGGGGAAGGCGACTGGAGGCTTTGAGAGCCCCCACACCTCGGACCGAAGCACTAATCCCCAAACCCGGTTTTTTTCTTCGAGCTATGCGCGCCGGGCCGCCCACATCGCTCCTAGGATTTTCAGGTAACATGATAACTGATCTCAGTCAACAATACTAATCCTATTATTCGCACCCATTTCCAAGGCATGATTCCAAGGAGACTCCGTCAATCACCATTATACCTATGTGAAAATCATGTAACTTTGTGACTATTCCAGAGACAACACTGAGGCTTTTCCTTAATTTGACGCTGATTGATATAGTAATTGATAGATTTTCCGATGATTTTTCCGCGACTGAATTTGCTATTTAGGTAAAATTAGAAGATGTAAATACCCAATCGCCGCCAGACGAACTGCTAGGAGGGTTGCTTTTTTTGCATAGCGCCTCCCTCTTTTCTCATTTGACCTATCGGGGTAAAGTGTAATTGCCATGATGCAAGACGTCACATCGCTGGCCCGCGTGGACAGCTTCCCCTATCGCCATCGCCTCGGAGAGGTTATGGCGCATCCCGTATTGACCGGCCACGAGGATATGACTCTGGCCGACGCCTGCGACCGCATGAACGAAGCCAAGGTTTCGTCCATGGTGGTGGTGGATACCGACGGCCGCGCCGTCGGCATCGTCACCGAGCGAGACGTCATGCGCTGCCTGACCGAGCGTCGGGCCGAAGCGCTGGAGGCACGGCTGGCCGAGGTGATGCTGTCGCCGGTGAACACGGTTTCGCCCGACGCTTATCTTTATGTCGCCATCGCCCGCATGACCCGCCTGGCCCTGCGCCATCTGGTAGTGGTCGACGAGTCCCAGCGCCCGGTGGGCGTGATCACCGGACGCGCCCTGATCAAGGTTCGCGCCAGCCAGGCCCTGGTGATCGGCGATGATGTGGCCGAGGCGGAAACCCCCGCCGATATGGCCCGCGCCCGCGACGCCCTGCCGCAGCTGGCCGCCAACCTGCTGAAGGAAGGCATCTCGGCCCGCAATATCGCCGGCATCATCAGCACCGTCTTGCGCGACATGACCAGCCGCGCCGCCCAAATGGCCGAAACCGCCATGACCAACGACGGCTGGGGTCCGGCGCCGGCTCCCTGGGCCTTGATGGTTCTGGGCTCGGGCGGGCGCGGCGAAAGCCTGCTGACCTTCGATCAGGACAATGCCATCGTCCATTCCGGCACCGCCACCGACGATCCCTGGTTCGCCGAGCTGGGGCGGCGGCTGAACGACATTCTCAACGCCGCCGGCATTCCCTATTGCGACGGCGAGGTGATGGCCCGCAATCCCTTCTGGCGCCGCTCGCTGGAAGACTGGAAGACCGAAATCCGCAGCTGGGTGTTCGAACCCCAGATGCAGACGGTGCTGAACGTCGATATCTTCTTCGACTTCCTGCCGGTCTATGGCGATCTGGCGCTGGCCCTGGAGCTGAAGACCTATGCCCTGGAGACCGCCGCCGCCTCGGCCTTCTTCTGTCAGTTCCTGGCCTTCAATGTCGCCAATATGGATATTCCGCTAGGTATCTTCGGCGAGTTCACCACCAGCCATGGCCGCCTGAACGCCAAAAAATACGGCCTGCTGCCCATCACCTCGGCCGCCCGCGCCAAGGCGGTCAAGAACTGCCTGCTGGCCACCGCCACGGCGGACCGCTATGCCGGTCTGGTCGAGATGGGCAAGATGCATGAGGACGACCTGTCCAGCCTGCTGGAGGCCCATGAGATCATCCTGCGCATCATGCTGGAGCAGCAGCTGGCTGACCTTGCCGCCGGGCAGGAGCCCTCGGCGCGTATCGAGCCCCGCAAGCTGCCGCGCCCGACCCAGCGCAAGCTGAAGACGGCCTTCAAGCGCATCCGCACCCTGAAGCTGACGGTGGGCAACCTATAAAGCCCCCACACCCTGTGTCGTTGAAATCCCGAGGGAAACGGGACTAGGCTTTCAGGATCGAAGTTGGAGAACCCACCAATGGGCAAATCGACCAGCGCCCGCGATGCCGGGATTTGCCGCAGCAAAGGCTGCAGCGACACCATGATCCAGCAATGCGCCAGCGAGTCCGGCGGATTGAAGGAGCTGCTGTTCTGTCAGCAGGACGGCTGTTTCGTGATCAAGGTGGATGGGGAAGAGCGCCTGCGCACCGATACCCAGGATATCGCCGCCAACGCCTTCGCCCGCGCCTGAGGCGCAGCCTGCCTAAAGCCAAGGACCAAGCCCGAGGCGCACCCGCCTTAGGCCTGCCCCAGTCGTCCCGGCTCAGCCGAAGGCCATGCCGCGGTTGTGCAGTTCCATGGTCATGTTCAGCGTGGTCAGGGCGTCATCCAGGGTATGGATGCCGCGGCTTTCCAGCGCATCGATAATCCGCAGCAGCACCGCCGCCGTCACCAGCGAGTCGCCCAGCGCCGTATGGCGGTCGGTGACGGTGACGCCGTAACGCTCGGCGATTTCATCCAGCGACTGGCCTTCCGGGCTCTGATCGACATAGGACGACAGCAGCATGGTATCCAGCACCGGATTGTTGAAACGCACGCCGCATTCCGCTTCCCGCATGCGGATGAATTTCAGATCGAAGGCGGCGTTGTGGGCGATCAGCACCGCATCGGCGGCATAGGCCTTGAACTGCGGCAGAACCACCGACAGCGGCGGCTTGTCCTGCACCATCTCGTCGGTGATGCCGTGGAACTTGATGCTTTCCGGCGGGATCGGACGGCCGGGATTGACGATACGGTTGAAGCTTTCGCCGGTCAGGATACGCCCGCCGACGATGCGCACACCGGCGATCGAGACGATCTGATCCCCCTGCCCCGGCGCAAGGCCGGTGGTTTCGGTATCGAAGACCACATAGGTCAGGTCGCGCAGCTTGACGCTGCCCATATCGCCGCCCAAGCCGCTGCCCTGGGCCAGCAGGTTGAAGTCGAAGAATTCCGGGCGCGGCGGCAGCTTGGGCGCCGAGCCTTCCACCTTATCCTGGCCCTCGCGCCCGCCCGCCAGGGTCAGGCGCAGGGTCACGGTGCCGTCCTCGACCCGCAGCGCCACATCCTCGCGGCTGTGATGCGCCATCACGTCGCGGACGGTCATGCCGCCGAAGGCGCCGGAAATCTTGGCGGACAGCATCTCGTCCAAGGTCGCGGCGTCGGGGGCTTGCCCCTTCCAGGCCAGACAGAGGGCGCCGGTGCGGCCCTCGGTCTCGGCGAACAGGTCGAACTCCTCGACCCCGGTCGCCTTGGAAACCGCGCGGGCCAAGGCATCCAGCGCCAGCACCAGGGAATGGCTGTCGCCATGCAGCCAGGCCGGCAGGCCGATCAGATTGAGCTTCAGCCCCGAATTGTCCAAACGGCGTATCACGAAGTCGAACAGATCCGACGAATGCAGGTCGGTCATCGGCCACCAGCTGGACATCAGCGAGCGATAGGACTTGCCCGCCTGATCAAGGATCTGGCCGATCTGCCCAGCCGCCTCGCCACCGCCCAATTGGGCCACCGGGGCCTTCAGCCCGTCCACCAGCTCGCGCAGCAGCGCATCGCGCTTGGCCAACGCCGCCACCTGATCTGTGAAGTCGTTGAAGGTGATGACATAGCCGGTGACTTCGTTCTGGGTGCGCACCAGGCTCATGCGCCCTTGCAGCAGGGACCGGCCATCGACGGTGCCGGTGACGAAGGGGGCGTTGGACAGCTCGCCCTCGCCGCGATGCAGCAGGATGTCGAGGATATGCAGCACCGGCTCCTTGGCCAGCAGGCCGAACAGAGTCCGGCCCAGCCCCATCTCGCCGGTCACATGCAAAAGCCCCAGGGCGATCTGATTATAAAGCACCACTTGATGCTTCATATTGCAGACCACCACGCCCTCGTGCAGGTCGTGCAGGATGGCGGCAAGGCGGGCCTTTTGCGCCTCGGCGGTGGCGGTGGCGGCGGCAACCGCCTCGTTCACCTGACGGCGGGCGACGCCCAGTTTCTGCGCCATCTCGTTGGCCGCCTCGGGCAGCACCGGCAGCACGGAATAGCGCGATAGATCGAAGCCGTCGCGGATTTCGCCGTGGGCGATGGCCCGCAGCTCGACCGCCAGCTTGCGCGCAGCGCGCAGCACGATGTGATCGATGATCTTCCAAGAGACCAGACCCAGGCCGCCGGCCAGGGCTACCGCCGTTCCCGCAAAGGTGAACAGCGCCTTGCGCCCATCCCCCAACGGCAAAATCATCGCAAGACCAGCCAGCGCGGCGACATAGACGGCGAAGGCAAGACAGAGCAGCAGAAACGGCGCTAAACGCTGATTCATCGACGAACAGGCTCCCAGACGGCTGACTTTTTTCAGCCCTTAGATTTTTTGGCAGTATGGACGAGCATGCCCGACCCGGCAACAGAATCAGTGTCCCTGCCCGATCTGAAATCAGCCGATGGAATGTCAAACGGCGGAAATTCGCGATGCCTCCCGATCCTGCCGATGATGCTCCGGCAGGCGGCCCGCGATAGAAGAGCGGGCGCTCATCCCGTCAAGAGACGGCGCCCGCTTCGCATGATTACTGCTTCTTAACGGAATCCACGGGCAGCGCCGCCTTGGCCTTATCGGTATTCTCTTTGGCGTCCTTGGCCTTTGCCGCCTGAGACACAGCCGCATCTTGCTGCTTCTTTACCGCATCCGCACTGGCCTTCGCCGCTTCGGAGGACACGGTGCTGGAGACCGTCCCCGCAGCGGTCTGAGCCATTACCGGCGCGGATAGAAGAAGCAACCCTGTGAAAGCAATCGCGAGAGAACGCATGGCATAGCTCCTAAAGCAGGTCATATGGCAATGATGCCAACGTAAGTTACGTCCCATCATTTTACGCCTTTTGCCGCCTGTCCCCTAAAGGTCTTTCAGGAAATCCTAAGGGAGCGGCCAGCCGTCAATCAGCGTCAGGGCAGGATCGTTTTTCAGCTGCGGCCAGCCATCCACCCAACAACAGGCGTGATCAAAGCCGGCTTTGCGCACAATCTTGACCGAAGCTCCATTGGGCAGCTTTCCCACGAAAGACTCCGCGACCGCCGGCGGAACGGTCCGATCATCAAGACCGACGAAATGCACCTGACGCAAACCGCTCAGACGGTCGATGCCGTCAACAGGGTCCAAGGATGCATCCAGGGGCGCGAAGCCCTTCATCTTCGTCCAGGCGGCAATATCCAGGTTGGCGGCGACGGTCACCAAACCGACCACATCCTGGCGACGCTCGGCCAGCAGGGCGGCAATGGCTCCGCCGCCGGAATAGCCCACCAGAATCAGCTGCCGCGCTCCCGTATCGCTTTTAAGGATATCCAGGGCATTGCCCATGCTGTTCACCACCGAAGGGGCATATCGGTGCGTGCTCCAATAGGCCGGATTGCACACCGCCCGCTGACTGGCCATCACATATTGGCAGGGACGGGCCAGATAGGCCAAGTTCTCGCCCCCTTGCGACAGGGCCATGCGCAAGGCGATCGGGTTTTCCGGGGTAGGGTCGGCGGCCGCGTCTCCATTGGCGGAAAAGGCCTGCCCATCCCCCTCGATAAAGACGGTCAGCGGCTTGGACGAAATGCGGCGAGGCGATGTCGCGGCCGCAATGGCAAAGGGCTTGGACGAAAGCACCGAGGCTTGCCAATGGGCCTCGGCGGTCATGACCTCAAGCTTCTGCTGACGCGTCACAAACGTGGTTGAAGAACAGCCGGCAAGAACAAGCGCCACCACCAGCAGCACGCCTCTGGCTATCACCCCCTGCCTCATGTCAGCGCCCTCCGCCTTTCAGCATGGCCTTCACATCGTCTTCGATGGGGAAAAAGCGCTCGACGCCGCCATCAACGCTTTTGCGCATCAGCTGCAGCCCCGCCGCGACCGATTGCGGATCGTTGGCGGAAATCAACCGCACGCCCCGGAACCAATCCAAGACCGGGTTATCGGTCGCGGCATGGCTCATGATGTCGAGGAGCCGGTCGTAACGCGCCATATCCCCTTGGACCAACAGCCAATTGAGATAGGTCGATGCGACGTCGCTTCGCTCTGGCGCTCTTTGCAACACCGCCTCGATTTGAGCCGACCAATCATCCGCATCCACGCCGCCGCCCGGCAGCAAAACCGCCCCCGCCGGATCGAATCCGCCCGACGCATAAGCGTTGATCACAGCCAAGGATAAAGCCAGAGCATGGTGACCATCCCTGGCCCGCTTGGACAGCGCCGCGATCACGGTGCGAAAAGCCTGCCGCCGCGCCTCATCCATCCGATGATTCTGCTCGGCCGCCCGCCCGTCCGGCAAGGCATTCACCAAGACATAAGACAGCGCCAGATCGGACCCGCGCGGATCTTCGGGAACAGAGATCGGCTGACAGCCCCCCTTCCCCAGACAGGCTGCCACCAGATCCGTCTGCAGAGCATAGTCCCGAGACAGCCAGGCAAACCCGATCGCCAGCCCCCCAACCCCGATCAGGGCCACGCACAGCAGCGGCTGCAGAAAGAAGCGATCAAGGCTCCTCTCACAAAGCCGATGCCATGGCCGGCGGCGCCCGCCCGAAACAGACGCCACCGATAGGGCCAGCGCCGGCAAGGTGCAGGGCATCATGAACCAAAGGGCATCGGTGCTCACCCAAGCGATGACCAAGGCCAGCGCCGCGCCCCGCAAGGGCGGAGCCGCCAGAACCAAGATCGCCAAGGGAATCGCAAGGCTTAGGATCGCGCCAGGAAGGCCATTGGCATAAAGCGCCTCGAGAAGGGCGTTATGGCTATGAAACTCGTCGCGGGAAAGATCGGACCATTCCGTATTATAAAGACGAATACCAGTTCGCGGCACATTGGCCACCAGCGCCTCTTGATAATGGCCCCAGCCATGCCCCAGAACCCAGTCCTTCACGCTGGTTTGCGCGGTGGGCTCGATCACCTTGCCCAGCACCGTCCGCGACTCAAGGGAGTTGACGGAATGGACCTGCGGCGCCACCCGCAGCAACAAATAGGGCAGCAGGGCCATCAGCAAAACCGCAAGGGCGGCGGCAGTTATCCCGGCTCTCGGGGTTCTCAACCCAAGAGGGATTAAGCCCCTCGCCCGGTCGGATGTCACGGCCATCGCCGAAAGAGCGCCAAGCCCCAGCGCAATCTGCGCCGTTCTGTTATGGGCCAGAACAGCAACCACGAGCAGAACAAACGCAACCAGACCGGCGGCGCCCGCACGCTCCTTGCGCCAATTCAGAAGAAGGAACGGCAGCAAGGCGACGGCGTAATAAACCTCGTATTTCGAAAAACCCGAGATCGCCTGAGACGGGATCACGCTGTGCGGCAGAACCTGAGTCAGCCACTCATCCAGCGGAATATTGAGATAAGCCGTCAAAAGCGCCGTGACGAGCAACAGCCCCCACAACAGCTTTCCCGCCGACCGCCTGGGCGGAAACAGCAGCCCAGCCGCCAGAAAAGCCGAGAAGCTGAAATACCAAAGCGGCCCCTGGCTTGTCTGCGGCGTGCCGAAAAGAGCCAGACCCGGCATCTGTGCGCCGGGTATCGAGAGCAAAGCCCAAAAGCCCGTCAGCAGCGACAACAGGACCACCGGCTGAGACAGAGTCCTTCGCCCGGCGTGCGAGACAAGCGCCAGCCATCCGACGCCGATCAGACAGGCGCCGGCTGACGCCAGCATCACCATCCCGCTGGTTTCACCATCCGCCCACACGCCCCGCGCAATGAATGGGTGCGTCGACAAACCAGACATCAGGCCAATAGCCGCCCCCAGCCAGACGAGCCAAAGTGCAAGCTTGCGAAACAGGCGCTTTTGCGCGAAGTGTGCATTGCAGCGTTTCATGAAATTAGGGCAGAATACCTGCCGCTCATATAATGGAAATCGTGAATTCATTAGATACAACCTGCGGGCCGGATGCAATGCCGCCCCCACGCTTTTAAGAGACCATCCAGGGGATATGATGCCATTTTGCCACAGTGATGCGCAGATGAATAATTCTCGGGCCACAATCGCAGAAGGGGTATTGCCTTCGAATTAAAAATCAGTTATTCCGCATGTTAATCGCATTTTATAGAGTGGCATCTAAGGCCGACCAACTAGCTATGGGGATACAAATGAAGCTCAATCTGAAGACCGTTGCCCTGCTTACGACAGCGATCGTCTCTTTCAGCGGTTCGGCCATGGCCAGCAGCTACTCGTACGGCACCAACGCCGCCGGCACCACCGTGACCGCTCCGGAAGTCACCAAGCAGGCTTCGGCTCAGACCGCCGGTCTGATCTCGGCGCGTGTTTCGTCGGCCGTCTCCAGCGCCACCGGCAACATCTCTGCCGGCGCGGCTCCGGCCCCGGCCCCCATCTCGACCCCGACCCCGACCAGCAGCCTGCAGCCGGGCGACAAGGTCTCGTTCTCGACCGGCAACACCTCGGCCGCTGGCGATGTCGCCAAGCGCTTTGGCGCCTGGGCGAACGCCGGCGTGACCCACATCAACAACGATCAGGCTGGCTCGGAATTCTCGGGCAACATCCTGACCGGTCTGGTCGGTGGCGACTACCTGGTCAACGACTATCTGCTGGTTGGTCTGTCGGGCGGCTATGAGCACGGCGACATCGACACCACCTACAACAACGGTACCCTGACCAGCAGCGGCGTGACCGTGGCCCCCTACCTGGCCGTGATCATCAACAAGTACTTCAGCATCGACACCTCGTTCGGCCACACCTGGGTGAGCTACGACGAGTCCCATGGCGGCGTCACCGGCAGCACCAACGGCAGCCGCTACTTCGCGACCGTCAACGGTAACGCCAACACCATGATCGACAACTGGCAGCTGGGTTCGTCGCTGGGCTTCCTGTACACCAAGGAAGATCAGGACGCCTACTCCGAGTCCAACGGCACCGCCGTCGGCAAGGTCAAGGTTCGCCTCGGCCAGGCTCGCGCCACCGAACGTCTGGGCTATCTGGCTCCGGTCAGCTGGGGTTACGTGAACCCCTACGGCTGGGCTCGCCTGGAATATGACGTGTCCAAGACCGCTGCCGGCGTGATCGACAGCAAGGGCACCCTGGCCTCGCACAGCAACTTCGGCACCACCTTCGGTCTGGGCGTGAACTTCGGCCTGGGTGACTACACCACCCTGAACGTCGAAGGCACCACCACCCAGTTCCGCGAAAACCTGCAGGTTTACGGTGGCACTGCGACGATCCGCGTCAAGTTCTAATCGAACCTGATTTCAAGCTTGAGGGACGCACTGCTTCAGTGCGTCCCTTCTTGTTATGGGGTTTGTGTTTCCATCAAGAATCTGGCGGCTTGATAAGATAGATGTTCGCCTCACTCGCCCGCGCCTATATCGTCTATCCGCTTTGCGAACGCTATGAAGGGCGCGAGATACGCTCCAAGCTATCTCGGCTCCGCGACGTTATGAGGCAGCCTTACGGCCTGCGCCGCCGCCAGCAGGAAGAGGCTCTGGCCCATTCTGCGCAACGCGCCGCCGTCGATGTCCCCTATTATCGCGATCTGTTTTCCAGCATCGGCTTCGATCCGGTCCGTTTGACCCTGGATGTCAAATGGCTCCAGGACATTCCCTTTCTGACCAAGGAGATCGTTCGGGAGCAAGGCCACCGCCTGTTGTCCGAGCGGCTGGCCCCAAACGGTCGCCATGAACGCAAGACCGGCGGCTCGACCGGCTTGTCGGCCCTGTTCTACTATTCCGCCGAGGCGCTTGACTGGTCTGCGGCCGCCCATTTCCTGGCCTATGAATGGACTGGAAAGTTTCGCCACCACCGCGAAATTCACCTTTCCAGCCGGTTTCCCGAAAGCTTCCCGCTTCGAGACCGCCTGAAGGAGTGGGTGAAATGCCAAGCCATGAATCGGGTCAATGTCACCACCCATGCCTTTGACGACCAGGGGCTCGAGGACAGCTGGCGGCAGATCCGCAAAGTTCGGCCTGGGCTCTTGCAGGGCCACCCCTCGACCATCACCGCCCTGGCGCGTTATGTCGAACGCAGCGCGGGCCTCAGCCATGGCTGTATCTCTCGGATCCAATGTACCGGAGAAATCCTGACCGACACTCAGCGCGATACCATGGAGCGGGTCTTTGGCGCCCGGGTGTTCAACTCTTATGGCAATGCCGAACTGGGCGTGATTGCCCAACAGACTCACCCCTCTCAGACCGCCGGCCTGCGGGTGATCGACCCCATGGCGTGGGTCGAGGAGGATCAGGGCGAAATCGTTGCCAGCAACCTCACGAACCCGCTCATGCCTCTGCTACGTTATCGCTGCGGCGATCTGGGCAAGGTCAGCGAGCAGGCCGACGGCCGCTATATCCATAGCATCGTGGGACGCATTCACGATGTCGTGACCATCGGCGATCGCAGCTATCCCACCCATTACCTGCAAGATCTGCTGGACCGCTTGGGCGGGATCGAGGACTTCCAATTGCAGCAGCTGCCGGATGGCTGCCTGCGCATCCGCATGATCGTCCCGCATCAGCCTCATCAAGAGGGACTGCGCCAGCGCCTACAGTCTTGGTGGGGAGACAAGGTCACTGCCGAATTCATTACGCCAGCCGACATTGTCAGGGTCGGCTGGCGCGGTAAATTCCGCTATCTGATCCCCGAGGATCAAGACGCGATCCGGTGAAGCTCCCACAATTCGGCCAGCAGCGCCTTCGGTTCTGAAAGCGTCAGAACACGGCCGCGGGAGTAATGACGCACCCGCTCGGCCGGCGCCCCAAGGTCGAAGACCGCGACGGGAACGCCCAGCTGGATCAATTCCTCGGTCACGTAAGAGAAGGTTTCCGGCCAAATCGAGGGAACCAGAAAGACCGAAACGCCCGACTGCTCGACTATCTCGGCCAGTCGCTCGCGGTCATAGTTTCCCGTCACCGTGGCGACCGAGGGATCGAGATCCGCATTCACCGATCCGATCACCGTCAAACGGCTGCCGTCTCCGGCCTGCGCCATCGCTTCGGCAAGCCCCCTGACAACATCCGATCCCTTGGCGTAATTGATGCCGCCCAGGATGCCGACATGCAGGCTTTCCCCCGTGGGAAGCGTTGCCTTGCGGGTGATATGGGCGACTTTATGCGGTCGCAGGACCGCCTTGTCCGCCAGTTGCGGATAAGCCCGACAGAACAGATCGATGGAAGACTGGGAATAGCATTCCAGCAGGTCGCAGCTTTCTGCAAAGAAACGCCCCCACGCCTGACGCCAGTCCGCGATATCGCCCGGCACGGCCGTATAGCTCAGGAACTCGCCGCGATTGGCCGGCAGGCAGGTGCCGCAGCGGCCCAAATCATCCAGGCCGCAGTGACGCCCCGTCTCATCCAGCAAGGTATAGGAGGGGCAAATGGGGTAAAAATCATGGCCGGCGAATGTCAGCTTGGCGCCGGTCAGACGCTTGATCTCGGCAATCGCCGCAAGCAGCGCCAGAGGCTGGGCCGAAGCGACGATGGTGTTGAGCAGAATCTCGCGGATGTTCAGCAGCGGAGCCGAAGCCACCAGATCATCCATATGACTGCCGCTGAATTCCGTCATCCGCCCGCCGCCGGTGGCGACCACATCCAAAAGGTCGCTGCCCCGTTCGATCAGCGCCGAGATCACCGGACGCCCGTCAGCCACCCATTCGGCCACGCGGGATTGGCGGTAATAATTCGCCCCTCCCCCCAGGCAATGATCGATGACCAGAACCGTCCCCGATTCTTTGGCCTCGCCGCAGGCGGCGAACAGGGCAATGGCCTGACGCAACCGCAGCATCGGGTCCAAATCGTAATAATCCTGCACATCCTGGTGATAGCCGGGATAGCGCTGCTCGACAATCGCTAGGTTCCGCGCAAGCAAAGTCCGCTTCTCGGCGGGCAAATAGGAGGCGCCATGCTCGTGCCGGACAAACAGATTGGGGACCACCACATTGCGATAGCCGGCCTTGCGGGCCCGCAACGACCAGTCATTTTCCTCCGAATAGCCGCGCCCGAAGGTCGGCGCATCGAAATAGCCGATATGATCGACGACCCGGCGATTGAAGCCCATGCAGAAGCCGACGCCCGAGATCACCTCGATCTCGCTGTCCATGGGATCGACGCAGGCGAAGTAATGGTCCAGCTGCTCGTTCTCCAGCCCCATGAACATGCGGTTGTCCACCCCCAGATCCGGGAAGCTGACCACTTCTCCGGCATTGGTGAAGGGGGTGGTGCTGGCGACTTCCTCGGGCCTTTCCAGGATCGGAGCCATGAGCCGCTCCAGCCAACCGGGCGGCAGCTCGGTATCGCTGTTGATCATGGCGAAATGCCCGCTGGATTTTTCAAAGGCCCGGCAGATCGAATAGATGAAGCCCATGTTCTTGTCATTGCGCATGACAATGCTGTCGGGAACCTGAGCCGCCACCTCGCACAGCTTGTTGTAATGCACGTCATTGGGATTGCCGTCATCGACCATGATCAGGCGATAAGGCGAGGTGGTATTGCGCAACAGCGAGCCGAAGAAGCTGTCGAAGAAGCGTTCCGCGTTATAAATGGCGATCAGCAGATCGATCCGTTCCTTGATCGGCGGAAAGCGAATCGGCTGCGGACGCAGGAACTGCATCGAAGCCCCCAGGGACGACGAGGCCACATAAGGCAGATGCTTGAATTCCTGGAAGAAGCGCGGCTCGGTACGGAATTGCACCGACAAGATAGGAGCCCCCGCCGCCGGCTGAAATTCGGGACCATCGGCCGAGGACAGAACCTCGCCCAAGGGGATGACGGCGTCCTCTCCATCCTCGAAGCGCGCCAGCAGGCTTAAGCGACAGGGAACCGTATAGCCGGCGCTGACGATCTCGAAGCCGCTTTCCAGGGCCTGGGGGCTGTCATGATCGCCGGCGACATCGCGCCGCTCCTGTCGCACCTTGGCCATGGCCGTCGAGCCCCCCGAAGGCGAGACAACCTGCAAGGTCAGGGAAGACAGGCACTTCGTCTGGTGGAACAACCAGCCCCGCGCCTTTAATTTTCCCGATAGAAACGACAGGCTTTCAACGTAATACCGTACCATCACCCAAACCTCTTCGCCGGATCAGCCACGCCTTTTGGCGGCCCTGCTATTCAAACCGGTTGGCCGTAAAGGCCTTGTTTCCTTCCTGCACCCGCACCGTGACACGCTTGCAATCGTCGTCACTGGACAAAGGCCGGGAGAAGACCAAGTCATAGTGGTAGCAGCCATCGCCATGACCGGCATCCTTCAGATCGCCGCGATAATGCGACGCCAGTCCGCTGGCAAGCTCGACATCATCCAGCCAGGCCGAGACCGTCAGTCTTTGATCCGGATATTCCGGCGCCCAGACCCACCCCTTCGCGGCGGTGCGGCTGACGCTGTCGAAATAGCCTTCGATCCGGCGATAGGCCCACAAGCTGACCAGCCGGGGATTATCACAGTTCAGGGGGCGGCAGACATCCTCGTCGGGCAGATAGATCCCGAATCTCCAATCCCGCGCCGCCTTACCGGCATCATCGCAGATCATCTCCATTTCCCAGCCCGCGAACCGCGCCTCGGGCCCCAGGGCATGAACCAGATCAATACGCTTGATATCCGCCGCGGCATAGCCGACCAGAACGCCGTCGGCATCGACGCAGACCACATGTCTGGCCGGGCTTCCCGACCCCGGCTCGACCGCCCATCCGCGCACGATCACGCGGTCTTCGGACAGGGTCTGGATTTCATCGACGCATCCCAGCTGCGACTCGGCCGGCTGGAAACGCAAGGCCTGCTGGCGGCAGAAACGGATAGCGTCAGGAATGGCCGAGGTCCGCGACTGCATCTTGGCCTTGGCGGCACGGGCCGTATCGAAGGTAAAGAAGCTGGACTCGAAGGCGCCGATATCGCCGACGCTATCGCGGAACATGGTCCAGGCGTTCAATTGCCGGGCGCGGCGGACCGCGAAGGTATTGGCGCCTTCGTCGCCCACCCAATAGGTCGCATCCGAGCTGTCGACGATGCCGTATTTTTCGAGATTTCTGCTGATATGCGTGTCGCCGAACAGCCCCAGCGTGTTCAGCAGCAGCTTATCCACATAGGCTTCGTTGCGCTTCAGGAAGCCAATGGTGTCGTAATAATCCTCTTCGGTCTCGCCGGGATGACCAAAGATGATCGATAGCGTGACCGAGATTCCATATTTGTAAAAATACCGGATGATCCGTTCGGCATCCTCAAGCTTGAAGCGCTTGCGCATCAGCTTGATCATTTTCTCGCTGCCGGTTTCCATGCCGAAGAAGGTTTCCCGCAATCCGGCCAGCGCCAGCTTGCGCACCAGTTCCTCGGTCATCTCGCCGCGGATCAACATCATGCCGCCGAAGGTTAGCCCGCCGGGGATCGGGTTGGCGATCAGCAGATCGGCCAAATTCTCCAATTCCTGCAAATTGCCGTTCAGCAAGGAGTCGTTGAAATAAACCCGCAAGGGCCGCTGGGCCGAGCTGGTCGCGGCATGGAACTTCAGCTCTTGATAGACCCGCTCGCCGGACATGGCGCGGAACTTCAGGAAGGACGGCGCTTCGGAGCAGAAGGAACAGCGATTGATGCAGCCACGGCTCAGCAGCATGGTCAAGGCATGGGGGTTCTCATATTTCGAGAAATCGAAATCGGAATAGTCCGCCATCTGCAGATCGGCCACCGTCGGCGCGGCCTTGATCGGGCCGGAATCCATCGGCGTGCCATCGGCCAAGCGATAGCAGAAGCCCGGCTCGGACTGGGCCACCCGTCCGGCATCGACATATTTCTTCAGGAAGGACGGGAAGGAAAGATCGGCCTCCTGCCAGCTGACCGCGTCGATGAAGGGATAGGGCGTCATAAAACGCTCAAGCCCATCGCGCATTTCCGGCCCGCCCAGAATGACGAGCAGGTCCGGGCGCCTGGCCTTCAGTTTCTCGGCCATGATCAAGGAGAAGGTGCGGGAGCGATTCTTGACCGAGAATCCCACGACATCCGGCTTGGTCGACAAGATGTCCTCGACGAACTGCTCGACCACCGAATCATATTTTTCCGCCAGGGCGCGAATGGCGTCCTCATTGTCCCAGCCGCCGGAATTTTCGTCCTTCCACAGCTCTTTCTCGTGACTGTCCACCGCCCGATAAAGATCGATGTCGTAGTCCCTGGCCGCCACCGTGAAGCCGTGATGACGCAGCACCCCCACCAGAACCGCGATGGCATAAGGCGGCGTATAGATCGTCCAGCGCGGCGCTTGCACCATCGTGACGCGGAGTTGGCTGTAATCGCTCATGATGTCCTCGAATAGACTCCCCAAAGGATCATCGCATGCTTACGAGATGTTCCAAGGGCAATTTTGGCATTCGGAAGGCGGCTTGCCGTCGATCAGCGCCGCCCGCAGCTCTTGCCAGCGCAGCCCGTTCCAAAGCTCGGCGGCGCTGTTATAGATCAGGCTTCCCATCAAGGGACCGCCAAAGCAGCAGGGATGCACATCCCCCGTCGACATGACATAGAACTGGAAGAACGGATACTGGCAAAAACTGCGATGTTTCCGTGTCACCTGCTCCAACGCCCCCTCGATCTGGGATGCGGGAGCCTGGGACTCGGCGATCAGCTCTTGCTCATCCCGGCTAAGGGACGCCTTGAAGCGATCGAGATAATCGTGATCAGGGTCTTCGACCGTCCGAAGATCCTGAAGCGCCTTGGCGCCACTGGCCAGCCGGGCCCGACTCCCCTCTTCCAGGGCGGCCAGCAGCATGTCGTCTTCCTGGCCGGTCAAGGGATAAAGGGCGGGAATCTGGATTTCCACTCCCAGCATCTCGGCCTTTCGCACGGCCTCTAGATACATGTCGTTGGCCAGCTTGGGGACATTGTCGGGATTCAGCTCCTCGCAGCCGGCGCCGCCGGCCCGGAAGACCGGCACCACCAATCGCTCCACACCCCATTCCGCCGCCATCTCCACCATCTTCGGCAGCTCCTTCAGATTGACCACCGAAGGCACGAAGACGATGAACAGCTTGAACTGGCGATTGCCGGTGCGATCACGATAGGCCACCAGCCGTTCGACTTTTTTCACCACCCCCCGCAAGGAGGTGCCACGCAGATAGCGCAGGGTTTCCTCGGTCGCGGCGTCGATGGACAGATGCAACTCGAAGCCCGCATCGACCAAAGCCTCCAGGGACTCGGGGCGGAACATGGTCAGGTTGGTGTTGAGCTGCGGGATGTAATCATGGCGCGTGCTCTCGGCGACGACCGCATCCCAGCCGTCATAAAGCGGCGATTCGCCCCCGCCGTTGAAAGACACGAGGCTGGCCGCAGGCAGCAATTCCGTCCGCACCTTATCGAGCACCGGAGGCAGGATATCCCGCCCGACATAATCGCTATCGAAGCGATAACAGGTGCGGCAGTTGAGATTGCAACGCTCGGTCAGCTCCAGATTGATCCAGCGGGGCAGCGAGGTGAGCGTCGTTCGCCGGGCGCCGATCTCCAGATCATTGACCCATTCATTGGTCCAACGCTCGGGAGGAGGCTGGAAATTCTGCTGCCCGCCCGCCGCGACCACGGCGGCGGCGGCTTTGGGAAGAGCGATGCCGGGAAGACGACGGGCCTGCGGCGCCCCGTCATCCAGACTATAGACCCGCAGCTCGGAAAATGGCTGGGACGTGACGATATCGACGGTCCAACCCGACGCGCCGAGCTTGCCGTTGCCCTTGACATGGGCGACATCGCCGCGCATCCGGTCGGGAACGGTCTCGGCCAACAATTGTCCATGTTCATCGGTGACAAGCACCCGGTCCGCCGGCCTGCCGCCGTCGCTGGACAAGGCCCATCCGCTGATCCGATAGCCGGCGGTTTCTTGCTTGGTGCGCGGGGGGAAGACGTAAAAATAGTCGACATGCCCCATCCCGTAGGCAGGCTCGTCCTGATAATCCACAGCAATCATCGCAAGAGCCTCTTACCCGCCTTCCCGCCCAGAAATCGTGAGTTGGTTCTTCTAGCACAGACCGGCGGCAGCAACCACTCCGGCGCGATCCATCGGTTGGGAAAAGCCGTAAAATGTGCTACCGAGAACGGCAAACAGATGAAAGCTTCCGCCCTCCATGTCCCAGACCGGCTTTGTCGAACAGCTTGTGATCGGAGCTTTCCGGCGGTCCTTCACCGCTGGGCAAGCCGACTGGCTGATCACTCAGGGGCTGTTCCGCCACAGTACCCGGAATGAAGAGCTTGCGGAGCTCCAGCGATCAGCCAAGCAGCATGGCAAGCTGGTCCTCTTCGGGCGTCCGGCTCCCGACGTCGCCGACTGGCTTGGGCTGGAGGTGTCGGACCTACCGGAAGAGGCGCATCACTGGTGCCATGCCGATGCCGAAACCCAGACCTCGGCGGGGTGGATCGCCTATCGCGATCACCCCTTATGGCAAGGCGAGCCGCCATACCGGCAGCGATGGCTGTGCCGCTATGACTTCACCAATGAATGGAACAATCTGGGCTATGGCCGCATCACCGCCGACGGCGGTCCTTGGAGCCTGTGCTGTCGAGCCCAGCCACGCGGCGAGCAGACTCATGTTCTTGGCAGCATCCGCACTGCCGATGGCGATCAATCCGCCTTCGCCGTCCTGAAGGATGCGGCGGATCATGCCGTGCTTTGGATCAACCGGCCGGTGGGAACCCTGGACGGGCTGGACTGGCTGCTGGTCGAGCGGTTCCTGTCGGATTACCGCCCGGAAGAGCTGATCTGCCTGCCGCGCCTGGAAGACGTTCCCTTCGGCTTCGACGCCACCGTCACCATGCGCCTGGACTGCGATCAGGATATCTCCTCGGCCCGGCAGCTTCATGCGCTTTATCGCCGCTTCGGCATGCCCTTTTCCCTTGCGGTCCTGACCGGGCTGGACATGGATGCCGACGATCTGGCGCTGCTTGACGAGGTCTCTGCGGCTGGAGGCAGCTTGGTCTCGCATTCGGTAACGCATACGGCCAATTGGGGCGGCTCGCCCGAGGCCGCCAAGCGGGAAGCCGCCGAATCCCGTCATTGGCTGGAGCAAAGGTTGGGGCGGGGCATGCGGCACGCGGTTTCGCCCTTTCACCAAAATCCCCCTTATGCCGTGCAGGCGCTGGCCGACAGCGGCTATGACGCCTTTGTCGCCGGCATCATCTGCAACGATCCCGAGGCGCTGACGGCCCGGAGCGGCCCCTATCCGCTGGGCGAGGCTCCTCCGGTTCTCGTCAGCCAGCAATGCATGCTGCATGGCGATTGCTATCACCAAGGCGGGGCCCGGCTGAGCGTCTATCAAGAGGCCTTTCAGGCGCATCTGCGGGCCCGTGCGGTGTTCGGCTGGCTGGATCACCCGCTGTCCTCCAGCTATCAATATGGCTGGACCGATCTTGAGGAACAGCGCCAAGCCCACGAAGACTGGCTGAGCTTCCTGCAGCCCTTCTACCTCTGGCGGGCCAATCTGTCGCAATGCCTGGACTTCGCCACCGCCCGCGCCCGCATACAGCTTGGATTGGACGCGAACGGCAGACCGCAGGCCCAAGGGCCACGCCCCGACGGGTTGCCGCCCTTCGCGATCGGATATAAGGGAAAAATCCATGCAGTCTGAGCCGCGGCGCGTCTTGGTGGCGTTCGGCACGCGCCCCGAAGTCATCAAACTTGCCCCGGTGATCAGCGCGTTGCGCCGCCAGCCCGGCCTTGAGACCATCACCTGCGCAAGCGGCCAGCACCGCGAGATGGTCGATCAGATCCTGCCCTTCTTCCAGCTCGATCCCGACATCGACCTGAACTTGATGCGGCCCGGGCAATCGCTGCATCGCTTGCTGGCCGGCATCGTCGAGCAGATGGGTGAGGTGATCGAACGCTGCAAACCCGATCTGGTCGTGGTGCAGGGCGATACCGGCACCGCCCTGGGCACAGGACTGGCTGCGATCTATTGCGGATTGCCGATCGCGCATGTCGAGGCCGGGCTGCGGACCTATCGACTGTACGACCCCTTCCCCGAGGAAGCCAATCGGCGGCTTCTGGATCAGATGTCATCGCTGCTGTTCGCCCCCACCGAGGATTGCCGCACCGCCTTGCTGGCCGAAGGATTGCCCGCCGACTCGGTGCATGTGACCGGCAATACGGTGGTCGACGCCCTGGAGATGGTCCGCCGGCATTGGGACGAGCATGGCGCCCCCGCCGAGGCGGAACGGCTGCTGGCGGACTGCCCCGGCCCCATGCTGCTGCTGACCGGGCATCGCCGGGAAAATCTGGGAGACGGGCTGGCGGCGGTTTTCTCCGCCATCGCCCAACTGGCCGAGGAACAGCCCGAGCTGACCGTCTTGTTCCCGGTCCACCGAAACCCCGATGTCCGGGGACTCGCCGAGACGATGCTGGCCGGGCATCGCAATATCCGCTTGCTGGAACCGATGGCCTATCCGGTCTTTCTGCGGCTGGTGGCGCGGGCGGACCTGATCGTCACCGATTCCGGCGGCATCCAGGAAGAAGCGCCGTCTTTCGGGACGCCGATCCTGGTGACGCGGCGCACAACCGAGCGGCAACCTCTGACGGAAAGTGGCGCCGGCGTTCTCAGTTGCCCCGAGACGGACCAGGTTCTGGCGCAGGCCCGCGCCTTGCTGGCGCAGGGACGCCGCTCAAGTCCAAGCAATCCCTTTGGCGATGGCCGCGCAGGCGACCGCATTGCCGCTCATATCGCCGCCTTCCTGCGCAAGGATTGAGACATGACGGCGGGCAATCTTGCCGACTGGCATGACATCATCCTGATTTCCACCGCCGACTGGGACAATCCCTTCTGGACCAACAAGCAGCATGTCGCCGCGCAACTGGCAGAGCGTGGTCACAGGGTCCTCTATGTGGAATCCCTCGGCTTACGGAACGCCACCTTGGCCGGGCGCGACCTGAAGCGCATGGCGCGGCGGCTTTGGCGCGGTTTGCGCGGCCCCCGCGAAGTGCGCCCCAATCTGTGGGTTCTATCGCCCCTGGCCCTGCCCCTGAACCGACTGCCCCTGGCCCGCCGCCTGAACCGATGGCTGATTCCCTGGCGGATCAAAGCGGCTTCGGCGGGGCTGAATTTCCGCCGCCCAACGGTCTGGACCTATAACCCCACGGTCATCGACTGGCTGGATCGGCTGGCCTCGTCCCTGGTGATCTATCATTGCGTCGATGATCTGGCGGCCGTTCCTGGCGTCGATCAGCCGTCGGTCCGCGAGAGCGAAAACCGTTTGCTGGCCCGCGCCGACCTGACTTTCACCACCAGCAGCGCCTTGCTGAGCCGGGCTTCGGCGGTCTGCCCGACCCGCGCCCATTACCTGCCCAATGTGGTCGATTACGACCATTTTGCCCAAGCCCGCGAGACGGAAACGATCCCCGCCGACTTGGCCGCCATCCCGACGCCAAGGATTGGTTTTGTCGGCGCTTTGTCCGATTACAAAGTCGACTTCGACCTGATCAGCCAACTCGCCGCCCAGCATCCCGATTGGCAGATCGTGCTGATCGGTCAATTGGGGGAAGGACAGCCTGGTTCCCGGCAGGAGCTTTGCCTGCCCCCGAACGTCTATCATCTTGGCCCTCGGCCCTATGGCGAATTGCCGCATTATCTTGGCGGCATGCAGGCCGCCATCCTACCCATGCGGCTGAACAGCTATACCGAAGCCATGTTCCCCATGAAGTTCTTTGAATATCTGGCCGCCGGTCTTCCCGTGGTCTCGACCGCGCTGCCGGCCCTGTCGGAGTTTCATAACTGCTGCCGACTGACCTCTGGCCCCGAGGCTTTCTCGGCGGCGCTGACGGCAGTCCTGGCCGGCGATCGCCCCGACCCGACACTGTGCGATCAAGCCGCCCGCCGTCATTCCTGGAACTGGCGGATGGACCGGATGGAAGAGATCATCGCCCAGTTCCTGCGCAGGTCGTAGGTTTTTCTGTTCCTTACTCGGTTCTGGGCTTATACAAATGTCCGGCCAATCAGGAGCCTTTTGGTGACCGAACCGGATTCCAAGACCGTCATACGCTTCGACCGCGTGACGAAATATTACCCAGCCTATCACCATGTCACCGGCGGCATCAAAACCGTCCTGTTCCACTTTCCTCAGGTCATTCAGTCCCTGAAAAAGCGGCACCTGGCGCTGGAGGATATTTCCTTCAGCATCCGGCAGGGGGAATGTTTCGGCATCTGGGGCCGTAACGGCGCGGGGAAAAGCACCACCCTGGGACTGATCGCCGGAGTGCTCAAGCCCAGTTCCGGCCGCGTCGAAGTGCGTGGGAAAGTCACCCCGCTGCTGCAGCTTGGCGCCGGCTTCCATCCCGACCTCAGCGGACGGGAAAATATCTTGCTGAACGGCATGCTGCTGGGGATGTCACGCGCCCAAATCCGTCAGCGAGAGGACGAGATCATCGCATTCGCCGATATCGGCGTCTTTATCGACGAGCCGATCCGCACCTATTCCTCGGGCATGCTCAGTCGCCTGGGCTTTTCCGTCGCCATTCACAGCGATCCGCAGATTTTGCTGCTGGATGAAATCCTGGCGGTGGGCGACGTCCAATTCCGCGAAAAATGCACACAGCGGATTCAGGCGCTGCGAAGCCAGGGGGTCACCATGGTCCTGGTCAGCCATGCCGCACAAGAAATGGCGGATTTCTGCGACCGGGTGCTGGTGATCGCCGATCATCATGTTCTGGCCGAAGGTCCGCCGCGGGATGTCCTGCCTTTGGGGGGAAGCGCCGATCATGGCTGATATCCTGCACCGGCTGGAATTGCTGCAAGTCCTGGCCCGCACCCAGCTGAAGATCCGCTATAAGAATGCCGCGCTGGGCTATCTCTGGTCCCTGGCCCATCCCCTGGCCTTTGCCGGCGTCTTTTACTTCGTCTTCCAAGTGGTGATGAAGTCCAACCGCCCCGACATGGCGGCCTTTCTGGTGACGGGCCTTTTTCCCTGGCAGTGGGTCTCCAATTCGACGGTTCAGGGCACCAGCATCTTTATCTCGAACGCCTCGCTGGTAAAGAAAGTCGCCTTTCCCCGCTATATGCTGCCCCTTTCCATGGTGCTGCAGGATGGCTGGCACTTTTTGTTGGCGCTGCCAGTTCAGCTGCTGATCGTGCTGGCCAGCGGCCATGCCCCCAGCCTGGCATGGATTCCCGGCCTGCCCCTGTTGCTGCTGCTTCAAGGCGGCGTGCTGTTCGGGATCGCCTTGATCGTCGGCAGCATCAATATGTTTCTGCGCGATATCGAGCATCTGGTGCATATCCTGATGATGATGCTGTTTTACGGCACCCCCATCGTCTATGACCTGGCGCAGGTTCCCGGAACCTATCGCCCCATCTTGCAGCTGAACCCCTTTACGCCGCTGATCAGCTGCTGGCGCAGCCTGCTGCTGGAAGGCCGTCTGGACTGGAGCGAGATCGGCGTTCTGGCCCTGGCGGCGGCGGTTCTAATCGCGGTTGGCGGAGCGATCTACAACAAGCTGTCCCCACGATTCGCGGAATTGGTCTGATGTCGCGCCGCCCCAAGGTTCGGATCAGCTTTGTCCCCGAAGGTGACGACGGCCATTGGCGCGTCCATATCCACCCGGCCTGGGATGGCTGCCTGGAGCTGGGGACGATCGGACAGATGCCGCTGAAGGCCGATCATCCGACGCATGTGAGCATCAGGCGATCGAACCAGGGAACGCCCCCCCTATGGCTGCCCGAGCAAGCCGAGCTACGGCTGCCGTTCGAGGGGCTGCTGCGCTTGACCATTCCCGGACTGGCGCCGGCCTGCCACTGGACGCGGACCTTTGCCCTGGCCCCCTTCCCCTTGTCTCTCGCGCCAGCGGCTCGGTTGCCAGCGGCTCGGTTGCCGGCGCCCCCCGTGCTGCATATGGTGGCGCGGGATGTCTGGCGACAGGATGCCGTCGGCAATTTTGCCTTGGACTTGCAAGACCTTCTTCGCCGCCACGGCCATGAGGTCCGCCTTTATGCCGAGCATTATGACCCCGCCCTCGAAGGGACGATCCGCCATGTGGACGAACTGTTCGATCTGGCGCGGCCCGACGACCTGCTGCTGTTTCACTATTCCACCTTTGACCCATCCCTGCCGGAATTGCTGACGCTGCCGCTTCGGCGGCTGGTCTATTTTCACAACATCACCCCGGCCGAGTTCTTCGCCCCTTGGGACGCGGATGCCAATCGGGTCGTCGGCATGGGCTTGGCCCAGATGCCGCTGATGCAAGGGTTCCATGCCGCCTTGGCGAATTCCCGGGTCAGCGCCGCCCAGCTTCGGAGCGTTCTTGCCCCTGGCTGCCCGCTTGCGGTCTGCCCGCCCAGCCTGGAGATCCCAAGCCCTGCCGTGGTGATGCCCGAGCATCTGCCCCCGCAATTGCGCGGACGCCGCCTGCTGCTGACCGTCGGGCGGCTTGCCCCCAACAAAGGGCATTTCACGCTGCTAACGCTGTTCGAAGCGATCCGCCGGCAAGACCCGAGCATGGAGCTTGTGATCATCGGCGGCGATTCGACGCCCGCCTATGCCCAGGCCGTCCGCGACCGGGCCGCGGACCTGGGCTCTGCCGTGCATTTCCTGGGCAAGGTTCCGCAAGAGCAATTGGAAGCCTGCTACCACGCGGCCACCGCCGTGATCCTGACCAGCGAGCATGAAGGCTTTTGCGTTCCCATTCTGGAAGCCTTGGCCCATGACCGCCCCCTCTTCCTCGGCCCCGAGCCGGCCATGGCGGAAACCGCCGGAGATGCGGCGACCCATCTGACGGGACAAGATGCCGATGGCTGGGCGGCGCAGATCCTGGCAGGGCTCGACCCCGCCCTTGGCCGGGCCGCCCGCCGACAAAGACTTTCCGAACTGACCCAGGCGGCCTCGGGCTCCATCATCCTGACCATGATCCAACAGGTGCTGGCATGAGAGTTCTCTTCAACACCTATCCCTGGGCCTTTGAATGTCCGGGCGGCGGCGAAATGCAGCTGATGAACTATGCCCGGCACCTGCCTGCCGCCGGCGTCCAGGTTGACCTGCTGGATATTTGGAAGCCCCAACTGCCCGAAGCGGAGCTGGTGCATTTCTTCTCGCTGGTCGGCGGCTCCAGTTCCTTCTGCCACTATATCCGTCATGTCCGCCGCCTGCCGCTGGTGATCACCTCGAGCCTGTGGGTCAATGACGAGAATTTCCGCAGCTATCCCGTGGATGAGATACGCCACCAAATGGCCATGGCGCATGTGGTGGTGACCAATTCCGATATGGAATCCCAACGCCTGTCGGATTATTTCGAGCTGCCCCGCGACCTGTTTCAAGCGGTGTATAACGGCGTCGACCGCTCGTTCCTGCCCCCCGCCGATCCCCAAGACTTCCGCACCCAATTCAAGGTCGAAGGGCCGTTCTTGCTGAATGTCGGCAATATCGAACCGCGCAAGAACCAGCTTGGGCTGGTCCGCGCCGTCAAGTCCCTGGGCCTGCCCTTGATCCTGATCGGCCAGCCCCGGGATCAGGATTATTTCCAACAGGTGATGCAGGAAGGAAGCGGCTTTACCCGCTATCTGGGCCGGTTGGAGCATGACGACAGGCTGCTGCGCTCGGCCTATGCCGCCTGCAGCCTGTTCGTGTTGCCCAGCACTTTGGAAACACCCGGGCTAGCCGCTCTGGAAGCCGCCGCCCAAGGCGCCAAGATCGCCGTCACCGCGGAAGGCTCGACCCAGGACTATTTCGGCGACCATGTCACCTATCTGGATCACCGCAGCCCCGAGGCCATCGGCAGCGCGATCCGCCAAGAGCTGACGCAAACCCGCGACGGAGCCCTGGCCCGTCACATCGCCGAGCGGTTCACATGGGATAGAATCGCCAAGGATCTGGCGGATGTCTACCACGAGGCCATCCGCCGGCAGACTAACGGCTCAATAGCCTGAACTATGTCTTAGAGATGTAGTAGACGTCTTGGTGATTATCCCACCCACCAACGACGCATTTCTGGATCTTACCGCCAAGGCTATCCACTGTCTTCACCATCCATTGATGGGGGATCATTGACATACCGTAAGAATCACCAATGTAATCAACCGTCTTCTTTTCAAAAGAATGCCCAGGCAAATAGTTTATAAAACCATAACTCCCCGCCTGATAAGCCTCTTCTAGTCTTATCTTATCCTCATCTGCCAGCTGATCATCAAACCAGACACGCGCTCTCAGAAGATCAAAAGCCTTTTGACCGGTGGTTGTAATGACGGCCACACCATTCGTTCTGAGCTTCTTCATATAATTTTTTAAAATTATCCCGGCGTTGCGCTCAGACATGTGTGTAATAAGAGAACCCATTGCAGCGATATCAAAATATTCGTCATTGATATTACTAAATTCGTTGATCGGATCACAAACCGCAACCCCGGTCACACCGAATGTTTGCTTGCAGAAATCAACCGCCCCAGGCAAAACATCGGCTACTGTAATTGCACTTCGATCAAAAGCCTCGGCAAGATGCCGGGTGCATCGCCCATAACCGCAGGGCAACTCCAGAATTTTGGGCGAGGCACTTTCGGCCAATGTCTGGGCTTCACGCACAAACTCACAAAACTCACGCCCCACCCGCTCGTAATGATGCAAATCACCGATGAACATATCATCGTTGGGATGGATCGAGGCCATGTTGAGCATGAAGGTCATCCTTAGAGAAATCGCCGTCAGACGAGGGGCGGACTAAGCCGCCCCCTGCAGGATCTCGATCAAGCCCCGCAGCGCCTCGGGGGCGGTAAAGCGGTTTTGGATCGTCTGCGCCAAAGACGCAGACTTGCCACGCGCCAGCACGGCCTTGACGCCGTCGCGGATCGCCTGGGGAGAGTTCGGGTCCACCAGGACCGCCTCGTCGCCAAAATATTCCCGCGACCAAGCGCAGTCGGTCAGCAGCAGCGACGCCCCCGCCAGCCCCGCTTCCAGGGCCGACATTCCCGGCGGCTCGGAGGGAAGCTCGATATAGGCGCGGCAATTCTGATAGGCCGAGCGCAAGGCTTCGGACTTCGGCGTCAGATGCGGCACGAACCTGAAATGCGACGGCGCGGCAGCGCGGCAGGCATCGTAATAAGCCTGATCCCGATAGGCGCCGACGAAGATCACCGGCATTTCCTGGTCCTTCAGAGCCTGAATGACCTGCAGCTGGTTCTTGCGCTCTTCCAGGATGCCGACCCAAAGCAGATAGTCCTGCTCGCCGCCATAGACTACCGGGAAGATGAACTCGTCGGCAGCCTCGCCGAAACAGGCATCCACCGCCAGCGGCACCGAGGCCAGCTTGGACTCGGGCAGGGCAAAGGCGGCCTTGGCGGCGGCGGCATCGCACTCGGCACGGAAGACGATACGGTCGGCCAGGGCAAAATGGCTTTCGATCACCGGGCGATTGCCCTGATTGACCTGATTCATCGCCAGATTGGGCAGTAGCACCACCGGCTTTCCCGCGGCCTTGACCTGCTTCAGCAGCTCTTCTCCACCGCCATGGGCCGAGAAATGCAGCACCAGATCATAATGCGACAAGGGCTGCGAATTATGGCCGTAAATATCGGCCTGCAACCCAAAGCCGCGCAACCGGGCCGCCATATCCACCAGTTCCGCCTCGCCGCCGGCAGGCGCCAGAAAGGCCTGATGATAAGTGGTCAGCAGCACACGCATATAACTCATGATCGCACCCCAGTGCCCGCCAGACGCGGATGTTCAAAGTCCATGTTTACGGCTCAGATAATCCGCCAAGGCAGATTGCCAGGGACGCATATCAGACAGCCCCAGAGCCCGAAGAGCCTTGTTGTCGAGAACCGAATAAGCCGGACGCGGCGCCTTGGCGCCGGACTCCACCGTGCTTTGCGGCGACAGGGCGACCGACAAGCCGGCCTGACGGAAAATCTCGGCGGCGAAATCGTACCAGCTGCATTCCCCACTGCTGGTGCAGTGATAGGTTCCCGGCTGTCCGACCGCCAGCACCCGCCAGATCATCTGGGCGAGATCCACCGTAAAGGTCGGCGTCAGCACCTGATCATTCACCACGCGCAGCGGCTTGCCGTCGCGGGCCAGCCGCAGCATGGTCTCGACGAAATTTCCGCCCTTGCCCGACGCCCCGGCAACGCCATAAAGACCGGACACCCGGAAGATCGTGGCGTTGGAATTGGCCCCGGCCACCAGCCGCTCGCCGGCGAATTTCGACAGGCCATAGATGCCTTGCGGCGCACAAAGGTCGGTTTCCACCCTGGGCGTCGGCTCCAGGCCCGAAAAGACATAGTCGGTGGAGACATAGACGAAGCCCGCCCCCAGACGCGCCGCCTCGCCGGCCAGGGCATGGGCCGCCGTTGCATTGACGGCAAAGGTCGGACCCGGCTGATCCTCGCACAGATCGGTCTTATGAAAGGCCGCCAGATCGATCACCAGATCCGGGCGCAACGCCTCCAATTTGGCGCTGGCCGCAGCGGAATCGCAGACATCGAAATCAGCGCGGGTCAAAGCCGTGACATCCCAAAGCGCGGGATCGGCCTCGGCCAGCAGATCATGCCCCAACTGTCCGTTGGAGCCGATCACCACCACCTTGCGCTTGCTCATCGCCCAGATCCTCCCCAAGGCCGCGTCAATAGACGGACCCGGTGTTCTTGATCAGCGTTTCCGCTTCATGGAGCATCGTCATCCATTCGATATTGTAATGGCGCGGATGCGTGATGTTGGCGATCAGATTGCCGTTCTGATCAAGGATGTGGCTCAGCACTTCATCGATGGCCTGCTGGACGCTGACCTGCGGCTCGAAGCCCAGCACATTCCTGATCTTCTCGCCCGAGATGCGATAGCTGCGATTGGGACGGTCGCTATATTCCACCCGGATGTTGGCGTGCTTTCCGCGCTGCTTCAGCCGATCGACAACGAAATGCGCCAATTCAAGGACACGGTAGTTGCGATAGACCAGATTGAAGACCTGCCCATCGACCTTCTCGACCGGAGCTTCGATGCAGGCGATGTGAGCGCGGGCGACGTCCGAAGCATCCACCAGCGGCCGCCACATCTCGCCACCGTTATGCACGGTGATCTCGCCCTTGGTCAGCGCGTCCTTGATGAAGGTGTTGACCACCAGATCGAAACGCATCCGCGGGCTATGGCCATAGACGGTGGCATGGCGCAGACAGACCGGCTTGAAATGGTCGTCGCGCAGATGGAACAAGATACGCTCGGCCTCGAAATTCGACAGGGAATAGGGCTTGAGCGGATTGATCGGCGTATTCTCGTCCTTCAGCACGTCCTCGGCGGTCAGACCAGCGTCGTACAAAGAGCCCGAGGACGCGAAGGTCAGACGCTGCACGCCCCATTCCTTGCAGGCCTTGGCCAGGATTTCGGTGGCGACCGTATTCATGCTGTAATTGGCGCGGGGATTGAAGTTGGCCGTGGGGTCGTTGGACAGGCCAGCCTGATGGATCACCGCATAGACGCCGTCCAGAACCTTGGGCGTGAAGTCCCGCAGGTCCTCTTGAATGACCTCGACGCGGTCCTTGACCGCGGTAATGCCCTGATCGCCGTAATACATCTTGTCATAGACACGGACGCCATAGCCCCGCTCGAGGAGCTGTTCGACGATCAGCGAACCAAGATAGCCGGCTCCACCGGTCACCAAAACAATCTTACCGCTCATCGCGCAGCACATCCTTTATAGGCGTCAGGTCCAAGTATCAGGCACCATAGACGAAATTATTGTCCGCTTCGGCCAGCAACGGCGCGTTGCTGTCCTTAGCCGAGACCAAGGCATCGGCCAAGGGCCACTGAATGCCGATGGCCGGGTCGTTCCAGCGAATGGCACGGTCATGTTCCGGCGAGTAATAATTGGTCATCTTGTAATAGATTTCCGTATCGTCCTCGAGGGTCATGATGCCGTGCGCGAAGCCCGGCGGCACCCAGAGCATCTTGGTGTCGTTCTCGGACAGCTCGACGCTGACATGCTGACCATAGGTCGGAGACCCCTTGCGGATATCGACGGCGACATCGAAAATCCGGCCGCGCAGACAGCGCACAAGCTTTCCCACCGCCATCGGGTCGGTTTGGTAATGCAGGCCGCGCATCACGCCGGCCGACGATCGGGAATGGTTGTCCTGAACGAAGGTCGGAAGACCGGCTCGATGGAAGTTTTCCTGGCGGAACACCTCGACAAAGAAACCGCGATCGTCCCTGAAGATTTCATGCTCAACCAGCATGACATCCGGAATCCCGAGCTTTACAAATTTAAAATCCATGGAGATCACCCCGATCTTCGCCCTGAAGTGGCACCGAAAATACCCCCTCGAAATGGAAAGTCAATGGGACCCCAAGGGCAGCACCCCCGCCTTGTGCTAACCAGATAGTCGTGGCCTGCTCGCGGCGGCTTTGATACGATCCCCGCCTCATGCTCTTGGGCTATCCATAGTGATCTCCGCGCCGCTGCCTGATCTGTTGTCCTTCGTTTGGCTTTCCCGTGGCGATCTTCCCAGGAAGATGGACCCCAGCACGCCAGAAGGCCGCTTTGCCTTCCTGCTCTGGTGGGTCTTGCATGGCCATCACGAATTCCCCGAAATTGCCCCGCTGATCCCGACCGAGACCTTTGACGGCCTGTTCCTTGGCGATGGTCAAAACCTGCCTCCTTTGGCGCAAGAGATCCTAAGCCGGCGAAGCGACGTTCTCGATGACTTGAGCGGGCGCGGCCCCCAGGCGCTGCTCGCGTGGTTCTTTGTCTGCGGTATTCGGGAGCATGGCTTGGCGCCGTTTCTCAGTAAGACGGTCAAGGACTGGCTTTGCGGCCAGGATACCCCCTCCGATCAAAGCCGCCTGCTGGGCATGCTGAGCCTGAATGATATTAGACATCCCCTGGGAGGCTACAACTTTGGCCCGGAATGGGAGTTGTACTGGGCGCTGCTCGACAACATTCCCTCCCGAGGCCTTCAGCCCTTGATCAGTGCGGACTGGGCCGCCAAAGCCTGGGAGACCGTGGCGCTGCCCCAGCCTGCCAGCCTGCCGATGACACGGCTGATGCTGGCCCATTGGCTCCGCTCCGGCGAAGAGCAGCGGCGATACGATCTTCAAGATCCGCGACAGGCCGATGACTATATCGCCGGGTTCCTGTGCCATCGGCTCAGCGAGCTGGGGTACGACATCGACCCGGCCTATCTGCGCCTGATGGCGGCGCCGGCAGCCGAGTCGGACCCCAGCGACCTGCTGCCCCTGCCGCAAATCCTGCGGATGATCTGGCAGAGCCTGGGCGATCTGCGCGATAGCCTGGACATTACCCGTCCCCACGACCGCTGGCGTCTGATCAGCTGGTTCATTATCTGGGGCCAAGAGCGGGTCAAGGCCGGCAAGCTGGTGGATGCCGCGTTCCGCCGACGCCTGGGCCAGCCCGTGCCGACCCTTGTCCAAGATGCTCCGGCCCCGATCACCCCCCTGATGCTGGCGGCCCGCGAACATCGCGGAGACGTTCGGGACGCCACCGACCTGTCCACCCCTGAGGGCCGCCGCCATCTGGTCTTGTGGTTCCTTCTCTGCGGCATCCGAGAGCTACAGTTGACGCCCTGGCTGGACGAGGCGCTGACGGCGGACTTGTCCTTGCCCCTGACCGGCATCGTCCAGGATCTGCCACTGCCCCTGACCCGGCTGATGGGGGTGATCCGCGATTATCGCCCCGACGTCGCGGCTCATACGCCGCTGGACAGCCGGACCGGGCGGATGCGCTTGCTGGCCTGGAGCCTGCTCCATGGCGTCATCGAATATCACCAGGCCCATCTGATCACCGAAGAGACCTGGGCTCGGCTGGACAACGGGTCTTCCTATGGTCAGCCCATCACCCTCTTGATGGAGCTGGTCCATCTTCTAAGGGACGATTTGCAGGCGCATTACGACCTGACCACCGCCCCAGGGCGCGACGGCTTCGCCGCATGGTGGCGGCAATTCGCGGAACAGGAAGTTCCGTTGCTGTCCTTGCGCAAGACGGTGGCTCCACCAGCCCGGCAAGTCCATATCCTTCGGCCAGCCGGCCATGGCGTCAATCTGGTGGGCTATGCCCGCAACGAATTGGGAATTGGCGAAGATGTCCGCTGCATGGCCCTGGCCATGGAGTCCGCGGACATTCCCTTCACCATCATCAATCTGCCGCCGCGCAACAACAGCCGGGCCGGCGATTTGTCCATGGAACGCTTCATCTCCAACGAGCGGCGATACGACACCAACATCTTTTGCATCACCGGCTTCGACACGGTCTGGGCCTATGCCAAGCTTGGCCCCAAGGCATTCGAAAACGCCTATAACATCGGCAATTGGCCGTGGGAGCTTCCCCGCTGGCCCGAGCAGTGGGGCTTTGCCCTCAATCTGGTGGATGAGCTGTGGGGGATCAGCCGCTTCTGCACCGACTGTTATCGGGCCGCCACCGACAAGCCGGTTCACTGGATGGCCTCGGCAATCCGCCCCCTTGCCCCGGCGGCTATTAGCCGCGGCGGCCTTGGGCTTCCGGACGGGCCGACCTTGTTCACCGTTCTGTATGACGCCAACTCCTTCCACCACCGCAAGAATCCCTTGGCCGCCCTGGATGCGTTCGAGCTGGCGTTCGGACGCGACTGCCCTTCGGCGATGCTGGTGGTGAAGACCATGAATGCCCGTGACGACGATCCGCTGTGGCAAGAGATGCGCCGCCGCGCCGCCGGAAATTCCGCCATCCGCCTGATCAATCAGACCTGGGACTATGACCGCACCGTCGCGCTGTTGGCCGCCAGCGACTGCTTCGTCTCGCTGCACCGCTCGGAAGGCTTGGGGCGCGGCATCGCCGAAGCCATGGGGCTTGGCGTGCCCGTTCTTGCCACCGGCTGGTCCGGCAGCGCCGACCTGCTGGAGAATGGTCGCGGCCTGCAAGTGGATTACCAGCTGATTCCCCTTGCCACCGGCAACTATCCCTTTGGCGAAGGGCAGGTCTGGGCCGATCCCTCGATCACCGACGCCGCCGAGAAGATGCGGGCCCTGGCAGCCATGGGGAGCGAACGCCGCACCATGATCGAGACGGCGCGGGCGCATATCCTGGGAACCCACTCCATTGAGGCGGCAGGACAAAGATACCACCAGCGGCTGGCGCAGATCTGGAGCTGAGATGGACATCGCCGTCATCGCCCCCGATCTCTCCCAGCATGGCGGCGCCGAACATGTGGCGCTGGCCCAGGCCGCCTTGCTTGCCGCCCGTGGCCATCGGGTGCATCTCTATTCCAGCGCCTTTTCCCCAAGCTTGCTGGCGCAATTCAAGCTGGAGCGGCTGGCGAGGACCCAATTGTCGCATCCCGGCCACAGCCATGCCGAGCGCTTCGCCTATGCTCCGGCCCGCTGGAGCCGCGAGATTGCCGACCACGACATCTATCTGGCCCATCAGTTTCCCCTGGATCGGCTGCAATGCCGCCCGTTGGCCTGGTATGCCCATGAACCCTTTCGGCTGCGGCACGACCTCGCCTTCGACTGGCCGCTTGAGGACGGCTTCTTCGACTGCCCGCTGGAAGAGCTTCTGGCCCCGGATGCTCTGGTCCCCAGCCGGATTCTGACCGACCACGAGATCCGGCTCTCGGCCATTGCCAAAAGCGACCGGGCGCCGGATGCCATCATCGCCAACTCCCGGCAATGCGCCGATTGGCTGTCGAAGCTCTATGATCAGGCCGCCAGCGTGCTTTTTCCGGCGGTCGATCTTGATCCGGCTCCGCGCCCGATGACCGACTGGAAGACGGAAAACCGCCGGTTCCGTCTGCTCTGGGTCGGACAATGCAGCAGCGCCAAGCGCTGGCGGCTGGCCGTGGACTGCCTGCCCCAGCTGCCGGACTGCGAGCTGTGGCTGGTCGGCGGCGGCGGCGAACAGGCCATCGACCGGGCTGCCGCCCTTGGCGTCTCCGATCGCCTGAAGCCGTTCGGACGGCTGGAGGATGAACAGTTGCAGGCCCTATGGCCGCAAGTCGATGCGGTCTTGGCCTGCCATCTCAACGAACCCTTTGGACTGGTGCCCCTGGAGGCGGCGGCCCGCGGCATCCCCTCGGTCATCACCGAGGATATGGGGGTTGCGGAAATCCTGGCCGATAGCGCCATGATCGCGCCGCCCACCGTGCCGGCCCTTTGCCAGGCGATTCGGGCGCTGGCCGAGGATGCCGCCCTCAGAACCCGCCTTGCCGCACAGGCTCGGCAGGTCGCCGTCACCCATGGCTGGGACAGCCATATCCAGCAATTGGAAACCCTTCTGCAGGCGCTGGCCGCAGCCGGGACGGCGCCCCAGCCCCAACGGCTTTCCATCCTTGAGACGCATTATCGCGGCAGCCCCGACGAGTTCTCCGGGGCGATGCCGGAATGGGGATATTACCGTTCCGATGAAGGCTGGGTGATCGACCGCCAACTGCGGCAATCCCCCGCAAGCGACGGCCTGTTGTTGACCATCCGCGCCCAAGACCGGCAGCAGCTGATTTATTCGATGTTCTGCGCCCAGCGGGTGATCGCCGTCTCGGCCCGACGGGGCGAGACTCGCCGCTTCGCCCTGGCTATCCGCACGGATATGGACACTCCGCCCGAGCAGGTGAGCGAGGCCCTAAGGCTATGGGCGGCCTCCTCTGCGCCGGCGGTCCGCCTGAACAATGATAAACTGGTCGTCCTGTTCGGCCCGCTGGCGGTTCCCCCCATCCCGATGAACGGGATCAGGCTGCTTCCCGCCGATCAACTTCCGCATCCGCTGACGGTCGTGTATAACGAACTGGACGGCACCGCGCCTCGCGTATAAGTAATCTCGCCGCCGTCATCCTGGGCCATATCATGCTACCAGACCTGTTCGCATCTCCGACCTGCCGCCGCCTGATCCTGATCCGGCATGGCCAGTCCGAGGCGAATCGCGATGGCCTTGTCACCGGCGATGCCGAAACCGCATTGACCGATCAGGGCCGGAACGAGGCCTTGGCCCTGGCGCCGCATGCCCGCCCTTGGCTGGAGGGAGCCCGCCTGCTGGTCAGCCCGCTCAACCGCGCCCGCCAGACCGCCGATCTGATCGCCCCCAAGGCTGATTGGCAAACCCTTCCCGGCTTGGCCGAGACCGATGCCGGTCCTTGGTCCTTGCGGCGGCAAACCGACTTCGAGGCGGCTTTTCCAGACTTCTGGCCCCGCTTCTCGCCCATGCAAGCCTATCCCGGAGGCGAAAGCCACCAGGACATGGCCATCCGCGCCATCCGCGCCATCGCCCCGGTGTTGAACGAAACCGCCGGCACCGTTGCCGCGGTTCTTCACAACGGTCCCTTGGCCGCCATCCTTCATGGGCTGTTGGGCATCGACATGTCTCTGTTTCCCGCGTTACAGGTTCCGACCGGCTCGATGACCGTGATCGACTGGACTGATCCCCATCGCCCTCGGCGGCCCAGTCTCAGACTGGCCGGCTGGCGTCCCGACTGCGGCCTGGCGCCATGCTGAACCTGCTGGTCCTGCAGCGGCGCTCCCATGTGTCGGCCACGCCTTTCTCGCGCTCGGTCCATGCCCGCATCACCGAGGCGCTGGACTGGCTGAGCGACCAAGGCCGGCTGCGCTGGCAGGCGGTCGATGAAATGACCGCCGGTCCCGACGATCTCGACGGCTGCTCGGCGCTGATCCTGAACAAGCATCTGAGCCCTCAATCCCTGGCCCTGTCCGAAGCCGCGCGCCGCAAGGGGCTGCTGGTCATCTATGACCTGGACGACTGGATGCTGGGCTTCCCCGACTATAGCGGAGCCGTCATCGATAGCGGCCGTAAGGAACTGTTCCGGCGTCACGTCGATACGGCCAGCCATGTCACCGTCGCGAATTCCAGGCTGATGACGCTGATGGCGGAGTTCCGCCAAGACATCCAGCTTGTTCCCAACGGCTTCAACCTCGACAAATATGGCGCTGTTTCGGCGGCTCCGGCCGATGCCAAGACCGTCGTCTTCTCCAACGCCGATCAGTTGAAGCTGCGTCGCTTCAGGGCCGATTTCCTGTCCGTCCTGACCGGCTTCTTCGCCCGCCATCCCGAGATGACCCTGGACTTCTACGGCGACCCCTTCCCCGAGATGGCCGACCTTCCCTTCCTGCGCTATCAAGGCAGCCTGAGCTATGAAGAGCATAAGCGCCGCTTGGCGGCTGGCGGCTATGCCTTCGCCATCGTGCCGATGTCAGGCCGGGAAGACCCCGAGGACATGGCCTTCAACGGCTGCAAAAATCCGTTCAAATATCTGGAATATGGCGGGCTTTGCATCCCCGGCATCTTCTCTCGGGCGCTGATATTCGAAGATGTGGTGCAGCCCGGACAGTCCGGCTGCCTGATCGAGAACACCCCAGAGGCCTGGACCGAGGCGCTGGAATACATGGCCGGCAACCCCGCGTTCCGCCGTCGCATGGCCCAGACCGCGCGTCAGGATGTCCTGGATCATCACCATATCCGCTATACAGCCGAGGCGCTCTGGGGCATCTTGAGCCCCGGCAGCCCATAAGAAACGGAGAGGCGCATGCAGCTGCGGCGGATCATCGCCTCGCAATCCCGTGAGGTTATCGCCAAGCTGCTGATGGCCGCCGATGCGGTTCTGGTCTTCGCCGTCGGGCTGGCCGCCTTTTGGCTGCGCCATGGCCTGGATGCCGCGCCGCTCCCGCTGCAAAGCGGACTTCTGCTGATGGCGCCGCTGATGATCGTCACCGCCATGTCGGCGGCCGGAGCCTATGTCCCCCAGCGATTGCTCAATCTGACCTATGGGCTGAAATCCATTTTCATGGGCGAGACGGTCGCCGTTCTGGCGCTGCTGCTCTTGGGCTATATCTCGAAAACGACGGAAGACATTTCCCGGCTATGGGTTGGGTTATGGATGCTGCTTCTGCCCCTTGCCCTGATCCTGCAAAGAGCCTTGCTCCGCTGGAGCGTCGCCCGACTGGGCGGCACAAGGCTTGCCTGCCGTCAGATTGCCCTGATCGGCGCCGACAGCTCGCTACAGCGGCTGCAGGAGCATCTGAGCAAGGCCGCCGTCCAGCATCCCCTGGATATCCGCTTCGTCCTCGATCTGGACCGCCAGGAAGGCAACCCTCTGGATGAAATCGCCCGCCTTTGCCGCGATTGCGGCGTTCCCGACGACTTCATCCTGGCCCTGCCCTACAGCCGCGCCGACGATCTGATCCAACTGGCGACCGGGCTTCGGCACTATTGGGCGAATATCGAGGTCTGCCCCGACCAAGCCTTCATCGGCCTGCCCTTCAAGAACAGCCACACCATTGGCGGATTGCCGGTGCTAAGACTGGTCAACCGCCCCTTCGAGGGATGGCAGGGGATCATGAAATGGTGCGAGGACAAGCTGTTGTCCTCCCTTCTGATCGTGATGCTCTTGCCACTGATGGGGCTGATCGCCCTGGCGATCAAGCTCGACAGCCCCGGCCCGGTGCTCTTCCGCCAGCAACGATTCGGCTTCGGCAATCACGAGATCACCGTGCTGAAATTCCGCAGCATGCATCTTGATCAATGTGACGACGGTCGCCAGCAGGCAACCCGGCAGGATCCAAGATTCACCCGCTTGGGCCATGTCCTGCGGCGCAGCAGCCTGGACGAGCTTCCTCAGCTGTTCAATGTCTTTGCCGGCTCGATGTCGCTGGTCGGGCCGCGGCCTCATGCCGTCCCGCACAATCTGGAATTCGCACCGTTGGTGACGGACTATCTTTCCCGCCACCGCATCAAGCCTGGCATGACTGGTTTGGCGCAGGTGAACGGCCTTCGGGGCGAGATCAGCAATATCGACCAATTGCGCAAACGGGTCGAACATGACCTTTTCTATATCGAAAACTGGTCACTGGAGTTGGACCTGATTATCCTGCTGCGAACCGCGCTGATCGTTCTGAGCGGCAAGAACATCTGACGAAAGGGGCCACTGCGTGCGCGTTGCTGTCGTTCATGACTGGCTTACCGTTACCGGCGGCGCCGAACGCGTCTTGGCGGAAATTCTGGCCCTGTTTCCCCAGGCGGATCTTTATACCCTGCTGGATCAGCTGCCCGCGTCTGAACGAGGTTTTCTGGCCGGGCGAAAGATCACCACCAGCTTTTTGCAGAAGATTCCCTTTATCCGCCGCACCTACCGCGCCTTCCTGCCCTTGATGCCTCTGGCCGTCGAGCAGTGGGATTTCTCGCAGTACGATCTGGTGATCTCCAGCAGCTATGCCGTCGTCAAAGGGGTGATTACCGGACCGGACACCTTGCATCTGAGCTATATCCACTCGCCCATGCGCTATGGCTGGGACATGCAGGCCGCCTATTTCGAGCGTGCGGGCTTTGGCATGATCCGCCGTCTTCTTGCCGGCGTCTTTCTGCACCGGCTGAGGATCTGGGATCATGTCAGCAGCCAAAGGATCGATGTCCTTTTGGCGAATTCCCGTTTCGTCGCGGGCCGAATTCGCAAGCTCTATCGCCGGGATGCCCAGGTCGTTCATCCGCCCGTGGATCTGCAGCGGTTTTCACCGCCCCCGCCCCATTCCCCACCCCGTCCCTCCGAGGATTTTTTCCTGACCGTCTCGCGGCTGGTTCCCTATAAGCGCGTCGATCTGATGGTCGAGGCCTTTGCCAAGATGCCCGATCTGTCTCTGGTGATCATCGGCGACGGGCCGGAAATGGAGGCCATCCGCGGCAAGGCGACGCCGAACATCCAGATATTGGGCGCTTTGCCGGATGCGCAGGTCACCGACTATATGCAGCGCTGCCGCGCCTTCCTCTTCGCCGCCATCGAGGATTTCGGCATCACTCCGCTTGAGGCGCAGGCCTGCGGAAAGCCGGTGATCGCCCTGGCCAAGGGCGGGGCGCTGGAAACGCTGACGCAGGATAGCGCGATTTTCTATCCCGAGCAGACCGCCGACGCCCTATGCGATGCCGTCCGCAAATTGACCAGCGGAGCCGTCAGCATCTCGGACGAGGACTGCCGCGCCAATGCCGGACGTTTCTCGCCCGAGCAGTTTCGCCAGCGCCTTCGTTCTGCGATTGACACCGCTTTGGAAGAGCACCGCCGCCTTAGCCTTTCTTGAGGAGCGCCAGCAGCATCTTGGCCTGCTCCAGGCAGCCCTTTTCCGCCATGAAGACGGCGCGATGGGCGTCGGTCGGCGCCTTATCCTCGATCAGATGCAGCACCAGCATGGTGCGGCTGTCCTTGCCTTGCTGGCTGACCAGATAGGTTGCGCCATCCTCGATGGGCAGCGCCTCGGGCCAAGCCGCATGATTGCCGCCGGCGGGCCAGGACAGGTCCGAGACCTTATCGCCCTTGACGGCATTGACCGAAACCGTTGGCCATTTCTCGTCGGCATAGCGGGTCATCTCGACCGCCTTGGGGTCGGCGATGCAATAATCGCCGCTTTCCGACAAATTCACCATCAAGGCATCGGCACGGGTCTTGATACTGGCGGCGCGGATCGCACCGACGCTGTTGGCATCTTCCTGCGAGGTTCGCACCAATGTCGCCAGGGCCGTGGTCAGGCGGCTGTCGGCAGCCTTGCCGCCGGTCCCCGGCTTGCCGGAGAACGGCCCCGAAAGGGAAACGGTTTTGCCGGCATCGCTGATCAGCACCAGCTTTGATTTCTCCGGCAGGGTGATCGGCTTGTCTCCGTCCAGCATCGCCCCCGGAGCAAAGGCCGGAAGCGTGCTCTCGACCACCACCAGACTATCCGCCAAGGCCGGAGTCGAGAGCAGCAAAAGAGCGACAAGGGCAAGAGGACGTTTCATGGCTATTTGTCCTTCATGACAATGAGATCACTGGGCGGATCTTTCTTCAGCCGCTCGGCCTGGTAGCGGCTCAAAGCGTCATCCGGGTAGCGTTCGGCCAGATGCGCGAACAAGACCTGCGCTCCGGCGTCACCGGCCAGCAACGCATCGAAGCAATGCTGATAGTCCGCCTGCAAGCCCTCTTCCCCGGCAGCAACGGGGGTGAAGACGCCCAAGGCCTCGACCCGGCCCTTGACCACCAGCCGCCCCACGGGGCGCAGGGCCATTCCTTGGGCCGCGGCGGCGGTGCTGTCCGACAGGCAGATGGTGGTGCCGAGATATTTGTTCACCCCCTCCAAACGCGAGGCGGTATTCACCACATCGCCGATGGCGGTGTAATCGAAGCGCCGCGATCCGCCGACATTGCCCACCACCGCCGCGCCGGTATGAATGCCGATCCGGGTGCGGCCAAAGGCGATTCCCGCTGCTTTCTGCCGTTCCTGAAAGTCCTTGGCGATGGCTTGCATCTCGACGGCGCAGGCGATGGCTTTCAGCGCATGATCCGCGCTGGGTTCCGGTGCACCAAAGATCGCCATCACCGCATCGCCGATGAACTTATCCACCATGCCGTCATGCCGTTGGACGCAATCCACCATGCGATCGAGATATTGGTTGAGCACCGCGACAAGAGCCGCCGCATCCAAATTCTCGGACATGGAGGTGAAGCCCTCGACATCGGTGAACAGCACCGTCACCGCCCGCTTCTCTCCCCCCAGCGAGAGACGGTCGGGATGCTTTTGCAATTGCGACACCAGGCCCGGCGAGACATAGCGCGAGAAGGCGTCTCGGATGAAGCGGGTCTCGGCATCACGCAGATAAGCGGCGTGGAAACCGGCAAGCGTGGTCATCACCGCAAAGGCGATGGATGGCGACACCAAAGGCAGGGCAAGGCCCATGGCATGATAGGCGAAGGCGTCCAGGCTCCAAAACAGCACCAGGGTGCCGAAGGCTCCCAGCAACCGCTTCCACAACGGCCAGCGCACGAAGCCCAAGGCGATCGCCAGCAACAGAAGCAGAAACGCCAGCAAGACCTCCACGGTCAGACTGGGTTCGGGCGCCCGCTCTGCGGCCAAAAGCTGCGCCAGCGCATGGGCATGCACCATCACCCCGGGCAAGGTCCCGGCATCGCGGCCCAAGGTCGCCGCCAAAGGCGTGCGGTGCCGATCCTCGAAGGGCAGATCGGCTCCGACCAGGACAACCTTGTCCTTGAACCACTGCTTGGGCAGCAACTTCAAGCTATGGGCTGGAAAGCTACGGATCGGCGGGCGGCCCTCGTCATCGCCCAAGCGATAGACGATGGGGAAAGGCCCATCCGGGATATTTGCCCCCAGCGCCTTGGCGATCAACGGCACGAAGCCCAGGCGGAATTGCCCGTCCGGGTCCGCGCGACCGGGAAACGCCCGCCGGATCGTGCTGTCGCTGACATCCTTCAGGGTATTGGAATAGCCGGCCTTGATCCCTTGCAGGAAGGCGCCCTGGAATTCCGCCTGCCGTTCGGTCAAGCCCGTCGCGCGATCCGTCCAGCCGACCACCAAGGTGCCGGGAAATCGCTTGGCCGCCTCCAGGAAAGCCTGATCCTTGGCCGGCTCGGTCCCCTGATCGAACAGAATATCGAAGCCCACCGCCCGCGCTCCGGCCGCCCCCAACTGATCGATCAGCTGGGCCAGGAATGCGCGATCCACCGGAAAGCGATAGGGAAACAGCCCCAGCGTGTCCTCGGTGATGGTCAAGACCACCACATCCGCATCCTGCGGCCGATGCTTGGCGAACAAGGTCGCCCGCGAATCCGCCGCCCAGTTTTCCGCAACAGCGGTAAAGGCGACATGCCGGGGCAGCAGCACCGCGAACAGCACCACCGCCGCCAGCATGACGGCTTCGATCAACCAGGCCTTGGGCAGGCGAAAAGACAAGCCGCGCGTCCCGTTCGATCAGTACATGGCCACCGGAAAATCCATGCCCCGGCTATCCACCACCGGGAACTGCGGCGTCCCCTTGAGGTTCTGGCTGATCTCGGGCAGCTGATCCTCGATATAGTTGGTCAGGTTGCGCACCGTCACCATCTTGGCCTGCTTATGATCGGCCTTGCCGGACAAGCCTTCCAGCAGGGTATAGGTGAACAGGCCATGCCCAAGCTGATCCATCTCGGCAGCGAACTGTTCCTTGCCCGCCGCGGCGACCACATGCACACCCGAAGCGCGGGCAACCTGCATCATCGCCTTGCGGTCCTCGAAGCCACGGAACGCCACCATGGCCGCGCCGGACTTGCAGGCATCCATCAGCATCAGAACCTTCTGGGCCCCCATTTCCTTGACCTTGGCATTGAGATCGGCAGAGGCAAGGCCACGGTCGCGCACCTCGTCCTCGCGCTCAGGGTAGCGGACATCGGTCGGCATGAAATACCAGCCATCGGCAATGGTGTCGCCATGACCGGCCATATAGATCACCACCGTATCCTCGGGCTTGGTGTCCTTCATATCCGACAGGGCGGCCAGGATATTGGCCTTGTTGGCCTGCTCGTCATAGAGGGTGCGGACGACGATATCCTTGTAAATTCCTGGCTGCTGCTTCTGGAAATAATCGGCAATTCCCTTGGCGTCGACGGCGCCGTAATTCAGGTTGAGAGCCGGGTTTTTGTATTTGCTGACGCCAACCGCCAGAACATAAAGGCTGCTCTTGCGCTCGGCGCCGGTGTAGCTGACCTTGATCTTGGCCGGACGGCTTTCGATGCGATCGCTGGACAGCGCAACCAAGCGGAACTCATTGGGGCCCTGCGCCAATTTCGCCAGATAGGCTTTGGCATCATTGCCCTTCTGCGAGAAGACCAGCTTTCCGTTCTGATAAATGCGCACTTCGTCGATACCGCCGCCCTGATCGGCCAGCGAGAAGTTCAAGGCCATATCCTCGCTGTCGCTGCTGTCGGTCTTCGGCGTGTCGAAGGCCACCGAGGGCGGCATGCCAAAGGATTTCGAGACAACGACCTTCTTGGCGGCTTCGGCCAAGCGCTGCTCTTCGGCGACACGGGCGGCTTCGGCGGACGCCAGCTTGGCAGCCTCCTCCGCCTGCAATCGCGCAGCTTCGGCCTTGGCGGCTTCGGAGGCGAGACGGTCGCGCTCGGCCTTGTCCTTCGCCAGGGCTTCCGCCTTGCGCTTGGCTAAGGACGCCTTGCCGGCCTGAGCCGCCAGATCCTGACGCCACTCCACCTCGCCCACGGTCAACAGGCGGGGCAGCACACCGGGCTGATAGTGAGTCTCGGCGAACTGATCCAAGGCAAAGCTGTTCTTGCTGGCAACCCAACTGACCGTATCGACACCATCATGTTCGGCGTCATAATCGCCGCTGTTGGCCAGAACCGCCCAGCCGTCATGACCCACCAGCATCATGCCGGTCTGCTCGCCCTGCTTGGCATTGAGCAGATGCAGGGCGGCGTCCTGGCCGATGCCCAGGATCAGGGAGCCATTGCGCAGCGACAGAAGCGACGACACCCCCGGCAGCTTGCTCTGCACATCGCCGCCGACGGCGCCCGTATTCAAGGTGACAACCTGCGCATGAGAGGAATTGCCGACCAGCGCCGTCGTCAGCGAGGGCTGCAAAGAGGTCGGCTCGAAGGACAGGCTGGCCGACGAGATCAGCTTACCGCTTTCGCTGTCGAACACGCGCAGGGCGCTGCCGCTAACAGCAATGACCGCAGAGCCATCGGCGCTGAAAGCCAAGAGATTCGCGCCCCCCTCCACCGACCATAAAGGAGCCGACGCCCCCAACGGCGCCAACGTGACGGAGCTTCCGCCGGAGCTGATCACCCAGGGCTGATCGGGATGCTGCGCCGCCGCCAAGGAAGGACTGGGGGAAAGGCTGGCCAGCGTTTTGCCGGTCTGGCTCTGAAGCACCACCGCCCCGGAAGAGCCGACCACCAGCAAGCGCCCCCGATCCGTCGATAGAGACGCCGACATCACGGCTCCGACCACCGCAGACTGCCGCCCCAGGCTCTTGCCTTTGACGCTGTCGATCAGGTCCAGCGAACCATCGGCATGGCCAACCAACAGCACCGCGCCATCGTCGCTGAAGTTCACAGACGAGACGCCGTCGGACTTGATCCGCCTGACTTCCCGTCCCTGCTGGAAATCCCACAAGGAAAGCTGCCCATCGCTCAAGGCAACCGCCAGGCGATCCTGGGCTTCGGCGACGGCAAGCGCCACCGGCTGCATGGCGACCTCTTTATTGACCTCGGGCTTGGCGTCGATGACCATCTGCACCTGCTGCCGGATCGCATCGGTCATGCGCTGCGCGGTGACATTGGACACAACGCTGGACACCACCCCCATCTGGGCATGCCCGGCGGCTGGCACCATGGACAGAGCGGCAATAACGGCACATCGCAGCAAGGGCTTGGTCATGGCACACCTTCAGATGTAGGAAGGCTACCAGCCTATCACCGAACCAGGGTAAGTTCCACTTCCCCACCGCCCTGCCGGATCGCGCCTAAATCAAAAATTATACCGCCGGAATTCAACCTTACGTAAAACCATTCCTACCAAAAGGTTAATAAACCTTAATTTAAATGACATCTGACATAAGGCTAGGCACTATGTCTTTCGTGTCAAGCGTGGGGCTGTTGGGGACACCTACCAAAATGACGCGCGGGTTGATGGGATACCGCGTGCAAGCCTTGCGCCGCAGCTGAAGAATAAAAATTCATGACAGCGGGGGCGTAGACAGAATGATCAAGTCCACTCTTAAACCGGATGTGGCGTCCGATCCCAGAGTATCCGAATGCGTGCAGCTGGTCCGCGGCTTTGCCGAGACGGTCTTCACCTATGTGGAATCCGTCACCGGCCGCGAGATGAGCCGTTCCGCCATCAAGGCGACCGACCATCTGGAAACCGTCCTGCGCAGCCGCATCGAGGGCATGGTCAGCGACCATGTCAGCCGCGCTGTCGAACATATCGCATCCCAGCATCCCCAGGGCGGCCTGATGGCCTATACCCTGCGCTTCCCCCAGCGGAAGAAGCATCTGCTGCGCATGCTGAGCTGTTCTTATTCCGATCTGGTGGCCACCGACGGCAAGCTGCGCAACACCTTCCCCAAGATCATTCTGAACGGCATGGAAAGCTGGCTGACCAAGGCGCTGGGCGCTCCGCTGTTCAAGGCGGCCAACGTCAAGGCCCTGGAAGCCCTGGGCGCCGTCACCAACGAAAACAACATCGACAACGACAATGCGCTGTGGATGGACATGCTGGGCGACCCCGCCTCCTCCACCATCTATTACACCGTGGCGATTCCGCTGGTCATGCATTTCAGCCATGACTTCGAGCGCGGCCGCGGCGACATGCAGCGCATCATCAGCAGCCAGACCAACGGCATCATCGCCCTGACCGCCGGTCAGTGGAACGAGCTGTTCTTCCGCCTGTTCGGCCCGCTGTTCTATCGCCTTGGCGTGAAGAGTGAACAGGCCCGCATCGATCAGGCCTTCGAGCCCGGCACCGCCCTGAAGCTGGCCCGCATCTATTCGGAATATAAGAAGTGGCTGAAGGCCAACCAGCTGCAAGAGCCCAAGCTGGCCAGCTGCGCCCCCTGCAAGCCCGCACCGCAGCCCCAGGCTCAGGCCAAGGCCCAGGTTCAGACCAAGGCGAAGCCTTTGCCGAAGCCGGCGAACGGCCTGCCCAAGGCGGCGCTGCCGACCAAGGTGGTGCCGGCGCACAAGGCCGTCAACGCCCGCTGATCCCTTCACCATCATGAAAAACACCCCCCAAGCCAGTCTTGGGGGGTGTTTTTGTTTGGGAAGGCGTTTAGCGCCGACGCCCCTTGCCCGCATGCTGGGTGACGAACCGCTTTCCGGGTGGCGTCCGCCCCGCCTGCGAGGGCGGCGGGCGGTTGCCAAAGGGCACCAACTGATGCTCGCCGGGACCGATCAGATCGGCCCGTCCCATGGCCTTCAGGGCGTCGCGCAGCAGCGGCCAGTTCTCGGGGTCGTGATAGCGCAGAAAAGCCTTATGCAGGCGGCGCTGGCGCAAGCCCTTGGCCGAGAACACTGCCTCCGAGCCCTCCCGCCGCACCGGACGCAAGGGATTGACGCCGCCGTGATACATGGCGGTGGCCAGCGACATGGGCGACGGCAGGAAGGTCTGCACCTGATCGGCCTTGAAGCCGTTGCGCTTCAGCCACAGGGCCAGGGCCATCATGTCCTGATCTTCGGTGCCGGGATGAGCGGCGATGAAATAGGGGATCAGATAAAGCTTCTTGCCGGCCTTGGCCGCCGCCGCTTCGAACATGGCCTTGAAGCGGTCATAGGTGCCGATGCCGGGCTTCATCATCTTCGACAGCGGCCCCGGCTCGGTATGTTCCGGGGCGATCTTCAGATAGCCGCCGACATGATGCTCGACCAGTTCGCGGATATAGGCCGGGTCATGCACCGCCAGGTCATAGCGCAGCCCCGAGCCGATGCTGATCTTCTTGATGCCCTTCAGGGCGCGGGCCTTGCGATAGAGCGCGATCAAGGCACTGTGATCGGTGCTCATATTCTTGCAGACATCGGGGTAAACACAGGACGGACGGCGGCAAAGCTCTTGGATCTGGTCATCCTTGCAGGCCAGCCGATACATATTGGCGGTCGGCCCACCCAGATCGGAAATCGCGCCCGTGAAGCCCTTGGTCTTGTCGCGCACGGCCTCCAGTTCGCGCAGGACCGAGGACTCGGAACGATTCTGGATCACCCTGCCCTCATGCTCGGTGATCGAGCAGAAGGAACAGCCGCCGAAGCAGCCGCGCATGATGTTGATCGAAAAGCGGATCATCTCCCAGGCGGGAATCTTGGCATCGCCATAAGAGGGATGCGGCCCCCGGGCGTAAGGCAGGTCATAGACGCCGTCCAATTCGTGCGTGGTCAGCGGAATCGGCGGTGCTCCGATCCAAAGCTCCTTGTCGCCATGGCGCTGCACCAGGGGCCGGGCATTGCCGGGATTGCTTTCCAGATGCAAAACCCGCGAGGCCTGGGCATAGAGCAATGGATCGGCGGCCACCTGTTCATAAGAAGGCAGCCGCACCACCGTCTTGCCGTCCTTGCTGGAGCGCAGACCTTCGGCGCCCTCTTCGATGGAGCTGGCATCGACCACCGACCAATCCTCGGGCACCGCATCGCGCAGCACGGCGATGCCGCGCAGATCGGTGAAGCTCTTGGGCGCACCACCGGCGGCGATGCGATGGGCGGTCTCGACCAACGCCCGCTCGGCATTGCCATAGAGCAGCAGGTCGGCCTTGGCGTCCACCAGCACCGAGCGGCGCACCTTCTCGGACCAATGGTCATATTGCGCGATCCGCCGCAGCGAGGCTTCGATGCCGCCCAGGATGATGGGAACATCCTTGAAGGCCTCGCGGCAGCGATGGGAATAGACGATCGCCGCCCGGTCGGGCCGCTTGCCATGCAGATTGCCGGGCGTATAGGCGTCGTCATGGCGCAGCCGCCGGTCCGAGGTATAGTGATTGACCAAGCTGTCCATATTGCCGGCGGTGACGCCGAAGAACAGATTGGGGCGGCCCAGCGCCCGGAAGGGCTCGGCGCTCTGCCAGTCGGGCTGGGCGATGATGCCGACCCGGAAGCCCTGCGCCTCCAACAGCCGCCCGACGATCGCCATGCCGAAGCTGGGATGATCGATATAGGCGTCGCCGGTCACCAGCACGATGTCGCAGGAGTCCCAGCCCAGCCGGTCCATCTCGGCACGGGACATAGGCAGGAACGGCGCACCCCGACAATCCTGGGAAAGACGGTCCTGGGGGCGATACTTAGGGTAGGAGAACAGTGGCTTGGCTTGGTCGCTCATCATGGCCCGATCACATTGCGGCCCGCTGTAGATAAGCGCCTTATTCCTTGAAGTCCATGACCAGCGTGCGTCCGCCATCTTCGGAATCGACGCGGGTGGCGATACTGCGGATCAAAGCCAGCCCACGGCCATGCTTGGCGCCAGTGTCGGTGGCGCGGCGACCAGTCATGGAAATATCGAACCCGTCACCATCGTCGGTGACCGAGATGCGGAAACCATCCTGCTCCAGCGGCAGGAAATTCACCTCGACCCGGCGCATGGACAGCTCGGGGTCGGCCAGACGGTCGCTCATCAGGCGACTGAACTGCTCGAAGCCCTCGCGGGTGGAGCGCAGGCTGCCGTCGATCCCCAGATTGCCATGGATCGAGGCATTGCCGATGGATTCCGACAGGCACAGCTCGACCATCGAAATATCCTCGACCTTGCGGCGGGCGGTGATGGCCTCGGCGAAATAATGCATGACTTCATAGGAACAAGCGGTCTTGGTGCTGACCGACATGCAGATCCCGCCGCGATTGACGGCCTCGAAGCCGCGCTGGCTGGGGCCCTTGCCCACTTCGATGAAGCCGTAGTAAGGCAGGCTCAGCCCCTTGACCAGTCGGTTTTCGCTGACCACGCCCAGCAGCATGGGAAACTGCCCATCGGCCCAAACATCCCCCTCGGCGACCTGTACGGCCTGTCCGATAGGGCCCGGCACACCCAATTGCTTGGGCGCCGAAAATCCGGTCAAACGCGCCATCGCGCACATCCATTCATCCGCGGTTCTTCCCCTTTAACGCCCAAGGAAGCCGCGGCAGGCTGTAAAAATACGATCATCATCACCGTCCCCCGCCCAAACGGGTGAAACGAACCGCCGTCAGATCGTCCTCGTGGGGCGGCGGAGAAATGCTGTGGAAGGCATCCAGAAGGCCATCCACCGTGAATTCCGGCTTGTCCTGCAACTGCTCTTTGACCAATGCGCCCAGGCCCTCTTCGCCGAACACATCGCCATTGACCATGGCGTCGGTAATGCAGTCGCTATAGAGCAGCAGGCTGTCGCCCGGATGGAACGGAACGCTGTGAGCGGTATAGCTTGGCTGCTTCTGCAGCCCCAGCGGCACGCCCCGGCTTTCCAGGAATTCCGCCTTGCCCCGGCTGATCAGCAGCGGCGAGGGCGCACCGGCCGAAGACCAGTGCAGCATATTGGCCCGGCAATCGATCACGCCCAGCACCATGGTGGCGAACTGGCCACGCCGCAGCAGACCGTTCAGCGCCGCGCCCAAGGTGTGCAGCACCTGGGCCGGTTCCAGTCCGGCCTGCCAATGCTCGGCAATCAGGGCATGCAGACGGAACACATTCAGCGCCGCACCGATGCCATGGCCGGAAAAGTCGAAGGCGTAACAACAGATGCGGTCGTCGCCGGCATCCATGCAGCCCCACAGATCGCCGCCAATGCCGGTCGAAGGCTCGAAATAGGCTTCGACCTCCAGTTCCATATGGCTCAAAAGATCGGACAGGCGATCGGCGCGCGGCAGCAGATCGAACTGCATCGAGCGGGCCTGCTGCATCTCCTGCATCAGAACTTTTTGCTGATTGGCGATGCGGTCGGCCAGATCCTGCCGTTCCAGCTCGCCGGTCTTGCGGGTCATGGCGTAACGGATCGCCCGCGACACGGTGCGCGAGGGATCGTCGCTCTTGACCAGATAATCCTGGGCCCCCGCCTCCAGCGCCTTGGCGGCGAAGACCGGGTCGTCATGGCCGGTCATGATGACGATGGGCAGACGCGGCGCCACCTCCTGCATGCGGCTCACGGTCTCCAGACCGAAGGAGTCGGGCAGGCTGAGATCCAGCAACACCACATCGAACTCGGCCTCGCCGTCCAGCTTTTCGATGGCGGCGCCCAAGGTCATGACATGCGTCACAGTGAAGGAAGGGCTTTGTTCCGAGCGCAGGGAGAAACTGACCAGACGGGCATCGCCCGGATCATCCTCGACCAGAAGCACGCGAACATTGCTGGGAAACGCCTGGGCGGCGGACAATTTGGCGCCATCGGCTTCGCCCAAGGCATCGGGCTGCAACCAATCAGGCGTCCGGCTTGCCAGCGTGATCAGACGGCCAAAGCGGCCATCGGCAGGGACCAACGCAACCTCCCCATTATCTCTTCTTGGACCGCATCAAGTCCCCAACCCTGCGGACGAACAAGAATCTACCCGAATTGCCTTTTATCTGCAACGCCACTGTGACGAATGTCAGAAATCCAAAACTGCCGTGCGTTGGGCGAGGTAGTCGCGATAGCGGGCATCGTCTTGCAAGATGTGATGCACCAGCCAGTCGCTGAGGGTGGTCAGCAGCGACGATCCCGACAGATCGACCCCATCCAGCCCGGCGACGAACTTGCGATGAACCTCGCAATGAGCCTCGTAGTCGGGATAGCCGATCTCGCGCAGATAGTCTTCTTCGTTGGCGAAATGGACCTTGGTGTAATCCAGGATTTCCTGGAACACTTGAACCACCACCTTGCTGCCGACCCCGGCGTAATAGGCGGCCACCAGCTTGTTGGTCAGGGCGATCAGGGTGCGATGTTCGCCGTCCAAGAGGTCGTTGCCGACGCTCATGGCCTCGTTCCACTTGATGATCTTGATGGCCATTGCCGTCCCCCTGCCCTGCCGTCAGTGAAGATATTTGCTGATATCGACCTCGTCCAACTGGGACGGGGCAAGGAATTGCTCGGCATAGCGGCGATAGGCGCCCGAGCGTAGGAACAGCTCGAACAGCACCGGATCGATGCTGCCGTTGTCGCGGAACTCGGCCAGGATATCGACACAGACCGACAGCGGCTTGGCCCGCTTGTAGGGGCGGTCGGCGGCGGTCAGGGCCTCGAAGATATCGGCGATGGCCAGGATGCGCTGAGGAATGGTCAGCTTGTCTTCGTCCAGGCTGCGGGGATAGCCCTTGCCACTCAGCGTCTCGTGGTGGGTGCCAGCATAGTCGGGCACATGGCGCAGATGCTTGGGGAACGGCAGGCTTTCCATCATCATCAGGGTCTGGATCACATGTTCCGAGACCTTGAAGCGCTCTTCCTCGGTCAGGGTGCCGCGGGCGATGCACAAATTATGCACCTCGCCCCGGTTATACATGACCTCGGGCACCGTCAGGGTGAAGCCCCATTCACGATCGGTGAACTTCTCCTTGCCGGACCAGGGGATCACCTGCTCGGGCCGGTCGGACAGCAAGGGCTCGAACACCGGAAGCTCGGCTTTGGGAATCGAACGCAGGCGATCGCTTTCCTCGAAGGACAGCCCCAGCCGGTCGTCGAAATGGCGCATCCAGGTCTGGGCGGCGATGGATTTCAGCCGCTCGATCTTTTCGGGGGCCATGAATTCTCCGCCGATATTGCATTCGGCGATGAAGGAGAAGTCGGAGGCCAGCTGGGCGGCGCGGGCGTCATAGGCCGCCTGGGCCTGGGCCGGATCGCCTCCCTCGGCCACTGTCTTCAGCCGCGCGATCTCGGCATCACGCAGCAGCACCTCGAAGCGGGTGCGGATATCGTGAATGCGGTTATGGATGGTTTCCAGCTTGGTCGCCTTATCCACCACATATTCCGGCGTCGTCACCTTGCCGCAGTCATGCAGCCAGGCTCCGATGCGGAATTCGCGCCATTCGTCGTCGGTCTTGAAGGCGAACTCGGCCAGCGGTCCCTCGGTCTGCCGCGCCGCTTCCTCGGCCAGCATCACCGCCAGCTCGGGCACGCGTTCGCAATGGCCGCCGGTGTAGGGGCTCTTGGCGTCGATAGCGCCGGCGATGATACGCACCATGGCGTCCACCAGATTTTCCTGAGCATCCAGCAGCGAACGGTTATAGAGGGCATTGGCCGACTGAGCCGCCAAGCTTTCCACATGCCGCGACACGGCGTAGGAGAAGGCCACCGGCTCCTCGACGCCCTTTTCGTGGGCGTTGATCAGCTGGATCGCGCCGATCACCTGGCCGCCGCGAGGGCGCAAGGGAACCACCAGCACCGAACGGGTGCGATAGCCGGTGCGGGCGTCGAAGTCCTTTTGGTTCTCGAAGTCGAAATCGGCGCTGGCATAGACATCCTTCACATGCAGGCTCTTGCCCTGATGGATGGCCGCGCAGACCACATGGGACAGATCGGGCTTGCCGGTCTCGGGGTCGAGATAAGGAATGGTGGGCAGATCGAAATCCAGTTCGTGACTGCCGCCCAGGCTGATCTCCAGCATCCGGTTATGGATGAATTCGAAGCGGAGATTCTTATCGTCCTCGGTCAGCAGAAACAGGGTCCCGCCCTCGGCGTTGGAGATGCGCACCGCCTCCATCACCACCGTCTCGATGATCAGCCCCAGGTCCTTTTCCGACCCCATGGCGATGCCGATATCCAACAGCCGCACCAGCTTGCTCTGCGCCGCTTCCAGACTGCGGGTGCGCTTGAGCATGGTGTCCTTCATCATCTTGAAGGCTTGGCCCAGGTTATAGAATTCCTCGATCACCGAGTTCTCAGGGATCTCGCCCGAGAAATCCATCTCGCGTACCCGCTCGGCTTCCATGGACAGATCCCGCAGGCGGGCCGACAGAATGCGCACCAAGGCCGCACCGAAGGGGAAGCCCAGCACCAGGATCGCCAGACTGAGCGACAGCACCCAGGTGGCCAGACTGCGGACATGCGCCGTGAAATCCGACAGCGGCGCCACCACGCAGACGATGATCTCGCCCTGGCCGATCCGGGTGAACTGAGCCAGATATTCGGTGCCCTGATATTCGGTGGTATAGACCCGGCCTTCCTTTTCCAGCGGATGCTCGGCGGCCAGCGACAGATAAGGATGGGTGCCCTTGGCGATCTCGGCCAGCTCTCCCATGCCCTTGCGCAGGATGTTCGGCGCCGCCAGCAGATGGCCGTCGCCATCCATCAGGAACACCGCGCCGTTCTCGGACACCACCTCTTGCTCGACGAAGCGGCCCAGCCCCTCCAGGGTGAAGTCGGCGGCCACCACGCCGGTCTCGCTGCTCAAGGGCCGCGAAACGGTGATCCCGGCCCGGCCGATGCTGTTGAAGATGTAGGGCTTGGAGATATTGACGCCGTCGCTGTTCCAGGCGCTGACGAACCAGGGACGCGACCGGGGATCGAAAGACGGCTCGGGGTCGGTCTGCTCGGCGATGACATGCTGGCGATCGTCCAGATATTGCCAATGCTGAACCCGCTTGCCGCGCTGATAGCTGATGACCCGCAGGGCTTCCTTGGTGCCCGGCGGCGCCTTCAGGTTTTCGGCGATGCGGGGATTGTCCCGTACCGGCAGCAATTGCATGAAGCTGCCGTTGCGATAGCCGACATAGACCGAATAGAGCGACGAATTCTTGTTCAGCACCCGGCGGGCATAGGGAACACCGGTCAGCAGCCCCTTGTCGCTGGGCTCTTCGGTGGTATCGAACTGCTCAAGCTCGACGCCATTGGCGACCACGTCCTCGGCGGCTTCCAATTCTTCCCGCAGCCGGGATTCAGCAATGGCGGCCTTGTCCGCGAACAGGCCCGACGCCACGTCCTCGGCCATGCGTCCGCTCTTCAACCAAAGCGCGCTCAGCGTAATGGCTGCCGGAACAGTAACCAAAAAGATGACGGCGATCGCCACGCTAACGTCAAAACGGATGCGACGCATTGAATCCCCTAGCCCAGCGCCCCATTCGGACGGCACCAAAACCGCAGGAGATTACGAGGCAAGCCGCGCCAAGACCACTATCTTTTGGTTTATTCCGAACGATTTCCCGCAAGAAAATTCAGGGAATGGCGAAAAACCGACGAAATCAGTCTTTCAGCACCGTAGCGGGATCAACCGCACGCGTGCCCTGGCGCAGTTCGAAATGCAGCTGCGGTTGCGCGACACCGCCGCTATCGCCGGACAAAGCGATCTTTTGGCCGCGCTTGACCAGCTCGCCCCGCTTGACCAGCAGGCTGTCGTTATGGGCATAGGCGCTCATCCAGCCGTCGGCATGCTTGACCAGCAGCAGATTGCCGAAGCCGCGCAGCTCGTTGCCGGAATAGGCCACCACGCCATCCTCGGCAGCCACCACCGGGCTGCCCTTGGGCAAGGCGATATTGATGCCGTCGTTATGCACGCCCTTGCCGGCGCTGCCGAACTCGGAAATGACATCGCCCTTGGCCGGCCAGATCCAGCCCTTGCCGGATTTCGGCGGCGGGCCCTGCACCGGAGCAGGAGCGGCAGCGGCAGCAGGTTTGGCCTCGGGTGCGGGCGCTGCTTCAGGCTGGGCCGGAGGAGGAGGAGGAGGCGCGGCAGCGGCAGCCGCCTTCTCGCGCTCGGCCAGGGTCAGATAGCCGCCCTTCTTGTCCCCAGTCGCAGTGGCCGGAGGCTGCACGGGTGCAGCGGCAACCGGCGCAGCGGCAACTGGCGCCGACGGCTTGGCCGAGGCGGTTTCGCTCCCCGTAGCCGGCAGCTTCAGGCGCTGCCCGACCTTGATCAGATTGGGATCGCTGATGTTGTTCATGCGCGACAAGGTCGCATAGGGCACGCCGGTCTTGCGGGCGATGCTCAGCAAACTGTCGCCCTTCTGCACCACATATTCATGGGTGGTCGAGAGCACCAGCACCTGCCCCACCGTCAGCTGATAGGGCGGCTGCAGATTGTTGGCGTCGATCAGGGCGCGCACCGATAGGCCGAACTGCCGCGCCACGCCATAGATGGTGTCGCCGCGCTGGACGGTATAGCTGCCGCCGGGGGGAATCGCCCGTTCGCTGACCGGAGCCCGCGACACCGGAGTATTATTGTCCGAGCCCGGCATCAGGCTACAGCCCGCCAGCAGCAAGGCGGCGGAGGTCAAGAGGACGGCGCGGGAGAAATGGGTCGAGCGGCTCATGGCGCAGACACTATAGGAGCCCGCGCCCGCCTTCAATGACTACTAGATGAAGTTAAGCCGTCGCCAGCCCGCTGACCAGGGGAACGAAGCGGACCGGAAACAGGTTCTCGGCCATGGGGCGGCCGCCCACCTTGCGCACCCGGACAATCACCTGCTCGGCGCCCTGATTGCCCACCGGGATGACCATGACGCCTTCGTCGGACAGCTGATCCAGCAGCACCGGCGGAATTTCGGTGGCCGCCGCCGTCACCAGAATGCGGTCGAAGGGCGCCTGCTCGGGCCAGCCCCGGTTGCCGTCGCCGCAGATCGAGGTGATGTTGTAGATATGCAGCTGCTTGATGCGCTGCTCGGCTTCCTTCAGCAGCGGCTTGTGCCGCTCGATGGTATAGACCCGGCGGCAGATGCGCGACAGGATCGCCGCCTGATAGCCCGACCCGGTGCCGATCTCCAGCACCTTATGGCGGTCCCCCACCTCCAGCGCCTCGGTCATAGCCGCCACCACCAGCGGCTGACTGACGGTCTGGGCCAGACCGATGGGAAGCGCGGTGTTCTCGTAGGCCTGATCGAGGAAAGGCTCGGGCACGAACAGTTCGCGGGGAATCCGCTCCATCGCCGCCAGCACGCGATGATCATTGATGCCGCAACGATGCAGCTCCATGACCATGCGGTGACGCCGAGGCGAGCTTTCCCTCATCGCAGGGCGGCCTCAAGGCGGCGCAGGCTGTCGGTCTGGGTGAAATCGACGCAAAGCGGCGTCACCGAAATGCAGCCGCGTCCGATGGCGTCCAGATCAGTGCCCGGCTGGCCGTGGTCATCCTGACGCTGGCCGCCGATCCAGTAATAGGGAACGCCGTGGGGGTCGAAACGTTCGCTGACCTCGTCGGCCACCGCCCGCTTTCCTTGGCGGACCATCTCGATGCCCTTGACGCTGCCATGGACCACATCGGGAAAGTTCACATTGATCAGGCAGTTGCGCTCCCAGCCCACCGAACAGACGCGGCGGATGACCTCGGGCGCCCAATGTTCGGCGGTGGCCCATTTCACCGGATGGTCGCCGCGGAAGAACTGCGAGAAGGCGATGGCGGGAATCCCCAGCATCGTGCCTTCCATAGCCGCCGCCACCGTGCCGGAATAGGTGACATCGTCCCCCAGATTGCCGCCCCGGTTGACGCCCGACAGCACCAGATCGGGACGTCGGTCCTTCAGGATCTGGCGCACGCCCAGCAGCACGCTATCGGTCGGCGTGCCGTCCACCGAGAAGCGGCGATCGGAATGTTTGTGGATGCGCAAAGGCCGACGCACCGTCAGCGAATGGGCCACCGCGCTTTGCTCGGAGGCGGGCGCCACCACCCAGACATCGTCGGACAGGCTGCGGGCCACCTGCTCCAGCACCTTTATGCCGGGCGCATCGATGCCATCGTCATTGGAGACGAGGATGCGGGCCGAGCGCAGGTCGGTGATGGGATCAAACATGAGGCGTGATCACCTCAAGCCCGCCCATGTAATGACGCAGAGCCTCGGGCACCACCACCGAGCCATCGGCCTGCTGGTAGTTTTCCAGAATGGCGATCAGGGTGCGGCCCACCGCCAGACCCGAGCCGTTCAGGGTATGGACGAAGCGGGTGCCCTTTTCACCAGCGACACGGAAGCGGGCGTTCATGCGCCGGGCCTGGAAGTCGCCGCAGTTCGAGCAGCTGGAGATTTCGCGATAGGTGTTCTGCCCCGGCAGCCAGACCTCGATGTCATAGGTCTTGCGGGCCGAGAAGCCCATATCGCCGGTGCAAAGCACGATGACGCGGTAAGGCAGGCCCAGCTTCTGCAGCACATCCTCGGCGCAGGCGGTCATGCGGTCATGCTCGGCCTCGGACTGATCCGGGTGGGCGATGCTGACCATCTCGACCTTGGCGAACTGATGCTGGCGAATCATGCCGCGGGTATCCTTGCCCGCCGCCCCGGCTTCCGAACGGAAGCACTGGGTCAGGGCGGTCATGCGCAGGGGCAGCTTGGCCTCGTCCAGGATTTCGCCCGCAACCAGATTGGTCAGCGGCACCTCGGCGGTGGGGATCAGGTAATGGCCGGTATTGGCCTTGAACAGGTCTTCGCCGAACTTGGGCAGCTGGCCGGTGCCGTACAGAGCCTCGTCCCGCACCATGAAGGGCGGATTGACCTCCATATAGCCCTTCTCGCCGGTATGCAGGTTCAGCATGAAGGCCGACAGGGCGCGTTCCAGACGGGCCAAGGCCCCCTTCAGCACCACGAAGCGAGCGCCCGACAGCTTGGCGGCAGCCTCGAAATCCATCAGGCCCAGACCGGCGCCGATGGCGTCATGTTCCTTGGGCGCGAAGTCGAAGACCTTGGGCGTGCCGACCTTGCGCAACTCGACATTGGCCGACTCGTCCGGGCCGTCCGGGGTATCGACGGCGGGCAAATTGGGAATGGCCGACAGCAGGGCGTCGATTTCCTCGCCCAGCGCCTTGTCGTCGGTCTCGGCCTGGGCGATGCCGGCCTTCAGCTCGGCCACCTGATCCATCAAGCCCTGAGCGTCGCCGCCCTGCTTCTTGATCATGCCGATCTGCTTCGAGGCGTCGTTCACCTTGGCCTTGCCTTCCTGGAAGGCGGTCTGGGCGGCGCGGCGCTTGGCGTCCAGCTCCAGAACACGCGCCGACAGGGCGTCCAGCCCGCGGCGGGCCAAGCCAGCGTCGAAGGCTTCGGGATTCTCACGGATGAACTTGATGTCGTGCATGGACTGAACCGCCTGTCTGCGCCGGATGCCGGCAATGCCTGCTGAGGTTATAAAGCGTCGGATGTTTTTGACAAGCCCCCCGCCGCCGTGGCAAATGCGCAAGATGCAAGATCAGACTTCCCTTCCCGATCGTCCGCTGGCTTTGGAACGCGCCGCCCTGGGGCTGGTGCTGGGGCTGGCCTTGGCTCGCCTGGCTCTGGCGGGTCACGCCCTGTTGTCCTCGGACGAAAGCTATTACTGGCATTGGATTCATCCGCTCCAGCTGTCCTATCTGGATCATCCGGCCATGGTCGCCTGGTGGATCTGGGGCGGCGTGCAGCTGCTGGGCGAGACCGCTTTGGGCGTGCGCTTGCCCGCCGTGCTGGGCAGCCTTGTCACCACCGCCCTGGTCTGGGACACCGCCCGGCTGGCCTTCCGCTCCCGCGCCGCCGGGGCCTGGGCCGCCATCCTGATCAATTCCACCGTGCTGTTCAGCTCGGCCGGCGTCATCGTCACCCCCGACACCCCGCTGCTGGTGTTCTGGTCGCTGGCCCTGTGGGGCTTCGTGCGGCTGATCGCCTTGGGACAGGCCCGCTATATCTTCGTGGTCGGCGCCGCCCTGGGGCTGGGCGCCATCAGCAAATACACCATCGCCCTGATCCTGCCGGGCGCGGTGGCGACCTTCCTGCTGTTCCCCGGCCCCCGCGCCTGGCTGAAGCGCCCCGCCACCTATGGCGCCGTGCTGCTGTCGCTGGCCTGCACCTGGCCCTTGATCCTGTGGAATATGCAGAACGACTATGCTTCGTTCCGCAAGCAGCTGGGCCATGCCTTCGACGTGCCCGCCCCGGTCAAGCCGCTGCCCAATCTGCTCAGCTTCCTGGGCTCGCAGGTGGGGCTGGTGACGCCGATCCTGTTCGCCCTTTGCCTATGGGCCATGGGCTGGGCGCTGTGGCGCGGCTGGAAGGACAAGCGGCCCGAATGGTTCCTGCTGGGCGCGGCCTCGGCCCCGATCCTGGCCTTCTTCGCGCAACATGCCTTAAGCGGCTTGGTCCAGGCCCATTGGGGCGGCCCCGCCTATCTGGGAGCCTGCATCGCCCTGGCCGGGTTCGCCACCCGCCGCCGCTGGCTGATGGCCGGTTCCGGGCTGGGCGTCCTGCTGACCTTGGCGTTGTTCTTCCAGGCCGGCACCGCCGCCCTGCCCATCCCCATCAAGATCGACGCCCTGAAGCGCCTGGGCGGCTGGGATGAACTGGCCCAAGCGGTGCAGCAGGAACGCGACAGCCATCCCCAGGCCTTCTTCCTGTTCACCGAAAAGCATGAAGCCACCGGGCCGGTCTCCTTCTATCTGCCCGATCATGCGCCGGTCTTCCTGCAGGGCCATATCCGCCCCAGCTATGTGACGCCGGAACAGGTGGCGGCGCTGGGCGGCCACGACGCCTTGTTCATCACCGAAAGCCGCTCGGCCAGCCCGCAGGACTATGTGCCGCAATGGTTCGGCAAACTGACCCTGCTGCGCAGCGTCGATCTGCATTGGGGCAAAAAGGTCGCCGACCGCTATGACATCTATCTGGCCGAAGGCTACGAGGGCGGCATGCTGGTGCAAGGCGACGGCTGGAACGGCGAACGGGATAGCCGGGTGACGCAACCCTAGGCTATGCTACGGTTATGTGACTAACAAACCGGGGGGTTCCGTATGTTCCGACGCGTCCTTTTGGCCAGCGCCCTGCTGCTGTCCGCCATTCCTGCCGCCCAGGCCCAGTTGGGCGGCATCCTGTCCGCTCCGGCGACCTTGATCGAACGCGCCGTCGAGGCCCGCTCGACCTCGGACATCGTCGAGGACAATCGCATCGACGCCGCCGTCAATGCCGCCATGGCCAAGGTCGGCACCATCAAGGCCTCGACCGAAATCTATGAGCAGCGCCTGCTGATCACCGGCATCTTCAGCGACAAGGCCAGCTATGACTCGTTCCAGGCCAAGGTCAAAGAGGTCAAGGGCATCAAGAAGCTCTATTGGCACGTCATCCTGATGAGCGAGGACGAGCAGAAGAAAGCCAAGCTGCTGAGCTGGGATCAGGTGCTGGAAATGAACACCAAGGCCAAGGCCCGGCTGGTCGGCACCGCCGGCGTGGCGGATGTCAATTTCCGCATCACCACGGACCCCACCGGCACGGTCTATCTGCTGGGCCGCGCCCGCTCGGCCGAGGAAGGCAAGAAGGCACTGGCCCGCGCCCAGGACGGCAACGGCGTCAAGAAGGTGGTGAACTATGTCGAGGTGCGCCCGTAACAGGCCGCATCCGTAGACAAAGAAAAGGCTCGGGAAGCGATCGCTCCCGAGCCTTTGTTCTTAGCCGGCCTTGGGGCCCGCCTTGTGGCGGCGCTGGCCCGAGGGCTTGCCGGCACCCTGTCCGTGGGGCGCGGCCTTGACCTTCTGGCCCTGACTATGCCCACCCGGATGCGAACCTTGGGGACGCGAACCTTGCGGACGGGCACCTTGCGGCTTTTGGCCCTGGGGACGCGCACCTTGGGGCTTTTGCCCCTGGGGGCGCTGACCGCCGCCATTGCGCTTGGGCGGCGGCGGGATCTTGCCGCTGGCCAGCTTCTGGGCGATCTCGACCTCGTGATAGGCGTGCTTGTCATCCACCGGCACCGGCTGACGGATGGCCTTTTCGATGGACTTCAGATAGGCCAGCTCTTCCATCTCGCACAGCGACACGGCCACGCCCTCGGCTCCGGCGCGGGCAGTACGGCCGATGCGATGGACATAGCTTTCCGGCTCGTTGGGCAGCTCGAAATTGATGACATGGGTGACGCCATCCACGTCAATGCCGCGGGCCGCGATGTCGGTCGCCACCAGGGCGCGAACGCGGCCCGACTGGAATTCCGACAGAGCCCGCTGACGCGCCCCCTGGGACTTGTTGCCATGGATGGCTTCCGCCGTCACGCCGCCCTTTTGCAGGATCTCGGCCAAACGATTGGCGCCATGCTTGGTGCGGGCGAAGATGATGGTGCGGCCGATATTCTTCTGGGACAGCAGGTCCAGCAGCAGCAGGCGCTTGTTCTCGCGGTTGACGAACATCACCGTCTGGGCGATGCGCTCGACCGTGGTGGCCTGAGGCGTGACTTCGACGCGGGCCGGGTCCGACAGCATCGAGCCGGCCAGCTCCATCACCGCCGACGGCATGGTGGCCGAGAAGAACAGGGTCTGGCGCTTCTTCGGCACCATGGCGACGACTTTGCGCACGTCATGGATGAAGCCCATGTCCAGCATGCGGTCGGCTTCGTCGAGGATCAGGCATTCGACGCTGTCCAGCCGCAGATCGCCCCGGCTGGCCAGATCGAGAAGACGGCCCGGCGTCGCCACCAGGATATCGACGCCCGGCGCGACCGCCTTGATCTGCGGAACCATGCCGACGCCGCCGAAGATGGTGGTGCGGCGCAGGCGCAGATGCTTGCCATAGGTGGCGAAGCAGTCGCTAACCTGAACGGCCAGTTCGCGGGTGGGGGTCAGCACCAGAACGCGCACGCTCTTGGGCTGGGGGCGGGTGTTCACGGCCGCCAGACGGTGCAGCACCGGCAAAGCGAAGGCCGCCGTCTTGCCGGTGCCGGTCTGGGCGATGCCCAGCAGATCGCGGCCCGGCAGCACCAGCGGAATGGCCTGCGCCTGGATGGGGGTGGGGCTGTCATAGCCCTCGGCCGCAACGGCGCGGCAAATCGGCTCGGCCAGACCGAGCTCAGCAAAAGTCGTCATAGGAAACTTTCAGTCATGCAATAGGAAGCGCCGCCAAGCCGAGGCTCATAGGCTCGGCTTGGCGGCTGCGGTTCCTGAGAAAAGGGGGTACGCCTTAGCGCGGACGGCGCGGCGGCGGACGGTTGCCACCGGCGGGCGGACCACCGCCACGTTCTTCCTTGTGGCGGAAATTGATACGGGCCTTGGTCAGGTCGTAGGGCGTCATCTCGACAGTGACGCGGTCGCCGGCCAGAACACGGATACGGTTCTTCTTCATGCGGCCCGAGGTATAGGCCAGCACTTCATGACCACCCTCAAGGGTGACACGGAAACGGGCGTCGGGCAGAACTTCGCTGACCACACCCTCGAATTCGATCAAATCTTCCTTAGCCAAAGCTTCTTCACTCTCCAGCGTCGCTACGCCCTGGCGCGACATGCGCCGACAAGGCCTTGATGCATACCGTCACAATACGGTGCCGGTAGACATCCGACCTCCTCGCTTGACGAGCCGCAAGGGCAAAATCCCCAGATCGGGGCATCAAGTACCGGCACCAAAGGAGGCGAGTTCGAGCCATGGCTCAAACATGATGGGTCCGTATATGGGCCGAACCACCGGATTTAGCAAGAAAAAAGCCGAGGCCAACAGCTTGTTGCGCATCACCCTCGGTTCCCACATCATGCGAAACGCGTTTGAACGGAGTTTCCCCCTTCCATGATTCTGCGCCCCCGCCCCCACGGGCTGTCTCTGTTCTTTATCCTGAACGGCTCGATCCTGCCGCGTATTCTCAGGCCCATGGCGGCGACCCTGGTCATCGCCATCGCCGTCACCTGGGTCCATGGCGAGCTGTTCGACCACAAGATCACTCTCACGCCGATTCCCTTCACCCTGATCGGCTTGGCCCTGTCGATCTTCCTGGGATTCCGCAACAGCGCCAGCTATGACCGCTTCTGGGAGGGCCGCAAGCTGTGGGGCGAGCTGATCATCGAAACCCGCAGCCTGGGGCGCGGGCTGATGAACTATCTGCCCCTGTCCGAGCCCGAGAAAGCCCTGGCGGTGCGCCGGCTGATCGCCTTTTCCTATGCCCTGAAGCATCATCTGCGCGGCACCGATCCGGCCCAGGACATCCGCCCCTATCTGGACGAGGCCGAGCATCTGGCGGTGATGACCTCGCACAATCGCCCCGACGCCATCCTGCGCTTCGCCTCGCAGCAATTGTCGGCGACCCTGGAGCAGGGCGCCCAGCCGATCCTGGTGGCCGAGCTGGAGCAGCGGGTGGTGCGGTTCTCGGCCATTCAGGCGGGCTGCGAGCGGATTCTCTATACGCCGCTGCCCTTCCCCTATTCCCTGATGCTGCACCGGACCGCCTATCTTTACTGCTTCACCCTGCCCTTCGGGCTGGTGGACAGCATCGGCTTCATGACGCCCTTCGTGGTCAGTCTGGTCAGCTATACCTTCTTTGGCCTGGACGCCTTGGGCGACGAGATCGAGGAACCCTTCGGCACCGCCCCCAACGATCTTCCGCTGGCCGCCATGTGCCGCACCATCGAACGCGACCTGCGGGCCGCCATCGGTGACGCGCCCCTACCGCCGCCCCTGGAAGCCAAGGGCTATTGCCTGCTATAAGCGAGGCCATGTCCGACCCGACGCCGCATCAACGCGCAGAATATATCGTCCGCAAGCTGGAGCAGTTCATCCGCGACGGCAAGAACGAGCGCGGCATGTCCTTCAAGACCTGGCAGTCTCTGGCTCGGGCCGAGCTGATCAACGCCTTCGCCGAACAAGACAAGCGGCTGTTGCGCAAAAGCGGCGATCTGTTCACCAAGCGCATCGTGCTGACCGCCGCCGCCGCCCTGGTGACCATCGGCTTTTGGGGCGTAGTGATGTCGGTGGATACCCATTTCGGCGGACTGGCGGCGCTGATCATCTTTGGCTCCGGCATCATCCTGGCCGCCATCGGCTTCGAGCTGGGGGTGCGGCGCATCATCCTGGCCATGCGCGAGGAAAGCCGCAAACGCGGCCTGGACCGCATCGCCAATTACGACGATCTGATCAAGCAGCTGGAAGACGAGATGTGGCGCAAGCTGAAAAAGACCCGCGAAAAGGCCGAGGAAATGGCCAAGGCTGACCGAGGATGAGTCTCAACAGCTGGCTGGCCTTCGCCGCCGTCTTCCTGGCCCTGTCCTATGCGCCCGGCCCCAATATGCTGCTGGCCGCCTCTCACGGGATGCTCTATGGCCCCCGCCGCACCCTACCCACTGCGTTTGGATTGGTAAGCGGCCTATGGCTGTGGATCGCCATCTCGGCGGCGGGGATCGGCTCCTTGCTGGCGGCGTCGGAAAGCCTGTTCAGTCTGGTCCGCTGGGTCGGCGCCGCCTATATGCTGTGGCTAGGCTGGAAGGCCCTGCGAGCCCCCGAGATGGAGCTGGACGGCAATGATGACGCCATCGGTCAGGCCAGCGGCTGGCAGCGGTTCCGTCAGGGCTTGGCGGTCTGTCTGTCCAATCCCAAGGCCATCGTCGTCTTCACCGCCCTGCTGCCGCAATTCATGGACCCGGCCCGCCCCCTGCTGCCCCAGGTGGCCATGCAGACCGCCACCATCTCGGTGCTGGAGACCTCGATGATCCTCAGCTCGGCCAGCGCCGCCGGACGGCTGGTGCCCTGGCTGAAGCGATCGGGCCGGATCGCCTGGATCAACCGCATCAGCGGCGGCGTGCTGATCCTGGCGGCTTTGCTGATGGCAAGTTTGCATTAGTGTGTGTGTGCGTAACGCGCCCCGTCCCGGGGCCGCTCAGGCGCCGCGCGGGCTTTAAGTCCTAGGGCCGTCACTTGACATCCCCGGCGCTTCCGCCAAAGTCCTTGGCATGACCCAGCACGCGCGCTTCGCCCCATCCCATGCCATCGCCCTGGCCGCTCTGTTGCTGGCCTTGGGCGTCGCCATCCTGCAACCCTTGGACGGCCCAAAGAATGCCGCCTTGGCGCTCTGTATCGCCGCCCTGGGGCTGTTCGCCACCGCCGCCTTGCCGGAATACATCACCGCCCTGGCCTTCTTCACCATCGCCATGCTGTTCAAGATCGCCCCGGCCCAGGTGGTGTTCGGCGGCTTTGAATCGGCGGCGCTGTGGCTGATCTTCGGCGGATTGGTGGTCGGGGTCGCGGTCAAATCCACCGGGCTGGGATCGCGGGTGGCTCAGACCCTGGCGCCGAAATTCGGCACCAGCTATCTGGGCGTCATCACCGGCGTCACCGTGGTCGGCGTGCTGCTGGGCTTCATCATGCCCTCTTCGATGGGACGCGCCGTGCTGCTGATGCCCATCGCCGTCGCCATGGCCGAACGGTTCGGCTTCACACCGGGCCGCAAGGGCCATACCGGCGTGATCATGGCCGCCGCCTTCGGCTGTCATGTGCCGACCTTTTCCGTCATGCCCGCCAATGTGCCCAATGTGGTCTTCGTCGGCGCCGCCGAGACGCTCTATCACTGGACGCCCACCTATGGCAGCTATCTCCTGCTGCATTTCCCGGTGCTGGGCTTCCTCAAGACCCTGCTGATGATCCCGCTGATCTGCTGGTTCTGGCCCGACCAACCCGACCCCAAGCCCGCCGCCGCCCAATCTTCCATGAGCCGCGACGAACGCTGGCTGGCCTTCCTGCTGCTGGCCGCCCTGGGCTTGTGGGCCACCGATTTTCTACATCGCATCAGCCCGGCCTGGATCAGCATGATCGTGGCGGTGATCCTGCTGCTGCCCTTTGCCAAGGTCGGTCTGGTGGGACGCAAGGCCTTTTCCGAGCAGATCAATTACGGCTCGATGTTCTATGTCGCCGGCATCATGGCGCTGGGCTCGCTGGTGGACAAATCGGGGCTGGGCTCCATGCTGGCCGAGGCGATCTTGAAGGTCGCGCCCTTGGCTCCCGGCAAACCGGCCCTGAACTTCTTCAGCCTGTCCTTGATCAGCACCATCGTCAGTATGGTCACCACCCTGCCCGGCACGCCGTCGGTATTGACCCCCTTGGCGGCGCAGATGGCCCAGGCCTCGGGGCTGCCGCTGGAAAGCGTGCTGATGAGCCAGGTGCTGGGGTTCTCGAACCCCGTGCTGCCCTATGAATCCGCACCGCTGGTGGTGGCTCTGGAGCTGGGCGGCGAACGGCTGGGCCATGCCGTCAAGCTGTGCCTATGGCTGGCCCTGCTGACCATCATCCTGCTGCTGCCGCTGAATTATCTGTGGTGGCGCCTGCTGGGATGGCTGTGACACTTTGATACAAATTTCGAAATGATCTCGAAACCAAGGCGACCTAGTCTCCAGACTGAGTGCAAATCAGGAATTCGACATGACCCGTAGTGTTAAGGAATGGCGCCGCCGACCGGTGCTGATGGGCTCGGTGGCCGTGGCGGCCGTTCTGGCGGGTGTGGTGGTCTGGCGGCTGGTCAGCCCTCCGGCGCAAGGTCCGGGCGGTCCCGGCGGCTTCGGCGGCATGGGCCCTGGCGGGCGCGTCGTTCCGGTGATTTCCGCCCAGGTCGAGCGCAAGGACGTTCCCGTCTTCCTGGATGGACTGGGCACCGTGCAGGCCTTCAACGCCGTCACCGTGCGCAGCCGCGTCGATGGTGAATTGATCGAGCTGGGCTTCAAGGAAGGTCAGGATGTCCATAAGGGCGACTTGCTGGCCCGCATCGACCCCCGCAGCTACGAAGCCGCCTTGGGGCAGGCCCAGGCCCAGAAGGACAAGGACCAAGCCCTGCTGGACGCGGCCAAGGTCGATTTGCAGCGTTATCTCGGCCTGGGCAATCGCGTCGCCCAGCAGACGGTGGATACCCAGCGCTCGACGGTGAAGCAGTATGAGGCGGCGGTGAAATCCGATCAGGCCGCCATCGACAGCGCCCGCACCAATCTCAGCTATACCAGCATCGCCTCGCCCATCGACGGCCGCACCGGCATCCGCAATCTGGATATCGGCAATATCGTTCACAGCTCGGACAGCACCGGACTGGTCAGCGTCGTGCAGCTTCAGCCGATCTCGGTGGTCTTCACCTTGCCGCAGCAGAATCTGCGGGTGCTGAATGACGAGATGACCCGCCAGGGCAGCCTGCCGGTGGTCGCCACCGAGGCCGACGGCAAGAGCGAACTGGATCATGGCAAGGTCGAGCTGATCGACAATCAGGTGGATCAGACCACCGGCACCGTCAAGCTGAAGGCCACCTTGCCCAACGCCGAGCGGCATCTGTGGCCGGGCGGCTTCGTCAATATGCGCCTGCAGCTGACCACCCGCAAGGATGCGGTGGTGGTGCCAACCCCGGCGGTGCTGCGCGGCCCCAAGGGGCCTTATGTCTATGTCATCAAGGAAGACCGCACCGTTGAAATGCGCCCGGTGGTGGTCGGCCTGATCGAAGGCGAGCAGAGCATCATCGACAGCGGCGTCCAGCCCGAAGAAACCGTGGTGGTGGATGGCTCGTCCAAGCTTCAGCCGGGCGGTAAGGTCCGCACCGGCGAGGGCAAGCCCCAAAGCGAGGCCAAGCCCCAAGAGGGAGCCGCACCGCCCACCGGGGCTGCTCCGCCCGCCGATGCACCTCCCGCCGAGCCGGAGCATAAGCACCGCAAGAAGAACGAGGCCACGGACCAGGCTCCCAAGGACAAGCCCTGATGAATATTTCCCAGCCCTTCATCGCCCGGCCCGTCGCCACGGCGCTGCTGGCCGTCGGCCTGGTGCTGATGGGGCTTTTGGGCTATCGCATGCTGCCGGTCTCGGCGCTGCCGCAGGTGGATTTCCCCACCATCCAGGTGACCACCCAGCTGCCCGGCGCCAGCGCCGACACCATGGCATCGCTGGTCACCACGCCGCTGGAACGCCAGCTTGGCCTGATCGCCGGGCTGAAGGGCATGACCTCGACCAGTTCCTACGGCACCAGCGCCATCACCTTGCAGTTCGACCTGTCGAAGAATCTGGATGTGGCCTCCGAGGACGTGCTGTCGGCCATCGACGCTGCCAAGGGCGTGCTGCCGACCACCCTTCCCTATCCGCCGACCTATTCCAAGGTCAATCCGGCTGATCCGGCCATCCTGACCCTGGCCCTGACCTCGGACAGCCTGCCCATCACCAAGCTGAACGATGTCGCCGATACCTTGCTGGCGCAAAAGCTGTCGCAGGTGACCGGCGTCGGCCGCGTGCTGGTCGAAGGCGGTCAGCGCCCGGCCTTCCGTATCCAGATGGACCCGGCCCGGCTGGCCAATTACAACCTGTCGCTGGAAGATGTCCGCACCGCCCTGACCAAGGCCAATGTGGATCTGTCCAAGGGCAGTTTCGACGGAACCAAACAGGCGGTGGTGATCGGCGCCAACGACCAGATCACCAGCGCCGCCCAATATGAAGCCCTGATCGTCGCCTATCGCAACAGCGCCCCGGTACGGATCAAGGATCTGGGCCAGGTGGCCGAGGGAGTCGAGAACGCCAAGACCGCCGGCTGGTACGACGGCAAGCCCGCAGTCATCGTCGATATCCAGCGCCAGCCCGGCCAGAACATCGTCGCCACCGTGGACCGCATCAAGGCCACCCTGCCGCAGATTTCCGCCGCCATTCCCGCCGGCATCACCCTGTCGGTGCTGGCGGATCGCACCGAGACCATCCGCGCCTCGGTCAATGACGTGCAGTTCACCCTGGTGCTGACCATCGCCCTGGTGGTGCTGGTGATCTATCTGTTCCTGCGCTCGCCCCGGGCCACCATCATTCCCGGCGTGGCGCTGCCGATCTCGCTGATCTGCACCTTCGGCGTCATGTCGGCCTGCGGCTTCTCGCTCGACAATCTGTCCCTGATGGCCATGACCATCTCGGCCGGTTTCGTGGTCGACGACGCCATCGTCATGATCGAGAACATCGTCCGCTATCATGAAAAGGGCGAAAGCCCCCTGCAGGCCGCCTTCAAGGGCGCCAAGGAAATCGGCTTCACCGTGGTCTCGCTGACCGTGTCGCTGGTGGCGGTGTTCATCCCCCTGCTGTTCATGAGCGGCATCGTCGGGCGGCTGTTCCGCGAATTCGCCCTGACCCTGACCATCGCCGTGGTGGTCTCGGCGGTGGTGTCCCTGACCCTGACGCCGATGATGTGCGGCCATATGCTGAAGCAGGGCCATGCCGAGGCCAAGTCGGGCCGCCTGTTCCTGTGGCTGCTGGATGCCTATGAGCGCAGCCTGCGGGTGGTGATGAACCATCAGAAACTGACCCTGCTGGTGGCTCTGGGCACCCTGGTGGGCACGCTGCTGCTCTATGTGGCGATCCCCAAGGGCTTCCTGCCGTCGCAGGACACCAGCATGATCATCGCCACCACCGACGCCCGCGAGGACATCTCGTTCGCCGCCATGAGCGCCCGCCAGCAGGCGGTGGCCGACATCGTCCGGCAAGACCCGGATGTGGCCGCCGTGGCCTCGTTCCTGGGGGCCGGCACCGTCAATCCCACCGCCAATTCCGGCCATCTGACCATCGCCTTGAAGCCCAAGAAGCAGCGCGATGCCGGGGTGGATGCGGTCATCGCGCGGCTGTCGGCCAAGCTGGCCTTGGTGCCCGGCATCGACACCCATATGCAGGCGGGCCAGGATATCCAGATCAGCGCCCGCACCAGCCGCACCCAGTATCAGTACAGCCTGATGGATGTGGACGGCGACGAGCTGGCCCAATGGGCTCCGCGCCTGCTGGAGGCCTTCAAGGCCCTGCCGCAGCTGACCGATGTCGCCAGCGACCAGAGCAGCGCCGCCCAGCAGATCGATGTGCATGTGGACCGCGACGCCGCCGCCCGGCTGGGCGTGACCATCTCGGCCATCGACGACACCCTGTACGACGCCTTCGGCCAGCGCCAGGTGACCACCATCTACAGCCAGGTGAACCAGTATCACGTCATCTTGGAAGTCGATCCCCGCTATCAAAGCGGCCCCGAAGGCCTGACGGCGCTGTATGTCCGCTCGACCACCAACGCCCTAGTGCCGCTGTCGGCGGTGGCGACCCTGCGCCGCCTGCCGGTTTCGCTGGCGGTCACCCATCAGGCGCAATTCCCCTCGGTGACGCTGTCCTTCAATCTGGCCCCCGGCGCCTCGCTGGGCTCGGCCATCGCGGCGGTGGACAAGGTCAAGGCCGAACTGGGCGTGCCCGACACCGTCAGCGGCGATTTCTCGGGCGATGCTGCCGAATTCCGCGGCTCTCTGGACGACGAGCCCTGGCTGATCCTGGCCGCGGTGGTGGTGATCTATATCGTGCTGGGCGTCTTGTACGAGAGCACCATCCATCCGGTGACCATCCTTTCCACCCTGCCCTCGGCGGGGGTGGGCGCCTTGCTGGCGCTGATCCTGTGCGGCCACGACCTGTCGCTGGTGGGCTTGATCGGCATCGTGCTGCTGATGGGCATCGTCAAGAAGAACGCCATCATGATGATCGACTTCGCCCTGACCGCCGAGCGCGACGAGGGCAAGCCCGCCCATGAAGCCATCTTCCAGGCCTGCCTGCTGCGCTTCCGCCCGATCATGATGACAACCATGGCGGCGCTGCTGGGCGCGATCCCGCTGGCGGTGGACGGTGGCACCGGCTCGGAGCTGCGGGCTCCCTTAGGGATCAGCATCGTCGGCGGGCTGGTTCTCAGCCAGCTTCTGACCCTTTACACCACGCCGGTGATCTATCTTTACATGGAGCGCCTGAAGACCCGCCTCTCGCCCCAGCATCAGGCAGCGGAGTGATCCGGCCATGAGCCTGTCGGAGCTGTTCATCCGCCGGCCTGTCGCCACCCTTCTGCTGGCCTTCGGACTGTTCCTGGGCGGCGTGGTGGCCTTTGACCTGCTGCCGGTGGCGCCGCTGCCGCGCGTGGATATTCCCACCATCATGGTCACGGCCAAGCTGCCCGGCGCCGACCCCGAGACCATGGCCGCCACCGTCGCCGCGCCGCTGGAGCGCCGCCTGGGCGAGATCGCCGGCGTCACCGAGATCACCTCGACCAGCAGCCAGGGCTCGTCCAGCGTCACCGTGCAGTTCGACCTGTCCCGCACCGCCGACAGCGCCGCCGAGGATGTGCAGGCGGCCCTGAACGCCTCGGGCAGCGATCTGCCCAGCGACATGCCCAGCCCGCCGACCTTCCGCAAGGCCAATCCCGCCGACATGCCGGTGATGATCATGGCGGTGACCTCGCAGACCCTGCCCTTAAGCAAGCTCTATGACGCCGCCGACACCATCCTGGCCCAGCGCATCTCGCAGATCGAGGGTGTGGCCCAGGTCACCGTCAGCGGTGCGCAAAAGCCCGCCGTGCGGGTGCAGGTGCAGCCCTCGGCGGTAGCCTCGATGGGGCTTAGCCTGGAAGATGTCCGCACCGCCATCCAGGCCGCCAATCTGAACAAGCCCAAGGGCAATCTGGACGGCCCCAGCCAAGCCTATACGGTCTCCAGCAACGATCAGCTGTTCAAGGCCGCCGACTATGCCCCCATCGTCGTCAAGGCCGCCAACGGCACCATCGTCCGGCTGAACGCCATCGCCCGCGTCACGGACTCCTCCGAGAACGACCGTCAGGCCGGCTGGGTCAATCTGGACAAGGGCATCCTGGTCATCATCCAGAAGCAGGCCGAGGCCAACGTGATCGAGACGGTGGACCGCATCAAGGCGGTGCTGCCGCAATTGCAGGCCTGGATGCCGCCCGGAGCCGATGTGCGCATGGTCAGCGACCGCACCACCACCATCCGCGCCAGCGTCCATGACGTCGAAAAGACCATGACCATCACCATCGTCCTGGTGATCCTGGTGGTGCTGCTGTCCCTGGGGCGGATCACGCCGACCCTGGCCGCCTCGGTCACGGTGCCCTTGTCGCTGGCGGGAACCTTTGCCGTCATGTGGGCGCTGGGCTACAGCCTGGACAATATCTCGCTGATGGCCCTGACCATTTCGGTCGGATTCGTGGTCGACGACGCCATCGTCATGATCGAGAACATCGCACGCCATGTGGAAGCCGGAGACCGCCCGCTGGCCGCCGCCGTCAAAGGGGCCAAGGAGATCACCTTCACCGTGGTCTCCATCACCGTGTCGCTGGTGGCGGTGTTCATTCCGCTGCTGTTCATGGGCGGCGTCATCGGCCGCATGTTCCGCGAATTCGCCGTCACCCTGACCGCTGCCATCGGCGTCTCGATGGTGGTGTCGATCACCGTCACGCCGGTGCTCTATGGCCATCTGATGCAATATCGCCGCGATCATCACGCCAAGGGCTGGTCGTTCCATTACGGCGAACGCGCCTTGATGGCGGCGCAAAGGCTGTATCTGGCGGCGCTGTCGCGGGCCATGCGGCATCAGAAAAGCATGCTGGCCCTGATGGTCGCCACCGTCGCCTTCACCGTCTATCTGTATGGCGCGGTGCCCAAGGGATTCATCCCGCAGCAAGATACCGGCATGATCATGGGCATGGTCGAGGCCCGCATCGACGTCTCGTTCAAATCCTTGTCCGAGCATCAGCTGAAAGCCGTGGATGTCTTGTTGCAGGACCCGGCCATCGCCACCATCGGCTCCTTCGTCGGCTCGGGCGGTCCCGGCCCCTCGGGCGCCAATGCCGGGCGGCTGTTCATCTCGCTGAAGCCGCTGGCCGAGCGCAAGGTCTCCGCCAACGACGTCATCAACCGCCTGCGCCCCAAGCTGGGGCAGCTGAAGGGCGTCAATGTTTTCCTCATGCCCGCCCAGGATCTGTTCATCGGCGGCCGCAGCCCCAAGGCGACCTTTCAGTTCGTGCTGTGGAGCGAAACCCTGGAAGACCTGAAGACCTGGGCGCCCAAGCTGGTGGATGCCCTGAAGGAAAAGCCCGGTCTGGCCGATGTCAGCACCGATCAGGATTCCGCCACCTGGCAGATGAATGTGGTGGTCGACCGCGACGCCGCCAGCCGGCTGGGCGTCGATATGACCAGCATCGACAATGTGCTGCAAGACGCCTTCGCCCAGCGGCAGGTCTCGACCATCTATACCCAGCGCAACCAGTATCATGTGGTGATGGAGGTGGACCCGGCCCTGCTGACCAATCCGAAGTCGCTGGATAAGCTGTTTGTGCCCGGCAGCAGCGGTCAGCTGCCGCTGTCCGCCGTCGCCCATTTCGAATCCGGCCTGACCGCGCCTTCTGTCAATCACCAGGGCCAGTTCCCCGCCGCCGCCGTCAGCTTCAACCTGCTGCCCGGCACCGCCTTGGGGCAGGCCACCCAGATCGTGCAGCAGACCGCCCTGGAAATCGGCATGCCGGGCAGCGTCCATACCGACTTCGCCGGCAATGCCAAGGCCTTCGCCGACACTTCGCGCAACCAGCCGCTGCTGATCCTGGCCGCCTTGCTGGCCATCTATATCGTGCTGGGCGTGCTCTATGAGAGCCTGATCCACCCGCTGACCATCATCTCGACCCTACCCTCGGCGGGCCTGGGGGCGCTGCTGGCGCTGCTGGTCTGCAATGTCGAGCTATCCCTGATCAGCATCATCGGCGTCATCTTGCTGATGGGCATCGTCAAGAAGAACGGCATCATGCTGGTGGACTTCGCCATCGAGACCCGGCGCAAGCGCGACATCTCGCCCGAGCGGGCCATTCTGGCCGCCTGCAAGGCCCGCTTCCGCCCCATCACCATGACCACCCTGGCCGCCATCCTGGGCGCCCTGCCGCTGGCGCTGGGCACCGGAACCGGCTCGGAAATGCGCCAGCCGCTGGGCATCGCCATCGTCGGCGGCCTGCTGGTGTCGCAACTGCTCACCCTTTTCACCACTCCGGTGGTATATCTGGCGCTGGATCGCGCCGCCAACAGGATCAGGAAATCCCATGCTGCTTAATCGTCGCTCCCTGCTCGCCCTTCCCTTGCTGCTGGGCCTGGCCGCCTGCAGCGTCGGCGACGATTACAAGCGCCCCGAGACGCCCGCCCCCGCCGCCTGGAGCGAGGAAGAGGCCAAGGCCGTCTGGCCCGCCGCCGACTGGTGGACCGCCTTCGGCTCGGACGAACTGAATGGCTATATGCAAGACGCCCAGACCGCCAATCTGGACATCGCCGCCGCCATCGCCCGCATCCGCGAGGCCGACGCCCAGGCCGAGGTCTCGGGTGCCGCGCTGCTGCCCACCCTGGACGCCGGCGTCAGCGCCGCCCGCAAGCAGACCCCGGTCAGCACGACCAGCAGCAGCAGCAGTTCGGCCAGCAAGCGCCCGGTGATCGCCAACAGCTTCAGCCCGACCATTTCGGCCTCCTACGAGCTGGATTTCTGGGGCAAGAACGCCGCCACCCGCGACTCCGCCGTGGCCGCCGCCACCGCCAACCGCTATGACCGCCAGACCGTCGCCCTGACCACCCAGGCCAGCGTCGCCGACACCTATTTCGCCATTCTGGGCCTGCGGGACCGCCTGTCGGTGGCCCAGCAGAATCTGGTCAATGCCGAAGAAGTCTTGCAGGCCGTGCAGGACCGCTTCGCCGCCGGCACCGTGACCGAGCTGGATGTGGCCCAGCAGGAGGCCGAGGTCGCCTCGGTCCGCGCCACCATCCCCGGCATCGAGGAAAGCCTGTCCCAAGACGTCACCGCCCTGGCCCTGCTGCTGGGCCGGCTGCCCCAGGAGGTCGCGCCCAAGGGCCAGCCGCTGGCCAGCCTGACCATCCCCAAGGTCGCCCCCGGCCTGCCGTCCGAACTGCTGGCCCGCCGCCCCGATGTGCTCTATGCCGAGCAGCAATTGGTGGGCGCCAATGCCGACATCACCGTCGCCCGCGCCGCCTTCTTCCCCAGCCTGTCGCTGACCGCCGAATACGGTTTTGAAAGCGCCATGCTGAAGACCCTGACCAAATCCACCAGCATTCTCTGGTCGGTGGGCAGCTCGCTGACCCAGCCGATCTTCCATGGCGGCGCGCTGGAGGGAGCCGAGGACTACCGCAAGGCCCGCTATGACGAGCTGGTAACCACCTATCGCAAGGCGGTGCTGTCGGCCTTCATCGATGTCGAGAACGCCCTGGTGGCCGTCAAGAAGACCGCCGAGCAGGAAGCCGCCCAGAAGATCTATCGCGACACCTCGGCCAAGGCCTATCAGATCGCGCTGGAGCAGCTGAAGGGCGGCATCGCCGACATCACCACCGCGCTCAACACGCAAAAGACCCTGTTCTCGGCGGAAGACAGCCTGGCCCAGGCGCGGCTGGCGCATCTGCAGGCGGTGGTCAGCCTTTACAAGGCCTTGGGCGGCGGCTGGGACGGCAGTCTGGAGAAGCCCGCCAAGAAAGAGTGACAAACTATAATAGTTCTAGACTGTCATATCTCACTTGCGTGACGGCTTGCTTCGGCCTATTGCATTGCCAACCAAAAAGCAGTGCTGTGTCATGCCGATCAAGAAACTCGTTCTTCAATATGCCGCTCTTCCCTATCGCTTCCGGGATGGCGTGCTCGAGGTGATGCTGATCACCTCGCGGGAGACCCAGCGTTGGGTCATCCCCAAGGGCTGGCCGGAAAAGAACATGAGCGCTCATGTCGCCGCCGCCCATGAAGCCTATGAGGAAGCGGGCATCCGCGGCGATATCTCCGATCTGCCTTATGCGACCTTCGACTATATGAAGCGCATGCCCAACGATAAGCGCAAACGCTGCACCGTGCTGGTTTTTCCGCTGGCCGTGCGCAAAGAGTTGGACGACTGGCCCGAGAAGGGGCAGCGCAAGCGCGAATGGGTCTCGCCCGCCGAGGCTGCGAGTCGTGTTGCAGAAATAAAGCTGATTGATATGCTAACCAAGCTGGCGACCGAGCCCCTGCCCGGCGCCCCGTTCTTTATTCCTTAAGCGAGCCCTCCCATGCTGATGCGCCTGATCCGCTATTTGATGCCGAAAGAAGAGCGGTTCCTTGAACATTTCATCGCCCATAGCAGCTGCATCGTCGAATCCGGCAAGGCCTTGCAGGCCTTCATGGAGGCTCCGCCCGCTCAGCGCCCCGAGCGCATGACCAGCCTCTCGGCCATCGAGAAGCAGGCCGACGCCATCGCCCGCCAGACGGTGATCAGCCTGCACCGCGCCTTCATCACCCCCTTCGACCGTTCGGACATCCTGGCCCTGTCCAACGCCCTGGACGACGCCGTCGATCTGATCGAAGAAGTGGCGATGCATGCCGAGCTTTATCGCATCGAGACCTTCGACCCTTCGATGCAAGGCCTGATCAAGCTGATCGGCCGCTGCGCCGAACAGGTGACCGAGGTGATCCCGCTGCTGGACGACATGACCCGCAACGCCGAGCGCATCCGCACCCTGTGCGAAGCCATCGCCCAGACCGAGGGCGAGGCCGACGACGCCCTGCGCGAAGCGATGTATCAGCTGGTGGCCGAACATCCCGAGCCCATCACCTTCTTCGCCCGCAAAGAGATGTATGAACTGCTGGAAGCCGTCACCGACCGCTGCGACGATGTCGCCGAGGTTATTGAAGGCATCATGCTCGACCACGTCTGAGGCCCCGCCGTGACCGCCCTGCATCTGGGCCTCCCGGCCCTGGCCGCCATCATCCTCGTCGCTCTGGCCTTCGATTTCATCAACGGTCTGCACGACGCCGCCAACTCCATCGCCACCGTGGTCTCGACCCGCGTGCTGCCGCCTAAGCTGGCCGTCGCCTGGGCCGCCGGCTTCAACTTCATCGCCTTCCTGTTCTTCGGCCTGCATGTGGCCAAGACCATCGGCACCGGCATCGTCGATCCCACCGTGATGGACCCGGTGGTGATCCTGGCGGCGCTGATGGGGGCCATTGTCTGGAACCTGCTGACTTGGTGGCTGGGCCTGCCCTCCTCCTCGTCCCATGCCTTGATCGGCGGCATCGCCGGCGCCGGCTTCGCTAAGGCGGGCCTGGGCGCCATCGTCGCCGACGGCTTCCTCAAGACCAGCTTCGCCATCGTGCTGTCACCCCTGGCCGGCTTCGTGCTGTCGCTGGTGATCGTCATCCTGTCCAGCTGGATTCTGCGCCGCTCGCCGCCCTTCGCGGTGGATCAGCGCTTCCGCCGGCTGCAGCTTGTCTCGGCTTCGCTCTATTCCCTGGGTCATGGCGGCAACGACGCCCAAAAGACCATGGGCATCATCTCGGTGCTGCTGTTCTCGCAAGGCCTGCTGGGCGGCGAGTTCCATGTGCCGCTGTGGGTCGTGCTGGCCTCGCAGGCGGCCATGGGCCTGGGCACCCTGATGGGCGGCTGGCGCATCGTCCGCACCATGGGTTCGCGCATTACCGACCTGAAGCCCTATCAGGGATTCTGCGCCGAAACCGCCGGCGCCCTGACCCTGTTCGGCGCCACCTGGCTGGGCGTGCCCGTCTCGACCACCCACACCATCACCGGCGCCATCGTCGGCGTCGGCATGGCCCGACGCGCCTCGGCGGTCCGCTGGGGGCTGGCGGGCAATATCGTCTGGGCCTGGATCTTCACCATTCCCGCCGCCGCCCTGATCGGCTGGGGCAGCTTCCGCCTGATCAGTTCACTGTTTTAGACAGCAGCCCGGTCATGGCCTCTAGCAGCATATGGGTCGAGAACGGCTTGACCAGATAGCTGGTCATGCCGCTATCGAGATAACGCTGCACCGCCTGGGGGGAAGCCACCGCTGCCAGCGCCAGGATCGGCGTCTGGACATTGGCCTCGCGCAGCATGCGGGCCATGTCGGGACCGTCGAGATTGGGCAGGTCCACATCGATCAGCAGCAGGTCGAAGCCTTGGCTGCGGGCCGCCTCGAAGCCTTCCAGCCCATCGGCCACCGCCGTCACCGAATGTCCCCAATGGCGCAGCATGGCGGTGGTCATCTTGCGGATGACCACATTGTCCTCGCACAGCAACAGGCGCTTGGGCGTCAGGGTCGAGCGCGGAATCGCCTCGCCCAGCGGCAGCCAGGTGTCGAACTTGTCGGCATCCAGGCTGGTGAACTCCAAGATATCCTCGAAGACCGACAGCAAATCGTCGCTGGACTGCAAAATGCCGTCCACCCAGCTGCGCTGCTTGGGGTCGAGGCGGCTGGTATTCAGCAATTGCGACATGCCCAGCACCGTGTTCAGGGGCGTGCGGATGTCGTGGCCCAGCATGGCGACGAACTCGGACTTGGCCCGCGCCGCCAGATCACTGCGATATTTGGCATCGCTCAAGGAGCGTTCGGCCCGACGGCGGTCGGTGGCGTCGATGACGATGGAATGCAAGAAGGTCTTGCCGCGCGCCAGGATGGGGGCGCTATAGACCTCGACATCGCGGGTTTCGCCGGTCGCCAGCCGATGACGGGCCTGGAAAAAGCGGCAGTCCCCGCTTTCCACCAGCTTCATCTGCGACAAGGAACGGTCGGGCGCCCATAGGTTCAGATCGCTGACCCGCATGGTGCGCAAGCGTTCCTGGCTCCAGCCGTAATAGTCGGCGGCGGCCTTGTTGGCATCGATGATAGCGCCGGTCTGCGGATCGGTGCGCAGCTTCACCACCGGCAGATCGTCGAACATCGTGCGATACATCTCTTCGCTGTCCGCCAGCTCTTGGGCGGCGGCGACCCGAGAGGTGACATCGCGCGAGAACACCGCCACCTGCGCCACCTGACCATCTTGGGCGAAGACCGGGTGAATGTGATTGTCGTAATGACGACCGTCGCGGACATCGCTCAACATCACCGGCTTGCCGGTGCGAAAAACGGTTTCCACCGATTGACGGCGGGACTCGATCAGATCCGCGGGGAAGAACTGCCACATCACCTTGCCCACCAGCTCCTCGGCGGGCAGCCCAAGGCGTTCGGAGACCACGCTGTTGGTGCTGAGCAGGTGCCCCTCGCGGTCCATCAGCATGATGGCGTCGGGAGCGACGTCCAACAGCGCCTGGATCAGGCTTTGCGCGTCGCGCAGGCCCTTCTCGATCTGCTTGCGCTCTTCGACCACCCGCAGGATGCCCTCGATCCCGACCACATCGCCCCGCTCGCCCAGGATGAATTGCGAACTGGTCGAGACCCAGATCTCGTGGCCGTCGCGGTGCTTCAGGCGGGTTTCGTAATTGGCCACCGAGCCGTGATTGGCGACCATCTTGGCCAAAAGGCGGCCACGATCCTCAGGCTCGACATAAAAGGAGGTCACGGCCCGGCCCACCGCCTCGTCCGGCGGATAGCCCAGAACCTTGGATGACGCGGCGGTGCAATAGACCAGACGCCCCATGCCGTCCGCCTGATAATAAAGATCGGCCATGCGATCCAAGGCATGACGCAGCTGATCGTCCTTGCCCTTGCGGCTTTCCAGCCAACAGCAGGTCATCACCGTCGCGGCGGCCATGGCCCCGGCCGACAGCGCCAGCACCATCACCCCAAGCGGTCCGGCGATGCCCAACGGCATGACCGCCGCGGCAAGAATGACGGCAGCCGGCACCAAGACGGCCAGCAACCCGGCCTTGCGCAACGTTTTCCTCATGGACGAGGCATCCCTTTGTCCCTCCCGCATGGGTAAAAAGTCTACAAAACTCTCAGCCGTTTGTCCCAACGGCTTTGATCCAGCCATACGAATTTCCCAAGCCGCCGCCGCAGAATCAGCAAGTGACGAATGTAACCTTTTCCTTTAAATTCTCCGGATACAGGAACCGGAAAAAATACGGCCATGAAAGTCCAGATCGTCGACGACAACGACACCAACCTTCTGCTGTTCTCTCAGCTGGTGAAGGGAATGGGCTCGGACCTGGATATCCAATCCTTCCTTGACCCGCGCGAGGCCATCGAACGCTGCGCCGTCGAGATGCCCGATCTGGTGCTGGTGGATTACATGATGCCGGAAATGGACGGACATCAGTTTATCGCCGCCCTGCGGGCCATCCCCGGCTCGCGCGAGGTTCCCATCGTCATGATCACCGCCGCCGACGAGCGGGCGGTGCGGCATAAGGCCCTGGAGCTGGGGGCCTCGGATTTCATCGCCAAGCCCATCGACCCCACCGAGGTCAAGGCGCGGCTGCGCAATCTGCTGACCCTGCGCCGCAATCACCTGAAGCTGAAGGACCGCAATGCCTGGCTGGGCACCGAGGTCCGCAAGGCGACCCAGACCATCCTCGACCGCGAGCATGAACTGGTGCTGCGTCTAGCCAAGGCGGCCGAGTATCGCGATCCCGAAACCGGCGGCCATATCCAGCGCATGGCCCGCTATTGCCGCCTGATCGCCACCGGCCTGGGGCTGCCGGCCGACGAGGTGGACGACCTGTTCCACGCCGCCCCCATGCATGACCTGGGCAAGCTGGGCATCCCCGACGGCGTGCTCTTGAAGCCAGGCCGCCTGGACGAGGCCGAGTTCCGGGTGATGAAGGAACATGCCCAGATGGGGCATGCCATCCTGGACGGCAGCAGTTCGCGCCTGCTGCAATCCGCCGCCGAAATCGCCCTTAGCCATCACGAAAAATGGGATGGCGGCGGCTATCCCCAGGGCCTGAAGGGCGCCGACATTCCGCTGTCGGGCCGCATCGTCGCCGTGGCCGACGTGTTCGACGCCCTGACCTCGGTGCGCCCCTATAAGCCCGCCTGGCCGCTGGACAAGGCCAAGGCCTTCATCGAGGACAATGCCGGCAGCCATTTCGACCCCGACTGCGTGCGCATCTTCCTGGACGCCTGGACCGAGGTGCTGGCCATCTATACCCAATTCAAGGACGAGCAAACGGACGACACCGCCTCCCTGCCCGAGCTTTGATCCCTCCTCTATGATTCGGCGTGACGCCCAAGATGCATAAGCTGCTTAAAAGCCAAATGGACAAGGCCCGCAAGCCTGACGGCTCGCTGGATCTGGACGATCTCCTGCGCCAGGTGAATCTGTCCTATCGACAGCTGGACCAGGGCGAAACCGAGCTGCGGGAAGCCACCGACGAGGCCAAGAAAGCCGCCGAGCGCCATCTAAAGGCCGTGCTGGACACCGTCGGCGAAGGCGTCATCCTGTCGGACCATAAGGGGCGGATCGTCGATCTGAACCGCGCGACCCTGGATATCTTCGGCTATGAGCGGGACGAGCTGATCGGGCGCGGTCTCGATATCCTGATGGATGCCCGCCGTCCGCGCGGTCACAGCCGCTACATCAAATCCTATCACGACAGCGGCCACACCTTCATGATCGGCCGCCGCCGCGAAGAGACCGCCCGGCGCAAGAATGGCGAGCTGTTTCCCATCGAACTGTCGGTGGGCGACATCCATGAAGGCGATACGCCGCTGTTCGTCGGCATCGTCCGCGACATCAGCGAACGCAAGCGGGCCGAAGAGCGGCAGCGGCATTCCGAGCAGCTGTTCCGCGACTTCGCCCAGTCCTCGTCGGACTGGTTCTGGGAAAGCGACGCCCAGCATCGCTATACCGGCTTCAACGGCTATTCCCCCACCCTCAGCGTGCTGCTGGATTCCGGCATCATGGGGCGCAATCGTCTGGATCTGATGGCTCAGGCCGGCCTGACGCCCGAACAGATCGCCGACCATCGCACCATGCTGGAAAAGCACCAGCCCTTCCGCGACTTCATCCATCCGGCCCTGCTGCCCGATGGCCAGCGCCGCTATATCAGCGTCAGCGGCAAGCCGGTCTTCCACGAGGACGGCACCTTTCTCGGCTATCGCGGCAGCGCCTGCGACATCACCGACGAGATGGATGCCCGCGAGCGGCTGAACGCCGTCGAGGCGCAATTACTGGCGGCTATTTCCAGCATCTCCGAGGGCTTCGTCCTCTATGACGCCGACGACCGGCTGGTGATGTGCAACGAACGCTATGTGGCGCTGTTCCCGCAGAATCTGGGACTGGCCAAGCCCGGCACCCTGTTCGAGGAAATTCTCCGCACCGGCATCGAGCAGGGCTGCTATCGCCCCACCGGCATCGAGATCGAACATTGGATCGAGCGCCGGCTGGAAAGCCATCGCCACGCCACCGGCACCCCGTTCCTGCAAGAACTGTCCGACGGCCGCTGGATCCGCACCACCGAATATCCCACCCGCGACGGCGGCGTGGTGGGCATTCACACCGACATCACCCAGGAAGTTCAGCTGGATCAGGCGCTGTTGCTGGCCAAGGAACAGGCCGAGGCCGCCAACCGCGCCAAGTCGGAATTCCTAGCCACCATGAGCCATGAAATCCGCACGCCGATGAACGGCGTCATCGGCATGACCGGCCTGCTGCTGGATACGCCGCTGTCGGAAGAGCAGCGCCATTTCGCCAACACGGTGCGCGTCTCGGCCGAGGCCTTGCTGGCCATCATCAACGACATCCTCGACATCTCGAAGATGGAAGCCGGCAAGATCGAGTTCGAGGAAAACGCCTTCGACGTGCCGCTGCTGATCGAGGGCGTGGTCGATATTCTGTCGCCCCGCGTCAAGGCCCGCGACCTGGATCTAGTCTGCGACATCGCCCCCGAGGCCAGCGGCCATTATGTCGGCGATGCCGGACGGCTGCGGCAAGTGCTGCTCAATCTGGCGGGCAATGCCGTCAAGTTCACCGAACAGGGCTCGGTCAGCCTGCATTGCCGGCTGGTCCGCCATCAGGGCGAGCAAGAGGTGCTGCATTTCAGCGTCACCGACACCGGCGTCGGCATTCCCGACTCCGCGAAAGGCCGCCTGTTCGAAATGTTCAGCCAGGCCGACTCCTCGACCCGGCGGCGCTTCGGCGGCACCGGCCTGGGGCTGGCCATCTCGCGCCGGATCGTCGAGCTGATGGGCGGCCAGATCGGGTTCCTCAGCACCGAGGGCCAGGGCAGCACCTTCTGGTTCGAAGTGCCCTTAAGCCGGTCGCGGGATCATGTTCAGCCCTCGCCGACCACCAGCCTTGCCGGCCTGCGCATCCTGGTGGTGGACGATATCGCCATCAACCGCACCGTCTTCCGCCGCCAGCTGGAAAGCTTTGGCGCCTCGATCGCCGAAGCCGCCAGCGCCGCCGAAGGCCTGACCAAGGTCCGCCGCGCCATGGCCGACGGCACCGCCTATGACATGGTGCTGCTGGATCACCAGCTGCCCGGCATGAGCGGCCTCGATCTGGCGGCAATCCTGAGGGCCGACCCCGAGATGGGAACCCTGAAGCTGGTCCTGGCGACCTCGGCGCATCTGTCCGATGTGCAGCAGCATGCCCGCCGCATCGGGCTGGACGCCGTGCTGGCCAAGCCGGTGCAGCAGAGCCGTCTGGTGGATTGCCTGACCTCGGTCGCCGGACGCAAGGCTCAGGCCGCCGAGGACGAAGCCGAAGACTTGGCCGAGCCCGCCGGCAACGCCCCTGCCCTGCGGGTGCTGGTGGCCGAGGACAATGCCATCAATCAGCAGGTGGCGGTGGGGCTGCTGGCCCGTCTGGGCCACCGCGCCGATGTCGCCAATGACGGCGCCGAGGCGGTCTCGCTGATCGAACGCTATGACTATGATCTGATCTTGATGGATATGCAGATGCCCCTGATGGACGGCATCGCCGCCACCAAGGTGATCCGCACCCTGGCGCCGCCCGCCTCGAAGCTGCCGATCATCGCCATGACCGCCAATGCCATGGCCTCGGACCGCGATGCCTGCCTGGAGGCAGGCATGGACGACTTCATCACCAAGCCCATCGACCGCCGCCGTCTGGCCATGCTGCTGGGCCGCTGGGCCGAGCGCATGGGCAAGACCACCGAAACCGCACCGCCGCCGCCCGCGATTGAAGCTCCCGCTCCGGCGCCCGCGCCCGAGATTCCCCTGGTGGATCAGGAAGCCTGGGAGGATCTGGTGGATGCCCTGGGCGAAGAGTCGGTGGCGACCCTGATGACCTCGTTCCGCCGCAACGCCCCCTCGCAGATCGAAGGCATTGCCGCCGCCCTGGCCGCCGGCGACTTCGACAAGGCCAAGCAGATCGCCCATTCCCTCAAAGGCGCTTCGGGCAATCTGGGCTTCCTGCGGCTGGAAAAGCAATTGAGCGCCTTGGAAAGCGCCTGCCAAAAGGGCGAGGCCACCCCGGACCAGCAACAGCGCTGCGCCGAGACCCTGACTCGTTCTTTGGAGAGCCGCTGATACCTTTATGCCATTGGCACTGCCACAGGCTCTGATACAATGCGCTAGGGCTTGGGATGAAAACACTCGGATTATGATGAGTGAGCCCAGCACCAAGGGGAGCGTGGCATGACGGACAGCAAGGCCAGCCATCAATTCCAGATTCTTGTGGTCGACGACGAGCCGGCCGATGTTCATCTGATCAAATCCGCCATCCGCGACGGCCATTTCCTGTGCGATATCTGGAGCGCCCGCGACGGTGTCGAGGCCCTGGATTTCCTGCGCAAGCAAGGGGCCAAGTTCCAGGATATGCCGACCCCCGATCTGGTGCTGCTGGATTTGAACATGCCCCGCATGGATGGCCGCGAACTGCTGAAGATCATCCGCGAGGATGCTCAACTGGCGACCATTCCGGTGGTGGTGCTGACCACCTCGGATGTCGAACGCGACATCGCCTCGGCCTATAACCTGGGCGCATCCGGGTTCGTGACCAAGCCGGTGGATATCGACCGCCTGTTCGCCGTCATCCAGGGCATCGAGCAATATTGGTTCAGCATCGTGCGGACCCCCATCAAGAAATAAGCCGCCAGGATGAAGGGCTCTCTGACCAATCGCATCGCCGGCATCGCCGTCGGCGTCAGCCTAACCGCCATTCTGGTGGTGGGCGGCGCGTCTTATACCGTCATGCAAGGACGGCTGGACCGCGATCAGGATGAAATCGTGCAGCTGGCCGCTTCGGCCGCCGCGCTGGAACTGAGCAGCCGGCTGTCGGGCTATAGCGCCGCCCTGCATGACCTGGCCTCCAGCGGCGTTCTGCAAAGCGGCGGCACCGACAGCAACACCCTGCTGCTGCGCCGCTTCGCCGCCACCATGGATCTGCATGGCTCGCTGATGCTGCTGGACCGCAGCGGCGAACTGAACGCCGCCACCGGCTCCGACAGCCTGCAACATGGCGAGTTCTCCTGGCTGTCCCAGGTGGGCGAGATCCGCCGCCCCCGCGCCGCCATCGAGAATTTGCGCCAATCCGGCTGGTCCATCGTCATGGCCGAGCCGCTGATGGCCTCCGCCGGGCAATCCCAAGGCGTGGTTGCCCTGACCCTGCCGATCGGCGAGCTGTTCAAACAGCTGTCGCTGCCCCTGCCCCGTCAGGCCCGCCTGCAGATGATCCGCGGCGGCGAGCCCAATGGCTGGTCTCTGAGCAATGCCGCCTATCTGCAATCCCCCCGCAACGACGTCCTGACCCGGCCGCTGCAATTGCCCGACGCGCTGTCTCCGCTGCGCCTGCAGATTCATGCCGAGGCTCAGAACGATGTCCAGGGACATCCCCTGCGTCAGCTGACCCTGATCCTGCTGGGGATCGGCGTGGTGATTTTGGCCATCGCTGTCGAAGCCTCGCTGCTGCTGTCGCGCTGGATCGTCGCACCGTTGCGCCGTCTGAAAAAATCCGCCGTCGAATTCGATGTGGAATCCCGCCAGCCCTTCCCCCAGGACCCGGCCTGGAGCCGCCAGGACGAGATCGGCCAGCTGGCCAGCAGCCTGCAAGGCATGGCCCAGCGGCTGGCGCAGTCCTATGACGAGTTGGAACAGCGCGGCGCTTCGCTGATGCGCAATGCCGAAAGCATCGGCGGCATGGCCAGCTGGCGCTGGATCAGCGGCGAACACAGCATGCGTTGGTCGGAACGGGTCTATAGCCTGCTGGATCTTCCCGCCGCGTCTCCGGGCACCCTGGACCGCCTGATCTCGCGCCTGCATTCCGAGGACCGCCCGCGCCTTGTCCTGGCGATGAAGGATCTAACCGAGCGGGGACATAGCTTCGATCTCGAATGCCGCGTGCTGGTGGAATCCGGGCCGGTGCGGCTGATCCGCATGATCGGCAAGATCGGCCCCGAGACCGGCCATCGCACCGCCTATGACGGCGTCATGCAGGACATCACCGCCCAGCGCGCCGCCGAGAACGCCCTGCAAGCCAGCAAGGCCCGCTTCGAGGCGATCTTGCGCAACACCCCCATCGGCATCGCCCTGCTAAATGCCGAGCGGGTGATCCTGGAAGCCAACCGGGCCTTCCTGGACATCTTCGGGGTCGAGGCCGACACCCTGATCGGCCATCATAGCCGCGTGGTCTATGGCTCCGAGGAGCAGTACGAGGATCTGGGCCGCCGCGCCTATCCGATGGTCATGGCGGGCGGCACCTTCAGCGACGACATGCTGATGCTGCGCCCCGACGGCAAGGGCGTTTGGACCCGCCTGACCGGCCGCCTGATCGACCCCGAGCATCCCGAGCTGGGCAGCATCTGGGCCGGCGAGGATATTTCCGAGCGGATCAAGTCCGAGGAAACCCAGCGCAAGCGCGAAGCGGCCCTGGCCCAGGCCCATGCCGAACTGGAACGGAAAGCCACCGAGCTGGAACGCTCCAACGCCGAATTGGAACAGTTCGCCTATGTCGCCAGCCACGATCTGCGCCAGCCGCTGCGCATGGTGGTCAGCTATCTGACGCTGCTGGAGCGGCAATATGGCGCCGCCCTGACCGGCGACGGCGTCGAGTTCCTGCAATTCGCCCGCGGCGGCGCCGAGCGCATGGACCGGCTGATCATCGACCTGCTGGACTATTCCCGCATCGGTCGGCATGGCAGCGAGATGACGCCCTTATCCCTGGTGGAAATGCTGGGGGAAGCCGTCGAGAATCTGACCGTCGCCGTCCAGGAAAGCGGCGGCCGCATCGATACCGATCTGCCCGAAGACCTGCCGCTGTTGCAGGGCTATCGCCAGGAACTGGTCCGCCTGCTGCAGAACCTGCTGGCCAATGCCCTGAAATATCATGCCCCCGAGGTCTTGCCGGTGGTCACCGTCAGCGCCCGCCACGCGGATGGCCTGATCCGCATCAGCGTCAGCGATAACGGTATCGGCATCGCGCCCGAGAACTTCGAGCGCATCTTCGGCATCTTCCAGCGGCTGCATGGCCGCGACGAATATGAGGGCACCGGCATCGGTCTGGCGGTCTGCAAGAAGATCGTTCAGCATCACCGCGGCCAGATCAGCGTGACCTCGGCCCCCGGCCGGGGCACCAGCTTCCAGTTGGAACTGCCCGCCGCCTGACGAGCGGGCCTGGGGTTAGATCACCGGGAAGGTAAACAGGAAGGTGCAGCTCTCGCCGGGTTCGGATTCGATCCAGATCCGCCCGCCATGATGCTCGACGATCTTCTTGCAGACCGCCAAGCCGATGCCGGTGCCTTCATACTGATCCTTCTGCACCAGCCGCTGGAACACCCCGAAGGCGCGTTCGAAGTCGCGGGGATTGATGCCGATGCCGTTATCACGCACCGACAAGACCCATTCGCGGCCCTGGAGCTGCCAGTTGATCTGCACCCGGCAAGGACGGTCGGCCAGCCGGTATTTCACCGCATTGCCGACGATATTCTGGAACAGGCGCACCAACTCCAGGCGATCGCCCATGACGGTGGGCAGCCCCTCGGCGGTCGCGACCTGAGCTCCGGCCTCGTTGATGGCCACGGTCAGGTTCAGCAAGGCCTCCTCGACCACTTCGGTCAGGGGCAAGGGCTGCAAGCTCGTCTTGCTGCGGCCGACGCGGGAATATTCCAAAAGATCCAGGATCAGCCGATCCATGCGCTTGGCGCCGCCCATGGCGAAGTCGAAGAAGCTGCGGGTATCGGCATCCATGCCGTCCTTCAGCTGCCGCTCGATCAGCCCCAGATAGCTGGTGATCATGCGCAAGGGCTGACGCAGATCGTGGCTGGCGACATAGGCAAACTGTTCCAGCTCGGCGTTCGAGCGGCGCAATTCGCTTTCCATCAGCCGGCGTTCGCTGATGTCGTGGAAGGCCACCACCAGACCCACCGGAATCCCCTCGACCATCAAGGGCGCCGCCACATATTCCATGGGGCGCTCGATGCCGTTGGGGCCGCAGAAGATGTCGTCGGCCACGCGGCGGGTCTCGCCATCCTCCAGCGTCTTGGCCAGAGCCGACTCGCCCACCGGGCAAGGACTGCCGTCTTGGCGACAGAGCCCCAGCACCTCGTCGACGCCCTTGCCCTGCATGATCTCGGGGCTGTCCCAGCCCAGCATCTCGGCGGCGGCGCGGTTGGCGAAGACCACCCGACATTCGTCGTCCATACCGACGATGCCCTCGGCGGCGGTCTCCAGCACCAGCCGCATGCGGGCGGTGGTGGCGCGGACTTCAATCTCGGCGCGGCTGCGGGCGGCGTCGGCCTGCTTGCGGGCGGTCACATCGCGGGCCGAAGCGTAAAGATAGCGCTTGCCCTGCAACACCACCTTGCGGGCGCTGATCTCGACATCGAAAATGGTGCCGTCGCGGCGGCGATGGCGGGATTCGAACATGGTCGGGATCTCGGTCATCAATTCCCGCACCCGCGCCACCGTCTGATTGGACGGGATCATGGCTTCCCACTGGCGGATGTTCAGCCCCGCCGCCTCGGACTGGCTATAGCCCAGCATGCGCAGGAAGGACTCGCTGGCCTCGCGCAGGTTGCCGTCCTCGTCCAGCACATGAATGCCGTCGCTGGCGGTGCGCAGCAATTGCTGGAACCGCGCCGAATCGGTCGACAGGCGCTCCTCCGCCAGCTTGCGGCGGGTGACATCCTCGACCGTGGTGATGAAATGCAGGGGCTGGCCCATGCGGTCCCGCTGCAATGCCGCCGTCAGGCGCACCCAGACTACTTGGCCGTCCTTGCGGATATAGCGCTTTTCCCAGGCGACATGCTGGCGTTCACCGGTCAACAGCGGCACCACCGCATGGTCGCTGACGCCCAGATCGTCGGGATGGGTGAAGTCGAGATAATTGCGGTCCTGCAATTCCATCGGATCGAAGCCGATGATCTCGCAGAAGCGGTTGTTCACCCGCAGCAGGCGATGGTCGAAGGAATTATGGATGATGCCCACCGCCGCCTGCTCGAAGGTGGCGCGGAAGCGTTCCTCGCTTTCCATCAGCAGCGCTTCGCCGCGCCGCAAGGCCTTGTTGGCCTGGGTCAGCACCTCTTTCGCCCGGCGCTGACGCAGGAACAGGACCGACATCATCAGCAGCAGCACGCCCACCGCCAGGCTTAGAATCAGGGTCTGATTGCGCCAGCTGTCCAGGTAGTCGGCGGGCGCGGTCGCCACGGTGACATAGAGAGGATAGCCCTCAAGGGTCTGGAAGACCGACAGCCTCCGCACATTATCCATGGGCGACAGCACATCCAGGACGCCGCTGCGGTCGCCGGCGCGAATCCGTTGGAACAGTTCGCCATGGGAGGTGGAGTTGATCTGATCCGGGACTTGCGGCCGATGCAGCAACAGGGTCGAGCTGTCGCTGCGGCGCAGACCGATCATGGCATGGGGCGACAGCTTCAGGCGATCCAGATGGGTCTGGAAATGATCCAGATCCAGGGCCGCCAGGATGACCCCGCGCAATTCCTCGCCCTGGCGGATCGGCAGAGCCAGCACCAACACCCGGTGGCGCACGCCCCATTCCTCGGCATCCGACAGCACATAGGGCCGCTTGGGGTCGGTTTTCAGGGTCTCGAACCAGGGATGACGGGCCAGGCCGGTCAGGTGCCCGCCGCTGCCCGCCAGATACAAAGCGTCGCCGTTGGCGTTCAAGATGGCGTAGCGAGAGACCTCGGGGAAGCCGACCAGATGATCCTCAAGGCTGCGCTCGATCTCAAGGCGCCGCTGGGACGAAGGCTCGGCGGTCAGGTCCTCGGGGCGCAATTGGTGCGACACCGCCCGGAGATTGCTCTCGCTGCGGCGCAGGGCATCTTGGACATTCTCGACGATGACGTTGGCAAGATTGCCCGATTGGGTCGCCGCATCATCCTCGGTCTCTTGGAACATGGTCCAATGCAGATAGGCGAAGATCCCGACGATGCAGGCCAAAATCAGGCCGAACAGCAGCAGATGCCGATCTCCCCCGCTGGATGAGCGGGCATGAGCGGCTGGCAGCGCGCTGGATAAGGGCGTGATCTGCTGGTCTAGCACGAAATCACCAAAAACAACCTCCGACTGCAATACCTACGCCCTGCCGCCCATTGCCAAGACGTGGAATTAAGGAATTGTGAACGCTTCCCATGATACAGGAAACTGTCTACCCTAGGATGCGAAAGCCAAGGGTGGCAGAAATGGCGGGATTTTACATACTTTTGGTTTAAGTCGCAAGATATCCCCTCGGAAATCCACATTGCACAAGGGGTGCAAGGGTTTCGGGGGAGCTGAACAATAAAGAGGCCCCAAAAAATTCTGCAAAACCAAGCAGCTGTTAAATACGGAAGGGTTAATGACCTTCATACTTTTGACAAAGGCATAAAATCATATAAAGTCCGTCGGCAGGCAAAGGCAGGAGGCTGATTTGGCCGAGAACAAGACTCTTACCGGGCGGGAAACCACTTTTCCCGAATCCGAGATCATCGTCAGCAAGACCGATCCGCAGGGCCGGATCACCTATGTGAACGACGTCTTTCTCTCGGTGTCCGGCTATACCGAGGCCGAGGTCATGGGCCAGCCTCACAATATCATCCGCCATCCTGAAATGCCGCGGTGCGTCTTCAAGCTGTTGTGGGAAACGGTCTCGTCGGGCAAGGAAATCTTCGCCTACGTCAACAACCGTGCCAAGAATGGCGACTTCTACTGGGTTCTGGCCCATGTGACGCCGAACTTCGGCAAGAACCGCGAGATCGTCGGCTATCACTCGAACCGCCGCGTTCCCACCCGCGAGTCCATCCGCAAGATCACTCCGATCTATCAGCAGCTCCTGGCCGAGGAAAACAAGCATGCCGACCGTAAGGAAGGCATGGCGGCCAGCACTCGCCTCCTCTTGAACCTCTTGGCGCAGCAGGGGATTTCCTATGCCGAGTTTGTCCTCAGTCTCTAAGGCGCGGCGCGCCATCCTCATCGCGGCCGGGCTGTCCCTGATCGCCGCGGTGATCGCCCTGATCACTGGGGAATGGTACGACGCCATCGTCATCCTGCTGATCCTGGCCCCGCTTGCCTGGGCTTTGCAGAATCTCAGCCGGGCTGAAGGCAGCATCGACAAGGCCAGCGCCGCCTGCGAAGCCGCCTCGATGGGCGATCTGAACGTCCGCATCCTGGGCATTCGCGGCCATGGCAGCATCGGCACCATGCTGCGCAACATGAACCGCGTGCTGGATCTGACCGAGGCCTTCTGCAAGGAAGCCGAGGCCGCCATGCTCAGCGCCATGGACCGCCAGTATTACCGCAAGATCATGACCACCGGCCTGCGCGGTGAGTTCGTGCGCTTTGCCGAAACCATCAATAACTGTCTCGACATCATGGCCAAGCGCGACGCCGCCGCCCTGGACTTCGCCGAGAACAACGTGCGCGTCCTGGCCCAGGAAGTCTCGTCGGCTTCCAGCCAGCTGATGGCCAGCGCCAAGCATATGACCGAAAACGCCAACGTCACCCTGTCCGAGGCCATGACCTCGGCCTCGGCGGCGGAACAGGCCTCGGCCAACGTCTCCGCCGTGGCCGCCGCCACCGAGGAACTGGCCGCCTCCTTCGGCGAGATCAACCGCTCGGCCACCATGGCCAGCACCATCGCCCATGACGCCATGACCAAGGCCCGCGCCACCAACGACACCGTCGGCAAGCTGGGCGAGGCCGCCGGCCGCATCGGCGACGTTCTGGCCCTGATCCAGGACATCGCCGCCAAGACCAACCTCTTGGCCCTGAACGCCACCATCGAAGCGGCCCGCGCCGGTGAAGCCGGCAAGGGCTTCGCGGTGGTCGCCAACGAGGTCAAGCATCTGGCCAACCAGACCGCCAAGGCCACCGAGGAAATCGGCGCTCAGATCACCGCGATCCAGGCCGCCTCTCAGGGGGCTGCGACCGCCATCCGCGAGATCGGCGACACCGTCGGCAACATCCAGCAAAGCTCGACCACCGTCGCCTCGGCGGTGGAAGAGCAGAACGCGGTCAGCCTGGAAATCTCGCGCAATGTCCAGGAAGCCGCCAACGGCACCGACTCGGTCAGCGCCTCGGTCAACCAGATGAAGATCATGGCCGACGGCACCAGCCGCGAGTCCGATCAGGTCTCGGTCGCCGCCGACAGCCTGCAGCGCAAGGCCGAGCTGCTGCAAAGCCAGGTCAGCAGCTTCATCGCTCAGATCAAGGGCGGCGCGGCCTGATCCGGCCCCTGCTCCTGTGAACAAAGGGCGGCAAGCGATTGCCGCCCTTTTTCTTTTCGTGCCGCTCCATTCGGTTTAGAGTGTGCCGCCTTTGAACCGACCGGCCGCAGACGAGCATTATGTCCGACGATCTTTTCCAGCAGCAGCTTGCCAGCAAAAACACCGAATACTCCGCCAAGGACATCGAGGTCCTGGAGGGGCTGGAGCCGGTGCGGCGCCGTCCTGGCATGTATATCGGCGGCACCGACGATAAGGCGCTGCATCATCTGGTGGCGGAAGTTCTCGACAATGCCATGGACGAAGCCGTGGCCGGTCATGCCAGCTGGATCGAACTGGAACTGCGCGCCGACGGCACCGCCGTCATCCGCGACAATGGCCGCGGCATTCCCGTGGACCCGCATCCGAAATATCCCGACAAGTCGGCGCTGGAGGTGATCCTCACCACCCTGCATTCCGGCGGCAAATTCGGCGGCGACGCCTATAAGACCTCGGGCGGTCTGCATGGCGTGGGTATCTCGGTGGTGAATGCCCTGTCCGACGCCCTGACCATCGAGGTCGCCCGCGACCGCCAGCTCTGGTCGCAAAGCTATAGCCGCGGCACGCCCTTGGGGCCGCTGACCCTGGTGGGGGCTACCCAGAACCGGCGCGGCACCCTGGTCACCTTCCATCCCGACCCCGAGATTTTCGGCGCCAGCGCCCGGCTGCGCCCCGGCCCGCTTTACCGCATGGCCCGCTCGAAGGCTTACCTCTATCGCGGCGTCGAAGTCCGCTGGTCCTGCGATCCCTCGCTGCTGCGCGACAACGATCCGACCCCGGCCAAGGAAGTCTTGAAGTTCCCCAACGGCCTGCGCGACTTCCTGGACAGCATGCTGAAGGACCGCGCCTTGCTGGCCGGGCAGCCCTTCGCCGGCATCGCCGCCTTCCCCGACGATCAGGGGCAGGTGGAATGGGCGGTCGCCTGGCCCGAGGACGAAGAGGGCTTCTGCAACTCCTACTGCAACACCGTCCCGACCCCCGAAGGCGGCACCCACGAGGCCGGGCTGCGCAATGCCCTGACCCGTGGGCTGAAGGCCTATGGCGAGCTGCTGAGCAACCGCCGCGCCGCGCAAGTCACCGCCGACGACGTGCTGGGCGGCGCCGCCATCGTCGTCTCGGTCTTCATCCGCGAGCCGCAGTTCCAGGGCCAGACCAAGGAAAAGCTGGCCAGCGCCGAAGCCACCCGGCTGGTGGAAAACGCCATCAAGGACCATTTCGACCATTGGCTGTCCGCCGACCCGACCGCCGCCAAGGCGCTGTTGGAGCGGATGATCGAACGGGCCGAGGACCGCGCCAAGAAGAAGCAGGCCAAGGAGCTGTCGCGCAAGACCGCCACCAAGCGGCTGCGCCTGCCCGGCAAGCTGGCCGACTGCTCGCGCAATCAGGCCGAGGGCTCGGAACTGTTCCTGGTCGAGGGTGACTCGGCCGGCGGCTCGGCCAAGCAGGGCCGTTCGCGCGAGACCCAAGCCGTGCTGCCCCTGCGCGGCAAGATCCTGAACGTCGCCTCGGCCACTCTCGACAAGATGAAGGCCAACCAGGAAATCCGCGATCTGATCGAGGCCCTGGGCTGCGGCATCCGCGACAATTACGACGACGACAAGCTGCGCTATCAGCGGGTCATCATCATGACCGACGCCGACGTCGACGGCGCCCATATCGCCTCGCTCTTGATGACCTTCTTCTATCAGGAGATGCCGGGCCTGATCGAGAATGGGCACCTCTACCTCGCCTGCCCGCCGCTCTACCGCATCAGCCACGGCCAGACCGTGATCTATGCCCGCGACGACGCCCATAAGGACGAGCTGCTGAACAGCACCTTCAAGGGCAAGAAGGTCGAGATCAGCCGCTTCAAGGGCTTGGGCGAAATGCCGCCCATGCAGCTGAAGGAAACCACCATGGACCCCAAGACCCGCACCCTGCTGCAGGTCTCGGTCCCCATGGGGCGCACCGAGGAAGACCACGAGGACGCCAAGGAAACCGCCCGGCTGGTGGATGCCCTGATGGGCAAGCGGCCGGAACTGCGCTTCCAGTTCATCCAGGAACGCGCCAAGTTCGCCAAAGATTTGGACGTGTAAAAAAAGCAAAGAAGAAAAGATTACGTCTTGCTGCCGCGCAAGATGACGACTTCGAGATTTTACTTCTTGCTGTCGCGCAAGATGACGACTTCGTCGTCGCGCCCCATGTTCAGCATCAGACGCGCACGCTCTTCCAGCATGTCGGGGTCCAGATGGTCGGGGCGCAGCAGGCTGGCGCGGCGGTCCAGGCCCGAGCGCACATCCTCAAGGCCGGACAAGGTGTCTTCGGCCAGGCTGATCTCCTTGCTCAGGCGCCACCAGGCCAGCAGGCCATGGTCTCCCTGAACCGTATGATAGGCGAAATACACCACCAGCGTCAGGCCCATGAAGGGACCGACAACCGAGCCGAGGCGTCGCCGTATTTCCTTGAAGATCAACATGTCCGCATGGAATCACACTCAGATTCCCGGCGTCAACAAGTAATCAAAACAATTTTATGGATTTCTTGGCTGTGAGTCTCTGATGTAACACCTTCTCAGACTGGCCGCGATTGCTTGAAGACAATAATCCCAAGTCATCCGACTATCTGAGAATGCGATTCATCTATGAGAACATCGCAGGAACGAACCCCAGATATGGAATCACCAGAGTCGGGCGATTCTATATCTAGTGTCATATCACCTTCGGCCTTAGCCGATCCAGGGCCGAGAGCAGCGCCAGATTGAGCCCGACGCGGGTTGCCAGGTCGGCCGACTTGGGCTGAGCCGTCACCTTGCCGCCGATGAACAGCAGATCCGGCCCGGCGGCGGCCAAAGCGGCCTCCATGGCCTCGGCGGTCATCAAGGAGCCCGGCGCGGCATAGTCCAGCCCGAAGCAGGGGGCATGGGGCATATGGCTGTCTTGCCAGACACCCCAGGGGGTTTCCGCGCCCGAGCAGCCCGAGAACATCAGGCCGCGTAGCAAGCCCTCGGCACGGGCCAGACGGATCTGCTCCAGCGGACGGGCGGGATCGCGGACCTCAAGCACCGAACGCCCCCAATTGATGGCGATACCCACCGGAGCACCGCTGGCCTTGATGGCGGCGATTTCCTCTTCGAAGCACAAGAAGCCCTTGATGGGTGGCAGATCGGGGCTATAGGCATCGCAATGTTCCAGCGCCAGGGCGGCGCCGCACCAGTTGAAGCCGGCGACCTCGGCCAGCGACCGGGCCAGCGCCTCGGGGGAGCTGCTCACCCCCGCCACACCCCGCCGGGGCGCAGAATGCAGCTCGACCGCCACCACCCGCGCCCGGGCGGCGGCATCGTTCAGCCGCATCACCGCCAGACTGGCCTCGCGCACGAACGCCACCGCAGCCTGCCGCCCCGCCTCGTCATCGGAGGCCAGGCCAAAATGAGGATTGGCCGCCAGCCGGTCCATGGTGCCCGGCAGCAGGGTCAGAACGATGTCCCAGGGCTTGGGCAGGCTGCACAGCGCCCAGGCCTCGTCATGGGGATGCAGCTTGCCGCTGAAGGGATATTCCAGCCCGCGCAAATGCGGCGAGGTCGCCAGCGACGACCAATAGGCCGTCTCGAGGTCTTCGTTCCAGCGCTCGGAACAAGGAGAAGTGGCGTAGGACCCCAGAAAGAACGACACGATGGCACCCCTCGGCAATCAAGACCGAGGGATCATAGCCCCTGCCCGCTTTCCAGACTACAGACTTAGGCGACCCGCATCTTGCGACTGGCGCCCTTGCCGCCGCTGGCCGGCAGATCGGGGCGGTCGGGAAGGCCGCGATAGGACAGCGACCATTTCAGCGCCGCCGTATCGGTGGGCGACACGAACAGGATCATGTAGCTCTTGCTTTCCAAATCCTCGGAGATCTGGTCCAGACGAATATCCCACTCGTCCTCGGCATTGCGCGCGAGCCAATCTTCGATCATGCCGATGCGCTCGGTCTTCAATTTTAAAGCATGGCGGAAGTCTGCCATGGCAGCCTCGTCTTTTCATTCGTTACCGCAGCGCCGCAAGAAAGGACGCTACACCTTTATAATCAAACATATAATTTATTGCCAAATCATGAATGCGCAACGCCCGGCGCACCAACCCGGCAAAAATTTCCGCCCATGCGCCATTTTGTCCGCCCGATCCCCCCTCCCCCCTTCGTATTAGAGACAGAAGAACACGAACCTTCCTTGAGGCCCCCAAATGCAGGACGACGACAGCGATCTTTCGGCACCTGCCGAAGCTACGCCCAGCGATGCCGAAAAGGCCGTCCGCGACGCCGAGGAGGCGTCCCTGAAGCTGGGCCAGCCCCACAGCCTGTTCGACACCTTGCGGGTGCCGTCCCAGACCGAGATCGAGCGCATGCTGGCGATTCTGGCCGCCGTCGATTTCGCCGAAGACGACGGCGAACGCCCCTTGTGGCTGAATTAATATTTAGCCGCTGAGAGCCTCAACATCCCGACGCTCCCGCAGCAGCAAGGGCTGCGGACGGGCGTAGAGAAATCCCTGCACCAGATCCACCCCGGCATCGGAAGCCAGCTTGTGCTGGCCATGGGTCTCGATCCCCTCGCACACCACCAAGGCTCCCAGGTCATGCAGCATCTCGACCAGCTTGGGCAGGATGATGCGGGCCCGCGGATTGGCGTCGGCTTCCAGCAGCAGCCCGCGATCCAGCTTGACGATGTCGGGCGTCAGCTTCCACAGCCGGTCGAAGTTGGAATGGCTGCAACCAAAATCATCGATGGCGATGCGATAGCCCCGCTGGCGATAGGCCGCCACCGCCTCGGCCAGCCGCTGCTCGTCGGTGATGTTGGACTCTAGAATTTCCAGCACGATCTGCCCCGGCACCAGACCGCAATGCTGCAACAGGTTCTCGAAGGTGCGGCCATGGGTGCCGCCCTCGATATGGGTCAGATGCCGGCCATCCACATTCAGATAAAGAACATCGCCGGGATCGGCCTGGATCGAGAAATTCAGGGCATGCACGGTGCGGCACAAGCGATCCAGAAAGACCACCTCGTCGGCCTGCGAGGGACGATGAAACACCGCCTGGGGCGAGACCTCGCCGCCATCTTCGAGCTTGGCCCGCAACAGCGCCTCGTGGGCGCGGGGCTCCAGCGTCGCCGCATCCAGGATCGGCTGGAACACCGAGCGCAGATGCAGCTCGCTATAGCGCCCCCGCACGCCGGCGTCGTCGCACAACAGATACTGCCCCACATCCGCCGGGCGACCGTTGGAGCGGGCGAAATAGTCCTGAAGCGGGCCGACTGCAACATTGTGCGAAATATGCATGTTGTTTCTCATACTAGTCTATTTTATAAATAGATTAATGCATGATTGATCGCGGGACTCAACCCCCGAATGTGCCCAAGGGATATTCAACCCGGATGAGAGAGGCGCAAAAAGCGCATACTCCATCCCCGCCCCCTTTGACAAAAGTCCTCGTCACCCCAGATAAGGGACGGCTATGATCCGCCCCTGATCTCTTTCCAATCGGAGCCCTTCTTATGGAAGACGTTGCCCCCGTGACCGAGCGTGTCGTCGCGCTGACTGAAAACGCCGCCCGCCGCATTACCAAGCTGAAGCAGATGGAAGGCAACGACGCCCTGAACCTGCGCCTGTCGATCTCGGGCGGCGGCTGTTCCGGCTTTTCCTACGGCTTTTCCTTGGATGACGCCTTCAACGAGGACGATGTCCGCTTCGATTATCACGGCGTGACGCTGGTGGTGGACGAGACCTCGCTGGATCTGCTGGCCGGGTCCACCGTCGATTTCGTCGAGGATCTGGTGGGCAGCGCCTTCACCGTCAAGAATCCCAATGCCAGCTCGACCTGCGGCTGCGGCTCCAGCTTCTCGGTCTGATCAGAAGAAGCGGCTCTTGACGCCCTTCCAGTGATGGCAGCCTGACTCCTGCTGGTCGCGCCGATAGGCTTCGGGCGTGTCCAGCAGGCCGTTGCGGCGGGCCAGCTCGGCCTGCATCCGCAGCAAGATGGGATGCACCGGCTCTTGCAGCCGGCGGATCAGAAGATTGCTGTCGAAAGCACCGGACGACACGGCGATGACGGCATTGCGCCGCAGCCCCTCCTCCAAAGCCTGCCGCACCGGCGCCGAGAACTGCTCCAGCACCTCGTGATGGATGCGGACATGGCGGTTCTCGTGGGCCAGGATCGCCTCATATTCGCAAGAGCCGGGGGCATAGTCCGAGGCGATGTAAACCGTCAGCTCGTTCAGGGCCAGCCGCGCCTCGACCGACTGCACCCAAAGGCAGCCGCTGCCGTCGCGCTTGCGGCCCTGGCGCCAATGGGCCTGAAGCTCGACCCCACCCTTAGAGACCGTCAGCCCCTGAACGAAGCCCGACGAAGCCGGACGATCGCCCCGCCCGACCTTGCGCTGCAAACCGGCGATATCCAGATCGTGGCGCAGCTTGGGCGCCGGGTCGACCAGCTGGAATTCCAGCTTGGGCTCGCCCAGTTCGGCGGGACGCGGACAAGACTCGGCCGCCATCGCCTTTCCACTGCCGAACACCAACAGGAAAGCCAGGATGCAAGCCCGCAATCTGTTGGCCTTGTGCTGAACCCTTGTTACCATGGCCGCCATGATGAAGATTGCCACCTGGAACGTCAATTCAGTGAAGGCCCGGCTGGGGCATCTTCTGGATTGGCTGGACGCCGCCGCCCCCGATGTGGTGCTGCTGCAGGAAACCAAATGCGTCGATACCGAGTTTCCCAGCCTGGAGCTGGAAAGCAAGGGCTGGCACCTGTCCTTACGCGGGCAGAAGACCTATAACGGCGTCGCCGTGCTGTCGCGCCTGCCCATCATCGAGGAATGGCGCGAGCTGGACGGCGATCAGGGCGAGGCCCGCTATATCGAAGCGACGCTGGAGAACGGCCTTCGGGTCGCCTCGATCTATGTGCCCATGGGTCAGGCGGTGGACTCGGACAAATTCCCCTTCAAGCTGGGCTTCCTGGACGGCGTGCGGGCCCGGGCCTGGGAGCTGCTGGAGCAGGAGGTCCCCTTCGTCTTCGGCGGCGATTACAATGTCGCCCCCGAAGCCGGCGATGTCTTCGACGTCACCGCCATGGAAGGCCAAGTGCTGTTCCACCCCGAAGAGCGCAAACGCTTCCGCCGCCTGCTCAATATCGGCCTGACCGACGCCTTCCGGGTGCTGCATCCCGAACCGGCGCAATTCTCGTGGTGGGATTATCGCGGCGGCTCATGGCAGCGCGACCTGGGTCTGCGCATCGACCATCTGCTGCTGTCGCCCCAGGCCGCCGACAAGCTGGTGGCCTCAGGGATCGACAAGACTCCGCGCGGCTGGGAAAAATGCTCGGATCACACGCCGGTTTGGTGCCAGCTGACGCTGTGATCAGCGGCTGACGATCCGCCCGACCTCGGCCAGGACCGCCTCGCGGTCGGCAGCGGCGGCCTGCGATCCGGCATAATAGGCGCAGACCAGAATGGGAGCCCGCTCCGGCGGCAACAGGATGGCGATGTCGTTGGTCACGCCGTTCTCGCCGCTGCCGGTCTTGTCGCCGATCCGCCAGTCGGACGGCAGGCCCGCCTTCAGACGGCGGACGCCGGTCTTGCTTTGCAGCATCCAGTCCAGCAACAGCCCCTGCTGATCCGCCGCCAGCGCATTGCCCACCAGAAGGCGGCGCAAGACATGCAGCATCGCCTCGGGCGTGGTGCTGTCCCGAATATCGCCCGGCGGCACGTCATTGAGGAAGGGCTCGATGCGATCCAGCCGCGTCACCGGATCTCCCAGGCTGCGCCAGAAGGCGGTCAGCGCCTGGGGACCACCCAGCTCGGCCAGCAAGAGATTGGCGGCGCTGTTGTCGCTCACCTGCATGGCGGCGGCGCATAGCTCGGCCAGGGACATACCGTCACCACCGACCCGCCCCTCGGTCACCGGCGACCAGGACGGCTGACCGTCCTTAGCAGCCAAATCCTGCCGCGAGAAGACGATCCGCCGCGCCAGCCCCTCGCCCCCATAGCGGGACAAGGCCAGGGCCGCCAGGGACAGCTTGAAGGTGCTGCAAAGGGGAAAGGGTTCGGACGCGCGGTAGCGAATGGACTCGCCATTGCCCAAATCCAGGGCGGCCACGCCCAGGCGCCCACCAAAACGGGCCTCAAGGGCGGCGAAGGGCGCAGGCGTTATAGCTGCCCGCGCCGAGAGGGGCATCAGCGCCAGGGACAAGGACAGAGCCGTCAACAGGTCCCGACGGCGCATGACGGCATTATTCCCAGAAGAAGCGCATGGTGGCGTTGTCGGCGCATTTGCCGCCCTCGACCTCGATGCGCTTGAAGTTTTCCACCAGGCTGGGCAGGCGCTCCAGTCCCTTGCAGCTATGCTCGGACAGGCCTTCGACCAAAACCGTCACGCGATGACCATCCTCGTCGCTGACCAGCCGCACCCGCCCGCCGGCGCCACGGGCCGCCAGATAATCCTGGGAGGTGGCGCCCAGCTGGGCTTCCTGATAGCTGCCGGTCGCCTCGCGGGCGGCGATGGCGTCGGCCTTGCCGTTCAGGATCACCAGCGGCCAATCCACGGTCTTGGAAAACAGGCTGTGGATATTCCAGGCGACAGCGCCGACCACGACCACGGCGAGGCCGAGGGAAATCAGGATTTTCTTGTTCATCAATGCCTTCCTAGTGACGGCGTGCGTTGACCACCGCCGAGACGGATTTCAGCAGGGCGCGGGGCGACACCGGCTTTTCCAGGAATTCGTCGACACCGGCGGCCTTGGCCTCGGCCTGGGAGACCGAGTCGGAATGAGAGGTGACCATGATGATGCCGACATTGGCCAGCACCGGGTCCAGTGAATGGCGCAGGCTTTCGACGAAGGCGATGCCGTCCATGCCGTCCATCATCCAGTCGGTGATGACCAGATCGAAGGGCTGGCGGCTCAGCAGTTCCAGGCCGCGCTTGGCGCTGTCGGCGGTCTGCACCACCCCCATGCCGACACCGCTCAACACGGTTTCCATCAGCAGGCGGAAATTGGCGTTATCATCCACCACCAGCGCCCGCATACCGTTCCAGTTGACGGCACGGGACGGGGCCACGCCGCGCAGCTGCGACAGGTCGATGGCTTCGACGGCGTCCACCACCGACTGCTTGCCTTGGACGAAGGGCTTGTAGCGCATATCCTGGTGCAGGATATGATCCACCAGCCATTGCTGCAGGAAGTTCTGCACATCCTGCGCCCGGACGCTGCCTTGCGAGGCCTCGAAGCGGCGGATGATCTCCTTGACCTGCTCGGTCAGGCGGATATGCAAGGCCTTATGCGCCTCGACCCCATCGAACCCGACATCTTCCATCAGCTTCTCTTCGCGCTGGAAGTGGTAGTCGGTATATTCCGCCAGGGCGCGCAGAATGCTGCCCAGGATGGCGTAGTTCTCAAGGTTGGCAATGGCGCTATGGACCTGATTGATCAGGCTGACGAGGACCTTGTGGTCGGCGTCGACCGGGGCGATCCCGGTCTCCATGCTGTCCTGCCACTCGATATAAGGCATAAAGATCTTCCTAGCCGCCCCCCGGCGCCCTCCAACAGGATTAGCGGTTCTGCCGCTCGACCTGACTGACGTCGCGCACGGCGCCCTTGGCGGCGCTGGTGGTCATGGCGGCATAGGCCCGCAGGGCCTGCGACACCACACGCTTGCGCCCCACCGGCTTCCAGGCGTCGATTCCCTTAGATTGCATCGCCTCACGGCGGCGGGCAAGCTCCTCGTCCGTCAGCTTGACAGAAATTAAGCGGTTGGGGATGTCGATCTCGATGATATCGCCGCTTTCCACCAGTCCGATATTGCCGCCCTCGGCCGCTTCCGGCGAGACATGGCCGATGGACAGGCCCGAGGTGCCGCCCGAGAAACGGCCATCGGTGATCAGAGCGCAGGCCTTGCCCAGGCCACGGCTCTTCAGATAGCTGGTGGGATAGAGCATTTCCTGCATGCCGGGGCCGCCCTTGGGGCCTTCGTAGCGGACGATGACCACATCGCCTTCCTTGACGTCGCCGCCCAGAATCTTGGCCACCGCCGCTTCCTGGCTTTCGCAGATGACCGCCGGACCCGAGAAGACCAGATTGGACTTATCGACGCCCGCCGTCTTCACGATGCAGCCGTCCAGGGCGATATTGCCGAACAGCACCGCCAGACCGCCGTCCTTGCTATGGGCATGGGCGGCATCGCGGATGACGCCATTGGCGCGGTCGGTGTCCAGGCTGTCATAGCGGGCCGACTGGCTGAAGGCCTCGGTGGTGCGGACACCGCCGGGAGCGGCCTTGAACAGGGTCTCGACCGCCGCATCCTTGCTGCGCATGATGTCCCACTTGTCCAGGGCGGCGCCCAGGGTCGGCGCATGCACGGTGCCGACATCGCGGTTGATCAGACCGGCGCGGTCCAGCTCGGCCAGAATGCCGACGATGCCGCCGGCGCGATGGACGTCTTCCATATGCACATCGGCGACCGACGGCGCCACCTTGGACAGGTTGGGCACGCGGCGGCTCAGGCGGTCGATGTCGTTCATGGTGAAGTTGACGCCGCCTTCATTGGCGGCGGCCAGCAGATGCAGCACCGTGTTGGTCGAGCCGCCCATGGCGATATCCAGGGTCATGGCGTTCTCGAAGGCGGCGAAGGTGGCGATGGAGCGCGGACGCACCGAATCATCGCTGCCCTCATAGCAACGCTTGGCCAGCGACACGGCCAGACGGCCGGCTTCCAGGAACAGCTCCTTGCGGTCGGCATGGGTGGCGACCAGCGAGCCGTTGCCCGGCAGCGACAGGCCCAGCGCCTCGGTCAGGCAGTTCATCGAATTGGCGGTGAACATGCCCGAGCAGGAGCCGCAGGTGGGACAGGACGAGCGCTCATAGGCGGTGACATCGTCATCGCTGACCTTGTCGTCGGCGGCGGCGATCATGGCGTCGATCAGATCGACCGCGTGGGTCTTGCCGTCGGACAGCTTGACCTTGCCGGCCTCCATCGGCCCGCCCGAGACGAACACGGCGGGAATGTTCAGGCGCAGCGCCGCCATCAGCATGCCGGGGGTGATCTTGTCGCAGTTGGAAATGCAGACCAGAGCATCGGCGCAATGGGCGTTGACCATATATTCGACCGAATCGGCGATCACTTCGCGGGACGGCAGCGAATAGAGCATGCCGTCATGGCCCATGGCGATGCCGTCATCGATGGCGATGGTGTTGAATTCCTTGGCGACGCCGCCGGCCTTTTCGATCTCGCGGGCGACCAGCTGGCCCAGATCCTTCAGATGCACATGGCCGGGCACGAACTGGGTGAAGGAATTCACCACGGCGATGATCGGCTTGCCGAAATCCACGTCCGTCATGCCGGTGGCGCGCCAAAGGCCGCGGGCGCCGGCCATGTTGCGGCCGTGGGTGGACGTGCGGGAGCGGTACTCGGTCATAGCCAGAAATCCTCAAACTTATCCGAAGTCACGGTGGCGCAGACCATAGCCCTGTTGACGGTGCGAGGAAAGCCCGCCCTTATTCCGCCATAGTCCGATGCCAGTCAGGGGCTAGAAGATAAGCATCCTGAGGGGGAATATCCATGAAGAAGACGCTTGCCACCGCGCTTTTTGCCGGTTTTCTGTCGATTTCCGGCGCCTGGGCCGAAGACGCCGCCCAAGACACCAAAATGGTGCAGGCGGCGGAAACCGTGGTGAACAGCTGTTTGGAGCAGGCCCGCACCCAGGCTCCCGACGCCACCGCTCATGACCGGCGCATCCTGCTGGCCTCCAGCTGCATCTGTTCCAAGGCTCCCGGCATCTGCCATGGCGGCATGCCCCAGGACTACCGCACCCGTCAGCGCATCAGCGAAGACAAGTAAACCCGGGCGACAATCGTCAGCTTCTGCATCAAGGGCATCCGCACCCGCTGGCGGGTCGGCCAACCGGCCTGCTCCAGCCGATCCAGCAGCGCCTCATACGCCGCCCCCATCAGCCGGGCGGGCAGCATGGCCTTGTTGTCGCAATGGGTCATGGCCGCCTTGGCCTGATGGAAATGCTCGCGAGCCTCGGCCCCCAGGGCGGCGCAGACCTGGGTCAGGCGGGGGTGATCGAGGATATCGGTGCCGACGATCCCCGCCTCGGCCAGCAGGTCGTCGGGCAGATAGAGCCGCCCCAGCCCGGCATCCTCGGCCAGATCCCGCAAGATGTTGGTCAGCTGCAAGGCCCGCCCGAGATGATGGGCCACCAAGCGCCCCCGCTCGGCGCAGGCTCCGAACACCCGCACCGACGACCGCCCCACCGCCGAAGCGACCCGATCGCAATAAAGATCCAGCTCGGCCCGGCTGGGGCGCAGCATGCGGCCTTCGGCATCCATGGCCATGCCGTCCAGCACCGCCAGGAAATCCACCTTCTCCAAGCCATAGGCCGCCACCGCCGGATATAAGGCGCAAGTGACCGCATGATCGGGCCGTCCGGCATAAAGCCGCTCGATCCGGTCCCGCCACTCGTCCAAGGCCGCCAGCCGCTCGGCGGGCAAGGCGTCGCCGTCGTCGGCGATATCGTCCACCACCCGGCAATAGGCATAAAGCGCATACATGGCCCGCCGCCGAGGTAGCGCCAGGAAGCGCATGGCGATGGAAAAGGAACTGCGGGGCGAACCCACCACCCGGCCGCGATAGAGCCGCAAGGCCCGCCAGAGCAGAACCGGCCAGCGCCGCCAGGACAGCCGCAGCCGCCCTGCCAAGGGATCATGAAGCGCCAGCTCCTCGGCCTGCGCCTGAGCCATGGCCACCGTCAGCGCCGCCTGGGCCCGCAGGCCGCGATGGCGGATCAGTCCCGGCAGGCCGCGCGACAGCTCCAGCAGCGGACGCGCCCGCTCCAGTGCCTCGTCGATCTGCCGCCGCAAGGCCGGGCTGCTGCGATCCGCCGCCAGATCCTCGACCGGCTCCCAGGGGAAATAGACCCGGTTCAGCCGCCGGTAATCCTGACCGCAATCGGCCAGATGATTGAAAATTTGCAAAACCGTGCAGAGCGCGTCGGCCGGCGCCTCGCATTCCGCCCCCTCGCCCGCCAGTTCCAGCAGAAAGCGCCCCACCGGAACCGCCGACAGGCGGCAATAGTCCAGCAGCTCTTGCCAGCCGGCGGCCCGCTCCCAGGTCACATCCCACAGGAAGGCCTGCATCAGCTGGGCGGCATGGGCATCGGGCGGGCTCAGCGCCGCCAGCCGGGCGCGCTTTTCGTCAGCGGACAAGGCGGGATCGTCGGCGATATCGTCGGCCTGCCGGGCAAAGCCGTAAAAGGCCAGCACCTTGCGGCGCATGGCCTTGGGCAGCAGCAAGGACGCCACGGGAAAACGTTCGGCCCCAGCCTTCTGTGCGGAATGCGCCACGGCTAGGCCGCGCCAAAAGTGAACATGGTTCAGTCGAACTCGGCTTCCTGGAACTGCCGCTGAATCTCTTCGATCCTGGGCTTGTTGTCCAGCATGGCGCGGACGCAGGGCTCATAGAACTTGATGCCGATATTGGCTTCCAGGAAATCGAAGGCCTGCTGATTGCTCCAGGCATGCTTGTAGGGGCGTTCGCTGGTCAGGGCGTCGAACACGTCGGCGACGGCGGTGATCCGGGCCTCCAGCGGAATTTCCTCGCCCTTCATCCCATGGGGATAGCCGGTGCCGTCCCAGTTTTCGTGGTGATAGCTGACCACGTTGAACAGCATCCCCATATGGGGAATGCGATAGCTGGAGAAATGCTCGGTCATCATGGTGATGATGTCCGACCCCTTGGAAACATGGGTGCGCATGCGCTCCAGTTCCTCGGGCGTGAAGGTGCCCGGCTTCAGCAGAATATTGTCGGGAACGCCCACCTTGCCGATGTCATGCAGCGGCGCGAACTGGAACAGGAATTCGATATATTCGTCCGACAGGCAATGGCTGACGGCCATATCTTCCGCGATCAGGCGGGTATAGCGGGACATGCGCTCCAGATGGGCGCCGGTCTCTTCGTCGCGTTCGCGGCTGATCTGGCGCACCGTCGAGACCGCCGCCTGGATCACATGGATGCGATCCAGCTCGGACATGGCCAGAAACGCCGCCACCTGGGCATAGGGCCAGAGCAGGCTGAGACGCAGGGGATTGAAGAAATCCAATTCCACCGCGTTGAAGAACAAAAAGCCCTTCAGCTCGCCCGACTGCAGCAGCGGCAGGGTATAGCTGGAGCGATAGCCGCCCTCGAGCACCTTTTTCGAATGCTGGCTGTCGGGATTGTAAAAGGAAATATCGTTGACCACTCGCGGCAGCCCGCTCTCGGCGATCTCGCGCAGGGAGGGCACGTCGGCCAGCTTGGCGACGTAATGGGACAAAGGCGTCTTCTGGCCACTGGAATGGATGAAGGTGCGCAAAAGATCGGTCTGGGCGTCGTAAACCGCCACCGCAATGCGTGTCAGCGCGTTGAGCGGCGCCATCTCGCGCAGCTGCTCGTGAAGCTCGCCCAGGCTGCCGACCAAGGTATTAAGCTGATCAATCTCGGACTTGCCCGACAACATCCCACCCATAACGCAAAACGATCCCCTCGGGCGACAGGTTACGACAGTATTCCCAGCAGTGAAGCATTATGTGCACCCCCTATACATAAGGTTTAATCAAAACTGGTCGCATGATAGATTGCCCTGGGCGGCGAAATCGGCCAAAGTCAGGCATCTAATGGGTTTTTAAGGCACCTTTCCGGTCATGGCCGACCCCAATACGAAATATTTTGCTTATCTAAAGAAGCTATCCGACAAGACCGAGGGCATGCGCGCCGTGCATCTGCATCTGTCGCAGCTTCCGGCCGTGAAGCGTTCCCGCGAGAATTTGTCGCGGGCGGTGACCGCCTTCAACGAGCTGCGGGCCAAGTTCCGCGACGGCGAAGTGTTCCTGCTGAAGAATCTCGACGTGGTGTTCTTCACCTCGGATATCTCGAAGCAGCTGCTGGCCGCCGTCAGCGAAGGCGTCGAGCAGATGATCGTCGGCCAGGCCAGCATCGTCTTTACCAGCGTGCATGGCGACGAGCCGACCTTCTTCACCATCCTCGACCTGATCTGCGACTATCAGAAGCTGTTGATGTGGAGCGAGGAAAACGCCCCGCCCGAGCCCGAGCAGCCCGCCGACGAACAGGAATTCAACGAGGTCGATCTGGCCCTGATCGGCCATATCAAGACCGAGCTGGAGCGCATCGACGCCACCCCCTTCATGTCGAGCCAGGGCGTCTATCACATGGCCGACAACGGCATGGCCGTGCCGGTATTCCACGAGGTCTATGTCTCGATCCAGGCGCTGGAGGAGGCTTATTGCCCCGGCCTGTCCCTGACCTCGCGCCGCTGGCTGTTCAACGACCTGACCATGGATCTGGACGCCGCCGTCCTGCGCCAGCTGGTCAAGCCCAACGACCAGTTCAGCCGCAAGCGCCTGAGCATGAACATCAATCTGGTGTCCCTGTCCTCGCCGCATTTTCAGAAATTCGACGCCGCCCTGACGCCCCAGCGCCGCAGCGAGGTGGTGCTGGAAATCAACCGCACCGACTTCTATGAACATATGGGTGAAATTCAGGGGCTGCTGCCCGAGCTGCGCAAGAAGGGCTTCAAGCTGCTGCTGGACGGCGTCAGCTTCCTGAACCTTGACGCCATCGATGTCGGCGGCCTGAGCTTCGACTTCATCAAGCTGTTCTGGACGGCGGAAACCCAAAGCCTGACAGAAAAGCAGCTGATCCGCATCGGCACCAAGATCAAGAGCAATCCCCAGACCCTGTTCATCCTGGCCCGCTGCGACACCCAGGACGCCGTCCGCTACGGACAGGCCCTGGGCATCCACATGGTCCAAGGCCGCCAGATCGACCAGATGGTCAAAGCCGCTTGAGATTTATGCCCGTGGCGGCCCGGCACGGGCCCGCTCAAACGCCGCGCGGGCTTTATGCCCGTGGCGGCCCGGCACGGGCCCGCTCAAACGCCGCGCGGGCTTTATGCCCGTGACGGCTAGTGAGGCTAAGAGCCCCCTACCCCCTGATCCGCGCCAGGAAGGCATCGACTTCCGCCTTCAGCAGCTTGGCCGGACGCGCCAGGTCGTTGGCGTCCCACAGCACGCGGATGGCCGAGCCACAATAGTTGGCCGAGGAGCGCGACACCTCGATCACTCCTTCGACCACCGTGGCGCTGTCGACGCTCAGGGTTTGCACGCAGGTGACGATCTGGTCGGTGGCGTTTTCCTGGCGCCGCATGGCGTCATCCACCGCGTCGGTAATCTCGGAGACCCGGCGGATGGTGCCGCCGATGCTTTCGATGGTCTGGGTGGTGTCCTTGGCGGCCTGCTGGATGGCGCCGATCTGAGAGGCGATCCGCCCGGTCGCCTCGGCGGTCTGATCGGCCAGGGTCTTGACCTCGCGGGCGACGACGGCGAATCCCTGCCCCGCCTCGCCGGCCCGCACCGACTCGATGGTGGCGTTCAGGGCCAGCATGTTGGTCTGATGGGCGATCTGGCTGATCAGCCCCACCACCGCCCCGATCTCCTCGGCGGCCTTGGCCAGAGCCGCCACTCGGCGATCGGCGTCGGACAGTTCGGCGGCGCCCGAACGAACCACCTCCTCGGTATCGCGGATCAGCCGTTCGACGTGATGGATGGACACGCCCAATTCTTCGGCGGCGACCAGGGCTTCCTTGACGCTGCGCTGGGCCTTTTCGGCGGCCTCGGTGACTTGCAGCGACCGGCTTTCGCCATATTCGCCATTGTGATGGGCGACGTTCTTGGCGGTGTCGGCAATGATCAGCGAGCTTTTCGAGACATCCTCGACCACCGTCTTGACCGTCGCCTCGAACTGATCGGCCAGGGCCAGCATGGCGGCCTTGCGCTCATCCTCGGCCAGCCGCATCAGGTTCTGGTGATCCTTTTGCAATTCCACCATGGCCAGGGCATTGGTCTTGAAGACATCGACGGCGCGGGCCATGTCGCCGATCTCGTCCTTGCGCCGAATGCCCGGCACCGCCACATGGGTCTCACCGCTCACCAGCCGCTCCATCACCTGTTCGATCAGCCGCAAGGGCGAAACGATCGAGCGGGACAGAACCAGCGACAGGCCAAAGAAGGTCAGCAGCGCCATCACTGCCGTCAGCAGATTGTTGCGCAGGATCGACTGGCGGGTGTGTTCCTGATAGTCGGTGGCGCGGGCGGCGCCGTCGCGGGAATATTGGAACAGGCGCTCCATCTGCGGCTTCATGGCCTCGACATCGCCGCGCATGGTCTCGATCTGGGCCTTGACGCTTTCCGAGCCGTCGGCGAAGTCGGACATGTCCGACATATATTTGGCCAGCAGGGTACGGAAATTTTCCGCCGTGCTGGCGGGCAGACCAGCCGAGTCGATCTTGAGGTCGAACTCCATGCTGTATTTGCGATGCTTGCCCAGATAGTCGCTGGAGCCATAGAGCATGAAGTCTTTTTCCGCCTGGCGCATGCCCAGCATCTTGGACATCAGGGCATCCTGGTTCGGCCAGACCTTCAGCTCGTCCTCGATATCCTTGACCGAATGGGCCAAGGCGCCGCGCAGGCCGCTGGCATCGTCCAGCCCCATGACCTGTTCGCTATGCAGCACATCCTCGAACTCATGCCCAAGGGCGGTCATCTGATCTCCCAGCGCGGCGATATCGTCCGCCACCGGCTTGGAAGTGGGCAGCTGGTTCAGACGGCTGAGATTCTCCGTCATCCGCGCCGTCAAAGCGCGATATTGCGCGACGGCGGCCATATCGTGAGTGCGCAGGAAATCTTCCTCGGCCACCTGCATCGCCAGCATGTCGGCCCGCATGTCCGAGGCCAATTCACCCATGCGGGCGAACGAGGTGCGCTCGGCCATCGCCTGGGAAATCTGATGCTCGCCGCCATAAGAGACCAGCCCGAACACCAAAGCCGACAGCAGCGCCACCCCCAGCAACAGATTGCCGCGGGTGCCCACCTTCAAATTCGAGAGATAGGGAAAATCCCCTTCGGCCCAGGCGCGGCCCCATTGGGCGCCGCGCAGGCTGCCCATCCATCCCTGGGACACGGAGCCCTGGGGCGCGGAGATCGTAGCAGCGGCGGCGTTGTCGCTCATGTCAGACCTCAGAACTCGACCGGCAGGACTTGATCGAACTGGCAGGCGGTCAGCAGGCGTTCCACCTGCCCCTTGGGCTTGCGCAGCTTCATCTTCTTGCCCTTGGACTTCATGCAGTCATCCAGCAGCAGCAGCATGCCCAGCCCCGCCGAATCCATGAAGCTCAGATTGCCGATATCGACGATGATCTCGCTATGGGAGCCGCCCTCGACCTTCTTGTAGATATAGCGGAAATGCTCGTTCCGCTCGAAGGTCAGGTGCCCATGCAGATAGACCTCGCCACGCGAGCCATGATCCTTGAACTCAAAATCCATAACAGCCTCCATAGGCTTTTGCGGGGGGCCCCCTATCGGCGGACGTTAGCGCCCCGCCCCAGCCTTGCGTGTGAATTTGCCGGGGCAGTTTCGTGGCAAGATGAAGTCGAAACCAAAGTATGATAGCCCTAGACGAAGTAGGGAGACCGCGACTGTTGACTCTTGCGGGAGAAAAACCCAGCCTTCCTGCCTTCCTTATTGAGTCAGGGATATCGTGCGCGCGACCATCTGGGATCGTCCCACCCGGTTTTATCACTGGCTTCAGGCCGCCTGCGTCGCCGTCTGCGCCCTGACTGGATTTCTGCTGCCCGAACCGTCCTTCCGCTGGCATTTCATTGCTGGCGTGCTGCTGTCCCTGGGGCTGCTGTTCCGCCTGATCTGGGCCGAGAGCGGACCGGGCGCCAGCCGCTGGCGGGGTTTCCTGCCGGCGCCGCAGGCGGTGATCGCCCATCTGCGCGGACTGGCCAAGGGCCGCCCGCCCGCACATCCCCCCGGCCATAATCCGGCAGGCGGGGCCATGGTGCTCGCCCTGCTGCTGACTCTCAGCCTGCTCTGCCTGAGCGGCTTCCTGGTCTGGGGCGGCTTTCTGAAGCAAGGGCCTCTGGCCTTCCTGACCCCCTTCCTGCTGGGCGCGGCGCTGAAGGAGATCCATGAGGCGCTGGCGATTCTGCTGATGCTGCTAGTGCTGGGGCATCTGGCCGGCGTGCTGCTGGAAAGCCGCCTGCTGGGTCGCAATCTGATCGTCAGCATGATCGACGGCCAGCAGGAACTGCGCCCCGGCGAAGAGCCGCCGCCTCCGGCCCGCCCCCATGCCAAGCAGATCGCCGTCTTCGCCCTGCTGGGCGCCCTGCTGGCGGGCTATGGCCTGAGCACCCTGCCGAAAATGGGCTGGCGGCCGCTGGATTTCCCCGTCGCCTATAACAAGGAATGCGGGGCCTGCCACATGGCCTATCATCCCAGCCTGCTGCCGGCGGCGTCCTGGCGTCAGCTGATGACCGGGCTGGACAGCCATTTCGGCGAAGATGCCGGCCTGCCCGACAGCACCAGCCAGGCCATCATGGCTTGGCTGCAGAACAATGCCTCGGAGACCTGGGACACCCAGGCCGCCAACCGCCTGCGGGAGCTGGACCCGGCCCAGCCCCTGCGCATCGAGGCCGCACCCTGGTGGAAGCGCCGCCACCGCCATATTCCCGACACGATCTTCGACCAGAAGATGATTAAGAGCCGGGGCAATTGCTCGGCTTGCCACGGAGACGCCGATCAGGGCATGTTCACCCCTAAGCGCATTTCCATTCCGTCTTCGTAGCCAGGGTCTGCCGATGAAACTCCGCCTTGCCGTTCTTGCCGCCAGCCTGCTGCTGTCCAGCCCGGTCTGGGCCTCCGATCCTGGCCGCGACGCCTTGCTGGCCGACTATGCCGCCCAGGCCAAGCAGGCCGACCCTAAGTTCCAGACCTTCTCGGTCGAGCGCGGCCAAAGCCTTTATGCCGGCAAGCATGCCGAGGCCAAGCCCGAGACCCAGTCCTGCTCGGCCTGTCACGGCGACGATCCGCGTCAGCCGGGCCGCAATGCCAAGACCGGCAAGGTCATCGACCCCATGGCCGTCTCGGTCAATCCGCAGCGCTTCACCAGCAAGGACGATGTCGAAAAATGGTTCGGCCGCAATTGCAAGGAAGTGCTGGGCCGCGACTGCACCGCCCAGGACAAGGGCGACTACATCAACTTCCTGACCAGCCGCTAAGGATAAGGACCATGAAAGCCCGCCTGTTCGCCGCCGCCCTGTTGTCCCTGACCGCTCTTCCCGTCTTGGCTGACGAATTGGAGCATGTCCCCCCCGTCAGCGACGCGGTGGTGAAGAAGGAATGCGGCGCCTGCCATCTGGCCTATCCGGCCAAGTTCCTGTCGGCCGAGACCTGGGGCAAGATCACCGGCGATCTGTCCCACCATTTCGGCGAGGATGCCGGCCTGCCCGAGGCCAAGCTGAAGGCGGTGCAGAGCTATTACAGCGGCAATGCCGGACGCAGCCAAGCGGGCCTGCTGCGCATCAGCGACCAGTCCTGGTGGCTGCGCGAGCACCGCTCCATCGGCAAGGCCAAGCTGGAGGCCGCCAAGTCCAAGGCCAACTGCGGCGCCTGCCATAGCAAGGCCGAGCAAGGCATCTTCGAGAACTAAGAAAAAGGGGGCCGTCAGGCCCCCTCCTCACATCCGGTCAGTGCTTTTCCAGCAAGGCCACGTCGGCGTCGCTAGGTTCGTTCAGGCGGGTCAGGGAACCGCCCGCGCCGCAGACGCTTTGCGCCTGCTGCTGGGTCTTGTTGTAGATGGTGGTCTCAAGCTGCATGCAGACGCCATAGGTGTCGGCGGTCCAGGTGGCCGAGCAGCTCTTTTGCAGGGCATAGGGGTCCTGGGTCGGGGTGACGCCCATCTTGGCCTGCCAGCAAGCCGCGATCAGATCCTGGCGCATCACCTTCATACCGGCATCGAAATTCTCGGAATGATCGTTATTGAAGGCGGCGTAATAGATCATGCTGGGATGGTTCGACCCGATGATCGGCACCGACACGCCGCTGTTGGGCAAGGTCGCCACCGCCACCGTATCGACGCTGACCGTGGCGTTCAGATAGGTCTTGGTCCAGGTCCGCACCGGCGAGCCCATGGCCACCAAGGGCCTGCCCTGCTTGCTGCCCTTCAGCGACACCAACTGGGTCAAGAGGCTGTAGGCATAGTCGGAATAATCACCATAGACATTGGCACTCTCGATGGCGCTGCCGGCGCTGGCCGGAGCGGCGATGGGCGCGATATCGACGATGGTCTGATAGGCGTCGGTCTGCTTGGCGGGAACACCGTTCAGCTCCAGCAGCCCGGCCCAGCGGATGGTCGTCTTAGCGCCCAGATAATCCTGCTCGGTCATGGTGTAGTCGGGCGGGAAGTGCAAAAGCTCGACGGTCGGATTGTTGACCATCGCCAGCCCCAGCGGCAGCAGGAAGGCCCAATCCGCCGCCCATTTGCCGTCGGCCTTGATCTTCTGGGTCGCCACCCAGGCCTTCTGTCCCGCCGCCAAGAAGCCCGGCAGCGCCGTCTGATAGGCCTGACCGGTCGCCTGACGGGTGTAATGGGCCGTCACCTGCCCGTTCACCGTCGAGACGGTCACCTGGCCGTCCAAGCCGTCACGCTGCAAGGTTTGGGTCAGGTAATGCGCCACCGTCTGCCCCAAGGTCTGGGGATATTGCGGGCTGGGACAGTTTTGGCTGCAATTGGGATAGGAATAAAGATTGGTCACGTCCTGCGTCGTGCCCAACGGCACGTCGGCGGCGAAAGCGCTGAAGGAAACGGCCGACATCATGGCCGCCAAGGTCAACATACGCGTCATCGTGCCCCCCTGTTGCATGACTGGCAAAGGATACCAGCGCCAACAGATTAGACAGACACGACAACTCTCTCAAGTTGCAAGACTAGCGGAACGCCTTCCCGAGAGGATGCCGTCAGTCCTCGGCCTCTAGCGAGGCGACATAGCGCAGGCCGCGGATGGCGGTGCGCAGGGCCTCGGACAGCTCCTCGGCATTGCGATAGACCATATAGGCCGGGCGGCGGAAATCGGGCGCATCGGTCACCGCATGCAGCCGCCCGTCGGCCAGATAAGGCCGCACCACCCGCATGGGGAAATAACCGAAGCCGCCGTTGGCCAGCATATGCTGCAGCCCTAAGGCCCCCAGCCCCACCGAGATGGCCGGCGTCGACAGATCGGGGAAGGTCTGGCTGTGGACGGCGCGATATTCCGGCCCCCAATCGACGAAGATGTAATGCTCGTCCCACTGCCCCATCTCACGCGGGGTGGTCGAGACCAGCACCAGCCGCTCTTCCAGCAGTTTTTCCGTCACCAGACCGGGACGGCTGAGCGGAGAATACATGACGCCGATATCGATCAGCCCTTCGGTCAGCTGGCGCATCAGTCCGTCGGACAGCCCCACCTCGACCCTTAGGGCGGTATCGGGCATGGCGGCCCGCATCCAGGGCACCCAGCGCAGCAGCATGCGGTCCCACAGCGAGAACTGCCCGCCCACCGTCAGCACCGAACGGAAGCCCGGCGGCAGCGCCAGTTCCTGACGCGCTTGCTCCCACACCCGCACCATGGTGGCGGCGTAGCGGCGGAACTGGGTTCCGGCGGCGGTCAGCTCGGTGCCGCTTTTGCTGCGGGCGAACAGCGGACGCCCCAATTCGTCCTCAAGCGCCTTGATACGCATCGAGACGGTGGATTGGGTGACGTTCAGGCGCTCGGCCGCCTTGTTGAAATTGCCGCTTTCGGCGATTTCAAGGAAGGTGCGAGCAAGGTCGATATTCATGAATAAAGGCGCCCAGAGCCGCCAAAGGCGGGAGAATCTATGCCCCCGTCTTAGCTCTTTCGCAGCGCAACATCAATGTTCTTGACGCAGAAATCCGCGCCCAAGACGGATCAGGGCAGGATGGTGAAGGTCTTGGCGGCCTGGGTCAGCTCCAGAAGCCGCACCACCTTGCCGCGCGGATGCGCCAGCACGATGGTCGAGCCGCGGTCGGCCAGATCGTCGCGGGCGACATAAAGCAGCCCCAGCCCCACCGAGTCCACATGGGTGATCCCCGACAGGTCCAGCGTCACATTGGCATTCCGACAGCTCGCCAGCTGCTCCAGCAAGCCCTGGAACTCTTCATTGGCGGCGAAGTTCAGTTGCCCCTCGAGCGAGATGACGTAACCTCCCCCCTCCTGGCGCATACGGTACTGCATGACTTCCTCTCAACCTAAGGCCGACCCATCCCCACGCGGCCGGACGCCATCATACCCCATCGTATGACTAATGGAAGCCATGTTAGTGCAAGTTGTTTAGCCTGGAAAGCTGGACTATAGTACCCCCGTCACGGGACACGAAAGAACGCAACGAGGGATGCCAGGCATGCAGAACCAGACGCCCCTGACGAACATAGAGCGCAAGTTTGATTGGGACGACGTCATCGTATCAAAAACAGATACAAGCGGCCGCATCACTTACGCCAATGACGTCTTCATCAATATTAGCGGCTACACCGAAGAAGAACTTCTTGGAGCCCCTCACAACATTCTGCGTCATCCCGAGATGCCGCGCAGTGTCTTCAAGCTGCTTTGGGATACCATCGAAGCCGGCGAAGAAATCTTCGCCTATGTGATCAATCGGTCGAAGTCGGGGGATTTCTATTGGGTGTTCGCCCATGTCACGCCTTGCTTCGACGGCAATGGCAAGATCATCGGCTATCATTCCAACCGCCGCGTGCCCAAGCCCGAGGCCATCGCCCAGATCAAGCCGCTCTATAATACCCTCCTGGGCATCGAGGCCCAGTTCAGCGACCGCAAGCAGGGTATGGCGAAAGCCACCAGCGCCTTGGTCGACACCATCGGCCAGCTGGGCTTTGCCAGCTATGACCGGCTGATCATGGCCCTGAGCCGCCAGGGAGGCGAATGATGACCTATAGCCGCGATCTGCGGAACGGCCTGAACCGCGCCGGCGTCCTGTCGGCTTTGCTGGTGGGTCTGATGGCCGCCTCGCTGGGCTCGGGCTTGCTGGGCTGGGATTGGCTGGCGCATCTGCTGCTGGCCGGCGCCATCCTTTTGGCCTGCCTGGTCACCTATGCCGCCTATAAGCGGGCCCATCGGGTGGTCGATCTGGTCGAACGTTCGGCCACCGTCGCCGATCAGGCCGCCAAGGGCGATCTGAATGTCCGCGTCATCCGCATCGGTGTCCATGACGAGCTGGGCCATATGATGCACAGCTTCAACCGCGTGCTCGACCTGACCGAGGAATTCGCCAAGGACACCGGCGCCGCCATGAAGCGGGCCGGCGCCAAGGAATATTTCCGCTATATCCCGCCCCAGGGCCTGCGCGGCGACTTCCTGGCCTATGCCCGCCTGATCAACAAGGTGCTGGCCGACATGGATGTCCGCGAGCAGGAAACCGTCGCCTTCGAAAAGTCGGTGCATGAAATGGTGTCGGAAGTGGCCAACGCCACCCACGGCATCGCCCGCACCGCTCAGACCATGGCGGGTCGCTCGGAAAGCGCCGGTGGACGTTCGCTGGATGTGGGCGAGGCCGCCGAGGTCACCACCGGACTGGCCGCCGCCGTGTCGGAATCCACCCGCCAGCTGGCTCAGGCCATTGGCGAGATCGCCCAGCATGTCACCCATTCCGCCGAAATCGCCAAGACCGCCGCCGACAATGTCGGCCAGACGGTGACGCAGATGTCGGGCCTGGGAGACTCGGTGGGGCAGATCGGCACCGTGGTCCAGCTGATCAACGACATCGCCTCTCAGACCAATCTGCTGGCCCTGAACGCCACCATTGAGGCCGCCCGCGCCGGTGAAGCCGGCAAGGGCTTCGCCGTGGTCGCCAACGAGGTCAAGAACCTTGCCAACCAGACGGCGCGGGCCACCGAGGACATCACCCGTCAGGTCGAGGCCGTGCGCTCGGCCACCCAGGACGCTCAGGCCGGGGTGCAGCATGTGGTCGAGGCCATTCACCGCTTCGACGAAATCGCCTCGACCATCGCCAGCGCGGTGCAAGAGCAGGAAGCCGTCACCTCCGGCATTTCCAGCCATATCGAGGAAGTTGCCCAAAAGACCGCCGAGGTTTCCACCAATGTCGGCATCATGTCCAACGCCTCGGCCGAGGCTTGCGGCGGCACCGTGCGCGTCATCTGGAGCGCCAAGCGCCTGTCTCAGGTGGTCGATGCCTTGAACAATCGGGTCAGCGAATATATCTCGAAGGTCAGTTGACCAACGGAGGAAGGACGGGGCATGGCTCCGTCCTTCGTCTGAATCGAGGATAATCATGACCGAGACCCTGGACCTGCTGCTGTCCCACCGCAGCGACCGCGACTTCACCGACCAAGACCTGACCCCGCAACAGCTGGACGCCATCGTCCGAGCCGCGTGGCTGGCCCCGACCTCGATCAATTCCCAGCAGATTTCCCTGGTGGTGGTGCAAGATCCCCAGCATCGGGCCAGGATCGCCGAGATCGCCGGTGGTCAGCCCTGGATCGCCAAGGCTCCGGTCTTCATTACCGTGGTGGTCGATCACCATAAGACCAGCCGCGCCACCGCCGCCGCCGGCAGCGAACATCAGCTTCATAGCAGCGTCGAGGGTCTGGCCTCGGCCGCCACCGACGCCGGCATCGCCCTGGCTAATCTGATCGTCGCCGCCCGCGCTCAAGGGTTGGGCGCCGTTCCCATCGGCGGCATCCGCCGCGACCCCGGCGCCATGGTCGAATTGCTGGGCCTGCCCGCCCGCACCTTCCCGCTGGTGGGGGTGAGCATCGGCCATGTCGGCAAGCAGGCCGTCCAAAAGCCGCGCCTGCCGCTGGACAGCTTCTGCCATATGGAACGCTACGACGCCGAAATCATCGACACCGCCATTCCCGTCTATGATCAAGAATTGCTGGATTATTGGCAGAGCATCGGCCGCGCCGACGGCCAGAGCTGGAGCAAGAACACCGCCCAGCTTTATTCCAAGGTCTATTTCCCCCACACCAAGGCCGCCTGCGCCGCCCAGGGCTTCACCAACGAAGCTTAGCTGGGCAGCTTGGCGACACAGGTCCAGTAGCTCTCGATGGTGCGCATGGTGCTCATGAAGCTGTCGAGATCCACTGGCTTGGTGATGTAGCTGTTGGCGCCTCGCTGATAACAGCGGGCGATGTCCAACTGCGACACCGAGGTGGTCAAGATGATGACGATGAGGTTGCTGAGGTTGGGGTCCTCGCGGATGATCTTCAGCGCCTCAAGCCCGCTGAGATGCGGCATGTTCAGATCAAGCAGGATGATGTCGGGAACCGGCATCGACTCATAGCCGCTCTCATGCCGCAGAAAGGCGATCAGCTCGCGCCCATTGGGAACGCGATGGAGCTGACAGGGGCGCTCCCATCGCTGCATGCCCAGCTGGACCAAGGCGGCGTCGCCGTCATCATCCTCGGCCAGAAGCACCACGAATTCCCGCATATATCCTCCTGATCCGGGCGATAGCCAGTCGCCCTACTCATGATGTGATCAAGAAGAAGCCGCCCCCCTGCCCCCGCAGGTTCGGCCCGATCCTGGTTACCGCGACGCCAGAAGCGCCGTGCTGCTGCTGGTGGTCTTCGCCGCCAGACTTTCCTGGGTGATGACCCAGCTCTTGGTGGTGGACGACAGCGAATTCAGCTGCGTCGTATTCAGATAGTTCAGCTCGCACTGGCCGCTGCCGATGCTGACGGTCAGCTGCGACAGCTGGTTGGTGGTCAGAACCGCCAGGGCCGGAGCCGTCAGCGCCTTGATCTCGCTGCTGGTCAGATTGCCGATCTGCGACGAGGTCAGGGCGGCCGCCTGGCTACTGGTCAGCGACGCGATGTCGCTGGTGGTCAGATAGGCCATGGCCGTGCTCTTGATCTGGGCGATCTGGCTGCTGCTCAGCGACTTGAACTGGGTCACGCTCATGCCCAGGAAGTCGGTCACCGACAGCGAAGCCACCACGCTGGTGGTCAGAGCCGCCACCTGACTGCTGGTCAGCGCGGCGAATTGACTGCTGGTCAGGGACGCCACCGCCGTCGCCGTCAGCGCCGCCACGTCGGCGGTGCTCAAGGACTGCAGGAAGCTGCTGGTCAGGCCCTGGATATTGCTGGACGAGAAGCCCTTGACCTGGGTGGTGGACATGACCAGCGCATCCGCCGCGCTCAAACCCGCATCATTGGCCGCCGTCAGGGCGCTGATCTCGGTCGCGGTCAGACTGGCGATCTGGCTGGTGCTCAGGCTGGCGATGTCGGTCTTGGTCAGGCCCTGCAAGGCGCTGCTGCTCAGAGCGGCAACCGCCGTGCTGGTCAAAGCGGCGCATTGGCTGGTCAGCAGCTGGCAAGCAAAGGTGGCCGTCAGCGACGCCGCCTGGGTGGCGGTGATCGCCGCGATCTCGGTGCTGGTCAAAGCCGTCACCTGGGTCGCCGTCAGCGACGTCAGGGCCGAAGCCGTCAGCCCGGAAATCGTCAGAGTGGACAAGGAGGCCACCGCCGTGCCGGTCAGGCTGTCCAGAGCCGTCACCGTCATCGCGTTCAGCTGGGTCGCCATCAGTCCCACCGCCTGGGTGCTGGTCAGCGACGAAAGCTGGGTCGTGGTCAGCGCCGCCACCTGGGTGGTGGTCAGGGCGGCGATCTGGGTCGCCGTCATGCTGCCGATGGAGCTGCTGCTGCTGGCCGTCGAGGTGTTGTTATCCACCACGATGGTATCGCCCAGCGCCAGAAGCGTGCTCAAGGACACTTCGAAGCTGGTCACCCAGGTCTGGCCGCTTTCCGTGCCCCAGGGGTTGCGAATGATGAACATGCCGGTCTTGCTGTCATAGCCGGTGATCGACATGGCATGGTTGGACACCAGCAGATAGCGGCCCGCCGAGTCGAAGCTGCTGGTACGGGATTCCAGCACCACATCGTTGCCCGCCGCCAAGGCGCTGATCAGCGTGGTCTGCAGGCTGCTGCTGGTCATGCCCGAGGCATAGCCGGTCAGGCTCATCGAGGAATTATAGGCATAGGACGACCAGCTGCCGCCCGACGCGGTGTAGTCCACCACCTTCGAGCAGCCGGTGATGCTGAGCAGCGTATATTCGGGATAGCCGCCATTGCCGATGCTGGTGAAGGAATTGCCGTAAGAGGCATAGACATTGCCGGTCGAGTTGGTCAGCCCCTGGAACTCGGCATAGGCCTTTTCCACCACGCTGGCCCACAGCACCGATCCGCCCATATTGGTGAAGGTGCCCTTGTTGGCCAAGGTGCTGTCCACCGTCACATAATAGGCCTGCCCGCTAAGATAGAAGCGGACGCCATAGGTGCCGTTGCCATTGTCCGAGATCATCGACTTGATGGCGCTTTGGTTCTGGCTGGCCACCTCGGCCAGACCGGCCAGCAGATAGCAGTCGCCGATATAGCCCTGATTGACATCCGACGCGGTCGGGCCGGAACTGGAATAGAGCGAGGCGCCGGTCGGAGCGCTGTAGGTGACCGTATAGGTCTTGTTGCTGACCGTCACCTTCGAGCTGGGATTGTCGGTGCCCGAGAACCACTTATCCACCAGCTCGGTCAGCTGGGTCGTCGACGAGCCCGAAGCCAGATTGCCCAGGGTCGTGCTGCTGGCGGCGCCACCGGTCCATTTGGCGTTCATGGCGCTGCCATTGACCAGAGCCGAGGTCGCATATTGCAGATAAGACGAGGTGGTCAGGCCATTGCTCAGATTAGAGGCGATGGTCTTCAGATCGGTGAATTGCGAGCTGGTCAGGCTGCCGCCCTGGGCCTTGACCGAGGCCTCAAGGTCGGTGAACAGCTTATAAAGCCCCGCATAGCTGACGACGCCCGTCGCCGCCGCCGAGGTCATGTCGGCCTTCAAGGTCGCATTGGACAGAGACACGATCCAAGTCGGCACCGAAACGGTGGTGCCCGTGCTGGTCGTGCTCGTCGTCGTGCTGCTGCTGGTCGCACTGGTCGAACTGGTGGTGGTGGTGCCGCTGGTGGTCGCCACCGCCGCGAACAGCGAGAACAGCGACGCCTCGCCCGAACTGACCGAAGCCGTCCGGCTGCTGTGACCCGCGCCATTGCCAGAAGGCTGCGTGGTCACCTGAACGCCGGTCGCCCAATTGGCCAGGGACGCAAAGGTCGCGCTAACGGAAGAAGAAGAAGACGAAGATTGGCTCAGGGACTGGGTGCTATCGCTGCTCTTCAGCGCCGCTTCCGACAACAGGTCGGCGCGATCTTCGGTCAGGGATTCGGCCATGGCCACATCGACCACCGGCGCTTCCGAGCGTTGGACCCAGACGGAGGTATCCGGCGTCTCGACTGGATCGCTGGTCACCGGAGCCGCAGAGCCCGAACTATCGCTTTCAGCAGGAACTAGATCACTCATCTTTTCCGCTCCACCCAAGCGGCCCATTTCCGGCAAGAGAGAACCACTTGTCCCATCATACGGAAACCAGCGATTTTATCCACTTGTCTTCGGTGTAAACAAAGGAAAAACCACGACTGTTACAGACTGAAACCGTGGCGTAACCCAATGCAACCGGGCCTTGGGATGGAAGCATAAACATGCCTCTGCGGCAAAACTGTGACCAGGCTCACAGATTGTTGATCGATGGGTAAAAAAACCGAGAAATCAGGGCTTGCGCAGGGTCACCGAAAAGACGGTTCCCTCGGGAGAGGATGCGCGCACCGCGATATTGCCGCCCAGGCGATGGGCGATCCGCTTGCAGATCGCCAGACCGATGCCGGTCCCCTCTTTGTCGCCGCTGCTGGAAACCCGCTGGAACATCTCGAAAATCTTGTCGTGATGCGCCGGATCGATGCCGACGCCGTTATCCCGGACCGTGAAAAGCCAAAGATTGTCTTCGTCCAGGCTCGCCTCGATTTCGATGCGCACCGGCCGGTCGGAATGGCGGTATTTGATGGCATTGCCGATCAGGTTCTGGAACAGGCTGACCAGCTGGATTTCATCGCCCACCACCATGGGCAAGTCCCCCAGCCGGATCTCCGCCTCGCTGCTGGCGATCAGGCTTTGCAGATTGGCGATAGCCTGATCCACCGCCGCCTTGGCCGACAAAGCCTGCAGCGGCGTCGCCGATTGGGTGACGCGGGCAAATTCCAGCATGTCATGCACCAGGGCCGACATGCGCTTGCCGTTATCGACAATCAGATCGACCAGGCCTCCGGCCTCGCCCTCCAATTGCTGCGGCACCTGCCGCTTCAGCAGCTGGGCATAGATGACCATGTTGCGGATGGGCGTCTGCAAGTCATGGCTGGCGATATAGGCGAATTGCTCAAGCTCGGCATTGGAGCGGATCAGGTCGCGTTCGCGCCCCAGGCTTTCGGTAATATCCTCAACGAAGGACCAGATGTAATCCTGGCCGTCGGCACCGCGGATCAGCATGCCGTTCAGATTGACGCTGACCAGCGACCCGTCCTTGCGGATATATTCCTTCTGATAAGGCCCATAGCTTCCGAGCGTGCGCAGCATTTCCAGCTGCCGCGCCTCGTCGGCCTCGTAACGCTGCGGGGTCAGCGCCCAGTAATCCAGCGCCTTCAATTCCTCTTCGCTATAACCGGTGATCCGGCAATAGGCGGCATTCAGCTCGATAAACCGCCCCTGCATATCGGTCAGGGCCAAGCCCAGCGGCGACATCTCGTAAAGGCCGCGCAGCCTTTGCTCGTCGGCCCGTAACTGCGCCTCGGCCTGACGGCGGGCGGTCTCGGCGACGCGCATGGTTTGCCGCGCCTCGCCCAACCAGCCCAGCACGCTGTTGGCGCTTTTGGCGGGCGCACCGTCCTCACCGTCATCGGCGTCGATGCGCCCCAAGGCCTTGATCTGGCGATGCACTTCGTCCGGCGTGCCGCCCAGCAGCTTTTGCAGAGTCCGGTAGTTGTGATAAAGCGACAGGATCGTCAGAAGGCCAAAAGCGACCGAGACATAGCGCAGCCCCAAGGCCCGGCGAATGGTGAACTCGACCTGCTCTTGCGTCCGCTGCTCGGTCATCCGGTCAAGCTCGTTGAGCGGATGCATGATGGCGGCCTTGGCCTCGACATAATCCTGGCCATAGACCAGAGCCAGCGCCGCCTGAATCCCCGCATCCCCCTGACTGCGACGCAACTCTATCGCCTGATATTCCAAGCTGGTCAGCTGGTCGGACTTGCGCTTCGCCTCTTCCAGCTTGGCGAATTCCCGATCGGTGAAGCCGGCCTGACGCATGCGGTCCAAAAGCGCTTCGCTGCGATCGCCCGAAGTGACCTTGTCCGGATCGGCCTCGCCATCCAGCACGAAATCCCAATAAATCCGGTTATAACCATCGGGCCGCGGACGGCGGCCGTCGCGGATATCCAGGATCGCCTGGAAGTAGCGGATATATTTCGGATTTCCGGTGGCGACATAGAAGCGGACCATCTTGGTCAGATCGTCCGACGAATGACGAAGCTGATCCGCCAGCTGAGCCGAGATGAACCGCTGATCGTTGGCCCGATCGATCGCCTTCTCAGCCCAGACGTAAACAGCACAACTGGCCAACAAGACCAGCAGCAGCATCGTGCTCGACAGCATGGACCGCTTGAAGGACGTGTGCTTCATTCCAAATCGCTGGCTAGATTGTACCCCTATGGCCAATCATAGCCGCTTTCCGTCGGAAGTCGCGGCCTTTGTACCCGCCTCCACCAAGAGGAGGAGGCGGCTAACCCTATTTCCCTGCTTGCAAAAACTGCGGCAAGGCCATCAAAGCCAGCAGGGTGAAACCCAGCAACATGAAACCGAAAAAAATCCACTTGGCCATGCGGGTATCTTGTTCGCTGTAATTGGCCGGGATCACTTTGCGGCTGGTGTTTTGATCAGTCATATCAGCTCCCCTATTTCCCACAGCATACCCCAAAACGGACGAAACCCCTAGGTTTCCCTAGGGGTTTCGATGGTGGGCGCTACAAGGATTGAACTTGTGACCCCTTCCATGTCAAGGAAGTGCTCTCCCGCTGAGCTAAGCGCCCGCTCACCGGCTATGTCGCCGTGAGGGATGTGCTTTTAGCCGCATCCGTTTCGCTTTGCAACCCCTAAATCGTCACTTTTTTCATAAATGACATCCGGCTCGGTTTGCACTAATCCTAGGGGATGGACATCAGGACGCCGCATGCCCTTTTCGACCCCGGGATGGAGATCCTGTCTCCCGAGACCCAGCGGCTGCCCATGGTGTTTTCATCGCCCCATAGCGGCGCGCAATATCCCCTGGCCTTTCAGCAGCAGTCGGTGCTGGATGCGCGGACCCTGCGCCGGTCCGAAGATTCCCATGTGGACGCCTTGTTCGGGCTGGCGCCGGCCCTGGGGGCGCCCCTGATCCGGGCTTTGTTCCCGCGGGCTTATCTGGATGTCAACCGCGAGCCCTTCGAGCTTGACCCCGACATGTTTCAAGGGCCGCTGCCGGCCTATGTGAACAGCCATTCGCCCCGCGTCTCGGCAGGCTTGGGCACCATCGCCCGGATCGTGTCCTCGGGCGCCGAGATCTATCGCGGCAAGCTGACCTTCGAAGAGGCCGAGCAGCGCATCGAGATGCTCTATCGCCCCTATCACGCCGCCCTGTGGCAATTGGTCGAGCAGACCCGCCAGCGCTTCGGCTATTGCATCCTGATCGACTGTCACTCCATGCCGTCCCTAGGCGGCCCCACCGATCCTTGCGGCGGCGGCAAGGTGGACTTCGTGCTGGGCGACTGCTTCGGCTCGGCCTGTGCGCCCTGCCTGCCGCGCACCACCGACGCGGCGCTGCGCCATATGGGCTTTCGCGTCCTGCGCAACACCCCTTATGCCGGCGGCTTCACCACCCGCCATTACGGCCGCCCGCAAGAGGGCCTGCACGCCATGCAGATCGAGATCAACCGCGGCATCTATATGAACGAGGCGACCCACGAGCCCTTGCCGGAATTCGACCGGCTGCGCGATGCGCTGGGGCATCTGGTCGCCACCTTGGCCGCCCTTCCCGCCAGCGAGCTGACACCATGAGCACGCAACAGCCCCTTCCGGTCATTGTCCGCGACGCCACCGAAGCGGATATGGAGGCCGTCCAGGCCATCTATAGCTACTATGTGACCAAGTCCTCGGCCTCGTTCGAGGAAGAGCCCCCCAGCGTCGAGGAAATGAAGGCCCGCCGCCGCCGCACCCTAGAGCGCGGCCTGCCCTATCTGGTGGCCGAAATCGACGGCGAAGTGCTGGGCTATACCTATGCCGGACCGTTCCGCTTCCGCTCAGCCTATCGCTATACCATCGAGGATTCCATCTATGTCGCCCCCGGCGTGGTCAAGCGCGGCCTGGGCGTCGCCCTGCTGGGAGCCCTGATCGAACGCTGCACCGCCCTGGGCTATCGCCGCATGATCGCCGTCATCGGCGATTCCGCCAACTATGGCTCGATCAGCGTCCATCGCCGCATGGGCTTCGTGCAAGAAGGCGTGCTGCGCGGCGTCGGCCTGAAATTCGGCCGCTGGGTCGATGTGGTCATCATGCACCGCCCCCTGGGCAGCGCCGACCAAGAACCGCCCTCGCCCGATCAGCCCGGCATGAAGATGATTGGGCCCTGATATATCGCCGCTAGCGCGGCTAGGTCCCTCGCCGGGCGGGGCCATCCGGCCCCTTGGCCTCGCGCTCAACGCGCTCTGGTTGGTTATTCCGGCTGCGCCGTAAGGTCCCTCAGCCTAAGCGCGGGCATCCGCCCGCTTGGCCGCGGCCTCAATGGCCGCTGGTGAGAGGATGTGCTGGTGGAGGGGATGAGCTGGTCTCGGACGCATTCCTGGTATTTCCCTCACCCCAAACCCCTCTCCCGCTTGCGGGAGAGGGGCTTTCTCTTCCGCCGTCCTCTCCCCTCTCCCGCAAGCGGGAGAGGGGCTGTCTCTTCCGCCGCTCTCTCCCCTCTCCCGCAAGCGGGAGAGGGGCTGGGGGTGAGGGGAAAATCAGGCTGCACCGCCTCCCTTGGACGCTTCCTAGGATTTTCCTGAGCTTTCACTTTTCCCCTTTGCTGCTTTGGGTTAGCGTGCGGCCAGTTTGTTTCCGCCGGAGTTTGGCCTGTCATGTCGCTGTTGCTTGCCCTTTTCATCGCCGTCCTGCAGGGCGTGACCGAGTTGTTCCCGGTCAGCAGCTTGGGTCATGCCGTGATCATTCCCGGCCTGTTCGATCTGGGAATCGATCAGAAAGCGCCGGAATTCCTGCCCTTCCTGGTGGTGCTGCATCTGGGCACGGCGGCAGCGCTGCTGGCTTATTTCTGGCGCGACTGGTTCAACATTCTGGTCGGCCTGTTCGGCGGCCCGGCGCATCAGCGCGATTTCAGCCGCAAGGTGCTGCTGCTGGTGATCATCGCCACCATCCCCGCCGGTCTGCTGGGCGCTCTGTTCGAGCATAAGCTGAAGCATCTGTTCGGCGTGCCCGAGATTGCCGCCGGCTTCCTGTTCTTCAACGGCTTCATGCTGTTCATCGGCGAACGGCTGAAGACCCGTTTGGGCAACCGCGAGTCCCATGGCGATCTGACCCGGCTGACCTGGAAGGGCGCCTTGGCCATCGGCCTGTGGCAGTGCACCGCCTTCTTCCCCGGCATTTCCCGGTCCGGCGCCACCATGATCGGCGGCCTGCTGTCGGGCCTGAGCCATCGCGCCTCGGCGCATTTCTCGTTCCTGATCGCCACCCCGGTGATCCTGGGTGCCGCCATTCTGGAAGTGCCGAAGCTGCTGAAGGTGGAAACTGCCCCCGGCATGGGCGAGCTGTCGCTGATCGGCGGCGTGGTGGCCGGCATCACCGCCTATGCCTCCATCGCCTTCCTGATGCATTATTTCCGCAAGCATGAGTTCGAGGGCCTGACCCCCTTCGCCTTCTATTCCTGGATCGCCGGAGCCGGGTCGCTGGCCTGGCTTATCCTGAAATAGGCAGCCTGAGAGTGAAGCAGGCCCCGCCGCCGGGGCCGTTTCCCGCTTCGATGCTGCCGCCATGGTCGCGGATGATGCTCCAGCTGACCCATAGCCCCAGCCCGGTCCCCTTGCCCACCGGCTTGGTGGTGAAGAAGGGGTCGAACACCTTCAAGAGATCGGCCTCGGCAATGCCGGGGCCGTTATCCTCCAGCCGGATCACCGCCTGATCCCGCTCGGCGCCGCCGCTCAACCGCAGCACCGTTTCACCCCGCCCCTCGCAGGCGTCCAGGGCGTTTTGAGCCAGATTGACGAAAACCTGATGCAAGGGGCCATCCAGCCCCTCGATCGGCAAGGCGTCGCTCAGCCCATCCTCGATCCGCAAACCCGGCCCGCTGGTCCGCTGAACCCAGCCCAAGGCGTCACGGGCCACCGCCCCCAGATCCAGCCGTTTGCGCTCGGTGGCATTGGTGAAGGACAGGCGGCGCAGATTCTTGACGATCTCGGTGATGCGCTGGGCCCCCTCCAGCGTGCCCTCGACCAGATTCCCCAGATCGCCCAGAATGCGGTCGATCCGCAGTTCGGCGCGCAGGCGGCTCTGCTGTTCGGGATCGATGCCGTCATGGATGGCGTTGAGATAGCGGGTCAGCCGCGCCGCATAGCCCGACAGCGCATGGGCATTGCCATTGACGAAGCTGACCGGATTGTTCAGCTCGTGGGCCACACCGGCGACCAAACGCCCGAGCGAGGCCATTTTCTCGGCCTGCACCAATTGCTGCTGCGCCTGCTTCAGCTCCATGTGAGCAGTGTTCAGGGCCTCGTAGGCCCGGCGCAGCTCGCCCACCGGACGGCCGACGATGACCATACCGGGCAGGCGCTTCTGGTGATCCAGACGCGGCGAACAGTTCATTGCCACCAGATCGGTAAAGCCGTCATCCTTGGAACGCAGGCGGGCCTCATGCTCCTGCACCTGACGGCTGAGCAGGAAGCGGGCGGCATCCTCGACCGCCATCAGGGCCGACAGGGGATGGCCGATCAGATCGCCGGCCGCCATCCCGGTCAGATCGAGCAGCGCCTGATTGACCTGCTGGATCTGTCCACGATGATCGCAGACCACCAGAATGTCGGACATGGACGCGATGATACTGCCGATGAATTGCTGCGCCTGCTCCAGGGCGGCATTTTTCTGCTCCAGATCGACCTCGTAGCGGATCAGGTCGGAATAGACCTCGTCCATCTTCGAGATCACCTCGATCCAGGCCGTGTCATGCAGTTCGTTGAACTCGCTGACCAGAATGCCCGCCAGATCGCTGGCGGAATGCGCCCTGTCCTTGGAGGGAGGAGCCGCCACCCTTAAAGGCCTCGCTCGACCAATCGGGCCCGCACCATCTTGCCGCAGGTCATCAGATAGTTCGAAAAGGAAACCGCCAGCTCCTTGGCCAGGGCCGCGCCGTCCTGGGGCGAGATCACCAGGCGCTTGGAAATTTCCTGACCTTGCAGGCGAAAGCGGGTCTGAACCTCGATGATGCCCTCGACATTCTCGATATTCAGGCGGTCCAGTTCGCCCAACTCGCGCCCCGAATGGCTGTCCATCAATAAGGAGAGGATGACCGCTTCGTTGATCGCCTCTTTCACCTCGCCGCGCTCGACGAACATGGTGATGGCATTCAGAAGCTGAATAATCCGCTGGTGATCGGCGTCCAGGCTATCGATCCCAGTCCGCATGTCGTCATGCCACGCTACTACCGTCATCTTGACGTTCTCCTGGGTGAGCTCTTGGGAGAAACTATAGCACAAGTCCCAGACGGAAAGGGTAGCCCGTCCTCAACTATCCCGCTCCAGCCCGTAGCGCTGCAATTTCGAGCGCAGGCCGACGCGGGACAGGCCCAGCTCGTCGGCGACGCGGCTGATGTTCCAGCGATGGCGGCTCATGGAATCGCGGATCACCGCTTCTTCCAGGCTTTCCACCATATCCTTGAGGCTGGCTCCCTGGGGCAGCACGGCCTTGTCCAGCGACACCGGCTTGGCCCGCATGGTCAGGCTGCCGGGCAGCACCTCCAGCCCCAGCTCGGGCCCGTCGGACAGGGCCACCATGCGCTGGATTTCGTTCTGCAGCTCGCGGACATTGCCCGGCCAGTCGTAATCGCGCAGACGGGTCAGGACAATGTCCGAAAACCCTTGGACCGGCTTGGCGAAGGCCTTCATGGTTTCGCCAAGCAGCAATTGCGCCAGCAGCGGAATATCCATGGGACGTTCGCGCAGCGGCGGCAGATGCACGCGGAAAGCCGCCAGCCGGTAATAGAGATCGCGGCGGAAGCGCCCAGAGGCCACCTCGTCTTCCAAATCGCGGTTGGTGGCGGCGATGACGCGGACATCCACCTTGCGGGTCATGGCGGCGCCCAGCGGGCGGATTTCGCCTTCCTGCAACACGCGCAGCAGCTTGACCTGAAAGGCGGGCGAGGTTTCGCCGATCTCATCCAGGAAGATGGTGCCGCCATTGGCTTGCTCGAACAGGCCGATGCGGTCTTCGTAAGCGCCGGTAAAGGCTCCCTTCTTGCAGCCGAACAGCTCGGATTCCAGCAGCTGATCGGGAAGTGCTCCGCAGTTCTCGACTACGAAGGGCTTGTCGGCGCGGTGGGAATTGTAATGGATGGCGCGGGCCATCAGCTCCTTGCCGGTGCCCGACTCGCCGGTGACCAGCACCGAGATGTCATAGCCGGCGATCCGCTCGGCCATGCCGATGGCGTCTTCCATGGGGCTGGAGCTGGCGCGGACGATCTTGTCGAAGCCATAGCGGGTCTTCAGCACTCGGCGCTTACCCGCCACCACTTCCTTCAGGGACGAGGCCGCCACCCGCATTTCCAGGCTGGCGTTCTGGTTCTCGCGCTGAAGCTGATAGAGCTGCAAGGCGCCCTTGACCGTCGCCCGCAGGAAATTGGGGTCCCAGGGCTTGGTGATATACTGATAGATCCCCGCCTCGTTGATGCCGGCGATGATGTCCTCGGAATCCGTATAGCCCGAGATGATCATGCGCACCGGATCGGGCCAGCGGGTCCGTGCCGTGCGCAGGAAATCGACGCCGGTGCCGTCGGGCATGCGCTGGTCGCACAGGATGGCTTGGACCATCTCGACCTCCAGCACCTGCTCGGCCTCAGTGCGGGACGAAACGGTCAGCACATGGAATTCATCTTCCAGCACCCGGCGCAAGGCTTCCTGCGAACGGATTTCGTCATCGATCACCAAGACGATGGGAAGCTCGGTCATGCGCGTCCGCCCTTTCCGGATTTGCGGCGATGGCTGGCCAAATACAGCGGTGTGCGCGACTTCGGCACCTTGAAGACGAAGTCATGCCGAGCCACGTGATAGCTTGGATCGAAACCATAGAAGTTCAACGTCATGCGTTCCAACTCTTCGGCGCGATAGGCGTCGAGGGGTTTGAGATTCATGTCTTGTTCGATCTTCGTGCATTTCCCGACCAATTGATCGGGGAATCCGCTTTCGTTTGCAATCCGTTCTGCTTTTCCTTGCAGAGCCACCTGGAAGTCCTGACACGTACGAGGCAGGATTTCATCAATCAAACCAAGGGTTTTGGCCTCATCCACGCCCATGGGAAGGCGGGCCTGGGTGACGTGTTCCGCCGCCTCGGGACCGGCGCGGCGGGGCAGCAGATAGGTCCAGTATTCCGAGCCGTAGAGGTTGCCCATGCCCTTGTAATGGGGATTGAGAACAATGCCGTCCCGCGCCCAGATCTGATCCGCCGCCAGTGCCAGGAAGACGCCCCCGGCTCCGGCATTGCCTTGCAAGGCAGCGATGGTCAGATGGCTTTTGGTCAGGATGATGGCGCGGCACAGATCATCCATGGCGTTGATATTGCGCCAGGATTCATCGGCAGGGCTCTCGGCGGCCTCGATGGCGTTCAGATGGATGCCGTTGCTCCAATAATCCGGCCCGCCCATCAGCACGATGATCCGGGTGGGACGGCGGCAGGCCTCCTCATAGGCGGCCAGCAGGGCCACGCATTGGTCGCTGCTCATGGCGCCGTTATGGAAGGGGAAATGCAGATAACCCACCGCGCCCCGTTCCTCATAGGTGATCTCGGAGGCGCGAGACAGTTGGGGCAGATCAGCGCCCAGCAGAATGCTGGCCGGCAGCTTCACCCCTTGGGGTTCACGCAGATGGCCGATCCAGACCGCGCCATCAGCGGTGGCGATGGCGATCGCGCCCCCTGCCCGACCCAGGACTGTTCCGGGAATCCCAGACAGCCCTTCGGCGGCAGCGGCGTCATGCAGGAAGACCGTGCGGCCCAGCAGGACCGTCTTCACCCCCGGCACGCCATCCGCCGAGCGGATCTTGCGCAGCACGGCGGCGGTATCGTCGCGGGCCCAGTCAATAGCGCGGTCGGCCTGCGTCATCAGCGGACGGACTTGCGCCGGTACCGCAGGGCGGATGCGGGCCTCGGGGAAGCGGGCGACACAGGCCAGCACAGCCTCCACCGCCGCCTCGGTCACTTCATTGCGGTAAAGGCTGCTCTTGGTGGCCGCCCGCATGGGGAAGGTCCGGCTTTCCCAGACCGGGCCGCCATCCATCTCGGCATTGGCCTGAAGAACGGTGACGCCCCAATGCACGGCCCCCTCCAGGATCGCCCAGTCCAGAGCCGACGGCCCCCGGTCGCCCTCGGGGCCGGGATGCACCACCAGACAGACATGACGGGACCAGACCTCCTCGGGGATCGCCCGCTTGAGGAATGGTGCGACGATCAGATCGGGCTTGGCCAGCGCCACCGCCTCGATGGTCACTGAATCCTTGATGTCGAACTCGACCATCACCTCATGGCCCAGGCGGCGCAGCTCCAGATGCAGACGCTGGGTCAGACTGTTGAAGCTATGGGTCAGCAGAAGAACGCGCATCAGCAAATCCGCGGCAGTTGTTCGCCGGCCAGCCAGTCCACCACGCGCTTGCCGCCAAAGGCGGTCTCCATCTGCACGAAGTGATGATCATCAGGGATCACCGTCCCGATGATGGCGGCGTCGGCTCCCAGCGGATGGGCCCGCATGACCGCCAGCAAAGCCTCGGCCTTGTCGGCGGGGCAGATGGCGATCAGCTTGCCTTCGTTGGCGACATAGAGCGGGTCCAGCCCCAGCAGTTCGCAAGCGCCCTTGACCTCGGGCTTCACCGGAATGGCGGATTCATAGATCATCATGCCGACGCCCGACTGGGTGGTCATCTCGTTCAAGGTCGCCGCCAGACCGCCACGGGTGGGATCGCGCAGGCAATGAATCTCGGGCACTGCCGCCACCATCGCCGCCACCAGGGTATGCAGCGCCGCCGAGTCCGACTTCAGGCTGGTCTCGAAGCCCAGGCTTTCCCGCAGGCTCATCACCGCCACGCCATGATCGCCCATGCTGCCCGAGACCAGGATGGCATCCCCCGGACGCGCCTTGTCGCCCGAGATATCCAGCCCCTCCGGCACCCGGCCGATGCCGGTGGTCGAGATGAACAGCCCGTCGCCCTTGCCCTTTTCCACCACCTTGGTATCGCCGGTGACGATGGGAACCCCCGCCTCCTTGCTGGCCGCCGCCATGGAGGTAACGATCCGCTTGAGATCGGCCAGCGGCAACCCTTCCTCGATGATGAAGGAGGCCGACAAAGCGATGGGAACCGCTCCGGCCATGGCCACGTCATTGACCGTGCCATGCACCGCCAACGAGCCTATATCGCCGCCGGGAAAGAACATGGGCGAGATGACATAGCCGTCGGTGGTCATCACCATCCGCCCGGATTCAACTGCGAATGCAGCCTGATCATTGCGCTGACGCAACAGATCATTGTCGAATGCGGCCAGAAACAGCTCTTCCACCAGCTGGGCCATGGCCCGTCCGCCGCCGCCATGGGTCAGATCGACGCGGCCATTGACGAAATCCAGGGGCGGGCCTTTGCGGGTCAGGGTCATGACTTGTCCTGTTGCGGTTGGCGGAAGCGGCCATAGGTCCAGTGGGCGGCGCAAGCGCCTTCCGCCGAGACCATGCACGAGCCCATGGGGCTTTCCGGCGTGCAGGCGGTGCCGAACAGACGGCAGTCGGCGGGCTTTTTCAGGCCGCGCAGGATGGCGCCGCATTCGCAGGCCTTCACATCGGGGACCGAGACGGTTTCGAGGGCGAATCGTTTCTCGGCATCCCAGTCGGCAAAGGGCGCCTTGATGCGGAGCGCGCTATAGGGAACCATGCCCAAGCCCCGCCATTCGAAGGTCCGGCGTAGCTCAAACACCTCGGCCACCACGGCTTGCGCCTTCTTATTGCCCTCGCGGGTGACGGCGCGGGAGAACTCGTTCTCGACCTCGAAGCGGCCTTCGTTCAGCTGGCGCACCAGCATCAGAATGGCCTGCAAAACATCCAGCGGCTCGAACCCGGCGATGACCACCGGCTTTTGATATTCCTCGACGAAATATTCATAAGGGCGGCTGCCGATCACCGTCGAGACATGGGCCGGGCCGATGAAGCCATCCAGCGGTACGGTGCCCAGCTCGCGCACTTCCGGGCTTTCCAGAATGTTCGAGATGGCCGCCGGGGTCAGGACGTGATTGCAGAAGACAGAAAAATTCTTCAGCCCCAGCGCCTTGGCCTGCTTCAGCACCAGCGCGGTAGGCGGGGTGGTGGTCTCGAAGCCGATGGCGAAGAAGACCACCTGGCGGTCGGGATTGTCCTGGGCGATCTTCAGGCTGTCGCCGGCGGAATAGACCATGCGGACATCGGCGCCCTCGGCCTTGACCCGCAGCAGGCTGGCCCGCTTCGAGCCGGGAACCCGCAGCAGGTCGCCATAGGTGCATAGGATCACCCCCGGCTCGCGGGCCAGGGAAATGGCATTGTCCACCCGCCCGATGGGCAGCACGCAGACCGGACAGCCGGGGCCGTGGATCATGCGGACATTCGCCGGCAGCAAATCCTCGATGCCATAGCGCGAGATGGCATGGGTATGACCGCCGCAGAATTCCATCAAGGCGTAAGAGCGGTCGGGATGGGCCTCGGCGGCGATGGAGGCGGCGATCTTTTTCGCCAAAGCGCCGTCGCGGTACTCGTCGATATATTTCATAGCGCTTGCCAATCTCCCTCACCCCAGCCCTCTCCCGCCTGCGGGAGAGGGAGCACCGTTACTCCCCCTCGCCCGCAGGCGGGAGAGGGGGCTGGGGGGTGAGGGAAATTTACGAGCATCATCATGCCAGTTCCTGGCCCATCTGGGCGAACAGGGCCAAGGTCTTCTCGGCTTCCTCGGCATCGACCTTGGACAGGGCATAGCCCACATGGACGATGACGTAATCGCCCACCGCCGCATCCTCGACCAGCGCCACCGAAACCTCCTTGGCGACGCCGCCCAGCTGCACCACGGCCATATCGTCGGGCAGTAGCTCCGTCACCAGCGCGGGCAAGGCAAGGCACATGGCGTCAGGCTCCCAGAGTCTTCTTGGCGGCGGCCAGCTTGGCCTCCAGAGCACTCACGCGAGCCGCCAAGGCGGCCTGACGCTTGGCCATGATCCAGCCGCACCATTCCTCCAGCCCCTCGCCCGAGGTCGAGGACAGCTTGATCAGGGTGATCTTGGGATTGACCTTGCGGGCCATGGCGACGCAGCGTTCGACATCGAAGGTCAGATGCGGCAGCAGGTCCACCTTGTTCAGGATCATCAGCTCGGCGGCGGCGAACATATCGGGATATTTCAAGGGCTTATCCTCGCCCTCGGTGACCGACAGAATCACCACCTTGGCCGCTTCGCCCAGATCGAAGCCGGCGGGACAGACCAGATTGCCGACATTCTCGATGAACAGCAGGCTTTCCTCGGCCAGCCCCAGGGTCTCGACCGCATGGCCGATCATATGGGCGTCCAGATGGCAGCCCTTGCCGGTATTGACCTGCAAGGCGGGAACCCCGGTGGCGCGGATGCGGTCGGCGTCGAAGCTTGTCTGCTGATCGCCCTCGATCACCGCCACCGGCAGCTTGTCCTTCAAGTCTTGGGCCGAGCGGCAGAGCAAGGTGGTCTTGCCCGAACCGGGCGACGAGACAAGGTTCAGCGCCAGCACGCCCTTTTCGGCAAAGGCGGCGCGGTTGGCGGTCGCATAGCGGTTGTTGTAGCCCAGGATGTCCTGTTCGATCTTCACCATACGCGCCTGGGACAGACCCGGCGCATGGGCGCCAGCCGGGCCGGTGCCGTAATGCAGCTCGCCCGAGGGGCCGTGGTCATGGTGGTGCCCATGGTCGTGGTGCCCATGCCCGTGGTGATCGTGCTCATGCCCGTGGTCATGGTCATGCATATGGCCTTCGCCGCAGCCGCAGACAGTACACATCTACTCGACCTCCAATTCCTTGATGCGCATCTCCTCGCCGCCCATCACTTGCAGCATTTCGCCGCCGCACAAGGGACAAGGGTCGTAACGCTGCGCAATCTCGACCGCCTTATCGCAAGTCATGCACCAAGCCTGACCGGGAACCCGGATGACCTCCATCCGCGCCTCGACCGTCACCGGACTGTTGCCGCGAATAGCCTCGAAGCAGAAGCTTAACGCATCCGCATCGACGGTGGACAGATTTCCTATCTCGACCCAAACCGTCTTGACCTGCCGGTAGCCCTGGGCCACGGCCTGTTCCTCCAGCACGCGCAAAATACCCTCTGTCAGGGACATTTCATGCATCAGACAACCTCTATCTGGAAGGGCACGCAGGGATCGAGAGCGGTGCAGAGCATACGCGGAGCCGCCGTCGGCTCGGGACTGGCTTCGGTTCCCAGCAAGCCCTGGGCAAAGGCTCCTTGCGGATGGAAGTTCCATTCGGTCGGCGCCAGGATCTGATAGCGGGCCACCTTACCCTCGGCCAGCTCGACCCGATGGGCCAGCCGCCCGCGAGACGCCTCCAGCACCGACAGCCCCTGCCCGTCACGCACCGCCAGTTCCTGGCCTGGATGCGGGCAGAGCACTCCGGCCAGCTGGCGGCAGGTCTCGAAGGACAGCCACAGATCCACCAGCCGGGCGCAAAGGCGGCTCATCAAGCCGTTGCCGAAGCTTTCCACCATCGAGGACACCAGCAGATGCTCGCGCCGCCGGGCCAGAGCGCCGGTGTAATGAGGCAAGCCGCCCCAGTCGGGATGACGAACAAAGCCGCCTTGGTCCTGGCTCAACCGCTGCTCCAGCGCGGCCAGCGGCAAGTCGGGCAGCGCCGGAACCACCGAAGCGCCGAACCCCGACAGCCCGCTATCGCTCAGATGCGCCACCAGCCGCCCCGCCGCCGTCTTGGGCACCGCCGCCCAGTAATGCCAGGCATTGCGGCTGACCGGCGGCTCTCCGCCGAAGATGGCCGTATGCAGCACCCGCTCGACCACCGCCAGACGGTCGGGCAGCCCGGCCATCAAGGGGTCCAGCCGACCGCCGCCGGGGCGCATCCAATCGCCGTCGGGATAAAGGGCGCGGGGCAGATCGGCCAGGGCCGAGCGCAGGGTCTTCATCGCCGGCAGATCGGGCGTCTCGCCCAACAGTCCGGGCCAATCCAGCAGGATGCGGCTGCCATGCTCGACCACCGTCTCGGCAGCCAGCAGCAGGGCGCGGGCGGCTTGCTGCACGCCATCGGGAACGAAATCAGCCGCGGCTTCGATGGCCTGGGCCGCCGACAGTCCCTGGGCCACCCGGCAAAGGGCGAAGACCGACGAGGCCAGCCGCGCCGCCTCGCCGCCATCGCGCCCCACCAACAGGCTGGAGGCATTGCGGATGCGGTCGTTGGACAGGGATATCTTGGTGTAACGGCCATCCTCGACCGTGACGGAAATCTGGATGCTGCCCTCGGCAATCATGCTCCGCCGCCTTCGGCCAGGATGGTCTCCATATAGGCGAGGCTTTCCAGCGCCGCCTCGGGTTCGACCTTTTCCATGGCGTAGGAGCCCGACTGGATGATCAGATAATCCCCCAGCGCCACCGGCTCTTCCATCAGCATCAGACTGACCACCCGCTCGGCGCCGAAGCACTCGACGGTGGCGAAGCCCTCGGGCTCCAGCCCCACCACGCGGGAGGGAATGGCCATGCACATGGCTTAGGCCTTGGCCTTGGCCGGATGGCCGAGCGCCGTCAGCTCATCCAGGATCATGGCGATGGCGGGATCGATCTTGGCGGCCACCGCCGGGGTCAGCTCCATGCCCAGCTCCAGCGAGACCGGCTTGACGCCAACCACCACCACCTGCTCGACCGGCGAGCCCATGAAGGCCAGCGCCGCCAGAACGTCCGACAGGCCGATCTGATGAGGCGACAGCTTGGTCTTGAAGAAGGCCGGCACATCGTCGCCCACCAGCCGCACCATCTCGCCTTCGGGCTGACCGGCGCGCACGGCGTCCAGCACCAAAAGATGGGTCACGCCCTGAAGGTCGGCCAGCAGCTCCATACCGGTGGTGCCGCCATCCACCGCCTCGACATCCTCGGGCAGATCATAGCGGGACAGCAGCGCCTCCAGCGCATGCACCCCGAACCCCTCATCCGACATCAGCGTATTGCCGATGCCCAGAACCACAACCCGCATCATCTTGCACTCTTCACAAAAAGGGCCCGTGCCGCTGTCGACACGGGCCCCGTTACTCTACCTTAAGCCGGGCTCTGGATCACAGAGCCTTGACCTGCACCACGGTCTTGGTCTCGGTATCGGTCAGGTGCACGGCGCAGGCCAGGCACGGATCGAACGAGTGGACCGTGCGCAGAACCTCGAGCGGACGCTCGGGGTCGGCCACCGGGTTGTTCAGCAGCGCCGCCTCGTAGGGACCGATATGGTCGTCTTCGTTGCGCGGAGCCGCGTTCCAGGTGGTCGGCACCACCGCCTGATAGTTGGCGATCTTGCCGTCTTTGATCACCGACCAGTGAGACAGCACGCCGCGCGGAGCCTCGTGGGCGCCGACGCCCATGATCTCGCCCTTCGGGAACACCGGACGGTTAAAGGTCTTGGCGTCGCCCTTGGCGATGTTCTCCATCAGCGCCTGCCAGTTGGCCTGCAGGGCTTCGTACACCACGCCCGAGCGCACGGCGCGGGCGGCGTGACGGCCGATGGTGGAATGCAGCGCGGTCAGCGGGATCTTGGTTCCGGCCAGCGAGCTGGCGGTGCCCACCACCTTGTTCAGATAGGTGATGGTCGGCTGATGGCCGGCGGCGACGCCGCAGAGCACATTGGCCAGCGGACCCACCTGAGCGGGCTTGCCATAGAAGGTCGGCGACTTGACCCAGCTATACTTTCCTTCGTCCTGGAAGTCGGTGTAGTTGGGGGTCGTCTCGCCCTTCCACGGATGCAGAGCACCCGGGCCGTTGGAATAGTTGTACCAGCTATGCTTGACCGACTCGGCCACGCCCTCGCGGAAGTAAGGATCGTGGGAGCCCGAGATGGGCTTATAGGTCGACAGATCGCCGCCCTTGATATAGCCGCCGGGCATCATGAACTGGGTGCTCTTGGTATCCATGGGCACGTCGGGCATCGACAGATAGTCGGTGACGCCGGCGCCATAGGCGGTCCAGTCGGAATAGAAGGCGCCGATGGCGGCGACGTCGACCAGATAGCAGTTGTTGATGAACGAGCCCAGCTTGTCGATCATCTCCTTGACCAGCAGCAGACGCTCGACGGTCAGCACCGACTGGCTGTCAGTGGCGATGGGGTTCGACACGCCGCCGACGGCCATGTTCTGGATATGCGGCGACTTCGAGCCCAGGGTGGCGACGATCTTCGAGCAGTAACGCTGAACTTCCAGCGCCTGCAGATAGTGCGACACCGCCAGCAGATTAACCTCAGGCGTCAGCTTCATGGCCGGATGGCCCCAATAGCCGTTCGAGAAGACGCCCAGCTGGCCGCCCGAGACAAAGGTCTTCAGACGCTTCTGGACACCTTCGAAGACATGGCGGCTATTGCCTTCCCAGTCCGACAGGCTTTCGGCCAGCTGAGCGGTCTTGGCCGGGTCGGCCGACAGAGCCGAAACCACGTCCACCCAGTCCAGGGCCGACAGATGATAGAAATGCACGATGTGATCATGCAGCGCATGGGCGGTCATGATCATGTTGCGGATATACTGGGCGTTCAGCGGAACTTCCAGGTTCAGTGCGCTTTCGATCGAGCGCACCGAGGTGATGGCATGCACGGTGGTGCAGACGCCGCAGATGCGCTGGGTGATGGCCCAGGCGTCGCGGGGGTCGCGGCCCAGCAGGATCTGCTCGACGCCACGCCACATCTGGCCCGAGGACCAGGACTTGGAGACCTTCCCGTTTTCCACCTCGACGTCGATGCGCAGATGGCCCTCGATGCGGGTGATGGGGTCGATGGTAATTCTCGTCGCCACGGCAACTCTCCTGTTTTACTTGACGGTCGTGGCGGCGGCGGAACCGGCGCGCTCGACGATTTTGGGTTCACCCACCTTCGAGATGGGATGCAGAACGGGAAGGACCTTGATGAAGACCAGATAGCCCAGCACTTCCAGGGCGATGACGCCGATGGTGATCATCAGCTCGCCGACCGAGGGGAAGTAGTGCCAACCGGGACGGCCATAGGCCACCAGATAGGCATCCAGGCGATACATGCCGCCACCCAGCAACATGGCCACCGCCGAGAGGAACTGCAGCCGCTCGTTGTTGCGGTTGGCCTTGGGGCCCATCAGGACGATGGGGGTGGCGAACAACGCCGTCTCCAGCAGGAACATGAAGCTGAGGCCGCCCGAGCCGAAGATCTGGCCCAGCTTGCCCGAGATGATCAGATCACCCCAGCGCAGCGCCAGATAAATGCTCATCAGCACCACCACATAGCGGGTGACGAAGCCCAGGATCTTGGCTTCGGACGGACGCTTGAAGACCGAGGTCACCAAGGTCGCCTCGAAGATCACGATCGAGAAGCCCATGGACACCGCCGACAGCAGGAACAGCAGCGGCAGCAGCTTGCTCTGCCACAGCGGATGCACCAGATCGCCGAACACCACCAGCAGCGTGCCCAGCGAGCTTTGATGCATGGTGGGCAGCAGGCAGCCCAGGGCGATGAAGACGAACAGCACCCGGTTCAGGAACTTCTTATGCTGCGCTCCGCCCCACTTCTCGGCGAAGGCCGGGGTGAATTCCAGCCACAAGACGGTGCAGTAGCAAGCCACGCAGAGCGCGACTTCGAACATCACCGAATTGGGGTTGGCATAGCTCGGGGCCATGATGTGCCAGAAGTTCCAGTAGCGGCCCAGATCGAAGATGACCGAAGCGCCGCCCAGCGAATAGCCGAACATGCTGGCCAGCAGGGCCGGACGCACCAGCGGATGGTACTTGCCCTTGTTCAGGATGTAGACCAGCAGCGCCATGGCGTAACCGCCGCAGGCGAAGGCCGTGCCCACGACCACGTCATAGGCCACCCAGATACCCCAGGGATAGCCGTTGTTGATATTGGCGACCGCGCTGAACCCGTTCAGGAAGCGGTTGCCGAGAAGGATCAGCATGATGGCGACCAGCACGGCGCAGATCAGGCTCGTGCGGGTGACCAGGGATCCTCCAATGGCAGCGTGTTTGCTCATGGCTTAATCCTCGTCCCGGCCGTCATGCTTGGTATGCTTGTGCGCGGCATAGACCAGACCGGCCAGCACCGCGACCGGAGCCACCATGCCCTTATAGATGCCGTGCTGGATGCTTTCCGAAGCGCTGGCGTTGGAATCCGGGCCCAAGGCCGGATAACCCAGCTTTTCGTAGGGCACGCCCGACAGCAGACGCATCTGGGTGCCGCCCATCTCGGTCTCGCCATAGGTCTTGGCCTGGTACAGCGCCGCCGGCTTTTCATGGCCATCGGCGAAGCCGTCGACGGTCTTGCGGGGGAACAGCGCCGGCTGACCCGGGGTCAGGCCGTGACGGCGGTCGGTCTCGGCCTTGATGGCGTCGACGGGACCGAACAGGGTCGCACCGGTGGGGCAAACCTCGGCGCAGGCCGGGATCTTGCCCTCGGCCTGACGATGCTTGCACATCTGGCATTTCTGGATGCGCGGCGTCGGGGTGTCGTACTGAAAGCGCGGCACGCCGAAGGGGCAGGAGACCACGCAGTAACGGCAGCCGATGCAGGCGTCGGGATTGTGCGAGACGATGCCGGTCTGCTCGTCCTTGGTCATGGCCGTCACCGGACAGACCGAGACGCAGGACGGATCGACGCAGTGCATGCACGACTTCTTGATGAAGGCGAAGCCGTTCTTTTCCTGGTCCTTATGATCCGAGGTGCCTTCCTCGTACATCTTGATGACGTTGAGGGTGTAGCCCGACAGGTCCAGCGGCGTATCCCACAGCTTCTCTTCGGTCGAGAATTCGGGATGCATGCCGTTGGCGTCGCGGCAGGCCACCACGCAGGCCTTGCAGCCGACGCAGAGGGTCGAGTCGTAGAGCAGACCCACCGCCTTGGGCGGCATGGCCTTGTTCTCGCGGGCTTCGGCCGGAACCGTGGCGACGGCGGCGCAAGTCGCCGCCGCGGCGCCGCCGGCGGCCGCTCCCTTCAAGAAGTTGCGTCGAGAGAGTCCCATAGGGGTCACTCCTTGCCGAAGTCGGTGTCGTCGGGCTTCTTGTTCTTGCCCAGGTTCCGGGCCAGCATGGCGCCGGCGCCGGCAGCCAGACCGGCAACGCCCGCCACCAGCGCGGCGGAGCCGAACGAAGCGCCGGTGCCCTGCTCTTCGACGATGCGCGGATAGCTGACCGGCGGAACGATGTACTTAGGCTCGGCCAGGGCATGGATCGGCTTTTCGAAGCCGATGCCCTTTTCGGTGCAGCCGATGCAGGGATGGCCGGTGCCCACCGGCCAGCTGCCCGAGCCGACATCGCCGAACAGGATCGAGGGGCAATTGCCATAGGTCTCGGGGCCCTTGCAGCCCAGCTTGTACAGGCAATAGCCCTTGCGGTGGCCTTCGTCGCCGAATTCCTGAGCAAAGCGGCCGGCGTCGTAATGGGCGCGGCGCTCGCAGTTTTCGTGGATCAGGCGGGAATAGGCGAACTTCGGACGGCCCTTGTCATCGACATCCGGCAGCTTGCCGAAGGTCAGGTAATGCACGACCGTCGAGATGAAGTTGTAGGGATTGGGCGGACAGCCGGGGATGGTCACGACCGGAGTGCCCTTCAGCACTTCGGGAACGCCGGTGGCGCCGGTGGGGTTGGGCGAGGTCGAGGGCATGCCGCCCCACGAAGCGCAAGAGCCCATGGCCACCACGGCCGCCGCATCCTTGGCGCATTCCATCACCAGGTCATAGGCGGTCTGGCCGCCGACCTTGCAATAGACGCCGCCGTCCTTCATGGGGATGGCGCCTTCAACCACCAGCAGATACTTGCCCTTGTTGGCTTCCATCGAGGCCTTGCGGGCGGCTTCGGCCTGATGACCGGCGGCGGCGAACAGGGTCTCGTGGTAATCGAGAGAGATGATCTCAAGGATCAGCTTGTCGATGGCCGGATGGTCCGAGCGCAGGATCGATTCGGAACAGCCGGTGCATTCCTGGAAATGCAGCCAGATCACCGGCGGGCGCTTGGCCGAGGCGATGGCTTCGGCGATCTGGGCGTCGGCGCCCTTGGGCAGCCCCATGGTGGCCGCCATGGCCGCACAGAACTGCATGAAATTGCGCCGCGACAGGCCCAACTTCGTTTCGATCGCGGTCAAGATGTCGTCATTCATGTCCCCAACCTCTCTCTTACGCGGAAACCGCTTCGGCGCCGACACGGGGAGCGGCGGCGCGGAAATTCTCGGACTGGATGGAAAGCGGCCTGTCAGCCACCCCAAGGCGATGCAAAGGGGATTGCCGGACGGATGTCGCCCCTAAGGGCGCAATGAAGACGCTGCCACCCGCGAACGGCGGCGCGCCGAAGGCATAGTGAATTTGCACACGTCCCTCCGGGAAGCCTTTATAAGGTCGTTGCCCCTTCCTTATAACGGCCTAAGTGGCAAGAACCGTGCCACTCCCCACCCCTGGGGCACTGTCGTTGTTTTCCAACAACTTACCGCAGCGCAAAAAGAATGTGGAAATGATGTTTCCAGCCCCTGACTGGAAAGTTTCCATCCATTTCATGGAAGGAAATCTTACAGACCCGCGTCTGTTTGCGACAAAGCCGGCTGCTTGGGCAGGCTGACCAGGAATACCGCCCCCTGCCCCAGCTCGGATTCGATCCAGATGCGCCCGCCGGCTCGCTCAACGATCTTCTTGCAGATCGCCAGGCCGATGCCGGTGCCTTCATAGTCCCCCTGGCCGACCAGCCGCTGGAAGATGCCGAAGGCGCGGTCCTGATGCTCGGGCGCGATGCCGATGCCGTTGTCGGCCACCAGGATCGTCCAGGCATCGCCGTCGTCACGCCAGCTGACCCGCACCTCGGGGGCCTGACCGGGGGCGTGATATTTGACGGCATTGCCCAAGAGATTCTGGAACAGCCGCATCAAATCCATGCGCTTGCCGAGAATGGTGGGGAAGCCTTCGGCCAGCTCGACCCGGCCATGGCTTTCCTCGATGGCTTTGTAGAGATTTTCGCGGGCCTCGGCCAACACGCCATCCAGCGAAACCGGCTCGTCGGCGCCGTTCTTGCCCACCCGCGAATAGTCCAAAAGCCCCAGGATCAGGGCGTCCATCCGCTTGGCTCCACCCACAGCGAAGGCGATGAATTCGCGGATATCCGCATCCAATTCGCCGCCCAACCGCCGCTCGATCAGCGCCAGATAGCTGCTGATGGTGCGCAAGGGCTGACGCAGATCATGGCTGGCGACATAGGCGAACTGTTCCAGCTCGGCATTGGATTTGGCCAAGGACAATTCCATGGCCTTGCGCTCGGAAATGTCTTCGAAGGCCCAGACCACCTCGACGGTATCGTCGTCCTGCGCCAGCAGCCGCGAGGACAGGCGAATCCAGACCGGGCTGCCGTCGCCACGGCACATCAGGACATCGTCGCGGAACAGCTTCTTTTCCCGCACCACGCCATAGGCGCGATGACCGGTTTCCTCGTAATCCAGGTCCGAGGCATAGAGCAGCCGGGTGGAATGACCGATGGCTTCGTCGGCGCGGCAGCGGAAGATTTCCTCAAAGGCCGGATTGACCTCGACGATGCGGCGATTCAGCCCGACGATGGCAATGCCCACCGGCGTACTGTTCAGCACCGCCCGCTGCTTATGGACCAGAGCATTGATCTGCTCTTCGATGGCCTTGCGGCCCTGAATATCGTGGAAGGCCACCACCAGCCCGATCACCTCGCCATCGCGGCGCACCGGCGTCGCCACATATTCCACCGGGAAGACCGGACCGTCGCGGCGGGTCAGAAACTCGTCGGTGATGCGCAGCTCGGTCCCCTCGGCCATGCTGCGGCACATGGGACAGCTGTCGGGAACACAGGGACTGCCATCCGCCAGCCGATGCCCCGTCACCGCGCGGGCCGACTGCCCAATCATCTCCGAGACGGCCTGCCAGCCCAGCATCTCGGCGGCGGCGCGATTGGCGAAGCTGACATGCCAGCTCAGGTCAAAGCCGATAATACCCTCGGCGGTGGTGTTCAAGACCAAGTCGCGATGCTCGGCCAGTTCCTGCAGCCGGTTGTCGCGCTCGGCCACCGCCCGGCTCTTGCTGCGCATCCGCAGCATCAAGAGACAGAACAGCCCCGCCGCCGCCGAGAACAGCGCCATCAGCATCAGCATCCGCGCCCGCGTGGCGGCCAGGGTGGCCTCGACATCCTGATCGGCGACGCCCAATTGGATCATCACCGAATAATCGTCCAGGCGCTTGAAGTAATAGGTCCGCTCGATCCCGTCGATGGGGTCAACGGCGTGATAATGGCCAATGGGCTGGGTCGCCGAGGCCGCCCACAAGGCCGGATAGGACGGAGCGGTCTTATAGACCTCGACCTCGGGGGCGGGCTGGCGGGCCACCAGATAATGATCCAGCGCCAGCATCATGGTGGTGCTTCGGGGGCCCAGCGCCAGATCCTGATAAAAGCCGGTGATGTAATCGGGCTGCATGCTCAGCAGCACCACGCCGTCGAACCGGCCTTCCGTCACGATCGGCCGCGCCAACCGGAACCACCAGTGGCGGGTGATCAGCCCGTAATCGGTCCGGCTGACATAAAGGTGATCCAGAGGGCTCTGCTTGAAGTGACGGTAATAATCGCGCCCCGACAAATCGGTGCCCGGCGCGATCTGGCCCTCGGAATGATAGATGGCGATCCCCGACGCATCGGTGATGGTCATGGTGCCCAGGAAGTTATGGGCCTGTTCGGAATAAAGATCGTGAATGAAGCCGGTGATCGCCTGCCGCTCTCCCTGCCGGGAGTAATAGCGCACCGACCGCAGCAGGCCGTCGCCATAATCGAACAGCCGCTTGGATTGCTCTTCGAACGCCAGCAGGGACTTCTGGGCCTGCACCTCGAACATGGCCTGGCGCTCGTCCCGCAGGCGGCGATAGCCGTCCAGCGAGACCAGGCAAAAGATCAGCACAGCCAGGATCGACGCGGCCAGGACGAACAGGCCACCTCGATCGAAAACTGCCGACCGTTTACTCTCCGCGCCCGCCATCATCCAAACGCCAAGGGATAAGAAATCTTACGGCAATATTACCCCCCGCCCCCACCACTGTCGAGGCGGCTTGCCGAAAAAGAGAACAAGTTTTCCCGATGGTCAATGCACGGTGCAGGACATGCAGGGATCGAAGGACCGCACCACATGCTGCACCATCAGCGGCACCGCCCCCTGCCCCTGTTCGACCGGGGTCGCCGCCAGAGCTTGCTCCACCGGCCCCGGCACGCCCTTGCCGTCGCGAGGCGAGAAGTTCCAGCTGGTGGGAGCGACGATCTGATAAGAGGCGATCACCCCCTTTTCAACCCGCAGCCAATGGCCTAGCAAGCCGCGGGCGGCCTCGACCAGCCCCATGCCCTCGCCGTCGGGAACATCGGACGGCGCCAAGCAATAGGCCTCGTTGGGACGCAACTCGGCCAGCAGCGACTCCATGCGCGGCAGCAGACGCGCCAGCTCGATCAATCGCGCCACCACCCGGCTTTTGACATCGGCCCGGCCGCCGGCCTCGGCCAGCATGCGGCCGACCAGCGGATGCCCCGCCACCCATTGCCGAGCCAGCGCCCCGGTTTCGTGGGGATGCCCATCAAGGCGCGGCGCCTTGCACCAGCTATAGGCATCGCGCTTGTCGGCGTCGGGCAGCGTCACCCCCAGGCTGGGATGATGACTGCCGCCCCGCAGCCAAGCATGGGCGATATCCTCGCGCAGGCCCGACAGATCGGGAAGCGCCGCCGAGAACAGCCCGCCGCCGCTCAGGAAGCGATCGACACCCCGCCCCTGCCCGGCCAGCCCAAGATCGTCGGCGATGCGCAGGAACAGCCCAGCGTCGCTATCGGCGCTCCAGGCCGCCAGATCCTCGGCCGCCGCCTCCAACGAGGTGCCGAAAACGGATTGTTCCAGATAGCGGCGGAAGGCCAGCAGGATGGCTTGCAGCCGCATGCGCTCGCCCAGATCCAGCGACTTGGCGGCACCGCCCGGCTGCAGGGCCAGACTATGGGGCCATTTGCCCGCCAGAATGCCCATCAGATGCAGAAAGGCGGTCCGCGCCGCCACCGCCTCGCGGCCCGACGCGCCCTTATGGGCGGCGAATCGGGCCTCGGCCTCGCCATGCCAGGACCGCCCGGCGTAGGCCGCACGGGCGAAGTCGGGCATGAAGAACAGGGCGAAATGAGTCAGATGATCGGCGGCATTCTCGCAGGCCAGCATCAGATCGGCGAAGATGCGGCCATTGGGAGGCGGCTCCAGCCCCATCACCTGCGCCAGGGCGCGGGCCGCCGCCAGACTTTGCGAGACGGAACAGATGCCGCAGATGCGCGGCGCCACCACCAGCGCATCCAGCGGCGGACGATCCTGCAGGATCTGCTCGAAGCCGCGGAACAAGGGCGCGGTAACGAAAGCCGCCGCCACCCGACCGTCTTGCACCTCCAGCTTGACCTCAAGATCGCCTTCGACCCGGTTGAAGGGGCCGACCACCAACCGCGTCATGGATGCTTTCTCCGTCATGGAGTCTTCCTTCGGGGCGGAACCACCACCCGGTCATGCCGGGCATTCTTGCGCACCCGCTCGGGGGTGGCGGATTTCGACAAAGCCGACAGGGCGACGAACCAGGCCTTGGGCATATCCACCGGCAGGCCGATGGGAATGCCCGCCACCTTGGCGGTCTCCAGGAAGGGTGCGCCCGGAGCCTCGAAGCCCGGCATGGTGCAACCGATACAGGCATAGCCGGCATTGGTGCAGCCGCCGCTGCTGCCGTTCCAGACCCGCAGATTGCAGTCTCCCGGCGCTTGGGTCGCCTTGCAGCCGAGATTTTCCATCAGGCAGCCCATCTGCCCGTGATGGGCGGCGCTGGCCTTGAACTCGTAATATTCGTTGCGGGCGCAGCCGTGATGGGCCAAGTGATTGGCCCAAAAGCGCGGACGCCCGCGAATATCTAGATCGCTAGGCTCCAGATGCCCCTGGGCCATGGCCGCCAAAGTCTCCAGCAGCCAGCCGGGATGAGGCGCACAGCCGGCCAGATTGACCACCGGCAGCCCGGCGGCTCCGTGCCAGCCCTCGCCCAGCAAGCCGCCCGGCTCGTCGCCTGCGAATTGCAGCCCGCTGGCCTCGGTCAGCGGATTGGACATGGGCACCGCGCCAAAGGCGGCGCAACTGCCCACCGCCAGGATCATGCGGGCCTTGGATGCCAGCTCAGAGACCCACCAGGACATGGCCTTGCCGGTGCCCGACAAGATATGAAACCGCCCGCTGCCATCTGGGCCGCGCAACACCGCACCTTCGATGCAAAGAATATCCAGGGGCCGCTTGCCGCTGCGGCAATCCTCCAGGATCGCCACCGCCTCGGCGCCGCATTCCTCGGACAGCGAGGGATGCCACAACAGCTGGATGCCGATGCGCTCCAGCACCGCCGCCAGCCCCTCGGACTCGTGACTGATGGCCGACATGGTGCAGCCGCCGCAACTGGCAGCCTGCAGCCATAGCAGGGAAAGGGGGGCGCGGTTCGTCATGCCCCCTAGGATAATTCTCTCCTGCCGCCCCGGCCACAGAAATGATTTTTCTCCTTGCGCCCCGCCGATGTTCACGTTATGTTCCATTCATTGAATGAGGAGCCTGCCATGACCCAGACCATCCGCAGCACTATCGTCAACGCCATGGGCGCCGTCGGCGCCGGGCTGTTCCTGGCCTTCATCGGGCTGAACGCCGCCAGCGGCTGCGGTCAGGGCGGGCAGTGCATTCAGGTCCGCGACTTCATCCCCTCGCCCGCCGCTCTGCAAATCGCCGAGATGCCCCGCGACGCCGGTTAAGCCGCGTCTTCGGACGGGCTCCTGACGGCTTCGATCCAGCCTTCCGGCTTTGGCACGGAACTTGATTGAATACGGGCAGATGCAGCATCCGGAGATGCCCATGACCCGCGGCCGCCCAAGGAACGAGCAGAATGACCAATCCAGCCGCTCAAGCATTGGGCAAAGGCGGATTCTGGCGGCTGCCGCCTCGGGGGTGATGGATTTCATCGACGAGCAAGGCGGCGATGCCGAACGCATCTTTGCCGCCAGTGGTGTCGATGCCGCCTGTCTGGATGATCCGCTGGCGCCCATGGCCTTGTCCGCCTTCGTCGCCATGATGGAGGAAGGTGCCCGCCAGACCGGCAACGACAATTTCGGCCTTTGGTACGGCCAACGCTTCCTGCCCGAAATGCAGGGGCTGATGGGGGAAGTGGTGCTGGCCGCCCCTACCGTCGGCGCCGCCCTGGCCAATATGGCCGAGATGTTTCCCTATCACCAACATGCCACCGGCTGCCGCTTCACCCGCGAGGACGGGCTGCTGCGGATGGAATATCAGATTCTCGACCCCAGTCTGGTGCAGCGCCGCCAGGATGCCGAACTGACCTTGGGCATGGTGCTGAATGTCTGCCGCCGGGGTCTGGGGTCTCGCTGGGTTCCCGAGCGGGTCGAGTTCGAGCATCTGCGCCCCGAAGGCTGGCAGACCCACGAACGGGCCTTTGGCGCCGAGGTCAGCTTCGGTCATCGCACCAATGCCCTGATCTTCCGCGAGGAAGGCATGGAACGGCACATGCCCACCGCCGACCTCTCCCGTTTTCAAGATGCCCGCCGGCGCATGCTGTCCATGGCCGGAAGCGCCGCCTATCAGGCCCCCAGCATCGTCGAGGCGGTGATGACCGAATTGCGCGCCAGCCTGCCCGAGACGCCGCCCCACATCGCGACGGTGGCCGACGCGATGGGCATCCCCCGCTGGACCTTGCAGCGCCGCCTATCCGAGGCGGGCGTGACCTTTTCCGATGTGGTGGATCGGGTTCGCCGCGATCTGGCCGGGCTCTATCTGCACCAGCCGCATCTGCCCTTGTCCGAGATCGCTCTGGCCTTGGGCTATTCCGAACTCAGCGCCTTTACCCGCGCCTTCACCCGCTGGCACGGCCATTCTCCGGCCAAGCTGCGCAGCGCCGGATCGGCCATCGCCTAAGTTCCGTCCTGCCGCTGCCGACGCAGCAGATGCAGGATGTCGTGCAGATCGCTGAGCATGAAATTGCGGTTGGCGGGATCGCGCATCTGCGCCACCGTCTCGGGCTCTTCGGCCAGATAGCGCTGGGCGGTCAGACGAAAGGGCTCGGGCAGCCGCAGATTAATGGCCGACGGCTTCAGCAGAAGATGGCAGACCTGTTCGAACAACAGACGATAACGCTCGTCGTCGGGCTGGCGATAGGCCTCGCCCAGATCGCCGCCATAAAGGCGGAACAGCGCGAAATAATCGTCGAGATCGGGCCTCATGCGGACTCGCGCCGCCTGTCCACCGGAGCCGCGAAGGTATAGCCGATCCCTCGCACCGATTTGATCGGCGACGGACAGCCGCTCTGCTGCACGATCTTGCGGCGCAGGCGCGACAGAATACTGTCCAGGCTGCCCCGGTTGGTGTCTTCGGCCACCTTGCCCAGAGCCCGCAGAATATCGTCGCTGGCCACCGCCCGGCCCGCCGCTTCGACCAATGTCGCCACCACGCGGAACTCGGCCGCCGTCAGCGATACCGGCTGACCGTTGGGCGCCGACAGGCTCCATTCCAGGGCGCTGAACTGCCAAGCCTCGGAAACCACATCCCCCGCGACGGCGGATGCCGCCGGGCTCTCGGCCTGAAGGCGGCGGCCCAAGGCGCGGATGGTGGCGCTCAGCTCGGCCAGAATGATCGGCTTGGTAAGGTAATGATCGGCCCCGAACTCCAGGCCGGTGATCTTGTCCTGGCTGGAACTGCGGGCCGTCAGCATGACGATGCCGACCCCAGAATGGCGGCGCATCCGCGCAGAGATAGACAGGCCGTCCTCGCCGGGAAGATTGAGATCGAGCACCAAGATGTCCGCCGGCTGCTGCACCCAAGCCTCGTCCAGGCTTCGACCGTCCCGAACGCCGCGGGTCGGAAAGCCGTCCATGGCAAGGAAGCCGCAAATACTGTCCAGCAGATCCAGTTCGTCTTCCACGACGATCACGCTTGGTACCGACACGCCCTTCTCCCTTTGCTTCCCTGATGCTGGACGGCGTGATTTTTATGGCTTTATCGCTGTCACCCGCCTAGGGGCGCATAGGTATCACTCCGGCACCACTCACATTTTCTAGCGTTTTCTGTCATATTCCATCTATGGAAGAATAGCTATTTGGCAAATTCACCAAGAAGCTGGTGCCGCGTTTGCCCATGGGCTCCAGCGTCACCGCGCCGCCATGACGCTGGGCGATGCGCTGCACCAGATAGAGCCCCAACCCGGCGCCGCCGCTGCCGCCATTGACATTGTCGCCACGAAAGAACTTCTCGAAAATCTTCGAGCGAATCTCGGGGGGAATGCCGGAACCGTCGTCGGATACCGTGATCTGAAACGCGCCCATCGATTGACACAGCCGGACCCAGATGCGGCTCTGTGCCGGAGTATATTTCACCGCATTGCCCAGCAGATTCTGGAACAGAATGCGCAACAGCTCCTTGTTGGCGAACAGGACGCAGTCCTTGGCTTCGATGGCCAGATCGACCTGCCGATTGCTGAGATGCAAAATCTCGTCACAGACCGTCGAGAGCAATTCGGCCAAGTCGACATCCTGACGATCCAGCCCCGACAAAGTGCTTTCCAGCCATTCATCGGCCAGACAGGTATCGATCAGGCCGGTCATGCGGATGGTCGCCCGGCGCACCTTCGCCAGCTCCTTTTCAGCGCCCGCCGCCTTGCGCAGAGCCAGCGCCTCCATCATCTCGGCCGCCGCCGAGATGGTCGCCAGCGGCGTGCGGAATTCGTGGCTGACCATGGCCAGGAAGTTCCGCTGTTCCCTCACGGCCTGCTGCTGCACCCCCAGGGCGACCTCGGCCTTCTCGCGGGCCTCGATCAGACTGGCCTCATATTGCTGGCGCACCTCGACCTCGGCCATCAGGGCGGCGTTGGCGCGGGCGATATCCTTGTATTTGCGGGCCAGGCCATAGCCCAGGAACAACAGATGGCAGAGCAAGGCCAATTGCACCGGCGGGTCCAGATCATGGGGGGCCCAGGGCAACAGCTTTCCCAAATTGCGCAGGATCAGCGTGGTCGCCGAGATCAGCTGCATGCCGAAGCCGGCCAGATAGAGCCAGCCTTGCCGATTTCCCCGCAGGGCCATCAGGCTGGCCAGCAGCATCTGGGTCACCAGCATCAGCATGCCGGCCAATTGCACAGGCCCCGCCACCAGGGGATAGAGGCCCAAGGGCACGGCGATCACCGCCCCCACCACCAGCAGCGCCACCAGCATATAAGCCCGATGCAGCCAGGGCCGTTCCTGCTTGAGCCCCAGCAAGGCCGAGGACAGCAGCGCCCCAAAGGCGATGGCGGCGCAACCGGTGATGCTGACCAGCATTCCCGACAGATGCGGCTGATTGGGCAGCAATAGCCAGGCCGTCAGGCCGTTGTTGCAGATCTGCCAAAACTCGATGCAGACGACATAAAGGGCGAATAGCCCCATCAGCCGGTCGCGGTTCACCAGGAACTGCAAACAGACAAAGCCGGCGATCACCAGGGCCGCCCCATGCAGCAGCCCCAGGCCTAAGCTTTCCAGCAGCACATGATCGCGGAAGGCCTCGGCCCGCCAAAGGGTCGGATAGACCGCCAGCGTATGATCGGCCCAGATCCTGAGATAATAGCGCCGCTGCTGCCCGGCCTCGGGGGCGATCAGGGGATAGACGAAATCCCGATAGGCGATCGGACGCGCCGACAATGGCAGCTCGCCGCCGCCCCGCGTCACCTGGGGGGTGCCGTCGGGCTGTTCCTGATAAAGATCCAGATGATCGAGAAAGGGCAGCCCCATCTCGATCAACCAGGGGCCGCCGCCATCGGCGGGCTGGGTCAGGGTAAAGCGCAGCCAGAAGGCCGAGCGGGTGAAGCCCGCCGCCAAATTTCCCGAGAGCGGTCGAAAGCCGTCGGACTGCCGCACCTCTGCGAAGCTCAGGCTGCCGGCCTTATCCTCCAGCACCTCCATATGCCCGCCAAGATGGATGCCATCCGCACCAAAAGGCAGCAAGACTGGCTCGGCAGCCCTTACCTGCGACCATCCGCAGAACAGAAGCAGCAGCGCCGCCGCCAGAAATCGTCTCACGGTCAGCCCTTTAGCGCGCAGCCGGAGCCGGCGGCGATGACGGAGCCATCACCTCGATCTGAGCCGGAATGACCTTCACGGCGTGATCGCGCCAGACCTTCAGCATCACCGTTTTGCCGGGCGGCGTCTGGCTGACGTAAAGCGGCAGCTGCTGCATCTGCTCGATGGGCTTGCCGTCGAATTCCAGCATCACATCGGGCACCTGGAGCCCCGCCTTGGCCGCCGGACTGCCGGGCGTCACCATGAAGACCCGCGCGCCCTTCCCGTCGGGCAACCCCAAGGTCGTGGCCAAAGCCGCATCGACCCCGGTGATCTGCACCCCAAGCCAGGGACGACCCGGAGCAGGAACGGGAACGGGAACGGGAACCGGAGCAGGAGCCGGAGTTTGGACCTTGCTTCCCGTCACCAGCGTGCCGCAGGCGGAATCGATCGCCTTGGGGGAATAGCCGTCCTTGGTCATGGCGGCGATTTCGGCGTCGCTGCAAGCCGCCATGGCGGCGCCCGACGACACCGTCAGCAACAGCAATCCTGTGGTGATGGTCTTGAACATGCGGCCCTCCCCTATTCACCGTCATCATGGCGGCGCGGGAAGCGTCTGTAAAAGCAATTCCCTCCCGATCAGACGGGATAGCCAAAGGCCTGGAATTCGTAAGCGAAAGCGTCCTGAACGACCTGCCGAGACTCGGGCTCGTACATATGGGCGGCGCTGGCCCAGTCCGGGCGGACGCCCATCTTGTAGCGCGGCATCCGCTGGGGCTCCCAAGGCAAATCCAGCCGCCGGCAAATCCGCCCCATATCGTCGGCCAGACTTTCATGACGGATGACGTCATTCAGGGCGAAAGCCCCATCCAGCAGATATTTGTTGCGATCCACGGGCAGCGCGAAACTGGTCAGCCAGAGTGCGAACAGCTTGGGAGACAGTTCAGGCCTCAGACATTCCTCACGCCCCTGATGAGCGAAGAAGAAGGCCGAGATCATCTTTTCATAAGGATCGCGCACGACGCAAAATTTGAAATAGCGATCCCAGCAATCCTGCCCCAGCCTGTCGCGGATATCCTGAGCCGGCATATGGTTCCACCAGCCCTGGCGGACCGCCACATGGTCGTCGCAACGCCGCCCGACAATTCCAGTCTCCGAGACATATTCCTCGCGGTAATGGCTGGGAACCCATTCGCCTTCGCGCATGCAGAAGGGCTCGAAATAAACTTCGACCGAGGTTCCGGCTGTTTTCAATGTCTTGGTGTAAATGAAACCATGACGATGACTGACAAGCATAGGCGACCCTGTGGAGGACTACTGGTTTTCTCTACGGACAAGCCTTGCATTTGTGACAATTTGGAACCAGTTTCAAAGCATGGTTTGGGATTAAATTATTTTAATCAGAATCGGCTGGCCTTGACGCCGCTGGCTGGAAATACTCGGACCATGTTCACGACACAGTGGTTGCCATGCGCGTTCTAGTCATCGAAGACGATCAGCAGACCCTGGACTTCCTGGCGCACGGCCTGCGCGAGGCTGGGTTCCTGGTGGATATGGCCAATGACGGCATGCAGGGGCTGGATATGGCCAGCCGCGGCAGCTATGCCGCCTTGGTGGTGGACCGCATGCTGCCCAGGCTGGACGGCCTGCTCTTGATCCAGACCTTGCGCAGCATGGACTGCACCACCCCCGCCCTGATCCTGAGCGCCCTGGCCGAGGTCAATGACCGCATCACCGGCCTTAAGGGCGGCGGCGACGACTATGTCGCCAAGCCCTTCGCCCTGGCCGAGGTGGTCGCCCGGCTCGAAGCCCTGACCCGCCGGGTCGAGCATCAGGACGCCATGAAGACGACCCTGGTCGTCGGGCCGATCGAGATGGACCTGCTGCAGCGGACGGTGCATCGCAGCGGCATCCCGATTCCCCTGCAGGGGCGGGAATATCGGCTTTTGGAATATCTGATGCGCCATGCCGGTCAGGTGGTGACGCGGACCATGCTGCTGCAAGGCGTCTGGGACTATCACTTCGATCCGCAGACCAATGTCATCGATGTCCATATCAGCCGCCTGCGCCAGAAGCTGGACAAGGACTTCGATGCCCCCCTGATCCATACCGTGCGCGGCAGCGGCTATATGCTGCGCGGTGATGGCTGATGGGCGCTTTCCAGCGGCTGCTGAAAAGCTCGACCTTCCGCATGTGCTTCTTCGCGGCGCTGCTGTTCGCCGCCACCAATGTCGCCATGCTGGCAACCATCGGCTATCTGACGGAAACCCTGCTGGACCGACGGGTTGATGACGATGTCAATGCCGAGCTGGACCGGCTGCTGATCTTGCATCGGAAGTCCGGCATCGAAGGGCTGGCCGCCGAAATCAATATCCGCACCGCCTCGATGCAGGGCCGCCTGCGCCCTTATCTGGTGGTGGACAAGACCGGACGCATCCTGGCGGGAAATCTGGATGCCTGGCCCACGGGCCGCACCGTCGACAACGGCCATATGCGGTTCAAATTTCCCTTTGGCGGCAATGATCCGAGCACACCGGCCCGGGCCTTCTATGTCGATCTGAAGGATGGCGGCCGGATCTTGGTGGGGCGTGTGCAGACCGACCGCCTGGCGGTCGAGCGAGTGCTGCGCAAGGCCATGGCCGGAGCCGCCCTGCTGGGGCTGGTGCTGGGCTGCGGCGTCGGCTTCCTGCTGGCCAAGCGGGCGCTGGGGCGGCTGGACCAGATCAACCGGACGGCCCAAGACATCTTCGACGACCGCTTCCATGGCCGCGTGCCGCTGTCGGGAAAGCAAGACGAGTTCGATCAGCTGGCCGAGAATCTGAACGCCATGCTGGCCCGCATTCAGGAATTGGTCTCGTCACTGGAAACCGTCACTCACAATATCGCCCACGACCTGCGCACGCCGCTGAACCGCCTGCGCAATCGGCTGGAATTGGCCTTGCTGAATGGCCGCGAGCAGGAACAGGCGCTGGGTGACGGCATTGCCGAGGTGGATACCCTTTTGGGGCTGATCAACGCCCTTCTGAGCATCGCCCGCATCGAGGACGGCCTGCCCGAGGACAATCTGACCCAGGTGGATCTGGGGCAATTGCTGGCCGAGATGCAGGACTTCTATAGCCCCCTGGCCGAGGAAAAGGGACTGCGCCTGCATCTGCGGCCCAGCCGGGCGCCCAGCATTCGCGGCGACCGTCAGCTTTTGACCCAGGCCGTCGCCAATCTGCTGGACAATGCCATCAAATACACACCTCAAGGCGGAACCCTGGTGATCTGCTGCCAGGAGCGCGACGGCGCTCCCTGTCTGGTGGTCGAGGATAGCGGCCCCGGCATCCCCGCCGACGAGCGTGACAAGGTGCTGGAACCCTTCGTCCGCCTGGATGCCTCGCGGCATCTGCCGGGTGCGGGGCTGGGCTTAAGCGTGGTGGCGGCCATCGCCAAGGCCCATGGCGGCCGCTTGCTGCTGGAAGACGCCCCCTCGGGCCTGCGGGCCATCATCCGCCTTCCCTTGCGTGACACGAACAGCTAATGCCGGGCTAACGAGGCCAGCAGCGCCAGGAACAGCAAGACCGACACCATCTGCCAGAACAGCAGCGGATTGCGCTGATAAAGCGGACGGCGGCGCGAGGCCTCGGCGGGTTGCGCGGCGGGACCGCTGTCCAGCGCGTAAAGCAGCTCGCCGGCATCGGCATAGCGTTGGCGCGGCTCCAGGTCCATCGCCTTGGACAGCACATGCCCCAGCCAGCCCGGAAGATCAGGCCTGTCCTTGAGTAGGCTGCGGCCCTTGCCGAAGCGAGGCCGGCTGAAGGGCTCGATCTCGCCTTGGGGATAATGGCCGGTGAAGGCACGGTACAAGGTCGCCCCCAGGGCATAGACATCAGACGCCTCGTCGCCCGGCTGGCCTTCGAACAGCTCGGGGGCCATGAAGCTGGGGGTGCCGGGAATATCGGTGCCGCCCAGCTCTTCCAGCCCCGGCACCCGCACCACGCCCAGATCGATCAGATGCACCTCGCCCGCCGGCCCCAGGATCACATTATCGGGCTTGATGTCGCGATGGATCACCCCGGCCCGATGCAAGGCCGACAGGGCTTGGCAAAGCTTCAGGCCGATGCGCCGCCCCTCCTCCAGCCCAATGCGGGGAGATCGCTTCAGCCGCGCCTCCAGGGTTTCCCCGTCATAAAGCGGCATGACGGCGTAAAGACGGCTTTGGCGATCGGGCGGCAGTTCCAGCACCCGCCCGACATAGGGGCTGCGGATCTGCGCCGAGACCCAGGCCTCGCGCAGGAAGGCGGATTTGAACGTGTCTTCCGCCGCCGCCCGAGGCTTGGGGAGTTTCAACACCACCGCCCCGCCATCCTGCTTGTCCTCGGCGATGAAGAGGCGGGTATAGGGACCGTCGCTCAACTGCTTGCCCAGCAGATAGCCGTCGATCACGTCGCCGCTGCGGGGCAAGGGCAAAATCGGCAGCTGCGCCAGCAGTTCGCTGAGACCAGCGCGGTCGGCGGGCGGCAGTTCGAGAATATCCGCCACCAGGGCGGTGCAATTGTCCTGACTGCCCGCCTCGATGGCCGAAGTGACCAAGGCGCGGGCGGTTTCCTCGGGGCTGAGCTGACGGGCGAGAATATCCAGGATCGCCTGCTCCTTCAGCGATCCATGCACCCCGTCGCAGCAGAGCATGAAGCGGTCATGCAGCTCTAGGGGATGGCTGGCGTAATCCAGCCGCAGGCCGGGCTCCATGCCCATGGCCCGGTACAGCACATGGGTCATGCCCGGCTGGTCCAGGCAATGATCCTGGGTCAGGCGGGTCAGGCGCCCGCCGCTCAGGCGATAAAGGCGACTGTCGCCCACATGCAGAAGATGGGCGGTGCGCCCGCGCAGGACCAGACCCGTAAAGGTGCAGCCCATGCCCGACAGCTCGGCCCCGCGCCCGAAGGCATGGATCCAGCTGTTCAAGCTTTCCAAGACCGCAGAGCCGGCGCGGCGCACGCCCCAGCTCTCCGGCATGTCGTAATATCCATCCAGGAAGCCGCGCACGGCGCTTTCCGCCGCTTCGCGCCCTCCCTTGGCGCCCCCCATGCCGTCCGCCAGGGCCAAGGCATGACCAAAGCGGTCGGCGGTCAGGGGAGACGGGCGGGCCGCGCCGGCGAAATCTTCATTCCGCCGACGCATCCCCGTTTCGGAGGCGACGCCGATACCCAGCTGAAGTGTGGAGCCGCCCCTAGCCATGTTAGATGCGGGCCCCGGACGCGGCGCCCCAGGTGGTGCGCCAGCGCTTCTTGACACTGACCAGCGAGACCAGGCCCACCAGCACCAGCGCCGAGAAGAACAGGAAGCCGTCGGTGAAGTCTCCGGTCATCTCCTTCGAGGTGCCCAGCGCCTTGGCCAGAAAGAACCCACCGATACCACCGAAGCAGCCGACCAGACCGGTCATGGTGCCAATCTCGCCCTTGAAACGCTGCGGGATCAGCTGGAACACCGCGCCATTGCCCATGCCCAGGCACAGCACGCCGATCGAGAACAGCACCAGGGCGCGGATGGCTTCGGACGGCAGGTTAGCGAAGGTCCAACCGGCGACCGCACCGCCACCGGCGACTTCCGGAGCCGGACCGGCCGGCAGGAAGGCGGCGACCGCATAGGAAACCGCCACGACGCAGAACAGCGCCATCAGGGTCTTGATACCGCCGATGCGGTCGGCCACGGCACCGCCGACGGGGCGGAAGAACGAGCCGAACGACACCACGATGGCCACCATCAGACCGGCGGCGACGCCCGAGACATGGTACTGGATGTTGAAATACAGCGACAGCGAGTTGGCCAGACCAACGAAGCCGCCGAAGGTGATGAAGTAGAAGAACATGAACCACAGGCTGTCGATATCGGTCAGCACGGCCTTGTACTTGGCCCAGGTCACCGGATTGCGCGGCACCGGCGCTTCCTTGGAAACGATGGCATAGAACAGGAAGGTCGGGATCAAGGGGATCAGCAGGCAGCCGATGGCGGCCTGCCAGCCCACATGCTCGGCGACCGAGGGGATGATCAGGGCGTCCAGAGCGGTGCCGACATTACCGGCGCCGGCGATGCCCATGACGATACCCTGCATATGCGGCGGATACCATTTGGAGGCCTGGGGCAGCGCCACCGAGAAGGAAGCGCCGGCCAGACCGAGGATGATGCCGATCAGCTCGACCTCGAGCACGCTATGCAAACCAACCAGCCAGGTATAGGCGACGCCGGCGATGACGATCAGCTGCGCGACGCAGCCGGTGACCTTGGCTCCGACATGGTCGCAGAAGATGCCCATGGGCACGCGCAGGATGGCGCCGGCCAGAATCGGAATCGCCACCAGCGTGAACTTGTCGCCCACCGGAATGTTCAGCTCTTTGGCGATATAGACCATCAGCGGGCCCAGCGTGACCCAGGTCATGAAGCTGAAATCGAAATAGAGGAACGAGGACAACAAGGTCGGCCAATGGCCGGAACTCTTCAGGTCGCTTAGTTTCATCGTCGGAACTCCTTGGTCAGAATAGCATGAAATGGATCAGGCCGCCCGGCTGCCGGCGGCAGATTCGGACAGAATTTGTTTAAGCTCGGGGATGCAGGAACCGCATTTCGTACCGGCCTTCAAAGCCCGGCCGATCTCTTGGACGCTGGTCAGTTTCTGGCTGGAGATGGCCTCCAGGATGGTCTTGCGGCCCACCGAATGGCAGGCGCAGACGGTCGGGCCGTTGTCCTGGCGATGAGCGCCGCCGCCGGCCAGCAGGTCCATGCGGTCCTGGGACGGCACGGCGTCATGGGAAAACAGCTCGGACAGCCAGCTCAGCGCCCCGGCATCCTCGGCGCGGGCGGCGAAGAAGACCATGTCCAGCTGACCGCCGACCAGACGGGCGGCGCGGAAGACGCCCATGCGGCGGTCTTCATATTGCAGCCATTCACCTTCGCCGCCGAAGCGGTCATGCAGCCAACGGCTCCAGTCCTCGACGGGCTGGCTGCTGGACAGGCGCATGGTGACATGCCCCGATCCAGCGGCCAGCGACCAGTTCACCTCGGGGCCCCATCCACCAGCCGGAGTCCGGCTGAGGAGAAGCGCACGCCAGGCCACAGGCAGGGGCAAGATGCGGACGGGCGTGTACTTCAACTCGGGCTGGCCGGACACCGGATCGGTATGGGGGGCGATGAGCCGTCCGATATTAGCCGACGAGGCGAACTGGTCATTCCAATGCATGGGGGCGAAAACCTCGCCCGGACGCTGCCCGTCATCGACGGACGCTTTCAAGATCACCGAGCCCAACGGGCTTTCCACCCGCACCATATCGCCATCGGCCACGCCATATTGGGCGGCGTCCATGGGATGCAGGGCCAGCCAGGGCTCGGAGCGATGCAGGGCCAGCCGAGGCGACTTGCCGGTGCGGGTCATGGTGTGCCACTGGTCGCGGGTGCGCCCGGTGTTCAGCACCAGGGGATAGTCCTCGGAAATCTCGGAGCGCGGGGCGCGGAAGGACACGGCCAGGAAACGGGCCTTGCCGTCGGCGTGATAGAAGCGGCCATCGGCGAACATCCGCGCCGTTCCCTGCCCGGCCTGACGCACCGGCCATTGGATCGGCGCAAAGCCGTCGTAATCGGCCTGGGCCATGCCCGACAGATCGAAGTCGCGGGCGCCGTCATTCTCGAAGCCCGACAGGGCGCAATGTTCGCGGAAGATGGCTTCGGGCCCGTCATAGGCGAAGGCCGAGGAAAATCCCATGCGCTTGGCGACTTCCGAGACGATCCACCAATCGCCCTTGGCCGCGCCGGGGGGCGGCAGCACCGCCGGCTGGCGCGAGATGCGGCGCTCGGAATTGGTCACCGTGCCGTCCTTCTCGGCCCAGGTCAGAGCCGGCAGCAAGACATCGGCGAAGGCGGTGCTGTCGGTGTTCTGCATGGCGTCCGAGACCGCCACGAAATCGCATTTTTCCAGGGCGCGGCGGACTTGATTGGTGTCCGACAGGCTGACCGCCGGATTGGTGGCCATGATCCACAGGGCCTTGATGCGGCCTTCCTCGATGGCCTGGAACAGATCGACGGCCTTCAGCCCCGGCTTCGGAGCAATCTTGTCCGAGCCCCAGAAGCGCCCCACCCGGTCGATGGCTTCGGGGGTGAAGCCCATATGGGCCGCCAGCATATTGGCCAGACCGCCTACCTCGCGCCCGCCCATGGCATTGGGCTGGCCGGTGAAGGACAGCGGCCCCATGCCGGGACGGCCGATGCGGCCGCTATAGAGATGGCAATTGATGATGGCGTTGACCTTGTCGGTCCCCGCCGAGGACTGATTGACGCCCTGGGAATAGACGGTGACCACCTTTTCGGTCTTGCCCCACCAGTCATAGAAGGTGGCGACATCCTGGGGCTCCAGGCCGCAGGCGACAGCCGGGTCGATATCGGCGCAGGCCGCGGCCAAAGCCTCTTTCAGCCCCAGGGTATGAGCCTCGACAAAGGCCGGATCGGCCTTGCCGCTCAGCGCCAGATGCGCCAGCAGGCCGTTGAACAAGGCCACATCGCTGCCGCCCTTGACCGGCAGGAACAGGTCGGCGGCCTCGGCGGTGGCGGTGCGGCGGGGATCGACCACCACCAGCTTCATCTCGGGCCGCGCCGCGCGGGCGGCCTGGATGCGCTGGAACAGCACCGGATGGCACCAAGCGGTGTTGGAGCCCACCAGCACGATCAGGTCGGCCTCTTCCAGGTCTTCATAGCAGCCCGGCACGGTGTCCGAGCCGAAGGCCCGCACATGCCCGGCCACCGAGGAGGACATGCAAAGGCGGCTGTTGGTGTCGATATTGGCCGAGCCGATGAAGCCCTTCATCAGCTTGTTGGCGACGTAGTAATCCTCGGTCAGCAACTGGCCCGAGACATAGAAGGCCACCGAGTCGGGACCATGCTCGCGGATGGCCTTGGAAAATTCCGCCGCCACCCGATCGAGTGCGGCATCCCAGCCGACCTGACGGCCGTCCATGACCGGATGCAGCAAGCGCCCATCGAGCCCCACCGTCTCGCTCAGGGCCGAGCCCTTGACGCAAAGACGGCCCAGGTTGGCGGGATGGTCGGGATCGCCCGACACATCCACGCCACCGTTCGCCAGCGGCTTGGCGATGACGCCGCAGCCGACGCCGCAATAGGGGCAAGTGGAGCGCATTGCGTCAGCCATGAGCCACCTTCAGAACTGCCGGGATTTGCAGATAGACCGCCTTGCCCTCGATCTTGACCGGCACCGTCGGGGTGCAGCCATTATCGGGGGCCTGCGCATGGCCGCTTTCCAGATCGATCACCCAGTTATGCAGCGGGCACGTGACCTTGTGGTCATGCACGATGCCTTCCGACAGCGGGCCATTGCGATGCGGACAGCGGTTATGCAGGGCGAAGACCGCGCCATCCTTGGCCCGGAACAGGGCGATCTGGCCCTTTTGCGTGTTGACCAGACGAGAGCCCAGCACGGGAATATCCTCGACCTGACCGACTTCGATCCATTCCATGGTCATGATCAGCCCACCTTGCGCAGAATGTTGAATTCATGAGCGTCCACGCCCTCGGCGGCACGCTCGGCCCAGGGGTCGACCTGGGCGAATTTCTGGGAATAGAGGAAGCGGTTATAGGCAGCCTTGCGGCCCTCGGCGTCCTCGACGATGCGGCTTTGGACAGTGGCGATGCCGACCCGCTCGACCCAGGGAGCCGTGCGCTCCAGGTAATAGGCTTCCTCGCGGTAGACCTGCATGAAGGCGCCGGCATATTCCAAGACCTCGGCCTCGGTAGCGACGCGGCACAGGAAATCGGTGCCCCGCAGCTCGATGCCGCCATTACCGCCGACGAACAGGTCATAGCCCGCATCGATGCAGCAGACGCCGAAGTCCTTGATGCTGTATTCGGCGCAATTGCGCGGGCAGCCCGAGACGGCCATCTTGAACTTGTGGGGCGTCCAGCTGCCCCAGGTCATCTCTTCCAGCTTGACGCCCAGCCCGGTGGAGTCCTGGGTGCCGAAGCGGCACCATTCCTTGCCGATGCAGGTCTTGACCGTGCGCAGCCCCTTGGCATAGGCATGGCCCGAGACCATGCCCGCCGCGTTCAGGTCGGCCCAGACCTTGGGCAGGTCGTCCTTCTTGACGCCGAACAGATCGATGCGCTGACCGCCCGTGACCTTGACGGTGGGGATCTCGAACTTATCCACCACATCAGCGATGGCCCGCAGCTCCTTGGCGTTGGTCAGGCCGCCCCACATGCGGGGAACCACCGAATAGGTGCCGTCCTTCTGGATGTTGGCATGCACCCGCTCGTTGATGAAACGCGACGGCTGGTGATCGACATATTCGCCCGGCCAGGCGCAGAGCAGGTAATAGTTCAGAGCTGGGCGGCATTTGGCGCAGCCGTCCTCGGTCTTCCAGTCCAGGGCCTTCATCACCTCGGGGATCGACTTCAGCCCCTGCTCGGTGATGGCCTTGCGCACATGCTCGTGGCCGTGATCGGTGCATTTGCAGATGCTGGGAGCAGCGGTGCTGACCGCCTCGGCGCCGATGGTGGCGGCCAGGATCTTCTGCACCATCCCGGCGCACTGGCCGCAAGAGCTGCCGGCCTTGGTGTGGGTCTTCACCTCGTCGAGCGTGGTCAGGCCCTTGTCCAAGATGGCCTTGACGATGGTGCCCTTGGACACGCCATTGCAGCCGCAGACCTGCATGTCGTCGGACATGGCGGAGACATCCAGCTCGCCCTTGCCGTGACCGCCGCAGGCATGGGCCTGACCGAAGATCAGATGCGAGCGCAGGGCCGAGATGTCGGCGCCAGTCTTGATCTGCTCGAAGAACCAGGGGCCGTCGCCGGTCTCGCCATAGAGCACCGCGCCGACCAGCTGGTCGCCCTTGACCACCAGCTTCTTATAGACGCCGGCATGAATGTCACGGAATAGGATGTCGTCAGTGGTCTCGTCGCCGATGAAGTCCCCCGCCGAGAACAGCTCGATGCCGGTGACCTTCAGGCGGGTGGCGGTGACGGTGCCGACATAGCCCTCGGTCTCGATCCCGACCATGCGGGCGGCGCAGACCTTGGCCATGTCGAACAGCGGCGCCACCAGACCATAGCAGTTGCCGCGATGCTGAACGCATTCACCAACCGAGAAGATGCTGGGGTCCGAGGTGTGCAGCCAGTCATCGACCATCACGCCGCGATCGCATTTGATGCCGCCATTGGCCGCCAGTTCGGTGTTGGGACGAATGCCCACCGCCATCACCACCAGATCGGCGGCTTCTTCCGAGCCATCCTTGAATCGGATGCCCTCGACCTTGTCCTTGCCCAGGATGCTGTCGGTGACGGCCTTCATGCGGAACTTCAGGCCGCGATCCTCCAGCGCCTTGCGCAGCAAAGCGCCCGAGGCCGGATCGAGCTGACGCTCCATCAGGGTGTCCATCAGATGCACCACGGTGACGCTCATGCCGCGGCTGTTCAGGCCGTTGGCGGCTTCCAGCCCCAAGAGGCCGCCGCCGATGACAATCGCCTTGGCACCCGGCTTGGCGGCGTCGAGCATGCGGCTGACATCCTCCACATCGCGGAAGGACACCACCTGAGGCAGCTGCGCCCCCGGCACCGGCAGGATGATCGGACGCGAACCGGTAGCCAGCAGCAGCACGTCATAGGGCACATGCTCGGCATTGGCGGTGATCACCTGCTTGGCGGCGCGGTCGATGCTGCTGACGCGCACGCCGGACCGCAAGGTGATGTTGTTGGCGGCGTACCATTCGGCATCGTTGAGCACGATGTCCTCGAAGGTCTTTTCGCCCGAGAGCATGGGCGAGAGCATGATGCGGTTATAGTTCACCCGCGGCTCGTCGCCGAAGACGGTGATCTCGTACAGATCGGGCGCCAGCTTCAACAGCTCTTCGACGGTACGAATGCCCGCCATGCCGTTACCGACCACCACCAGCTTCTTCTTGTCCATTCCGCGCTCCTTGGGCTGCGAGAAAAGCAAAAAGGCGTTCCGCGACGGAGAAGCAGCCGGAGACATGCTCCTGGCTTCACATCGCGGAACGCCTTTGTTCCGAAACCCTGGCGGCATCTTTGCCGTTCGGGCCTATGCAAACCCCCGCAGGCTCGCCATTGAGAGCAGGGAAAACTCCCTTTCTCTATGGCAAGCAGCGTGCCAACGCCGTGTTATGTGGAATTACAATTGGTTAGGCAAATATCGCCCCAATGGGGGCAAGGTCACATTGCCTATTTTTTATACCACGCCTTATTTTTGAGCAGATTCACTGCTCACAAAGGCGGCGATAGAGATCCGGGCGATAAACTGCCTTGACCACCGCCGGAATATCGGTCTGGGGCGGCAAATGCCCCCAGCGGGCCATCTGCTCCAGATACCAGACCGCCTGCGCCGGATCGGGAAGATTGGGCATGACGCCATGGAAACGGATGTCCTCAAGCCCTGCCCGCACCACTTCGAGAGGCGCGTTGACATAGCCCGGCTGCGCCAGGATTTCGGCGGTCTCGGCCCGGTTTTCGGGAGCATCGATCCAGCGGCAAGCCGCCAGCAAGGCCCGCAGCATCGCCGCCAGCGTCTCGGGGTGGCGATCCGCCCAATCCTGGCGCAGACCCAGAACCTTCTCGATGCGCTCGGGCCCGATCTCGGCGGCCCTGGCCACCACCCGCCCCAGCCCCATCTGCACCGCCAAGCCGTTCCAAGGCTCGCCAACGCAGAAGCCGGCAATATTCCCCGCCGCCAATTGCGCCACCATCTGCGGCGGCGGCACCACCGTCAGGCGGACATCGCGGTCGGGATCAACCCCCTGCTCGGCCAGCCAATAGCGCAGCTCGTAATGATGGGGGGAAAAGGGATAGACCATGGCCAAGGTCGGCGGCTCGGCGCCCTGGCCCAAGCACTCCACGGACGGGCGCTCCACGGACAAGCCATGCTCCAGGGTGATGGCGTTGCCGCCCCGGCTCAGGCCCATGGGAACCACCAGCGCCGCCTGCACATTGCCCAGGCCGAGATGGCAGGACAGCGGCATGGTCGCCAGCATCTGCGCCGCATCTAACAGGCCATAGACCAGCTTGTCGCGGATATTGGACCAAGAGGGCTCGACCGACAGCTCCACCGACAAGCCCTGCTCGGCAAAGAAGCCGCGCTCTTTGGCGACGATCAGCGGCGCACTGTCGCACAGGGGCACGAAGCCGAGTTTCAGCGAGGTCTTTTCCATGACGGTCATCCCAAAAGCTCGGCGGCTTCGATGATCTTGTTGGCGATGTCGATCAGGCGGGACTTCTGATCCATGGCCATCTTGCGCATCAGGCCATAGGCCTCTTGCTCGTCGCAAGACCGGCGCTTCATCAAGATGCCCTTGGCCCGCTCGACCAGCTTGCGCTCGGCCAGGGTGGACTTGGCCTTATCCAGCTCGGAGCGCAGTTCCTGGAACTGGGCGAAGCGGGCAATGGCCACATCCAGGATCGAGCGCACCCGATCCGGCTTCAACCCATCCACCACATAGGCGGCGACCCCGGCTTCGATGGCGGCGCGGATGGTCTCGGGCGCACCGTCCTGGGCGAACATCACCACCGGACGGCCATGACCGAAGCTGACTTGGCGCATGCTTTCCAGCACATCGCGGTCGGGGCTTTCGATATCGGCGACGATGATGTCGGCCTGAAGCTCGACCAGCTTGCGCGGCAGTTCGACGCCTGAGGGGAAGACGCCGACCACGGACGCGCCCTGGGACTCCAGCGAGGCGACAACCTCGGCCGCCCGATCCGGCACATCGTCGATGAGTATCACCCTGAGGGGCATAGTCGGCCTCTTATCATCCTGGCCGCAGGATAACCCGCGAGCGTCAAAAGACAATTTGCTTTTGCGCTGCCCCAGGTCATGACGAAGCGAATAGTTCCCCCGCCCGATAGGCCAGCCCGCTGGCCACCGAGACGAATTCGCCGCCGCTGCTCAACCGGTCCTCGCCGAAGCGGCGGGCGAAGATGCGCCGCACCGCCGGAACCAGGGACGAACCGCCGGTCATGAAGACCCGATCCACCTGCCCCGGCTCCATTCCCGTCGCCTGCAGCAGGTCATCGACGCAAGTCTCGATTTCCGCCAGATCCGGTGCGATCCAATCCTCGAACTCGGCACGGGTGATATCGCGCTCGATCTGGATGGAATCATAATCGAAGCGAAAGCGGGTTTCCTCGGCCCCCGACAGGGACAGCTTGACCGCCTCGACTGCGCGATAGAGGTGATAGCCCAGATTATGCTCGATCAGCGTCAGCAGATCCTCGATCCGCTCGGGGCTTTCGGCATGGCGCTGGATGTCGCGCAGCATCCGCAAGGTGGCGCTGGTGCCGAGAAAACTGATGTGATGCCAGCGGGCGAATTTGCCAAAAAGCCAGTCGGGCACCGGCAGCAGCTTGTCGCCGCTGCGAAAGCCGGTGTTCTTGCCGAAAAACTCGGCGATGCCGCCCTCGACGATGCGACGGTCGAACGAGTCGCCGGCCAGACCGACGCCGCTGGTGCCCAAAACCGCATCCTCGGGCCGATCGAACCGCGCCCGCCCGGGCCCTAAGCGAATCAGGGAAAAGTCGCTGGTGCCGCCGCCGAAGTCGGCCACCAGCACGGTTTCGTCGTGATCCAGCCCGCGCTCGTAATAATAGGCGGCGGCGATCGGCTCATATTCAAAGGCGACCTCGTCGATGCCCGCCGCCGCGAAAGCCTGGCGCAGGCGACCCAGGGCGAACTCGTCCTCGACCTTGCCATCCTCGGCCACGAAGCGCACCGGCCGCCCGGCCACCACCCGGCGGACCGGCTGGCCGCCTTCGGCCTCGGCGGTCTCGCGCAGACGCTCGACCACCAGCGCGATCATCTGCTCCAGGCTGTAGCTCTGGCTGAAGATCGAGGCGCTGTTGAACAGACGGCTGGTCAGATAGCTCTTGAAGGACTGCAAAAGACGGCAGTCGCCGTCGCCCTCCAGATAGGTGGCGATCGCCTCTTGCCCCACCAGCGGCCGGGGGCGGCCATTGGCGCCGCAGAGGTGACGATCGAAGGCCAGCACCGAGCGCAGAGTGTCCGACTGCCCGGCGCCATGCCGATGGGAAACCACCCGCGCCGCGCCCGAGCCATCCAAAAGACCGATGGCGCTGTTGGTGGTGCCGAAATCAATACCCGCGAACATCGTCAAGTCTCTTACCCTGCCATCGACCGAATTCAAGGTGCGGGTTGATGCCCGATTCGACCGGCAATAGCAACCCGAATGAGACGAGGGGGCTACGAATCCAATATCTCGCGGGCATCCGAGGGGGTATAGCCATAGCGGCGCTTGAACTGCCGATTGAAGGTGTAAAGGCTTGAAAAGCCACACTGAAAGGCCACGCCGATGACCTTGGCCTGCCGACCTGCTTCCGAGGCTAAAAGCTGATGCGCCAGCGCCAGACGCTCGGACATGATATAGTTCTGCAGCCCGCCGTCGGCCACGAACAGCTTGCGGACATAAGAGGGCGAAACATTCAGATGCGCCGCCACATCCATGTCCGACAACTCGGCATTGCCGAGACGCGCCCGGATGAAGCTGATGGCGGCATGCTTGCGCACCGAGGGCATGCTGGAGCTTTCCGCTTCCGCCCGCAGATCGGCATCGCCGCCCAGGATCAGGGCCGTCAATTCCAGAATATGGCCCGAGACCAAGGACTGAAACGGCGAGACATCCAGCCCGCCATCCTGCTGAATCGCATTGGCGTAATAATGCAGCAGGCGGGCCGCCGGGTCGTTGGCCTGCAGCTTCTCCAGGGTGCGGATCCGGTTGACGTCGATCAGATGCGCCAGACTGATCTTGGGAATGACCAAAGTCTTCCAGCGCGCCCCGCCGAAGGACTGCGCCACCCCATCGACAGTGGTATCGCGCAGGATCACCTCGCCGACGGACACATCCTCGCTGCCCTTTCCCGCCGCGAAATTGGCGCCGCCCTTTTCGCAAAAGACGATATTGATCTCGTCGCGGTTAAAATTGCGGGCACGCCGCGACATCCGCACCACGGTCGAGGTGCAGTCGTTGATGGAAATGGCCCCCAGATTCATGCCCTCGAGGCTGACCTCGGGGACCTCCTCCTTGGGAAAGACAATATCCACCTTCCCCATGACCGACCGCATGGCGTCAACAGGATGAATCCCACCACTATTTTTCGTGGAAAATTTGAACTTCGAGACCATCTAACGACCTGAACGCCCAAGGTGATATGCCCTTGACCTGGACTCTGGGCAAGCTCGGAAATCGAGTCAATCCAGACAACGGGGAAGTATCTAATTTGAGTATGTTTTTGTATCGAATCTGAGCAGACGCTCGGCTTTGCCACATGTTTAAACACAGACCGTCTGGTTTCATGTCGAATGGACGTCTGATGTCACGAGCTGCAAATCTAAGGCTGGGTGTGGCAGCCCTGTCCCTATTGACCTTGTCGGGAATCCTGACCTGCTCCCAAGCCGACACGCTCATCCCGACTTCCAGTTCGACCAACGACATCACGAGCAGCGGCCATTATGTGGTCAATCAGGACGCCAATGCCGGCAATGCCCAGGCCAATGCGGGCGTTCGCAACCGCGTCAGCGGAACAAGCCTGACCAATCACGGCACCATATCCGGCAGCGATGCGGGGCTTTATGTCATGTCATACGGCATGATCTCGGTGACCAACGGCAGCACCGGCATCATATCCGGCGCTTATGACGGCATCAGCCTGTCCGGGGCGTCGACTTATATCGGCGCCCTGACCAATCAGGGCGCCATCACCTCGACCCATGGCTCGGGCGATAATTACGGCGTCTATAATCCCGGCACCATCGGCGCCTTTTTCAACACCGGACGCATTTCCGGCTCGGCCCCCCATCCCTACGGCATCCAAAACGACGGCACCATCACCACCTTGACCAATGGTCAGGCCGACCTGACCTATAGGGGCCAGGCGCCGGGGCGGTACAATACCTATTTCACCTCGGCCAGCAGCTACGGCAAAACCCGTTTCTCCCTGACCGGCTCCACCCTGACCTATGGCCTGGACAAGGCCAGCGGCGTCGCCTATGCCACCGGCACCTATTACAACGTGGTGTCCTCGACCCATAACGCCCTGACCATCACCGACGCCTCGGTCAGCGGCGTGATCTACAATCTGGTCCGCCATCGCGGCAGCACCGGCTATACCTGCTCGGTCGCGGCTTGCTATGACCTGGTGATCACCGCCATCGGCAACGGTACAACCAAGACCGCCAGTGGCAGCTGCCTTTATGGCGCCGGGCGCCCCGACGCCTGAGCCAGCCTGGCCTTCCTGGCAAAGACCAGCAGGATGACTGCGGTCAACGCCAGCCAAGGCAGCAACAGTGCGTTCAGTATCTGCCAGCTGAACGCCTGTTGCAGCCATCCGGCACAAAGGGAACAGACCAAGCCGATGGCGAAAATGGTCATGTCGTTGGTGGCCTGAGCCTTGCTGCGTTCCTCCGAGCGATAGGTCTTGGTCAGCAGCGCCGTGCCGCCGATATACAGAAAGTTCCAGCCGACCCCCAGCAGGATCAAGGCGCTGACGAAGGACGGCAGGCTGGTGCCCGTCAGACTGGCCATCACATGCCCTGCCAGCAGCGCCAGCCCGGCCAGCATCACCGGAACCGCGCCGAAGCGGGCGATCAGATTGCCGGTGAAAAAGGACGGCAGAAACATTCCCAACACATGGAATTGAATGACCATCGCCGTCGCCGTCAGGGGATGGTGATAGCAAATCATCGCCAGGGGCGTGGCGGTCATGGCCAGGATCATGACGCCATAGCCGGTGGCTGCCGCGAACAGCGCCACCAGATAGCCCGGCTGGCTGACGATCTGCCGCCAGGAACGGCTGGCCTCGAGGGCGACGGCGGGTTGGCCTGAGGGCGCAGGGATCCGCAGCAGCGCCAGCACCCCAGCCCCCAGCAGCGACACCACCGCCAGGATCAGGAAGGAACCAACATAGGTCTTGCCCAGCAGCGGACCACCCAATTGCGCCAGCTCCGGCCCCAGAAAGGCCGCGACGATGCCGCCCCCCAACACCAGAGCAATAGCGCGGGGACGAAAGAGATCGCTGGCGATCTCGCTGGCGGCGAAACGATAGAACTGGGCGAAGGACTGATAGAACCCGAACAGCAGGGTTCCCAGCGACAGCAAGCCGAGACTGCCGAACCAGACCCCCGCCGCCGCCACCAGAGCCCCCAGCAGGCCCAGCATCGCCCCCAGCATGAACCCGGCCCGCCGCCCCACCCTGGCCATCCAGTTGGAAGCCGGAAAGGTGCCGATGGCCGTCCCCAGAAACATGCTGGCAAAGGGCAAGGTTGCCCATTCCGGACGGCCGGCGACGGCATCCCCCGCCAATCCGCCAATGGTGGCCACCAGCACGGCGGCTGTCTGAAAGACCGCCTGGGACGCAGCGAGAATCAAAACCTGGCGACGCATGGGAAAGCTCGTTTCGTGATATCCGGGCCAGATGATCAACATTCCGACACATGATTGGAAATGCTATATTATCATAAATCAATGAAAGAGATTCATGAATGCTTGATCGCCAGCATCTTGCCATCCTGCGCGAGGTCGACCGTCTTGGCAGCGTGACAGCCGCCGCCGACCGGCTGAACCTGACGCAATCGGCCCTCAGCCATGCCATTCGCAAGCTGGAAGACATTTACCAGATCACCATATGGACCAAGCAGGGCCGAGGACTGCGCCTGACCCAGGCCGGGCATTATCTGCTGGATTTGGCCCAGCGCCTCTTGCCGCAGATGGAGCATGCCGAACGGGTGCTGATCGACTTTGCCCAACAACGGCGCGGCGCCCTGAGGGTCGGCATGGAATGCCATCCTTGCGAAAAATGGCTGATGCGCGTGACCGCCCCCTTCCTGGCATCTTGGCCGGCGGTGGATCTGCAAATCCGCACCGCCTTCCACTTTGACGGTATTGCCGCCCTGCTGGATCACGACATCGATCTGCTGGTGACCCCCGACCCCATCGAGCGGCCAGAACTCCGCTTCACGCCGGTGTTCGACTATGAGCTGGTGCTGATCGTCCCCCAGGATCATTCGCTGGCGCGGCAAGGTGTCGCCTTGGCCGCGGACCTGACCGACGAGGAGCTGATCGCTTTCCCCGTCAGCCTTGAGCGGCTGGATGTCTATACACGCTTCCTGGTTCCCGCCAATTGCCGCCCGCGCAAGCATCGCACCGCCGAAACGGTGGATCTGATGCTTCAGCTGGTGGCGGCCGGACGCGGCGTCAGCGTCGTTCCCGATTGGCTGCTGAAGGACCGAGCCGAGACGCTTCCCATCCGCTCCTTGCGCCTAGGCCCTGATGGGCTGGGAAAATCGATCTGCCTGGGCCTGCGGAAGGAAGACGAACATATCGACTATCTTCAGGGCTTTCTGGACTGCGCCCGCAAGATGTCGCGACGGCCTTAATCGCCGCGTCACAAATCTATCATTTCGTCTTATGGCGAAATGATACTACCATCTCCTCCATGCTTGAGATTTTCGAAACCGTCGCCAAAGCCGTCGCCGATCCCAGCCGGGTTCGCATCCTGAAATTGCTGGAGAATGGCGAGCTGTGCGTCTGCCAGATCACCACGGTGATGGACTTGGCGCCCGCCACCGTCTCCAAACATCTGGGGCTGCTGAAGACCGCCGGATTGCTGCAGCAGCGGCGTGACGGAAAGTGGGTCTATTACCGGCTGGCCGAACGCGGACTGAACGGCTATGCCCCGGCCTTTCTGGCTCTGCTGCGCGCGTCCTTGCAAGACGACCCGACCCTGCTCGAAGACCGCGCCATTCTCGCCCAGGTCAATGCCGTTCCCGTCTCGGTCATCTGCGACCAGGGCCGGGCGGCTCTTTCTCCCAACGCCACTCCTTGCTGCGGAACCTCCCTATGACCGACAAGCCCATCCATGTTCTGGTGCTTTGCACCGGCAATTCCGCCCGCTCGGTGCTGGCCGAATGTCTGATCAACGACCTTGGCGGCGGCCAATGGAAGGCCTTCAGCGCCGGCAGCAAGCCCACCGGCCGGGTCAATCCCCTGTCGCTGGAGATCCTTCAGGAAAAAGGACATGGCGTCGAAGGGCTGCGTTCGAAATCGTGGGACGAATTCTCCCTGCCCGACGCCCCCCGGATGGATCTGGTGATCACCGTCTGCGACAACGCCGCCGGAGAAGTCTGCCCCATCTGGCCGGGAGCGCCGCGCAAGCTGCATCTGGGCTTCCCCGACCCTGCCGACGCCCAAGGCTCCCATGACGAGCGGCTGGCGGTCTTCCGTGAGGTCTACGGCATGATCGACGCCAAGATCCGCAGACTGATCGCCCTGGGCCCCGATCGGGCGGGAGAGGTCTGAGCCATGGGTATCTTCGAACGCTTTCTGACCCTGTGGGTCGGCCTGTGCATTGTCGCCGGCGTCGCGTTGGGGCATGTCATGCCCGAGCCCTTTCACGCCATCGGCCGCATGGAAATCGCCCAAGTCAACATGCCGGTGGCGGTGCTGATCTGGCTGATGATCATTCCCATGCTGTTGAAGATCGATTTCCGGGCCCTGCATCAGGTCAAGGAACATTGGAAAGGCATCGGCGTCACTCTGTTCATCAACTGGGCGGTCAAACCCTTTTCCATGGCCTTTCTCGGCTGGCTGTTCGTCAGCGGCCTGTTCCGCCCCTATCTGCCCGCCGACCAGATCGACAGCTATATCGCCGGGCTGATCCTGCTGGCCGCAGCGCCTTGCACCGCCATGGTCTTCGTCTGGTCCAACCTGACCAAGGGCGAGCCGCATTTCACCCTGTCCCAGGTGGCGCTGAACGACAGCATCATGGTGGTGGCCTTTGCCCCCATCGTCGGCTTGCTGCTGGGGCTGTCCTCGATCTCGGTGCCGTGGGACACGCTGCTGCTGTCGGTGCTTCTCTATATCGTCGCGCCGGTGATCGTCTCGCAGCTTTGGCGCAAGGCCCTGCTGGCCCAAGGCCCCGAGGCTTTGCCGAAGCTGCTGGCCAAGCTGGGGCCCCTGTCGCTGCTGTCGCTACTGACCACCCTGGTGCTGCTGTTCGGCTTTCAGGGCGAACAGATCATCGCCCAGCCGATGGTCATCCTGCTGCTGGCGGTGCCGATCACCATTCAGGTCTATTTCAATTCCGGCCTTGCCTATCTCTTGAACAAGCGGCTGGGGGTGGCCCATTGCGTCGCCGGTCCCTCGGCCTTGATCGGCGCCAGCAATTTCTTCGAGCTGGCGGTGGCCGCCGCCATCAGCCTGTTCGGCTTCCAATCGGGCGCGGCGCTCGCCACCGTGGTCGGCGTGCTGATCGAAGTGCCGGTGATGCTCTCGGTGGTCAAAATCGTCAATTCCAGCAAGGGCTGGTACGAAGGCCGAAGCTGAACTTGGAATACCCATGGGAGCCGTGTAAGCTCGGCCCCCATGAGACATGACGTCGCGGCAGCATGGACCTTGATCCAACGGCGCTGGGGATCTTCCCTGGCGCTGGCCTTGTCGGTGGCCGCCATTCTCTTCAATCTGCTCGGCTGGATGCTGATCCCCGCAGCCGCCGAAGCCGCCATTCCCTCTTCCGTCGACACCATCGTCAGCGCCGATATCTGCCGATCCGACGGGCAAGGCGCCCCTGCGACGGCGCCCAAGGGCATGCCGGTCTGCGCCCAATGTTTCCCGCTGGCCAGTCCCTGTTCCGGGGCTCTTGTTCCAGTGGTCGAAACCGCGGCGCCGTCCCTTGTCCTGCTGGGCCGCATCTCGTCCCCCGAGATGCCGACCGCCCTGCGGTTGCCGCGCCTATCCAGCTATTCCGCCAGGGCACCTCCTCTCTGAAATCGCCGAATTGAGCACTGCCGACGCCAATGCCGTGGCGTCGGCGGCGCCGTTTGTCCATTTCACAGACTGGAGTATCCCCTATGCGCTTTTTCTCGCGTCTTTTCCTGGCCGCCGCTTGTCTTTTCGCCAGCGCCGGCCTTGCCGCCGCCCATGACTATGAGTTGGGCGGGCTGCATATCGAACATCCCTGGACCCGCGCCACCACCGCCTCGAACGGGGTCGGCTATACCGTGATTGAAAACCACGGCAAGAACGACGACAAGCTGGTCTCGGCCAGCAGCCCCGCCGCCGAGATGATCATGCTGCACACCCACATCATGGACGGCGAAGTCATGAAGATGCGGATGGTCGAGGCCGTCGAAATCCCCGCCGGCGGCAAGGCCGAACTGAAGCCCGGCAGCTTTCATCTGATGATGATGGGGCTGAAGGCTCCCTTCAAGGAAGGCGACATGGTGCCCGTCACCCTGACCTTCGCCAAGGCCGGCAGCATCGAGGTCAAGCTGAAGGTGGAAGCCGCCGGCGCGGCTGCGACCGACCACAGCCACTAAGCATCTTGCCGAACAAACGGAAAGAGCCCGGTCAAAAACCGGGCTCTTTTTTTATGATGGCTTGACCTGAGGCCCCAACAGCTCGGCCACCGTTTGCGGCTCCAAGACCCGCCATTGCCCAGGAGCAAGATCGCCCAGTTCCAGCGAACCGATCCCCACCCGATGCAGGGCGGTCACATGATTGCCGACGGCGGCGAACATGCGGCGGATCTGGTGATAGCGGCCCTCGATCACCGTCACCAAGGCGGTGTGATCGTCGATGACCGTCAAGCTGGCGGGCAGCAGCGGCTTGGTCTCCGAGCGCAGCATCAGGCTGCCGCTGGCGAAGATCTCGGCCTCGTCCCCGCGCAAGGGCCGGTCCAGGCTGGCGCGATAGGTTTTGGGAATCGCACTGCGCGGGGAAATGATCCGATGCAGCAGATCGCCGTCATCGGTCAGCAGCAGCAGCCCCGAGGTATCGCGGTCCAGCCGCCCCACCGGCGACACAATGGGTTTGCGGAACGAATAGCGCGGCGGCAGCAGCTCATACACCACCCGCCCCTGGTCCGAGGTCGCGCAGGTATAGCCCTCGGGCTTATGCATCATCAGCACCAGTCCGGGCGGCGGGTCCAGCGGGCTGCCATCCAGCAGGATATCCTCATGGGCTATCTGAGAATCCACGCCCAACAACTCACCCGAGGCCGAACAGACGAGCCCCGCCCTGATCATGGAGCGGATCTCTCTTTGGCTGCCATATCCCAAATTGGCGATCAGCTTAACCAGACGCATAGCTTCATCTTTCGTATTCTGTGAGCTTGGACCCGAAGCGCTTCTTCTTGTAAAACAGGCCCTGGAAATCCTTACGGTATGATGGCGGCGATAGCAACATCGCCCTAAGACGAGGCGCGACATGACGGGACTATCCAACAGCGCAAAGGCCCTGTCTTTCGCCTTTGACCAGATTTTCGGCACCCAGCCGCAATCGAACAAGGCGTTTTTCCTGCGGGCGGAACCCTTGGAGGGGGCCGCGCGGCTGTGGCAACGCGGCATCTTGAATGTGCAATCTTGCAAACCGATCCATGACCGGCTGCAAGAGGATGGCTGCCGGGTCGCCGCCGAGCTGACTGGCAGCGATTACGATCTGGGCCTTTTGCTGATCACCAAGCATAAGCAGGAAAACCTCGCCAATCTGGCGCGATGTTGGATGGCGCTGCGCCCGGGCGGTCTCCTGATTTGCGTCGGCGGGAATGACCTGGGCGTCTCGTCCATCGAAAAGGCCTTGAAGAGCCTGATCCGCCAGCCCGCCAGCCTCTCCAAACATCACTGCAAGGTTCTGTGGGGCCAGCGCGGCGAACATATCCCCGAGCCCCTGACCCAATGGGCCGAGGCCGGATGCTTGCAGAGCGTGCCCTCCCTTGGATGCTGGTCCCAGCCGGGAATCTATAACTGGAACAAGATTGACGCAGGCTCCGCCCTGCTGGTCCAAGCCCTCCCCGGCGATCTTCGCGGGCGGGCCGCCGACCTGGGCGCCGGATGGGGTTATCTATCCCAGCAGCTGCTGCAGCGAAGCCCTAAGATCATCACGCTCGATCTGTTCGAGGCGGAGGAATTGGCGCTGAGTGCCGCCAAAATCAATCTGGAGCCCTTTGCCGCCGCCGCCCATGTACGCTTCCACTGGCATGATATCGCCCAAGGGCTGCCGCCGTCCGCCTTTGATCTGGTGGTGATGAACCCGCCCTTCCATGACGGCAAAGCCACCGACATCGCGCTGGGCCGCGCCTTCATTACCGCCGCCGCTCAAAGCCTGGTTCCCGGCGGCAGGCTCTTCATGGTCACCAACCGCCAATTGCCCTACGAGGAAACCTTAAAAAGCGCCTTCAAAACGCAAACCCTGCTGCAGGAAAGCGCTGTCTATAAGGTTATTTCCGCTGTGCGGTAGCGCCCGCTCCCCATAAAGCGCCCATAAAAATCCCCCTCCACCTTCGTATAGAGCCTTAACGCCCCTCCGGCGCAAGCTGTGTCCAATCCTGGGCATCCTCCCGGGATCATCGCTTGGAGGGACCGTGTCATGTCGGCCTATGCGTGGGATGGCGGCTTCGTGCTCGCCACCATTTTTCTGTTCGCCGCCTGCGCCCTGTTGGTGCGCGGCTGCGAGCGGATTTGAGGGAGGGGACGATGAATTTTGCTGACCTCGCCGGCCTCGGCGTCGGCGCTGTTCTGGTTGCCGTGCTGGCGGTCTATCTGACCGCCGTCCTGATCCACCCCGAGAAATTCTAGGGAGGCCGTCATGGACGCGAGCGGCATTCTGCAAATCCTGGTCTATATGGCGCTTGTGCTGGCGGCGGTGCCGCTGCTGGGGCGCTATATGGCCGCCATCATCGAGGGCAAGGTCTTGTGGCTGTCGCCGCTGGAGACGGCGATCTACCGTGTCAGCGGCATCGAGCCAAAGCGCGAGCAGCATTGGCGCAGCTATGCCATGGCGCTGCTGGCCTTTCATCTGCTGGCGATCTTAAGCCTTTACGCCATCCTACGGCTTCAGCAATTCCTGCCCTGGAACCCGGCGGGCCAAGGCCCCATGAGCCCGGACCTGGCCTTCAACACCGCCGTCAGCTTCTCGACCAACACCAACTGGCAGAACTATGGCGGCGAAAGCACCCTGAGTTATTTCAGCCAGATGGCCGGACTGACCGTGCATAACTTCCTGTCCGCCGCTGCCGGCATCGCCGTGGCTGCCGCCCTGATCCGCGGCTTTGCCCGCAAGTCGGCCAAGACGGTGGGGAATTTCTATGTCGATCTGACCCGCATCACCCTTTATCTGCTGCTGCCCATCTGCCTGATCGGCGCTTTGGTGCTGGTCTGGCAGGGCGTGCCGCAGAATATCGGCGACTATGTCACCGCCCAGACCCTGGACGGCGGCCAGCAGGTCATCGCCCAAGGCCCCGTCGCCAGCCAGATGATGATCAAGCATCTGGGCACCAATGGCGGCGGCTTCTTCAATGCCAATGCCGCCCATCCTTACGAGACCCCCAATGGGCTGGTGAACCTCATTCACATGCTGGCGATCTTCGTGATCGGCGCGGCGCTGACCAACAGCTTTGGCCGCATGGTCGGCGATCAGCGTCAGGGCTGGGCGATCTTCGGAGCCATGGGGCTGATCTTCCTGGTGGCTGTCTTTATCCTTTACGCTGCCGAAGCCCAAGGCAACCCGGCACTGGGCGGATTGATGAATATGGAGGGCAAGGAGGTCCGCTTCGGCATCGCCGCCTCGACCCTGTTCGCCGCCGTAACCACCGCCACCTCCTGCGGCGCCGTCAATGCCATGCATGACAGCCTGTTGCCCTTGGCTGGGATGATTCCGATGATCCATATGCTGCTGGGCGAAGTGGTGGTCGGCGGGGTCGGCTCGGGCCTTTACGGCATCTTGCTGTTCGTCTTGCTGGCCGTCTTCATCGCCGGGCTGATGGTGGGGCGCACGCCGGAATATCTGGGCAAGAAGATCGAAGCCCGCGAGATCAAACTGGCCGTCATCGCCATCCTGGCCGCCCCCATCGGCGTCTTAGGCATCGGCGCAGTGGCGATGGTGACGCAGGCCGGGCTGGCCGGCATCTCGGCAGCAGGGCCGCATGGCCTGTCCGAGGTTCTTTATGCCTTTGCCTCGGCCACCAACAACAACGGCTCGGCCTTCGGCGGCCTTAGCGGCAATTCGCCCTTCTATAACATCGCCTTGGCGCTGGCGATGATCCTGGGCCGCTTCGTCATCATCATCCCGATCCTGGCCATCGCCGGCTCCGTCGCCGCCAAGAAGTCGGTGCCGCCCTCGGCGGGCACCTTCCCCACCCATGGGCTGCTGTTCGTCGGCCTGCTGGTGGGCATCATTCTGGTGGTCGGCGGGCTGACCTTCTTCCCGGTTCTGGCTCTGGGGCCTGTGGTCGAGCATCTGGCTCTGACCGCCGGCACCCTGTTCTAAGGAGCACTCTCCATGAGCATCCATCGTCAACAAGGGCTGGCCCTGTTCGACCGGGCCATCCTGGCCCGCGCCGCCCGAGACTCGGTGATCAAGCTCGATCCGCGCCAATTGGTGCGCAATCCGGTGATGTTCACCACCGCCCTGGTGGCGCTGCTGGCCAGCGGACTGGCGGTGCGCGACAGCCTGCATGGGGCCGAACATTGGGGCGTCATGCTGCAGATCACCGCCTGGCTGTGGTTCACCGTGCTGTTCGCCAACTTCGCCGAAGCCATCGCCGAAGGGCGCGGCAAGGCCCAGGCCGACTCGTTGCGCAAGACCAAGACCGAAGCCATGGCACGCCGGGTCACCTCGGTCGAGGGCGCCGGTGAAACCATCGTGGCCGCCTCTGAGCTGACATCCGGCGATCTGGTGGTCTGCGAAACCGGAGACACCATCCCCGGCGACGGCGATGTCATCAACGGCATCGCCACCGTGGATGAAAGCGCCATCACCGGCGAATCGGCTCCGGTGATCCGCGAATCCGGCGGCGACCGTTCGGCAGTCACGGGCGGCACGCGGGTGGTCTCGGACCGCATCGTCGTGCAGATCACCGCCAATCCGGGCGAAAGCTTCCTGGACCGCATGATCGCCCTGGTGGAAGGCGCCAAGCGCCAGAAGACCCCCAACGAGATCGCGCTCACCATCCTGCTGGTCGGCATGACCCTGATCTTCCTGATCGTGGTCGCCAGCCTGCCGGCCTGGGCATCCTGGTCGGGGACGCAAATCCCGGTGGTGTTCCTGGTGGCGCTGTTCGTCACCCTGATCCCCACCACTATCGGCGGCCTGCTCTCGGCCATCGGCATTGCCGGCATGGATCGGCTGGTGAAGTTCAATGTCATCGCCAAGTCGGGCCGCGCCGTCGAGGCGGCGGGCGATATCGATGTGCTGCTGCTGGACAAGACCGGCACCATCACCCTGGGGGCTCGTCAGGCCTCGGAATTCTTGCCCCTGTCCGGCGTCAACGAGCGCGATCTGGCCGAGGCGTCGTTCCTGTCCTCGCTGGCCGACGATACGCCCGAGGGTAAATCCATCGTCGCCCTGGCCAAGAGCCGCTTCGGCTTCACCGAGCCCAGCCGCGAGACTTTGACCTTCATCCCCTTCACCGCCCAGACCCGCATGAGCGGCGTCAACGCCCCCAACACCGAGATCCGCAAGGGCGCGGTGGATGCCATCCTGCGTTATGTCGCCTCCCTGTCCAGCACCCAGCTGACCGGGTTGGTCGAGCGGGTAGCCAAGTCGGGAGGCACGCCGCTGGTGGTGGCCCGCGACGGTCGTGCTTTGGGGGTGATCCATCTGAAGGACATCGTCAAGCCGGGCATCCGCGAGCGGTTCTCGACCTTACGCGAAATGGGCATCCGCACGGTGATGATCACCGGCGACAATCCCCTGACCGCCGCCGCCATCGCCGCCGAGGCCGGTGTGGATGACTTCCTGGCCGAAGCCACCCCCGAAAAGAAGCTGGAGCTGATCCGCGAGCAACAGCAGGGCGGCCGTCTTGTCGCCATGTGCGGTGACGGCTCGAACGATGCTCCGGCCCTGGCCCAGGCCGATGTCGGGGTGGCGATGAACACCGGCACCCAGGCCGCGCGTGAGGCCGGCAATATGGTCGATCTGGAAAGCGACCCGACCAAGCTGATCGAGATCGTCATGATCGGCAAACAATTGCTGATGAGCCGCGGTGCCCTGACCACCTTTTCCATCGCCAATGATGTGGCGAAATATTTCGCCATCATCCCGGCGCTGTTCCTGGTCAGCTATCCGCAATTGCAGGCGCTGAACCTGATGAATCTGGCCAGCCCGCAATCGGCGATCCTGTCGGCCATCATCTTCAACGCCCTGATCATCATTGCCCTGATCCCCTTGGCGCTGAAGGGCGTGCGCTATCGCCCGGCCCCCGCCGAGCTGCTGCTGAAACGCAATCTGCTGGTCTATGGCCTGGGCGGCATCGTCGCCCCCTTCATCGGAATCAAGGCCATCGATTTGCTGGTCGCCGCCCTTGGGCTGGCGTAAACGGAGACATCCCATGCTGAAGCATCTGCGTTCTTCTCTTATGCTGCTGGTGATTTTGACCATGGTCACCGGCTTGGCCTATCCCTTCACCGTCACCGGCTTGGCCGCCATGCTGTTCCCGCATCAAGCCGAGGGCAGCCTGATCCGCCAAGGTGCTACCGTGGTGGGCTCGGAATTGATCGGGCAGACCTTTGTCAGCCCGCAGTATTTCTGGGGCCGCCCCTCCGCCACCACCGCGACGGACCCCGACGACGCCAGCAAGACCGTGGCGGCTCCTTACAACGCCGCCAACTCGGGGGCCAGCAATCTGGCGCCCTCGGCCAAGAGCCTGGTGGAAACGGTGCAGGCCCGGACCGACGCCCTAAAGGCCGCCAATCCCGGCCAGACCGACCCGATCCCCGCCGATCTGCTGACGGCTTCGGCCTCGGGCCTGGACCCGGATATTTCGCCCGACGCCGCCTATTGGCAGGTCAAGCGGGTTGCCCAAGCCCGTCATATCTCCGAGCCCATATTGCGGAAATTCGTCAGCGGCCATGTGGAAAACCGCAGCCTGGGATTTCTCGGCGAGCCTCGGGTCAATGTGCTGAAACTCAATTTGGACCTGGACGCCCGCTGGCCCATGCAGTGAACTATTCGCCATGAGCGACGATCAATCCCATGCGTCCCCCCAAGCCCTTTCCGCCCCCCGGCGGGAAGGGCGCGGGCATTTGAAGATCTTCCTGGGCGCCGCGCCCGGCGTGGGGAAGACCTATGCCATGCTCTCGGCCGCCCATGACCGCATCAGGGACGGGATCGCGGTCGTCGCCGGCGTCATCGAAACCCACGGCCGCCGCGAGACCGAGGCGCTGGTCAAGGGGCTGACGATCATCCCGCCGCGTCTGGTGGATTATCGCGGCAAGGATTTCCGGGAAATGGACCTGGACGCCCTGCTGGCCGCCAAGCCCCAGATCGCCCTGGTGGACGAGCTGGCCCACACCAATATTCCCGGCTCGCGGCATGTCAAACGCTGGCAGGATGTGGACGAGCTTCTGACGGCGGGCATCGATGTCTATGCCACCTTGAACATCCAGCATTTGGAATCGCTCAACGATGTGATCGAGCAGATTTCCGGCGTCAAAGTCCGCGAGACCCTGCCCGACGGCGTGCTGGCCGGAGCCGACGAGATCGAGCTGATCGATCTGCCGCCCAACGACCTGATCAAGCGGCTGAAGGAGGGCAAGGTCTATGTCCCCGATCAGGCCCGCCGCGCCATCGACAGCTTCTTCTCGCCGGGCAATCTGACGGCTTTGCGGGAAATGGCGCTCAGCCATGCCGCCGAGCGGGTCGATCGCCAGATGATCGATTACATGCGGGCCCATGCCATCGCCGGGCCTTGGCCGACGCGGGAGCGGCTGCTGGTCTGTATCGATGAACGCTCCGACGCCGAAAAGCTGGTGCGGGTCACCAAGCGCACCGCCGAGCGCCGGGGCGCCGCCTGGATCGCCGCCACCGTCGAGACCACCGCCTCGGCCCTGCTCACCGACGACGACAAGGACCGCATCGCCGCCGCCATGCGCATGGCCGAGCAGTTGGGCGCCGAGACCGTCACCCTGCAAGGCGAGGAAATCGTCGGCAGCCTGCTGGCCTTTGCCCGCGAACGCAATGTCACGCAAATGGTGGTGGGGCGTCCGCGCCGCGCCGCGGGCTGGAGCCGCCAGACCGTTACCGACCGCCTGATCAAGGAAGCCGGCGAGGTCGCCGTACTGGTGGTAGGCGGCGATGCCCCGAAAAAGCCGGTCCTCGCCCGCGTCAAGAAAGCCATCCCCACCGATTGGATCGGCAATAGTTTGGCCTTGCTGGTGACGGGGCTGGCGACCGGGCTGGGGTTCGTCATCGATCTATGGCTGCCGGTGGCCTCGATCTCGGTGGCCTATCTGCTGGGCGTGATGCTGGTGGCCATGCGGGTGGGCCTGTCCCCGGCCATCCTGACCTCGCTGACCAGCTTCTTCGCCTTCAATTTCTTCTTCACCGAGCCGCGCTGGAGCTTTGCCGTCTCGGACACCCAGAACATCCTGACCCTGGTGTTCTTTCTGATCGCGGCGGTGATCGTCTCGAACATGGCCAGCCGCCTGCGGACTCAGGTGCAGGTGACGCGGGAAAGTGCGCGCCGCACCGCCAATCTTTATGACTTCGGGCGAAAAGTCACCGCCGCCGCCACCCAGGACGATGTGCTGTGGGCGGTGGTACATCATGTGGCCGCCACCATCCAAGGCAAGTCGCTGGTGCTGCTGCCCGCCGAGCAAGGTTTGCATCTGGCGGCCGGCTATCCGCCGGAAGACGAGCTGGACGACAAATCCGCCGCCGCCGCCGATTGGTGCTGGAACAACGGCAAGCTGGCCGGTCGCGGCTCGGCGACCCTGCCCGCCTCGCTATGGCTGTTCCTGCCCTTGCAAACGGCCCGCTCAGCCGTCGGCGTGTTGGGCGTACAGATGAGCGCCGACGCCGACATGCCCAGCCCCGAGCAATTGCGTCTGCTGGAGACCCTGGCCGGTCAGGCCGCCGTCGCCATCGAACGCACCAATCTGGTGGCCGATGTCGAGACGGCACGGGTCGCCACCGAGCGGGAACGCCTGCGGGCGGCCTTGCTGTCGTCGCTATCCCATGACTTGCGGACGCCGCTGGTCTCGATCATGGGGGCCGCCAGCAGTCTGATCTCTTACGATGCGGCGCTGGATACCACCGCCCGCAAAGATCTTGCCCAGACCATCCAAGACGAGGCCGAGCGGCTGAACCGCTTTGTTCAGAACCTGCTGGACATGACCCGATTGGGGTCGGGCGCGCTGAAGCCCAAGGTGGATTGGGTCGATCTGCGCGACGTCGTTGGCGCCGCCGTCCACCGCGCCCAAGGCTTGGCGCGACATCATAAGATCAAGGTCGAGATCGCAGACGACATCCCCCTGCTCTGCATCGATGCCGTGTTGATGGGGCAGATGTTCTTCAACCTGCTGGACAATTGCTGCAAATATGCCCCGGCGGGAAGTTTGGTGAAAATCTGGGGAAAACAACGGCATGACCTGATCGTTATCGAGGTCACCGATCAGGGCCCCGGCATCCCGGAAGACGACCGCGAGAAGGTCTTCGATATGTTCTATCGCGTCAATCTGGCCGACAGCCAGCCGGCGGGCACCGGGCTTGGTCTCGCCATTTGCCGGGGCATCGTCGAGGCTCATGAGGGCAGCATTCGCGCCGAAGCCGGGCTGAACGGGGTGGGCACCGCCATCGTCATTCACCTTCCCCTGCCTCCCGCCCTTGACCTGACGGACTCGGGGGATGAAGCTTAGCGCCATGAGCAACCGCATTCTGGTCATCGACGACGAGCCGCAAATCCGCAAATTCCTGCGTATCTCGCTGGGAGCGAACGGCTATGAGGTCATCGAAGCCGCCAATGCCGCCGAGGGCCTGGAGGCCATCCGCCGCCACCAGCCCGACCTGCTGGTGCTTGATCTCGGCCTTCCCGACCAGGACGGCCAAGATGTGATCTCGGCGGTGCGAAGCCAGTCGGACCTGCCGATCCTGGTGCTGTCGGTCCGCTCGGGCGAGATGGACAAGGTCGAAGCGCTGGACCGGGGCGCCAATGATTATGTCGTCAAACCCTTCGGAATCGCCGAATTGATGGCCCGGCTGCGGGCTCTGCTGCGTTCGCGACAAACCGCCGCCAGCCAGGATGTCATCATCTCCGGCCCTCTACAGATCGATTTGCAACGCCTGGTGCTGACCCGTCAGGGAGACGAGATCAAGCTGTCCCGCAAGGAGTGGGATCTGCTGACCTTCCTGGCCCGCCATCCCGACCATGTACTGACCCACAAACTGATCCTGAAGGAAGTGTGGGGCCCGGCCCATGTCGATGATACGGCCTATCTCAGGGTCTATATCAACCAGCTGCGCCAAAAGCTGGAGGCCGACCCCAGCCAGCCTCGAATCATCATGACCGATCCCGGGGTCGGTTATCGCCTCAAGCTCTGTGAAGACTGAGCAGACGCCCCCCTCCACCCCACAGGGCGGTGGTCAGGCGGTTGAAATGGTCATAGGCGAACGTGCTGATGCCGTCCGCAGTCAGATTGCCGCGCCCGTCATAGCTGGGCGAGCCGCCTCCGACGGCGGTGTACTGATTCATCACGCCGGCGGTATAGCTGACCGAATTGATCGCCGCCGGATAAGAGAGGAAAGCGGCATCGGTCGCGGCGACCGAGGTGATCTGATGGCCCTTGTTATAGCCGTAAGACAGCGTCACCGCAGAACCGACAAAGCTTTCCTTCAGGCTGGTCAGATCGTTGCTGGCGGCGTCATAGCCATAAGTGGCCGAAGCCCCATTGCCTGATTACCTCGACCATCAATGGCATTCTGGCACAACGGCTGGTCAGCTCCACCACGTCCTCCGGCATCGACTCTCCAACCATTTCACAGCGGAAGATCAGCAGCACGGTTGCTATCCGCAATGGCGAGACCTCGCACTGGGAGTGCCTGATCACCAGCAAGAAGAACAAAAGCAACAATGGCGTCCCGGTTCTGCACAATATTCCCGTGATTGGGTCTCTGTTTGGCACCAACGATGATCAACTCAGCCGCACCGAGCTGCTGGTTCTCATCACCCCGCATGTCGTAGAGAGCCAGCAGCGAGCCCAATCCGTCACCGAGGAATTACGCAATAAGCCTCCGCCCATCCGCGAGATGATGAAACCCAAGGCACCATGACGAGGCTCCGCGATCAGCAAGGCTTTGCTCTGGTTTCCGTCCTCTGGGGAAGGGCTTCGAGGCCTTGGGCATAAGCTGGCCCTTTTCCAAGTGGCAACCCAGTGGGCTCGAAGCGTTCACACACGAACGGCAGAATCTTTAAAGCTCATAGTCTCCCAGACGTGAAGTCTCCCTGTTACCAGGAACCCTCCGAACTTGTTTCCGGAGGGTCTTTTTATGTCATCGCCAGCCGTTCCAGCAGGCATTCCATATCCTTGCGGCTGCGCGGCAGTGGGGCGTCCGAGGGAACCAGTCCCAGGTCGCGGGCCTTGATCCCCAGCGACAGCAGCAAAGGCGCCTTCAATTTCGCCGCCCGCATCATCTGGGCATCGGACAGGATCTCGGCGGCGGGGCCTTGCCCGATCACCTTGCCCTCGTTGAACAGCGCCACGTCATGGGCAAAGCGATAGGCGAAATCCACATCATGGGTCGAGAAGACCAGGGTGGTCCCGGCCGCCTCCAGCCGTTCCAGGGCCGCCAGCAGATGCGATGTGCCCAGATGATCCAGACCGGCGGTGGGCTCGTCCAGCAGCAGAATGGCCGGACGCATGGCGACGGCTCCGGCGATGGCCACCCGCTTCTTTTGGCCGAAGGACAGCATATGGGTCGGGCGGTCGGCCAGATCGGCGATACGCAGGGCCTCCAGCGCCTCGGCGACTCGTTGCCGGGTGTCCGCCTCGCTTAAGCCCAGGTTCAGCGGTCCGAACGAGATATCCTCGGCCACCGAGGCGGCGAACAGCTGATCGTCGGCCTCTTGCAGCACCAGTCCTACCTGCCGCCGCCAGTCGCTCAGGGCATCGCGGGAATAGCCCATGGCCTGTCCCTGCAGCAGCACCTGCCCCGAAGCGGGCCGCAAGGTGCCGTTGAGATGCAGCAGCAGCGTGGTCTTGCCGGCGCCGTTCGGCCCCAGGATCGCCAGACGCCGCCCCTGGGCGATGGTCAGATCCAGCCCCGACAAGGCGGCGACGCCGCCTTGATAGTGATAGCTCAGCCCGCGGGCCTCCAGAATGGTCATGCGGAGAGAACTCCCAACAAAAGAATCAGCAGCTGGAGCAGCAGCACCAGCATCAATCCGGGCCAAGACAGGGGCGCCGGCTGCGACAGCACCCGCATCTCGCCGCTCCAGCCCCGGGCGGCCAGACCGATTTCCATGCGCCGGGCGCGATCGAAGGCGCGCGGCAACAGGTTGGCGATCAGCATTCCCAGGGACCTTAGGCGACGACGCCACCCCATATGCCCCAGCCGGGCGGCCTGAGCGGTATCCATCGCCAGCGCGGTTTCCGCCAGCAGGAAGACGAAGCGATACATCAGCAGGGCGATCTCGGCCACCTCTTGCGGCAGCCCCAGCCGCCGCAATCCCGTCACCAGATCGGTGACCGGCGTGGTCAGGGCCAGGAACAGCAGGCAAGAAACTCCCGCCAGGGAGCGCAGCACCAAACCGCCGGCCAGCCTGAAGCCGTCGGGCGCCAGCGAGACTCCGTCTGCGCCGACCTGCACCAGCAGCGACAGCGCCCCCACCAGCAGAAAGCCGGTGGGGGCCGCCGCCGAAGCCAGCCAGATCGTCACGGGAACCCGAGCCCCGGCCAGGGCCGCCAATGTCATCACCACCATCACCGCCGCCGAACCGGGAAACGGCGGCAGCAGCAAGGACAGCAGCAGCATGCCCAAGGCCAGGACCGTTTTCTCGGTCAGGGATTTCCCCCGCCAGCGGTTCAGATGCGCCGCGCGATCAACCGGCGACATCAGGCGACGGGCTGGGACCGAGCCGCACCATGGCGACGGCCGATGACATAGCCCAGCACTCCGGCCCCGATGGCGGCCTGAAGCGCGAAGAGCATGGATTCGACCTCGCCGCTGGGGGGCTTCCACAGGGGCTGGAACCAGGGCTCGTAACCGGGCCGGGATTCGGCGATGGCGTCCGAGGCGCGGTCGTCATTGCCCTTGAACTCGCCCTCGACCCGCAGCAGGAAGGGGGCGGCCATGATGGCGGCAGACGCCGCCAGCAGCAGAAGCGAACGGTTGAGGCGGATCATTTCACCTCTCCCGCCAGCACTTGGATTTCGTCGGCCATGCCGGCGCGGCCCGACAGGGCGTTCATCACCACCACCGTCAGCAGCCCCTCGGCCACCGCCAGCGGCACCTGACTGACGGCGAAGATGCCGCCGAATTTCAGCATCGCACCCCAAAAACCCGAGGCCGGATCGGGATAGGCCAGGGCCAGCTGCACCGAGGTCACGGCATAGGTCGCCAGATCGCCCAGCATGGCCGCTAGAAACACCGCCGCCGCCACCGGCAGCCCAACGCCCTTGGCCAGACGCCAGACGCCATAGCTGATCCAAGGACCGGCAATGGCCATCGAGAAGACATTGGCTCCCAGGGTGGTCAGGCCGCCATGGGCCAACAACAAGGCCTGGAACAGCAGAACGATGGTGCCCAGCACGGCCATGACGGCGGGGCCGAAGACCACCGCGCCCAGACCGGTGCCGGTGGGATGGGAACAAGAGCCCGTGACGCTGGGCATCTTCAGCGCCGAGAGAACGAAGGTGAAAGCCCCGGCAGCGGCCAGGGACATTTTCGCCTGCGGACGTTCGCGGACGATACGGCGCAATTGAACAGCTCCGGCGACGACGAAGGGCGCGGAGACGGCGAACCAACCTGCGGCATGCTCTGCCGGCAGATATCCTTCCATGATGTGCATTTTGCCCACCTGTACCAATAAGCGGCGCGAACTCATCGCCCCGGGACACCCCGCCCAAGGCCATGTCGCGCACGCGACGGTGATGGCAGGTCTCCTGGCTTACGGGTCGTGGTTTCTCGTCATAGCCTTCCCAGCCATTTTGCAGCTTGGCGGTGGACGTCCTAAGCTGCGGCCAGTGGCGATCTTCGCGCCGAGAAACTAACCGTCTACAGTTGCGGGGGCAGCCGCGGAATTGGCCGATTTCCAGCCTTACCGCGTTCCCTTTTCACCCCCGATGCGCAAACAGCGGGGGAACCATCGAAGGGAAAATTACAAGCTGCCCCCGGCTGCCGCAACAGTTTCTTCATGCAAGGCTGACGAGATAGGCCCGCCAGCCCCCGAAATGGGTGATGTCCAGGGCTCCTTGCAGCCCTTGCGGTTCACAGACGAAGCCCTTGACCGTGCTGCCATCGGCCAGCACCAGCGAACCGATGGCTAGCGGGCTGGGCACCAGGGCGGTGAAGCTGCCGAAGGCTTCGGGCGTCAGCGACCAGACCTCGACCTCAATGCCGTCACCATCATATCCGGGCTCGGCCACCAGCCCCGGCTTGGGTGGCGTGGTGTTGGCCAGGGCATAGAGCCGGTAATGGGACGCCGTGCGGGTGCGGGCCAGCAGCTCGGCCTTGCGCTCGGTCAGCTGCCCATGGAGCGGCTGGCCTTCCAGATGCGCCCCCACCACCGCCAGGGCGATCTTGCCGGGAGACGGCTCGGGCTGGAACGGGCGCGGCAGCGGCAGGCGCTGACCGCCGAAGCTGGGCTCCAAGCGGCGATGCAGACGATCCGCCGCCAAGGCCAGGGCATCGTCGGTGAAAGCCGGTCCCACCAGGGTGACGCCGAAGGACAAACCAGCCTCGGTGAAGCCCGCCGGAACCGCGATGGCGGCGCAATCCAGCAGATTGACGAAGTTGGTGTAATGGCCCAACTGGCTGTTCTTGCCGATAGGGTCGGCGGCAACCGCCTTGACCGTGTGAATGGTCGGCGCGGTGGGCAGCAGCATCACATCCATCTTGGCCCATTGGGCATCGGCCAACTGCCCCAGCCGGGCCAGCTCATACTGCCCTCGGAAGGCATCCACCGCCGAGAAACCCTTGCCCCCCGCGACGATCGCCGCCACCGTCGGGTCCATGGTCCCGGCGTGATCGGCCAGATGCGCGTCGATGGCCGCCAGCCGCTCGGCCACCCAAGGCCCGCCGTACAGCAGCTTGGCGGCATCGCGGAAGGGGGCAAAGTCGATCTCGACGATGCTGGCCCCCAAAGCCTCCATGGCCGCCACCGCCTCGTCATACAGAGCGGCATAGGCGGCATTGCCATAGAATTCGCGCTGATCCGGCAGGGGAATGCCGACCTTCAGCCCAGTCTGCGGCAAGGCCCGCGTCTGGGAGGTGCGGGAATAAGGATCGGCGGCGTCATGGCCTTGGGCGATGCGGCGGACAAAGCTTCCCTCGGCCACCGAGGCGGCGAAGACGGTGACGCAATCCAGCGACCGGCAGGCCGGCACCACGCCCTGGGTGCTCAACAGCCCCTTGGTCGGCTTGACCCCCACCAGATTGTTGAAGGCGGCGGGAACCCGGCCCGAGCCCGCCGTATCGGTGCCCAGGGAAAAGGCCACCAGCCCGGCGGCCACCGCCACCGCCGAGCCCGAGCTGGAGCCGCCCGAGATATGGGCCTTGCTGAACACCGAGCGCGGCGCTCCATGGGGCGAACGGGTACCCACCAGCCCGGTGGCGAACTGGTCGAGATTGGTCTTGCCCAAGGGGATCGCCCCCGCCGCCCGCAGCCGCGCCACCACAGTGGCATCTGCTTCGGGCAAATAGGCGAAGTCGGGGCAGGCCGCCGTGGTCGGCAGACCGGCCAGATCGATATTATCCTTCACCGCGAAGGGCACGCCCTGCAAGGGCTTGCGCGGTCCCGGAGCCGCATCCAGGGCGCGGGCCTCGGCCAGGGCTTCGTCGCGGGGGCGCAAGGAGATCCAGACCGCCTTGTCGCCATAAGCGGCAATGCGGTCATAGGCCTGGGCCACCACCTGTTCGGTGGTGCCGCCCTGGGCCAGGAAGGCTTCGATGCCTTCCAGAGTCATGGTGACGGTCATGCTCAGGCCTCCTCTTCGATCAGCAGCAGTCTTTGCCCGGCCTGCACCGTCTTGCCGGTCTGGCAGAGCACTTCGCGCACCATGCCCGAGACGGAAGCCTTGACCTCCATTTCCATCTTCATGGACTCCAAGATCACCACCGGCTGACCGGCCTGGACCTTGTGGCCGGGCTCGGCCAGCACCTTCCAGACATTGCCGGGAATGGGCGATTCCACCGCCGCGACGCCATGGGGCAGAACGCTATCATCCTCGGGCGGGGCGGCTGCGTCGTCTTCCGAGACATAAGCCGCCAGACCCAGCTCCCGCCACCGCTGACGCTCGGCCTCGAAGGCGGCCTGCTGCTTGGTCTTGAAGGCGGCGATGCTGTCGGCATTCTCGGCCAGGAAGCGGCGATAGTCGGCCAGCTTGAACACCGACTCTTCGGTCTTCAGCTCATAGCCGCCATGGGGGAAGGCATCGCGGGCCTCGGCCAGTTCCTCGGCCGAGACCGGGAAGAAGCGGATCTGGTCGAAGAAGCGCAGCAACCAAGGCTTGCCTCCCTGGAAGTTGGCGGTCTGGCGATGAGTGTTCCAGACCTGCACCGTGCGTCCGACGAACTGATAGCCGCCGGGACCTTCCATGCCATAGATGCACATATAGGCCCCGCCGATGCCCACCGCGTTTTCCGGCGTCCAGGTGCGGGCGGGATTATATTTGGTGGTGACAAGGCGATGGCGCGGGTCCAAGGGCGTCGCCACCGGAGCCCCCAGATAGACATCGCCCAGTCCCAGCACCAGATAGCGGGCGTTGAACAGCACATCCTTGACCGCCTGCTCATCGGCCAGACCGTTGATGCGGCGGATGAACTCGATATTGGACGGGCACCAGGGCGCGTCGGGGCGCACCAGTTCCTGATATTTGCGGATCGCCAACTGGGTCGACTCATCATCCCAGGACAGCGGCATATGGATGGTGCGGGTCGGTACGCTGATTTCATCCACCGGCGGCAGATCGGCAATGGCCTCGGCCAGCAAGCCGCGCATCTTGGCGACCGGCAGGCGGTCGGGATCCACATGCACCTGCAACGAGCGGATGCCCGGCGTCAGGTCCAGCAGCCCCGGCAGCTTTTCCGCCTTCAGCCGCTCCATCAGGGCATGAGCCTGGAAGCGCAAGGTCAGGTCCAGCTCCAGCGGGCCGAACTCCACCAGCAGATTGTCATCGCCCGACTGGCGCAGCAGCACCGCCTCATTGCCTTCGCGGAAGCGGGCCAGCACCGGGCTTTCCGGCTTGGGAGCCGACAAGGCCGGAGCCGCCAACGGCTGCAAGGCCTCCAGGGTGGCATCCTGGGCGCGGCGCAAGGCATCGGCCTGATCGATGTCCAGCCGCACGAAGCGCAGCTTATCGCCGGGCTTCAGCTGGCCGACCTTCCACAGCTCGGCGCAGGCCACCGTCACCGGGCAGACGAAGCCGCCCAAGGACGGTCCGTCCGGTCCCAGGATAATCGGCATGTCGCCGGTGAAGTCCAAGGCCCCCACCGCATAGGCATTGTCATGGATATTCGAGGGATGCAGCCCCGCCTCGCCGCCATCGGTCCGCGCCCAGTCGGGCTTGGGGCCGATCAGCCGCACGCCGGTGCGGGCGCTGTTGAAATGCACCTCGTACTCGGCCTCGAACAGAGTGGCGATATCGGCTTCGGTGAAGAAGTCGGGAGCGCCATGGGGGCCGATCAGCACGCCGATCCGCCAGTCGCGGGTCAGGGCCGGACGCAAGGCGGGAGCCAGGGATTCCTCATGCAGCGCCCCTGCTCCGCTCTTGTTCAGACGCAGCACATCGCCGGTGCGCAGGCAGCCCACCCCATGCCCGCCGAAGCGGCCCAGGGCGAAGGTGGCGCGGCTGCCGAGATAGAGCGGCGCATCGAAGCCGTGACGCACCGCCAGATAGGCGCGGTTGCCCGCCTGCTTGGCAGCGCCGATGGCCAAGACTTGCCCGGCCTTGACCGCCACCGCCTGCCACAAGGGCAGCGGCAGGCCATCCAGGGTCGCCTCCATCTCGGCACCGCCCAGGGCAATTACCGTGGCGGCATTGAAGCGCAAGGTCGGCCCGGTCAGGGTGATTTCCAGACTGGCCGCATCGGCCGGATTGCCCAGCAGGCGATTCACCAAGCGATGGGACAAGGCATCCATGGGACCGCTGGGGGGCACGCCCACATCCCAATAGCCCTGGCGTCCCGGCCAATCCTGAAGGCTGCTTTGCGCCCCCGGAGCCAGCACATCCACCGTAGCGGGCTGATAGGGGAAATCCCCCAGCGCCCGAGTGCTGACCTTGCCGGTCGCCAGCATTTCGGACCCGGCGATGGCGGCCAGATAATCCAGATTGGTCTCGATGCCATAAACCTGGGTCTGGGCCAAAGCCGCTTGCAGCTTGGTCAAAGCCTCGGCGCGGTCCTGGCCGGTGACGATGATCTTGGCGAGCATGGGATCGTAATAGGGCGTGACCTCGGTGCCGCTTTCGACCCAGCCATCGACGCGGGCATCCGGGGGAAAGGCCACATGGGTCAGGCGGCCCGAGCTGGGCAGGAAGCCCTTGCCGGGATCTTCGGCATAAAGCCGCACTTGGATCGACGCCCCCTTGGGTTCCGGCACCGTCAAAGCGGGCAGCTCGCCCGCCGCCTGACGCACCATCCATTCCACCAGATCGACGCCGGTGACTTGCTCGGTGACGCCATGCTCGACCTGAAGGCGGGTGTTCACCTCCAGGAAATAGAAGGCGTCGGCTGCGTCGTCATAGATGAACTCCACGGTGCCCGCAGATTCATAGGCGACATGACGGCCCAGCTTGACCGCGGCCTCCATCAGCGCGGCGCGGGTAGCAGCGGGCAGATTGGGGGCCGGGGTTTCCTCGACCACCTTTTGATTGCGCCGTTGCAGCGAGCAATCGCGCTCGCCCAGCGCCACCACTTGGCCTTTGCCGTCACCAAAAATCTGCACCTCGATATGCCGCGCCCGGGCGACATATTTTTCCAGATAGATGCCGCCATCCTTGAAATTGCTTTCCGACAGGCGGCGCACCGTCTCGAACAGCGGGCCCAGTTCCTCGGCGCTTTGGCAGAGTTGCAGGCCGATACCGCCGCCGCCGGCGGTGCTCTTGATCATCACCGGATAGCCGATCTGCTCCGCCGCCACACGGGCGGCTTGCAGGTCGGGCAGCAGGCCGGTGCCGGGCAGCAGCGGCACGCCGCAGGCCTGGGCGGCCTCGCGGGCGGTGTGCTTCAGGCCGAAGATGCGCATATGCTCGGGGCTCGGCCCGATGAAGCGGATTCCTTCCTCGGCCAGACGGTGGGCGAAGGCGGCATTCTCGGACAGGAAGCCATAGCCGGGATGCACGGCCTGCGCCCCGGTCTGCTTGCAAGCCGCGATGATGGCTTCGATATCCAGATAGCTTTTCGCCACCTGAGCGGGACCGACGCAGACCGCCTGATCGGCGATCAGGCGATGGCGGGAATGACGGTCGGCCTCGGAATAAACCGCCACCGTGCCCACGCCCATCTGCTTCAGCGTGCGGAAGATACGGCAGGCGATGGCACCCCGGTTGGCCACCAGGACAGTATCGAACATTGTTCAGCCCCCTTCTCGATCAAGCCGCGTCCCAGACCATCACTTCGATGGGCGTAGGGTTATAGGCGTTGCAGGGGTTGTTGAGCTGCGGGCAGTTCGAGATCAGCACGATCACATCCATGGCCGCGGTCATCTCGACATATTTGCCCGGAGCCGACAGGCCGTCCTCGAAGGTCAGGCCGCCTTCGGGCGTCACCGGCACATTCATGAAGAAGTTGATGTTATGGGCGATGTCGCGCTTGGTCAGGCCGAAATGATCGTTCTCGGCCACCGCCAGAAGCCAGGAATCGCGGCAGGCATGCATGGTCTTCTTCTCAAGGGCATAGCGCACCGTATTGGATTCGGTGGCGCAAGCCCCGCCCAAGGTGTCGTGACGGCCCACGGTGTCGGCGGTGATCTCCAGCATCACATTGCCGTCCTGGGAATAAAGCTTGCTGCCGGTGGTCAGATAGACATTGCCCTGCTCGCGGATGGTATCCACTGCGGAATAGCGTTCAGAGGGATCCTTGGCCGAGAAGAACAGGGTGTCCGCCGCCTGATTGCCTTCCAGATCGATGATGCGGACGGTCTGGCCCGCCTTGACCACTTGCATCCAATAGTCACCGGCCTTGACGGTGCCGCGATAGACCGCGCTCTCGGCGGCGAAGTTGCTTTCCTTGATCATGGCTCAGCCCTCCGATCCACAAGAGCACAGGTGATGGATGCGGTTATTCTCGAAACCGCGCGCGTTCTCGGGACGGAAATGCTTGCAGTAATCGTCCTCGGCCACCGGATCGGCCTTCAGCAGCTCGTAAGCCACCGGGCGGCGGGGATAGCTGGCCGCCGGATCAAGGGGATGCGGGCAAGTATGCAGCAGCACCAGCGTATCCATCTCGAAGCGCAAGGTCACATGGGCACCGGGCTTGGAGTGAGCCGCGTCGAAGACCAAAGACCCATCGGCGACCACCGCCACCTTGCTGAACCAGTTCACATTGGCGGCCAGATCGCGCCGGCCCAGGCCGTATTTCGCGGCTTCCACCAGGAAGCTGTCATGGCCGTTCTGGGTCCAGTCATTGCGGCCGGTCTGGTAATCCACATGCCCCCATTTGCGGGCCACCGAAGCCTTGGTGCTGTTGCCGCAGACGGTGTCATGCCAGCCCAGGCTGTCCTCGATGATCGAGCAGAAAATCCGCCCCATATCGGAATAGAGGCAATTGCCGCGAGTCAGCTTGAAGGTGTGCTGGCATTTCAGGCTGTCGGGGGCGTTATAGCGTTCCAGCAGATTGGTCGGGTTATAGAACAGCATGCCGACATTGGCCCCGCCCTCCAGGTCGGTCAGGCGCAGCAGGCTGCCGCGCTTGAGCGTCAGGGACCAATGCTTGCCGCCGGGAATGACATCCCGATAGAGAACCTCTTGGCTCATGATCTTCTGCCTCCTCGGGCGGGTCGTCCCGCCGGACAAGGGCCTTCTGCTTTTGGCCGGGTCGTCCCGGCAGGCCAAGGTGAAATCTGGTTTAGTCGTCGCCGCCGGGGGCGAACTTGTCCTTCAGCTCGCGCAGGGCTTCCGCCTTCTGCTTCGAGCAGGTCCGCTCCAACGGCAGGTCCAGGGTGATGGTGGCGCCATAGACGCCGATCTCCTCGGGCCGGGTGCGATAGCGGTCAAAGGCGATCAGCCGGGTGCCCAAATGAAAGGCTTCCTTGAGATCGTGGGTGACCATGAAGACCGTCAGCCCGGTTTCCTCGAACAGAGTCAGCATCAGCTCGTGCATGTCGGCGCGGATGCCGGGGTCCAGAGCGCCGAAGGGCTCGTCCAGCAGCAACAGCTTGGGCTTCTTGATCAGCGCCTGAGCAATGGCCAGGCGCTGCTGCATGCCGCCGGACAGCTGGGCCGGATATTTGTCCATGGCATGATCCAGCCCCACCGCAGCGATGATCTCGCGGCATTGGTCGAACAGCTCGCGGCGCTTGGCACCGAACAGGCGGCCCAGAATGGGGGCGGCCTTGATCTCCAGACCAAAGGCAACATTCTGCAAGACCGTCAGATGCGGGAACACCGAATAACGCTGGAACACCACGCCGCGCTCCTCGGTGGGCTCGGGCGGCAAGGGCTCGCCGTCAACGCGGATCTCGCCCCGGCTGGGAATCTCCTGGCTCAAGAGCATCCGCAGGAAGGTGGATTTGCCACAGCCCGAAGGCCCGACGATGGAGACGAAGGAGCGGGGCTCGACCTCCAGATTGACCTTTTCCAAGATCACCTGGCCGTCATATTCCTTCCAGACATTGGAAACGGAAACCTGGGTCATGCGCTCCTCCGTCCGGCATCCATCCAGGGGAACAGGCGGCGGTTCAAAAGCCGCAAGGCAACGTCGCACAGCAGGGCCAGCAAAGTGATCCAGGCGACATAGGGCAGGATCACATCCATGGCGAGGTAACGCCGCACCAGGAAGATGCGATAGCCCAAGCCCACCTCGGCGGCGATCGCCTCGGCCGAGATCAGGAACAGCCAGGCCGGCCCCAGCGACAGCCGCACCGAATCGATCAAGCGCGGCAGCATCTGCGGCAGCACCACCCGCAGCACAATCTGCCAACTGGATGCCCCCAAGGTCTGCGCCTTGATCAGCTGCTCGGCGGGCATTTCCAGCACCCGAGCCTGAAGATCGCGCATCAGGAAGGGAGTAACGCCGATGACGATCAAGACCACCTTGGACAGCTCGTCCAGGCCGAAGATGATGAACAAAATCGGCAGCACCGCCATGGGCGGGATCATCGAGATCACCGCCACCAAGGGCGACAGCCCGGCCCGCACATAAGGCAGCAAGCCATTGGCGATGCCCACCACCAGCGCCAGGGCGGTCGCCGCCGCCAGACCGATGCCGATTCGCATCAGGCTGGCGGCGGTATCGGCCCAGAGGAGAACCATGCCGGTGCGGGGATCAGCCCGGAAGGCAACCCGCGCCACTGCGTCTCCCAGGGCGGCGAAGCCCGGCAGCAGCTTATCGGCGGGGTTGTCGGCCAGACGGATCGCCGATCCGGTGGCGTAAAGCACGATCAGGATGACGAACGGCAACAGTCCCAGATAGATCAAGCCGATCCGGCTGGGATGCCGGTTGATCAGTCTTCGCGCCATGAGGATTCTCCGTCAGGGGAAGCGATGCTTACAGCTTGCCGTCGGCGGCCAGCTGTTCATAGCTGTCGTCGAAGCGCAGCTTGATGTTCTTGGCATCGCCCAGAACCTTGCCGCCGGGGAAGCTGATGCCGACCACATCCTTGCTCTTGGCGCCGTCGCCCAGCAGGTTGTGCTCGAACGAGAAGCTGCGCACCAGGTCCATGGCCTTATAGGCTTCCGGGCTGCGGGTGAACGCCGCCGCCGCCTTGGGCTCGGCATAGAGGAAGGTGGTCTTCAGCTGCGCTTCGAAGCCGGGGGTGTCGGTGCCCGACAGCTTGGCCATCTCGGCGCGGGCGGCCTTGCCGGCCTCGTCATTCTTGCTCATCAGAGCCAGGGTCTCGTACCAGGCGCCGGCCAGAGCTTTGCCCAGCTTGGGATTCTCCTTCAGGGTCTGGCTGTTGACCACGGTCAGATCCATGATCTCGCCGGGGATCTTGCTGGAATCGAAGACCTCGGTCATCTCGGGGTTCTTCAGCACTTCCGACAGCTGCGGGTTCCAGGTCACCACGGCGGTGACATCGGCGCTGGCCGAGGCTCCGACGATATCGGCGTCCGAGGTATTGACGGTCTTGATGTCCTTTTCCGACAGCTTCACCGAATCCAAGGCGCGGGCCAGCAGATAGTGCGACACCGACAGCTCGACCAGATTGACCTTCTGGCCCTTGATGTCCTTCAGCGACTTGGCCTTCTTCAGGATCACGCCGTCATTGCCGTTGGAATAATCGCCGATCAGCAAGGCGGTGGTATCGACGCCGCCAGCGGCGGGAATGGTCAGGGCGTCCATATTGGCAACGGTGACGCCGTCGAACTTGCCAGCGGTGTACTGGTTGACCGACTCGATATAGTCGTTGACCTGCACCAACTCGATCTTGATGCCGTATTTGTCGGCCCATTTCTTGACGATGCCCGCCTCTTGCGCATAGGGCCAAGGCATCCAGCCGGCGTAAATGGTCCAGGCGATCTTGAAGTCTTTCTTCTCGGCCGCCTGCACGGGGGCGGCACAGGCCAGCACACAAGCCAGGGCGGTGGCGGCGATCGTCATGCTCTTGAAGGAAAATGCCATCTTCGGAACTCCGGATCTGCGTTTCGTTTGTCCGGGGGGAGCGATGGCTCTGCGGGAAGGCATGACAGGGGGCCTCCTCGACAGGAACGGAAACCGTTCCCCTCGGTTTGAACCTCCCGGGCTTTTATCCCGCCGTGTGTCCGACCCTTTCCCCCAAGAGGGAGGTGCCGGATTGCGACTCTCGGACCAGTCACCGCCGAAGCGGCCGGAACCCTAGTCGCGGCATACTATAAGCATGCCGCGTGCCAATTGGCGAAAGCGCCGCTTTTCCTTGAATTTGAGGCTCTGCCTCAACGTCATATGGGGCCAATGCCGAAAATTAAGGCATCACACTGCCACTCCGCTGAGCAATGGGCACGCTCTATAGCTGCGCCATTTTTGGCAACCCCCTTATTAGGCGAGACGATTTTTCCATTTTCAGGCATAACCAAAGACGCTAGAGCAGCCCGTCACGGATGGAATGACGATGTCGAACAGCGTTCCGCACGAACAATCTTCTCCCGTGGGGCAATTTTTCGTCCCCGGCCTAACGATCCGGCCCTGCCGTCCTGGCGATGAAGCGTTCCTGCGGCGTCTGTATCGCACGAGCCGTGAGCAAGAACTGGCGGCAACCGGCTGGACCGATGTCATGAAGCGGGAATTCTGCAATCAGCAGTATGACGCGCAGCGCGATGATTGGCGTCATCGCTTTCCCCAGGCCCATTGGCTGCTTCTGCTGGACCGCCGCGAACCGGTCGGGCGGCTCTATTATGATCCGAGCGGAGAGGATCTGCTGTTGATTGATATCTGCCTTCTGCCGAAGGCGCAGGGTCGAGGCCGTGGCAGGGCGCTTTTGGAGGCGACATCGGAGCAAGCGCGTCGATTGGGGAAGGCGTCTGTCAGCCTATCGCTGCTGGCCTGGAACCAGGGGGCTTACAGGCTTTATCTGCGACAGGGCTTTGTCGAGACCCGCCGCGATAGCGCGCGCATTTACATGCGGCAACTCCTGAGCGCCTAGGCGTCTGGGGCGATGACTTAAGATCACATATCCGCAAACGAAATCGCCGCTAACCTTACGGTTAGCGGCGTTTTTGTTGGTTGCGGGGGCTTGAATCCACAGAGGGTTGACGGACCACCGCATTGCCGAGTCGCAGAACCGGTGGCGCCCACCCTTCTCGCGGGACGGAAAAATGCCGCCATTAAACTGCGTCCAATTGATTTCAAAAGCAAAAACAGGCCATAGAGATGCACTCCATATCAACCGATATGAGGCTTAACAAGCAGCCACACCAGAAGGCAAAGAGAAAAGAAAATTGGCACGACAACTGGAGGAACGAAGTAGTCACGGAAACGGCAAGATTTCTTTTCCATTTTCACCCCCTAATATCAACAGGTCATTGGCAAGAAACTTAAGAAACCGCTCATGACGACGCTTTTGCTATCGCTCCAAAGGGATTCATGTTGTCCACCATGGCGGATGGAATCAGGATCGTCGCACCCCGCTCCTTGGTGGTTTCGTAAATGATGTTCATCGCTCGCAACTGCAGCGCAGCCGGATAGCCCTCATAGACCTTGGCTGCCTCGACAAACTTGCTGGCAATCTCGGCTTCAGCAGTCCCGAGAATGACGCGGGCCTGGCGCTCGCGCTCGGCCTGAGCCTGCCGCGACATGGCATCTTGCAGTGCTTCGGGGATCGCGACGTCTCAGATTTCCACCGACGTGACCGTCACCCCCCACTCTGCCGTCTTGGCACCGATATCCCGGCAGAGCTGGGTATCCGATGCACGACGATCCGAAAGCAACGTGGCCAGGATCGAGGCACCGATCATTTCCCGCAACGAGGTCTGGGCCACCCGATCGATGGCCTGGCGGTAATTGGTAATCGCTAATGCCGCATGCTGCGCATCATGAACAAACCAAAAGATGATGGCATCCACATTGACCGGAACGGTGTCTCGGGTCAGAGCCTGCTCGGCATTGAAGGCGGTGGTTTGGATACGCTCATCAATGACTGTCACCACATTGTCGATGATGGGGATAATGGCGAACAGCCCTGGCCCCTTGACGCCATGCAGCTTGCCGGCCCGCAGAATGACGAACTTTTCCCAGCTATTGGCCATTTTCAGAGACTGAGAAACCACCACGCCAATCAACAGAATGATCGCGCCGGGAATAATTTGTTCATGACTGACCAGCAGTGCGCCTGCCCCAAAAATACAGGCTGAAATAAACAATGTAATGGGATTCATGATCGCCTCCGGCCACAGCGGGGCTAAACCAGAGTTAGCCCTGACCGCAATCATGCGACCTGCAGCCCTCTGCTGTCTGTGCGTTGCCGTACCAAAGCCGACGCAAGTCAGACCGGCAGCAGGCGATCATATTCGTCCTTGACCACCGCGTAGCATTCGCAGGAACGGCTCTCCAGCCTTCTCCGGTCCAGCACTGTGATGCGACCGCGCTGATAGCGGATCAATCCGGCCTTCTGCAATTGCCCCGCCGCTTCCGTGACGCCTTCACGACGGACCCCTAGCATGTTGGCGATCAACTCCTGGGTCATCACCAACTCGTTCCCCTCCAACCGATCCAGGCTGAGGAGCAGCCAACGGCATAATTGCTGATCCAGCGAGTGATGGCGATTGCAGGCGGCCGTCTGCGTCATCTGGGTAATCAAGGCTTGGGTATAGCACAACAACAGACGATGTGCCGTGCCACCACGACGGAACTCATCCATCAGAACAGAGGCTTTCAAGCGATATCCCTGACCGGCGCTTTGCACAATGGCCCGACTGGGGGTCGAGCCTCCTCCCATGAACAGAGAAATGCCCACAATACCTTCGTTCCCCACCACAGCGATCTCGGCCGAGGCGCCATTCTCCATCACGTTAAGAAGAGATGTAATGGATGTGCATGGAAAATAGACATGGTCCATTTTTTGACCAGACTCATAAAGAACCATGCCAAGAGGCATCTCGATCACCTCAAGAAATGGTGATATCCGTGAATATTCCTGCTCTGTCAGAGCTGCTATAAGTTTATTTTTGCTCTTTATTACGGAAATTATCCTCATGAAATCCCCGCAATTTTCGAGTCATTAGCATTGCAACCGGAAGTAAAGACCTAAAAGCTGCGTACGCTAGCGCACAGACACAGCCAGTCCCGGATGCATAAGATAGTGAAAACACTATGGGGGGAACATCCAATGGGCTCAATCAATTTTATGGGAAAATTGGGCTCGGCATCCGGGATAGAGCCTCAGCTCAAAGAGCTGCTCTCCGATCCAGTCCTGCATAGCGTGATGTCTTCCGACAAAGTCAGCATGGAGGCATTGCGGCATTTGATCTCAGAAGCAGAGGTCAAATTGCGTCCCCACACCGATCTCACGACACCGCCCTGCGGACAGTCTTTCGGGAGGAAACGGCCATGACAACAAATACTGACACTATTCGCCAGCTTGCCTACTCCTTATGGGAGTGCGAGGGCTGCCCGCATGGGCACGACATCGATTATTGGGTTCAGGCCGAGAATATCGTCAATCAGCGCGCCGTCTCAAAGATGTGCACCCCCCACCGGAGCAGTGGCCTGACACTTTTCCCCGTAGCTTGCGCCTCGTATATGGCAAGCAATGCTCCACACACTACGCCTGACCAGAATACGCGATCAAAAACAGATATCATCAAGATAATTGCAGCAATAAACCGTAGCAACAGTCAATTCACAGAGGATGATGAAAAATGATTAACAATCAAAATCCGGCCTCACGCGTACACTCAACAGAGGTTTTCCCAAGAAAGAAACTAGAGAGCGACGAAAAATCAATGAAATACATGGCAAAAATTCTGTGGAATAGTGCGAAACTGCTGGATGATGCGACGACATCCGTCGATTTCCTCAAGGCCATCAGCTTCAATGCCGCCGTGTGGAAAATCATTCAGCGGCGAGCGGCAGAGTGTGGCTGGGCCGCGCCGTTTCCAACCTCGGGATCTCTCGCAGCAAGACTCTTTGCCGCAAAGAGAGGACTGTCCGATCAGGATGTCGCCACCATCATTTCCATTAACCGACAGCTGTCATTGCGGCTGCGGAAAACAGATACCCCGCAATAAATCAATCGCTGGGCAGCATCACATCACCTGATGCTGCCGCAACGAGCCATAAAATCTTTAAATCCCTGCCCCCAACGCTCACGCTCCTCACCAGACAAATAAGGATTAATCACGTCTACCAGAGAAACAATGTCATCCTTGTCATCAAAAGAGCCTTTCCGCCCAGCAGTCCATCCACTAGCATAAATACGACTAAGCTCAAAATCAGTGTATTTAACCACAACAGACCTCCGCTAATAATTTATTTTATTATATTTTAGCTTTCTTCGGATGAAGTCCATATTTCAAAAAATCATGAATTTTCTTCAGGTCATCAATATCACCAGATGCCATACGATCAAGCGCTGTCTGATGGGCGAACTGCCGCATGGGGCGCCTCAGCCACACCACCGCACTGAGGGCATGCGTTTGAAGCAGATGGTAAATAGCGCCGATGAAGCGAATCCGCGTAATAACATCGGTGGGCATACTGGAAATATTCCCCTTTCTCCATTCGGAAAGCTGCATGCCGAAAGGAAAACCCAAAATGCCGCGGATCTCTTCATCCGTCAGATGCCAGCTATCGAGTACATGAATTGCGCTCAACACCCCCCTGGACAACTCGCCACCAGTTTCACGCATAACCTTTCCCCCATCACCACGCTTACTTCACCACATACATAATCACAACATCTCAAAATTCAATGCGCACTGCGAAAATATATATAAATATATTTTGACACACACACCTATATTTAAGTGATATACCCGATACAGATAAATTCACGCATAAATATTATACAAAAAAATTATTTTTTTACTTAAATAAACTCAAAATCGGAGGCCGCCATGTCTAACACGAAATCATTCCCCGTTGAGCGAGGCCTGCAAGGCATCAACCATTTGGCCATCTTCCTCAACGGCCTGAAGCTGATCGGTCAATGGCACTTTGCCAGCGGCACCCGCTTCAGCCAGCCGCTAATCAGCATCGATTTCGACGAAGCATCGGACGCGGAACCAGCTTGGCGGAAATATCACGACAGCAGCTTCATCGGTCCCCCTGTTCTCTGAAAGTGAGCCCAACATGCCCAATCTTGAAACCATCCTTCGGAACCAGTTCGGGTTCACAGACAGCCACTTCGACGAAGATGGTCATGTTCACGTCAACAGCATGGATGGAACCATCTCCGCGATGCCTGGGGCATCTGCCCATTCACCCTGCCTCTTCCTAAGGATCACCGACATTCTCAAGGTCGGCGACGAGATCACCATCCGGGCTTCGACGGACCATGGACGCCGCGAATCGCTGCGGATCATCGACATCAATGCCCAAGGTTTATCGGCCATCCGCTCCAACGGCCAAGCCGGATTCTTTCCTTGGGAGATCCTGTCCTTTGGCATCAGTTGCCCAAGTCAGATGGACGTCACCTCTATGGCCCATGCCCGCGACACTCCCTTGAGCACGCTTCGCGCCACCAATCGACATATGGAACGCCGCCTCGCCAAGGAAAAAGCCGCCGTCCAGATAACGGAAGGACTACTGGCAGCGATCGTCAATCAGATGCCCCCCGCGCCTCCCTTGGCACGGCTTCACACCTCGCTGGGGCGACATCACCGCCTTTGATTTGCCGGCGGGATGCGCAGCGACGCACCAGCCTGAGCGGAGACTCTACGAAACAGCGGATTGCGGCCTTGCGCCCACCAAATCCTGCCAGTCCCTCACATGAAAGACACCGTCATGTTCAGCCCCCCACAGCCACCACTGCTCACTCCGAATTTCTATAACATGCGACGCCAGAGCAGTATCGATTGGCTTTTGTCAATCAAGGCCAACCCCTTTGAGAGATACCACGATCCTGAGACCGGACAGGAAGAGGACTTTTATCTGCATATCATGAAGGCCATGCCCAAACCGATTGCAGAAACAGATTGGGAACTAGCCCGCATGCGAAGTTACAGCGATGATTTAACAACAAGAATCGCCGCTGCCAAAAATCGGCATTAGAGCGCATTTCGAGAGAATTGGATCAGGTCATAGAAGACGATAAGGCCGCCGTCATTGATCCCCCGCGCCGTTCCCCAGCACCCGGGCTCGGCGCAAAATCGCCAGAAGTAGGCCCGACTTGCAATGACAGGCCAATGAGCCCTCGTTGAACCGATCCTGGCGGATAATGACCGTCAGCAACTTCGCCAGTTGCTCAGCTGACGCGCAGGCCAACTTTGCCGGATCCCGCGCGAGGTCGATGGCCTCCGTAGTGCGCTTCCAGACACCCCAGGAGAAGTCCGTGAGCACCCATCCGTCCTTGTAGCAGTACTCTATGAAAGCGATGACGGCATCGCTGTAATCAAACCATGGCATTTGTCGGACACCGGGAGAGACCTCCTCGCCGCACCGCCATTCGCCAATGGTGAAGCCTTCCGACTCGAATTGGCGCTTATATTCCCCCAGGCGGACCAACTGCCCGATGCCGTCAGCCGCATTCGTCATAGCGAACCTCCGCTAGCTGGCAACCCAAGGAAGGTAGTGGTGGCTCATCCCACTCATCTGCTGAAACCAGACTCCCTGCGATGCCCAAATGAACGTCATGACAACGCAGGCCTCCACAAGGTCTTGCCTCACTTCGTCGGCACACAAGAATCAACCCCCGCCAACCACAGCGGGATGGAGACATGCGTCCGGTAGACGACGCCGGGCGTGGTGCCGGTGGTCGTGATGAAGGAGCCTGCCCCCTTTTCTTCGATGGTGATGGTACGGCTCCAGCGGGAGTCCTCGGGTTTACCGGCCCCCGTCAACCCGACGATGTAAAGCTCGACAGAGCCCTTCTTTTCGGCTCCATCCAGATCAGCTTGGACATCATAGCCATTCCCTAAGTCACCAATCACCCTGAAGCAGGCCCTCATCTGCTTTGCGATAATCCGGTAGGCCTCCTTGTAATTGACCGCGCTTTCCTGAGTAAACGTCCTCTGCTCCGGGTTCGGAGGCGTCATTTCAAGTTGGCCACAGCCGACCAAACCAGCCAACAGCACGAAGGCCGGCAAGCGACGCAGAACGTGGTTTCCAATCGAGCCTATCATGGCAATCACCCCTCTAAAGTCTTGGCCAACACGGGATACAAGGCTGCCAGCCGTTGCGCCGCCAGCATGGTGGAGAACAGCTCCAACATTTGCCCGTCGAAGCCGTCTTGTGGCCTGACTGGCGGAACCGTCAGGCGCACCGCGGTCGATTTTCCGGTCTGCAGCACGGTCATGTCGTGGTCGATCACACCTTTGAAACGGCTCATCAGTTCGTCCGCCTGACGACCGTTGAAGGTAAGATCAACCTTGCCCTCGGGCAGCTTGATGTAGAGCAGGATCGAGCTTGGCCAGCCCACGACTTTCATCTCGCCCCAGGTGGCGCTCGTTGATTTGGGCTTTCCGGCTCCATGCAGAATCAGTTCGGGAAAGCGGGCAGACAGCAGCCGATGATAGTCTTCCCAGAAGGCCGTCATGGCATCGTCGGCGACGACCTGACGCTCTTCTTTCTTCGCCACGGAAAGCCGCAGCAACGTGGCCTTGACGCTCAGCCGCTCTGACGCAAGGTGGACGGCAAGCATCTCCGCGATCTCTTCATAAGAGACTTGGCAGGGCCAATCCTGCCCATCAGCCCTTTTGAGATAAGCGGAGGGTGCGACAAGCATGACACGGTAGTCCGCATAACCGCTGCCCTTGCGCCGCTCACCGCGGTGACGATAGCGAGCCGCCTGATCCGGTTGGAACGGCGCATCGATCTTGTTTTCGATCAGCAGCGCCAGAGTCCCGGCTGCGGTCTCCACCAGCACCTCGATGTCCGATTCGCCATCGCCATCCGCAACCGAATGCGCCACGGCTGCCAAGCGCGTTTCCTCGACATCATGACCGAAGGCCCGGCTGAACATGGTCTGGCGGAATGTCGCATTACAAGCGAACTCCTCCAGGAGCAGGAGATCAATGTCTCGTTCGCAGACGGTTTCCATCTGGAACACAACCGATGCCTCGGCCTGCATTTGATTGTCGTGCTGCTGCATTTTCCCCTCGGAACCAGAGCTTGCGGTACGCCCCCGCAAGGTGGTCAGACCTCCAGACCCTGGAGATCGGGGAGTTGGAAAACCGTCGATAGGCGGTCCCTACGGCCTTTAGTCGAGGACCTGTTGCATACGCCGCAGGCTCCCCGACCATAGGGTCAAGGAGTGCGGCACTGTTCCGGTCAGCACCATTACCGCTATCGATGGGGTTTCCACGCCCCAGAACTGCGCGTCAGTTCCACAGCCAAGGTAGCGCGAAACCTTCCGGGGCGAAAGACGGCAAATCCGCCGCTAGGAAATCAAACAAAACACTATGAGTTCAATGCAATAAACAATTTCCCCCGACCGCCACCAAGTTACGCTCCATGTATTAACCATCACTCATGGAGTGTCCTATGAAGAAGAAACACCTTTCCGGCCTAGTCGTTGAGCTGGCGACTGAGACGCCACTTTATCTCAGCACGTTGCAGCAGCGGGCTGTTGTTGTAGAGATCAAACTAATCTCGACCACGCCCGCTTCGGATACAGCCGTTCTGGAGGTCACGACCTCTGGCGAGACAGCCGACATCTCCGCCCTGGGACTCGATCTTTCCTGCCGCAAGGTCACCGTCACCAAGGCTCCGCCCGCAGAGATTCTCCCTGGGGTGCGGATTGCCATCTGTGATCGCCCCCAACGTGGCAGCGTCTCTCACGATTCGGTCTCGCTCCTGATCGACGCCGACCGCCAGGCCTGGCTGATCGAGCGGGCCAAGCTGGTGGAAAAGATGCTGCGCACCTATGGCCGGTTCTTGGGGTGGGAGAAGCAGAAATGAGCGCCCTGCCCTCCTCCGTAATTCCGCTGCGAGTGCCAGACATCTGGGTGGCGAAAAGCATCCTGCAGAAAGCCATCCGACGGAATGAACCCGAACGTGCCGCCAAGGCCGCCATCACCCTGCTGGGCAACGATCCAGCCGGGGTCTGGAACCGCATGATGGTGATCGCCTTCGAGGATGTCGGTATCGGCAGTCTGGAGGCGGTGCATCTCGCCACAGCCGCCACCAGCGCCAAATGGCGCAAGGCACAGGGCGGCGACTGGCAGGTGGCAATCGAGGTCGCCCGTCAGCTTGCGATGGCCCCGAAATGCCGGGCCACCGAAGGGCTGGCTGGTGCTGCCGCCAACCATCCCGCCCTGGAGCCCTGGCGTCGTTATGTAAAGAGTGTCGGCCTGCCTGAGAGGCTGGCCGCTGTCGCCGATTCCAGTTTGACCTTGCCGGAACGCGCCTTGGCGGCTTGGTATAGCTCCGGCGTCGATCACTGGCGACATCATCGGGTCGGTCCCGGCGATCTACCCGGACTGATGGCAACCTATCAGAGGATGGGCGTCAGCCCGGCGGTGCTTGACACCACCGCCAGCGCCATCCGCAAGGTCAAGGAGCCGATCCTGGTGATGCTGCCATTGCTGTCCACGATGGCGACCGGCGGCAGCATCACCGAAGCCACGCCGCCGCCGACCTTCCTGGATGACGATGTCCCGCTGGTGGCGTTGGATATGTTCTGCCGCATCGGCAAACAGGCCATCGCCGCCTTGGCCACCAGCAGTCCCAAACTTAGGGATTTTCTCTACCAGCATCTTCCCCGGCGGCAATGGGCTCGCGCAGTAGGCTTCGCCTTGTTCTATGCCGAAGGCGGCATCGTCACCCCACACCTCCGCTGGGCGCAGTCCATGGAGATTGAGCGGCTCGGCATAGAGGCCGACTTCGCCACGGTCGGCTTGCCGGCTGGCTGTATTGCCGAACTGCTGGCCTTGGTTCGGGAGGACATATCGCTGCTGAATCACCTGCGGATTCGTCAGTTGGATGCGGGCTGGGCATGGGGATGGTCGCAAAACCGGACCAGCTAGCCACCGAAGCCGGATTATCTACGACGGCGGAGAGATGATGCTGACCATCTTGGTCAACAGGTCTCCCGCCGTGAACATCTCCCCATCCACATCGGACAGCATGCCCCGGACGCCTTCGGTAGACGAAGGCGCAACCGGCAGTGCCGTTGATGTGGACGCGGTATTTACGGCACTCAGCCGATTGCTTGGGCGACAGGTCGTCCGAGACTTGGCCTGCGAGACTCACGACCTACCCACCAACCGTGAGCCAGAAAAATGCTGAAGCGATTTTATTCGATCTCCGAAGTGGCTGACATCCTGGATGTCTCCATCTCGACCATCCGTCGCATCCTCAACTCCAAGCGCCTGCGTGCTCATCGCATCGGGCGTCAACTGAAGATCGATCGCGCCGATCTCGAAGGCTTTATCGACAGGGCCGGTAAATAGGCGACCTCCCCATGAGGCGTTTTGCCCCCTCGGGAATAGGGCGTTTTTCTAATCACAAGGATAACACCAACCCCGTTTTACCGAATGAACAGAGGAGGATAGACATGAATAACAATGAAGTCCCATGCATCACAAAGGCTGAGAGCACGGCTGAACTACAGAGCTTTCGGGACATCGTACAGACCATATCAACGCGACCCGAGCTCTCTAGCAATCGCCGCCGAGATATCATCAGCGCCGTCAAAAGGATAGCCGGGCTGATGTCACCGGCTGGACTGGACGGTCCTGCGGACTTGGCTGAGATCAATCTTCGCCTGAGCACGATGACGCCAGCAATGGCCATGATGCAGAAGCAAACCTTCGCCAACATGAAATCACTGGTCCGTGCCGCGTTCAAACTGACAGGACGGCCAGTGGAACCGGGCAAGCGCATAACCGCCTTCCCCCCAGAATGGGTCGCTGCATTGTCCCTGGTATCCGATAGCTGGGCCTGTCGCCGTCTGAAACGCTTTGCGCATTTTGCCGCGGGACAGGGATGGCAACCGAGCGAAGTCAAAACCGAGCACATGCTGGGTTTCCTCAACATGTTGGAAACCAACTCGCTACAGAGGAGCCCAAGAACAACCTATCACCGTCTGTGCAAGACCTGGAATGACCTGGCTGAGAACCTCTCCAATTGGCCTGGGAAGCCGGTTGAGATCATCCGCAAGCGCGATCCCTACATGGTCAGCTTAGAAGCTCTCTCCGCGCCGCTACAGGCCGAAATCAATGCTTTCCTAGCTTATATGAATGGCGAATCCTGCGACCAGAATCACGACGGGCCTGTATTTTTAAGAGGGATCACCCGGAAGCCATGCGCCCCCACGACCATCGCTCTCCGACGCACCCAACTGCTGCAGTACATCTCAGCTCTCGTATCCCAGGGGCATCCCGTAGAATCTCTGCGCTCAGTCCACGACATAACGGCGACGGCTGCCATCACCACAGCCATGGACTTTTTCTACAAGCGAGCGGGCAACCAGATAGCCACCCAGATTTCGTTGATAGCCGAGGCAGTTCAAAGACTGCTGATTTTTCACTTAACGGGCGGCAGTCGCACCACCAAGGTCACGGACGCACGCATTGACCTTCTGAAACGTATTATCTGTCAGAGCCGCCGGACCGACAGGGGCCTGTCGATCAAAAACAAGCGCTGTCTGGCGCAACTCGATGTTCCAAGAAATTTACGCGCCCTGCTCAACCTTCCAGAACAGTTGCTACAGGCCGCGAAGGTCACCAGCGGAGTGCCTAGTGCCAGATTGGCAGAAAGCGCGCTAGCCATTGAATTGCTGCTGATGTGCCCGATTCGGGTGGGGAATCTGGTCGGCATCAACTTGCAACAGCACCTTCTGAAATCTCAACCCGGAGAGAAACGGGTATCCCATCTGGTCATTCCCGAGGATGAGGTGAAAAACAAACGACCTATCGAGTTTAAGCTCCCGCCCCACCTTGCCAGCATGCTGGAGCGGCACATCACAGTATTCCGGCCTCAACTGCCTGGCTCCAACACCCCCTATCTTTTCCCGGCGACGAACAAAACCACGGCCCGCTCATACAAATCTATGGAGGTCCAACTAACCCGACATATCCGCCAGAAGATCGGCCTCGTGATCACCCCGCATCAATTCCGGCACATCGCAGGGAAATTGTTTCTCGACCGACATCCGACAGGACATGAAACCGTCCGCCAAGTCCTTGGACATGCCTCCATCGACACCACCACTCATCATTATACCGGCCTCGATCAAATGAAAGCGGTCCAGACCTTCGACAAGTGCATCCTGGCCCTCCGCCAGGAGACAAAGTTTATGCGAAAGAGAGGTGAGTTATGAAAAAGGCACAAACGCCCCCGCTGGCGCTCCCCATCACGGAGTGGCCTGAGCGTGATCGCCAGCTTTGGGAGGAGGTTATCACGCCACCGGCCTCCCCCTTCCAAATTGCGAGCCTAGCCTCGTCCTGGAGTCCTCGCCGTCAACTGATCTGCAGACAAGCCTATGGTCAGTGGCTGTCATGGTTGATGGCGCGAGGCGTCTTGCTTGAGCAGGAACATCCTGAGGAGCGCATTCGCCCTGCAAGGCTTGAAGAGTTTGTGACCGATTTGATCAAGCGCGTTGCTCCGGTCAGCGTTGCCATGATGATCGGGGCTATCACGCGTGTCCTGGCAGTATTGGCCCCGGAGACCGACTGGGCTTGGCTGCGTAGGATCTACCAGGACCTAAAAGCCTGGGCCTCACCCTCACGGAATAAACGACATTATATCGTGCCATCGGCAGACCTCTACGCCCTGGGCATCGACTTGATAGAAACCGCCCAAAAGAGCGACAAAGATCCTTACTGGCAGGCCACGCAATATAGGGATGGCTTGATGATCGCTCTGTTGGCGGCTCGTCCTCTCCGTCTCCGAAACTTCGGCGCGTTAACGCTGGGGATCAGCCTGTTAAAAGATGGTAGCAGTTACAAAATTGCGTTCTCTGCAGATGAGACTAAGAACGGGACAGCGATCGAGACACCCCTCCCATTCTCTCTGTCGGCCTATCTGGAAACCTATCTAAGCCAGCATCGCGCACTCCTCCTAGATCGGAGGGAAACTGGGACTCATATGACCATGGCCCTATGGGTCTCACGCTGGGGGACTGCCATGGGCGAGGCTGCGGTCCGCCATCAGATCAAGCTCCGCACTCAAGCAGCTTTCGGTCACGCGATCTGGCCGCACTTATTCCGAGCCTGCGCAGCCACATCCTTGGCCGTAGGAGCCCCGGAGGAGGTCCGTCACGCGGCAGCCCTGCTCGGTCATACGACCTTTGCGACCACGGAAAAATATTACATCCAGGCGCAAACCCTACTGGCTGGCCAGAGCCACCAACAGGCTATTTTGGAACTACGCAAGGAGATCAACAGCACTCCCGACCATCAGCTCTTGTAACGGCTAATGGGAGTTTGCATAATTGCCTGAATTACGGCCCCAAGTTCCAAGGAGGGAAAGGGGCCTCATGGCAACGCCCCGGTCGCAAGCTGGGTTAGAGCATGAGGTCACGAATGTCCTTGAAACCGAGTTCCGGCAAGCGCGCTGTTGTTTACGCCCGCTATTCCTCCGACAACCAACGCGAAGCCAGCATCGATGATCAGGTGCGGGAATGCCGCGCCTATATTGGTCGGATGGGCTGGGTCCTGACGGAGATTTATGCTGATCCCGAGATGTCGGGGCGGACGGTTTTCCGCCCGCAATATCAGAAGATGCTCCAAGACGCTGAGCGCGGATTGTTCGACATCGTGGTCTGCGAATCCCTCGATCGGCTGGGCCGGCGCTTGGCGGATCTCGCCAATCTGAAAGACGAGCTTTCGGCCCTGCGTATCCCTTTGCATACCGTGCAGATGGGTGAGTTCAGTGACATGCATGTCGCTGTGATGGGGATGGTGGCGCAGCAATATTCGACGGACCTTGCCCATAAGACGCGGCGTGGCCAAGCAGGGCAGATTGACCGCGGCAAAGCTGCCGGTGGTCTGGCCTACGGATATCGCGCGGCACCACCGAAGGTAACGGGCAAGATCAGCGAGGCGGGAGAGCGGCTCATCCATGAGGAGGAAGCCGAGGTCGTCCGACGCATTTTCACCCTCTACGCTCAAGGTCACAGCCCGGAAGCCATCGTGACCCAACTCAACAAAGAGGGCATCCCGGGACCACGCGGACAGCTGTGGCGGAATACAACCCTGCGCGGACAGGGCAAGCGCGGCACCGGAATTTTACGCAATGAGCTGTATGTCGGTCGACTGGTTTGGAACCGGGCCAGCTATATCCGGCTGCCGAAAACCGGCAAAAGGGCTGCGCGCATCAACGACCCGTCTGAGGTCCGCGTCACCGACGTGCCACATCTGCGGATCCTTTCAGACGATCTTTGGGATGCAGTTCAAGAGCGGCTGAAAAGGGTTCATGAGGCGGCAACCGCCAATCGGAGCGACGACAAAGACTGCGGCGTGAATCTCAACGCCACGCATCGGCCGAAATATCTGCTGACCGGCTTGCTGCGCTGCGGATGCTGCTGTGGCCCCTACATTATTATGGGGAAGGATCGCTATGGCTGTGCCAATCACCGCCGGGGGACCGGCATGTGTGAGAACGGCAAGACCATTGCCCGGCAGAAGGTCGAGGCCAGGGTGCTTGCCTGCTTACAGGACAAGCTCATGGCTCCGGAGCGGGTCCAGGCTTTTATCAGCGAGGTACAGCAGCAAAGCCAGGAGACGCGTCGGGCTTTGGTGAAAAAGCGTGAGCAATTGACCCGACGGCTGGCCGAGGCCAAGCAGTCGATCAACCATATCCTCGACATGATCGAAGCTGGAACGGCGCACCCGTCGATATTGGAGAGGCTGACGGATCGGGAGGAAGAGAAGGCCGGGATCGAGGCCGAGCTCTTGTCGGAACCGATCCTTGCTGACAGCCCCATCCTGCTGATGCCGAATTTACCTGAGGTTTACGCCCACAAAGTCCGGGATCTAGCAGCGTCTCTGAGCGATCCCGCGATCCAGTTGGAGGCGACGGAGTTGCTGCGTCAGTTGATCGACGGCGTGGTGATGATCCCCGCCCCTGACGCTGTGGATGGGATGGTTTTGGAGTTGCACGGGGCTCTGGCGGAGATTCTGGCGTTGTGCGCTGAGGCGTTCCCCAAAAGCAAACAGCCCAGCGATGTGCTGGGCTGTCAACTATCTGTGGTTGCGGGGGCAGGATTTGAACCTGCGGCCTTCAGGTTATGAGCCAGATTTAGGAAACCTCCTGAGGCAGGCAGTTTTCCTGTGGTTTTCCATATTTAACCGTTAACATATTGCTATTAAACGTATTTAAGCACGTCACACCACGACATCTTGCGACAGAATCGGACATCAAATACACTCCTGCCGCCGGACACAAGACGGACACAACGGACATGAGCGAGAACATCACCGACAGGGTGGTCAAGAACCTCGAACCACCCGCCAAGGGCAACAGGATCACCTACGACACCAAGATCAAAGGCTTCGGCATCCGCATCACCGCCGCCGGCAAGAAGAGCTTCGTCCTCAACTACACCGTCGCTGGCCGGGAGCGCCGCTACACCATCGGCCAGTATCCGACATGGACGGTCGGGGCGGCCCGTAAGGAAGCAGAGGAACTGCGGAAAAGGATTGATCAGGGCGACGACCCTTTGCAGGCCCGCGTCGACCGGCGCGAGGCTCCGACCATGCAACAGCTTTGGGAGGAGTATGAGAAGAACCACCTACCAACCAAGGCCGAACGGTCTCAGGCCGATGACCGATCAATCTGGAACAAGCACATTCTCCCCGAACTTGGCAAAACGACCAAGGTGGCGGACGTGACCGCCAAGAACGTCGATGACCTCCACGGCAAGATCAAGGCAACCCGACCGGTCCGCGCCAACCGAGTGATCGAGGTGCTGCGCAAAGGATTCAACCTTGCCATCCGCTGGCAATGGCGGAGCGACAACCCCTGTGAAGGCGTGGCATGGGCACGAGAGCCGGAACGGGATCGATTTTTGTCCAAGGCCGAGTTGAAGCGGCTGGCACAAGCCTTGGATGAGCACGCCGACCAGCATGCCTGCGACGCCATCCGCCTGTTGCTGCTGACCGGGGCGCGGCGCGGCGAAGTGCTGGGGGCAACGTGGAGCATGTTCGATCTGGAGGAAGGCGTTTGGACAAAACCCAGCCATCACACCAAACAACGCCGGACCCACCGTGTTCCCCTATCGGGTCCCGCGATTACGCTACTGCGCGCCATGAAGGAGGAAGACACCATTGTGGAGGCTGGCAAGGAGCGGACAAACTCGCCCTTTCTGTTTCCCAGCAGTACCGGCACGCCCCTCACCGAGATCAAGGACACGTGGGAGGCTATCCGTACCGCCGCCGGGATTCAAGATGTCCGCCTGCACGACCTGCGGCACACCTACGCCTCGATCCTCGTCAGTGCTGGACAGTCGCTGGCCATTGTCGGGGCTCTGCTAGGACACACCCAGACCCAGACCACGGCCCGCTATGCCCATCTTTACCAAGACCCACTGCGGCGGGCGACGGAGAGGGCGGGCAGCGCGCTGGAGTACAAGAGCAAACGCGCCGAACCGACATCCTCGACGACTTGACGGCTTCCCGGTTCCGTTCCGTGGACGTACCCTGCAGCCCCCTTTCCTTTCCAGACGGAGTGATCGGATGCCCGACGATACCGACCTGCATATTTCTCTCGACCTCTACCGAGTGGAAGCCTTTATGCACTTCCCGGAGGACGAACAGCGCCAAATCGCATGGTGGAAGTCGCGGAAGCGTCCAGACATCATCAAGGCCATAGAGAAAAGGAACGAATGGCCGGTCACGCTTGATAAGCACCTGTTCGACGTGATCGCCAACATAGACCCGGACACGCCGACCGAAGATGACTTCAACCGCCGCCGGGCATGGGGATGGATCGTCGGCGTGGCCTTTGACTATTTTGTCCGTACCCGCCTCTGGCACTCGACCCAGGAACTCCCGCGCGGTAAGGGGCCGCCCGCCAGCATCAACAAGTTCATGCTGCATCTCGAAGCACTGACGGGGGGCCACATGGTGAAGGCTGCGCACCCGAATGTTCCTGGAACGAACATCACGCGCCCTTGGGGAAAAGTCACTTTTGACACAGCCCGCCAACACCTGTGGTCTGCCGCACATTATTGGGCCGCTGAGTTCAACCTAGCCGGCGAGGCGCGCTTTCCCACTCCCAAACCCCATGACCGGCTGGCCGAGTTCATGCGGCTTGCGGAAACCTACCGCCAGACAGGGCTAGCCTTGGGGGTGTTCGAAAAACTGGCGCCACCAGAGAAATTCGCCACCGACCAGATCCACTACGATTCGCGCTTCTCCGCCTTCGAGGGGATCACCCTGCCGGGCTTGTTATCGCGCGAAAAAGAAAAGCTGGAAGAATACATCTCCGACAGCACGATCAAGCGGCGGAAAAAGCATCGCCAACCTGACCACCCATAAACCTTACTCTAATAAGAATAAAAGAATAGGACGGGTGAGCGTCTAAACGCTCACCTACCTGAGCGCCCATGCTCACGGGCCTCTCTCGTCTCCCGCCCCCTTCCGCATATCCAGACGTACTCTACCCCCCTCGGGGAGTACGCCCTCCGACTGCCAAGGTTCTTCGAAATTCTGTGCCACGCGGCGCAGAAGCACGACGGAGAACCTCCCATGGCGTCCTTGCCTCGCCCCACCAAGACCAAAGCGGACACCTCCCGCCATCCCCTGCCCGACCTCGACCGGGCGGGCGACCCGTTGCAGGGATACCTGTCCCGCCCCGCCCTTGCCCGCCGTCTCGGCAAATCGGAACGCACCATCCAGCGCTGGGACAACCTGCGCGAGGGGCCGCCCGTGGTTCACGTCGGCAAGACGGCCTACTACCGCGAATTGGCCGTCCGCGAATGGCTGCTCAACCGCGAGCGCCAGCAAATCCGCAGCAACCGCTAAGCCAAGAATTTCGGGGTCATAGCCCCTCCTCGCATCCACAAGACCATCCGGTCTTGCCCTTTGGCCCCGAACCGGATTCGAGAGACAGGCAGGAGTGCATACAAAAAATGCCTAATACCATTGAACGCCAGCCGGCGGCGAACACCGGCAAGACCACCCCCCCGTCCGCCAAGGACATTTCGGAGGCGTCGACCGCCCCCTTCGCCAACCTCAACTCCCTGCGTCTGGGGCAGAACTTCCAGAACGACATCGCCGTCCAGCGTGTCCTGACCACGGTCCCGGTGGGCAAGCCCCACCGCCAGGACTTCATCATGGTTCATCCTGACGAAGGCTTCCGCCTCCAGACCATGGCGCTGGAACTGAAAGAGGACCACGAGGTCTATCTGGTCGCGCCCAACATGTGGGGCGAACTGGCCGATGAGTTGTGGCCGGTCATCCTCTATCTGGTCGTCAACCGCAACAACATCCCGCGCATTTGGCCGGTCAAACTGCCCGGCCCGGATGGCAAGGAAAACCCGTGGCATCAATCGGCCCGCGAGGCGGCGAGCCTCGCCATGGGCAAGTGGACTCGCATCAGCGCCAACATGTCGTTGGGGGCCTACGAGATTCATGTCGCCACGGGTGAACTCTCCGAGCCGAAGTGGCCCGCCGAGAACTTCGCCAACATTCTGAAGGTAGCTTTCAAGGACCGCTTCATCGACAGCCCCGACCATCTGGTGGTCAAGCGCCTGCGCGGCGAGGCGTAATATGCTCGAAGTCCTCCCCTTCCGCGAGGTTTGGGCCGTGGACTTCGAGTACCAGTCGGAGCCGGGAGAAATCCCGGCTCCCGTCTGCCTCGTCGCCCGCGAACTCAGGACCGGTAAGCTGATCCGCCTGTGGCGCGATGAGCTTCTTGCCCTGTCCCAGCCGCCCTATCCGGTGGATGAGGGCAGTCTTGTCGTCGCCTATTACGCCTCGGCGGAGATCGGCTGCCACCTGACGCTCGGCTGGCCCGTGCCGGCCCGCGTGCTCGACCTGTTCACCGAGTTCCGCGCCAACACCAACGGCCTGCCGACCGTGGCCGGCGCCGGACTCATCGGCGCATTGGCCCACCACGGCCTCGACGCCATCGACGCTGACGACAAGGAGGAAATGCGCAACCTCATCCTGTCCGGTGGGCCGTGGACCGCCGAGCAGGTGACGGCCATCCTCGACTACTGCCAGACGGACGTGGACTCGCTCGCCCGACTGCTCCCCGTCATGCTGCCTACCATCGATCTACCCCGCGCCCTACTGCGGGGCCGCTACATGGCGGCAGTGGCCGGCATGGAGCACAACGGCGTTCCCATCGACCTCTGCACCCTGACCCGTCTGCGCCGCAATTGGGACGCCATCCAGCGCCGTCTTATCGACGAAATCGACGCCGACTACGGGATCTATGAAAACGGCACCTTCCGGCGCGTCCTGTTCGAGGATTGGCTAAAGCGCCACGGCATCCCCTGGCCGCACAAGGAAAACAAACTCGACCTCAGCGACGACGCCTTCCGCGAGATGGCCCGCTCCCGCCCCGAGGTGGCCCCACTCCATGAATTGCGCGCCACCTTGTCGCAGATGCGGCTGGCCGAACTGGCGGTTGGGCACGACGGGCGCAACCGTACCATGCTGTCGGTTTTCCGCGCCCGTACCGGACGCAATCAGCCGTCCAACTCCAAGTTCATCTTTGGCCCCGCGACTTGGCTTCGCGGTCTTATCCAGCCGCCGCCCGGCCATGCCGTCGCTTACCTGGATTGGTCGCAACAGGAGTTCGGCATCGCCGCTGCCTTGTCGGGCGATCGAAAGATGCAGGACGCCTATTTGTCCGGTGATCCCTATTTGGCGTTCGCCAAGCAGGCCGGGGCTGCTCCGCCCGACGCGACCAAGGCCAGCCATGGCGCCATCCGCGACCAGTTCAAGGCGTGCGTGTTGGCGGTTCAGTATGGCATGGGCGAGGAGTCCCTGGCCTCCCGCATCGGCCAGCCGACCATCTATGCCCGCCGCCTGCTGCGTCTGCACCGCCAGACTTACAGCAGCTTCTGGGAATGGTCGGACAGAGCCGTCGATTACGCCGTCCTCAAACGGAAAATCGTCACCACCTTCGGCTGGCCTCTGCATATCGGCACGGACATCAATGGGCGGTCGCTGCGCAATTTCCCCATGCAGGCCAACGGCGCCGAGATGCTGCGGCTGGCCTGCATTCTCGGCATCGAGATGGGCATCGAGATTTGCGCCCCCGTCCATGACGCGGTGCTGATCACCGCCCCTCTCGACCGACTGAACGAGCACATCGCCCTGATGGCCGAGGCCATGGCCGAGGCGTCGCGCATCGTGCTCGACGGATTCGAACTGCGCAGCGACTGCGCCGTCGTCCGGTCCCCCGACCGCTACAGCGACCCGCGGGGTGAGCGCATGTGGGAGCGCGTCATGGCGCTGCTCGACAACTTCGACAGTCCTGCAGAGAGGGCTTGACCGTGGACCTCGACGCGCTACGCCTGCCCGACACTCCGCTCCCGACAACCTCCGCCGTGCTCATTATGCCGGCGGAGGTTCCCCGGAAGCGGGCCCTGTTCCTCAAGGGACCGGTGCCGCTCGACTGGCTGGCCGCCGCCGGGCGTCTGCCCGGCAAAGGCCTCCAGGTCGGCCTCGTCATCTGGCATCGGGCGGGCGTCGCCCGGGCCCACACCGTTTCCGTCCCCACGGCCCTGCTCGCCGATTTCGGCGTTGACCGCTTCGCCAAGCGGCGCGCCCTCGATGCGCTGGCCGGCGCCGGACTGATTTCCGTTCAGCACCACCGCGGCCGGCATCCGGTCGTGACTCTTTTATCTCCCCCAGCAGAAAGGCATCATCATGAAGACATCCCGTAAGACACCACATCCTGGCTTCGTCGTGCGGCTGGGAACGGCTCCCTCTCCGTTTCACCCCGGTGAACGGCTGGAATCCTGGATCGGCGAGGGCGCCCGCGTCCAGCACGTCGTCCTGGCACGAGTCTTCGCGACTCAAGCTGAAGCCCGAAATGCCGCCCAGCCCTGGCCCGAAGCTGAAATCATCACGATGGAAGGCAAGCTGATCATCCGCCCTGAGATGGTGGCATTGCTGGCATGCCGCACTCCTCATGAGTTCATGGCCTGGCTCGGCAAATCCAACCAGGAGCAAGCTCAGCAAATGGCCAGTTGGCTGAGCGCTCTATGTATCCCGGACGACCGCTGCGCCTGACCTTTCGCCCTCGCTTACCACAGCCTGCCGGGAATCTGCGCCAGCGTAACAAGGCGCGCTCCGGTTCCCGCCGGGTTGCTCCGTTTCTCTTCGGCCTGCCAGCCGGCAGGCTGGAAAGCGAGGACGAACATCCCGACCAACAGGTCGTATACATGCAGGCGGATATTGCAAAGCCATGCGGTAAACCGCGCCCTTCGTCAGGGGCTACCGCCCCGTGAACCCCGAGACCTCCAGTCTCTTGCATCCGCCGTCCCTACCATTGGTCTAAGCCGATGGAGATGACCCGATGCCCGCCGCCGAGAAACGCCCCGTTGTCGTCGCCTTTCGCCTGACCTTGCGGGAAGCCGCCGCGCTCGACCAGGCGGGCCAGACGCTCCGCCATCCCCGAGGCCGGGCCGACTTCGCCCGCGCCGCCGCCTTGCACGCCGCCCGCCAGCGGGTGCCCGAGCCGGTCAAACCGATCCGTCGACCAGCCCGCCGCAAGCCCACCCTGGACGTGCAGGAACTCGCCCGCATCCTCGGACAGTTGGGACGCATCGGCAATCTGCTCAACCAGCTTGCCAAGGTCGCCAACGGGAGCGGCAACCTGCCCACCGTCCGCACCCTGTCCGCCATCGCCACCGACATGACCGAGATGCGCCACGCCACCCATGAGGCGCTGGCCGGCACCACGAAGGAGGACGGCGGTGATAATCAAGACCAGTAATCAGGGCCGTAGCCGGGCGTCGGTCGCGGCGTTGGCAGCCCACCTGTTGAGCCATGAGAACGAGAAAGCCGCAGTGATCGAGATGCGGGGCGTCACCGGCTCCTTGGCCGACGCCTTGGAGGATATGCGCGCCCTGTCTCTCGGGACACGATCACGCCGCCCACTGATGCACGCCTCGATTAGTCTGTCGCCCGCTGAGGCCCAGAAATTCACCATAGCCCAGTGGGTCGAGGCCGCCAACGCACTCGAAACCGCTCACGGCCTAACTGGGCATCAACGAGCCGTCGTGCTGCACATCAAGCCCGACGCCAAGGGGCGTTCCCGTCCGCACCTGCACGTTGTCTGGAACCGGGTGAATGCCGAAACCTTGCAGGTGGCTCACGACGGCTGGGGATACCGGAAGAACATGGGGGTGGCGAGGCATATGGAGCGGCGCTTCGGCCTGATGGCCGTGAGCACACCGAAGGAAACGCCGACGCCGAAGTCCCGCACCACCTATGCCGATCACCAGACAGCCAAGCGGGCCGGGGCCAAGGTCGAGGACACCATCGACGTGTTGCGCCGTTGTTGGGACCGATCGCTGAATGGACGCGCCTTCGCCGCCGCCGTCGAGGCCGCCGGCTTGTCCCTTGCCAGAGGCCATCGTGGAATCGTCGCAGTGGACAAAGCCGGCGTGCATTCGCTGTCCCGAAGGTTGGGATTGAAGGCGGCGGAGGTTCGTCACCGTCTCGCTGATCTCGACCCCGCCGCCCTGCCCACGGTCGAACAGGTTCAACAGGGGGCCGTGCGCCTTCACCCACCAGGGAGGAACGACATGAGGAAACCATTCGCCGCCAGCAGGCCGAAGCGCAAGCGCGACCGCTATAACGAAGCGCCCCAGCCGCTCTCCCCCGACTACTGGCGCGATCTCGGGTTCGAGGTTGATGTGCTTGTCGGCAAGCTGATGGTGCGCCTGTCGCCCGATTGTCTACTGGAGGATCGGGGCGACGGTCTGACACTGCATCGCCAGGGCGAGCCAACACCGGACGACATCAAGGCCATGGTCACCGCCGCCAAGGCCCGAGGCTGGACCGGCATCCACTTCCATGGCGGAGCCGATCCGAAATGGCAACAGGCCGCCCGCCTGGAGGCTCTGCGCCAAGGGTTCCGCTGGGAGGACATCACCCTCGAAAGCGAAGAAGGCCAGCCCAAGCCACCTGCCAGCCTGGCACCGCTTCCCGACCACATCCGCAAGCGTCTGACGCCGCAGGACGAGCCTCAGTCAGGCCCCAAGCCCGACGAGACGCCCGTCCCCGAGCAAGCCCCGCTTCCCGTGCCGGGGCTATAACCATGAGCCCGCAGGAAGCGACGGCGGAGCAGGCTTGGGCCGCCTATACCGGGATCGTCGAAGCCGTCCGCCGCCGGTACGGCAGTCTGGAGGCGTGGAGGGAGGCCGGATACGGCTTCCGCTTCACCCCGGAGGAGAAGAAGATGGCCTATATCATCTCCTCCCTGCTGCGGGACACACCCAACAAGCCGCGCGGCTCCCTCCATCCCGCCCACCAGCAGCGGCTGGAGGCCGATCACGACCTCTGGGCCTACTGGTCATCGGTCATCGAGGCCGACGCCTGGGACGAGGAACGCGCCCGCCTCAACCGCCGCCAACGGGAAGCCGCCGCCTCGCCTCTGCCCTCGGAGCGGCTGGAGAGCCTGGATATCTACGCCATCATCGGGCTACTGCCGTACTGGCGAAGCCTGGGGCGGATGCTGATCGAAGCTGGTGTCGTACGAATAGACACGTTTTCCCTGCCCAACCAGTCAGGAACCAAGAGAGAGAATGACTAAAATACGTTCAGATCTCCGTACGTAACTCACACCAGACCATGGCGACCCGACGCAACCCAATTGGCCCCGATCAGACGTGGTGAACTGGTCGCATCAATCTGCCCACCCCGCTGAGAGCAACGCAGCCTGCTCCAAAACAGTCTGGGTCGCCTTCTCCTGCTTGTCGGGCGGATAGCCGTATTTGCGCAAAATCCGCTTCACCATCACTCTCAACTGCGCTCGCACGTTCTCGCGCATCGTCCAGTCAATACTGACGTTGCGGCGCACGGTTTCCACCAGTTCGCGGGCGATGGATCGCAAGGCGTCGTCGCCCAAGACTTTAACAGCGCTGTCGTTGGTCTCCAGCGCATCATAGAACGCCATCTCGTCCTCGGTCAGACCAAGTTCCTCGCCGCGCTGGGACGCCGCCCGCATCTCTTTCGCCAGGGTAATGAGTTCCTCGATCACCTGCGCTGCTTCGATGGCGCGGTTCTGATAACGGCGCAGGGTCTGCTCAAGCATCTCGGCGAAGGAGCGGGCCTGAACGACGTTCTTACGACCGCGCGTCTTGATCTCGCCCTTGAGCAACTTTTGTAGCAATTCGACGGCGAGATTGCGCTGCGGCAAGCCGCGCACTTCACCCAGGAACTCGTCTGACAGAATTGAGATGTCCGGCTTCTGAAGGCCGGCGGCCGCGAAGATGTCGATCACGCCTTCCGGGTTTACGGCACGTGAAATGATCTGACGGACGGCGAGCTCCAATTCCTCCTCTGGCCGCGCATCACCTGGGGCGCGCTTGGCGAGAACCGCCTGCACCGCCTGGAAGAAGGCCACGTCGTCGCGAATGCGAATCGCCTCTTCGTGGGGCACTGCCAGAGCAAATGCCTGGGACAATTCACGCACCGCCTGCACAAAGCGGTCCTTGCCGTTCTCCTGAACCAGGATGTGCTCCTGCGCGGGTGGCAGCAGGCTCAACCGCTCCTGCGGCGTACCGCTGGTCCATTTCGACCAGTCGAAGCCGTGGAGGAGGCCGCAGCAGACCTCATGCTTCTCCAACATCACCGCGACAGCCTCGTCCTGGTCGAGCGCAGTTCTTCCCGTGCCGCCGCTCTCGGTATAGGTGGCGAGCGCCTGCTTCAGTTCCTGGGCGAGGCCCAGGTAATCGACCACCAGCCCACCAGGCTTGTCCTTGAACACGCGGTTCACCCGCGCGATAGCCTGCATCAGGCCGTGGCCGCGCATCGGCTTGTCGATGTACATGGTGTGTAGGCTGGGTGCGTCGAAGCCGGTCAGCCACATATCGCGCACGATTACTAGGCGGAACGGGTCCTTGGGATCGCGGAAGCGATTGGCCAGGGCTTCCCGGCGCGGCTTGTTGCGGATGTGCCCTTGCCAGTCAAGCGGATCGGAGGCGGAACCGGTCATCACGACCTTGATCGATCCAGCTTCGTCCCCCTCGGCATGCCATGTCGGAAGGAGCTTCGCGATCTCCCGGTAAAGCTCCACCGCGATGCGACGGCTCATGCAGACGATCATGCCTTTACCATCGACGGCTTCGAGGCGTTTCTCGAAATGCTCGACAATATCGCGCGCCACCAGACCAAGCCGCTTATCCGAGCCAACGACGGCCTCAAGCTGCGCCCATTTGGACTTGAGCTTCTCCTTGCGCTCGACCTCCTCGCCCTCGGTCGCCTCCTCGAATTCCGGGTCTATCTTCGGCCGCTCGGCTTCGACGAGAGCCAGCTTCGCCAGCCGGCTTTCGTAATAAATCGGCACCGTCGCACCGTCCTTCACCGCACGCTGGATGTCATAGATGCTGATGTAGTCGCCGAACACCGCCCGCGTGCTGGCGTCCTGCAACTCGATCGGCGTCCCGGTGAAGCCGATGAACGAGGCGTGCGGCAGTGCATCGCGCATATGCCGGGCATAGCCGTCGATAAAATCGTACTGACTGCGGTGCGCCTCGTCAGCGATGACCACGATATTCTGCCGCTCCGACAGTGTCGGGTGGCGGTCGCCCTTTTCCTCAGGCAGGAATTTGTGGATGGTGGTGAACACCACGCCGCCGGCTTCGACCGCCAGCAGTTCCCTTAGATTCGCGCGCGACCCGGCTTGTGCCGGCGGTTGCCGCAGCAGCCCGGCGCAGCGCGAGAACGTGCCGAAGAGTTGATCATCGAGATCGTTGCGGTCGGTCAGTACCACGATGGTAGGGTTCGCCATCGCCGGTTCGCGGATGACACGTCCGGCATAGAAAGCCATGGTCAGGCTCTTGCCCGAACCCTGCGTGTGCCAGACGACGCCGACTCGGCGGTCGCCGGATTTGCCACCATGCCGTCCGCCATCGCGGCCAGGTGTCCGCGCCAATTCGACGGCGCGCAACGTCTCGGCCACCGCCGCCTGCACGGCATGGAACTGGTGATAGCCGGCCATCTTCTTGATGATTCGCCCGCCATCATCCTCGAAGACGATGAAGTCACGGACAAGATCGAGGAAACGCTGCCTATGGGCCAGCCCCTCGATCACGACCTGCAATTCGGGAAGGTGTGTGTCGGCCAACGCTTCGCCGGCAATGGTACGCCAGGGCTTGAACCATTCTCGACCGGCGCCAATCACGCCGACGCGGGCCTCGACGCCGTCCGAGGCAACAAGCAGCGCATTAGCCGTAAAGAGCGATGGCACCTCGGCCTGATAGGTCTGCAATTGCTGAAAGGCGTTCCAGATCGTGGCGTTCTCGCCCGCAGCGTTCTTCAGTTCGATCACCGCCAGCGGCAACCCGTTGACGAACAGCACCACGTCGGGGCGGCGGGTGTTCCTGGCCTCGGTCACGCTGAACTGGTTGACCGCCAGCCAGTCGTTTTCCTCCGGCCGGTCGAAGTCGATCACCCGGGCCTGCCCCCCCCGGATAGCGCCGTCGCCATCACGGTATTCCACCGTCACCCCGTCCATCAGCAGCCGGTGCAGGGCGCGATTCTGCTGGATCAGGTCGGCACCGTCTGGACGCAACAGCTTGCGGAAGGCGTCATCAAGAGCGTCGGGCGGCAGGGCGGGATTGAGCCGGTCGAGGGCGTCGCGCAGCCGGCGGTCCAGGGTGATCTGGCCGTAATGCTCCCGCTCCGCCGCAGGTTCGCCCGGCGCGATGTCAGCGCCGTTGGCGACCTGCCAGCCGGTGCTTTCCAACCAGGCGAGAGCCGCCTGTTCGACAACGGATTCGGTGACTCCCCGGTCGCTCATGCTTGGGTCTCCTCATCTTGCAGGGCCGGGGCATCGGTGCCGTTGCCGTCGAACTCGGCAAGATAGATGCGATAGGTTTCAGGTTCCATCTGGAATAGAACCTCGCTAGCGCTCAGCTGAATATCCCGAATCTGGATCGGGCCGACCTCATCGTCGAGGGCGGCATTGAAATCCGCGTTGTCCTCAAGAGAGGGCGCGGGTGGCGACGGCGGTGTGCGGTCCTGCCGGTGCACGCGATGCAGGAAGCCGACGATGGCGTCGGCGGCCTCAGCGGCCAGCAGGGCCTGCACCCCCTCCATCACCGGACGGGGCGCACCGGACCCATGCGAGGCAAAACCGCACTGGTTGCGCAGTTCGCAGATGCCCTGGATCGCTGTATTTAGGCCATTGATCGTCTGCTCCAGGCTGGCGCGGACGCTTGCCGCAGCACTGGCCGACGCTGGCAGCATAGGAACGGCCCGCGCCGCGGCTTTGTAAAGTTTTGGAAGATCATCCTTCTTGTCGTACACGACCGATCGCTGATCCAGGATGGCGCGACAGGTGCTCTCGATCAGCGTCTTCGCCAAGTCGAAGGCCAGCCCTGGATTTTCGACGACAGCCTGTTCTATCCCCTTTACTTGCTCTTCAACATGCACGAGACCCGCCGCCATAGCCTCGCGGGCACCGTGCATGACAAAAACGGGTGCTGCTTCCGTCATAGGTCACGCTCAGCTAGGAACTCCTCGGCGTCCTTCACCCGCAGGTCACCGGAAATGAGTTTGGGCAGGAGGGCGTCGCGCAGGGTGGTGAGAATACGGGACTCCAAAGCGATTTGGAGGGTGCGGGCTACAAATGGCTCGATAATCCGCCCAATTTTGGCAATCACTGGATCAGGGGGGCAACACACCATCGCAGCGTCTAGGTGGCTCCTCTGGATGTGCCCCATCGTCGTTGCTTTGAACGAAGCGATCCTTTGGAATTCGTCGAGATGATGCTGCACCCATTCAGCGAAGAACCACGCTGGGTAGCGATCCGAAGTGACCTTAAAAAGGTGTTGGTTCAGAGCACCTTCACCTTCGGTCCAGAACTTCGCCAGGAGGCTCCCTGACCATGAAAAGAGGAAGTCACCATCCCTGATAATGTATCGGCTTGGAACGTCGCGCGATGCGCGGTCGCTCTTGCCTGTGATACCGTTGCGGAGTTCGGCAATCTTAATGACCGGCAGGCTGTCTGCAAGATCATTTGCCGGATATTTTTGGAGCGCAAGACCGTTCAGGAAATCGGCAATCTGGGACAGCGGCTTGAACTCCCAACCATCCGGCAACTCCCCCTTCTCGACTTCGACCAGCCGGTCGGGGAAAAGGGCGGTGAGGTGGGACGGAAGGCCGGGGTCGCGGCCTTCGGCCTTGGCGCGGACGGGGTCGAAATCGACGAACCATGATTTGAACAGCGCCCGTGCCATCGCCCCCAGCGTCGCCGCCATCTGCCGGTTCACCTCGATCTTGTCGTCCAGCGTGCCTAGGATGTGCGCGATGGCGCGTTGTTCTGAGATCGGCGGAATTATGACGGAAAAGCCTCGTTGAGAGGTGAGACTGACGTATGGAGCCATATCGGTTTCGCCCGCGCGCGTAGCGAGTTGGGCATGAAACAGAGGAGACCTCAGGAAAGCATAAAGGTAGCGGCGATCAATACGCTGTTCATCGCAAGTGCGCCAAAAAGTCGTTTGCGGGCTGCATACGAAAGGCGGAGCCTTTTGAGGTGCTAAGGCAACTTTGCCAACGGTTCCTTTATGCGACAGCAGAACATCGCCCGGAGCCCCAATACCCTTTGTTATGCGTTCACGCGCGCGGTCGTTAATTTTTTCAGCAGATTCAAATAGTACCCGCCCATCCTCCATATCCGAGGCGCGAATGAAAGCGACGCCATCCTTCCCGAACTCATCAGGACGAGGCCGATATTCCCCGTGATTCCCGTCCTCAACGAGGAGCACACCATCTCGTTGAAGTTCTGCCACAGTTGAGGTGCGCCAATCACTCGGCATACCCAAGTCCTCTCAGGTTCGCCGCAATGGCCGCGTCGAGCGTCGTGGCATCGGTCTGCTGCGCCCGCAACTCTGCAACCAGCCGCGCCATCTTCTCGGCGAAAGGCTCGCCGTCGTCTTCCTGTGCCTCGGCGCCGACATAGCGTCCGGGGGTGAGAACGTGGGCGTGCTTGCGGATCTCGGCGAGGCGTGCGGCCTTGCAGAAACCGGGAATGTCCTCATAGGCGGCGAGTCCGCCGACCGCCTCCGGTGGCACCTCCTTCTCGCCGCGCCACAGGTGATACATACCGGCGATCCTGGCGATGTCAGCGGGCGTCAGGTCGCGGTGGGTGCGGTCGGCCATGAAGCCCAGCTTACGGGCGTCAATGAACAGCACCTCGTCGTGCCGGTCGCGGAATTTGTGGTTCTTGCGGTCGCGGGCGAGGAACCACAGACAGGCGGGGATCTGGGTCGAATAGAAAAGCTGTCCCGGCAGCGCCACCATGCAATCGACTAGGTTCTCCTCAATCAGCTTCTGCCGGATTTCGCCTTCGCCCGACTGGTTGGACGACGTCGAGCCGTTGGACAGGACGAAGCCGGCTACACCGGTGGGCGCGAGATGATGGACGATGTGCTGCACCCAGGCGAAGTTGGCGTTGCCGGCAGGCGGCTCACCAAAGGCCCAGCGCTTGTCGCCGCGCAAGCGGTCACCGCCCCAGTCGGAAACGTTAAACGGCGGATTGGCTAGGATGAAGTCGGCCTTGAGGTCCGGGTGACGGTCATTGTGAAAGGTGTCGCCATGGGCGATCTGGCCGTCGATGCCCCGGATGGCGAGGTTCATTTTGGCCAACCGCCAAGTGGTGTAGTTGGATTCCTGGCCGTAAATAGAAAGGTCGGTCTTAGCCTTGCCGCCGTTGCCATTGCCGTTGGCGTGCGCCCGAATAAACTCCATTGACTGCACGAACATGCCTGAGGAGCCGCAGCACGGATCGTAGACGCGGCCGCGATAGGGCTCCAGCATCTCGACCAGGAGCGTGACGACGCAGCGCGGCGTGTAGAACTCGCCCCCCTTCTTGCCCTCGGCGCTGGCGAACTGAGACAGGAAGTATTCGTAGACGCGGCCCAGCACATCCTTCGCCCGTGCCTCGGCATCGCCGACCTTGATGTTGGAGATCAGATCGATCAACTGGCCGAGCCGAGTCTTGTCGAGCGCAGGGCGGGCGTAATCCTTGGGCAATACGCCCTTGAGTGCCGGATTGTCCCGTTCGATCCCGGCCATGGCGTCATCGACAAGTTGGCCGATGGTGCTCTGCCGGGCCTTCGCCTTCAGGTGTGTCCAGCGGGCCTCGGGCGGCACCCAGAAGATGTTCTCGGCGCGGTATTCGTCGGGATCCTCCGGGTCAGCGCCCTGCGCCCGCTCTGCCTCCAGAGCGGCGTGCTTCTCCTCGAAGGCGTCGGAAATGTATTTGAGGAAGATCAGCCCCAGGACGACATGCTTGTAATCGGCCGCGTCCATGGCACCCCGCAAGGTGTCGGCCATGCGCCAAAGTTCGGCCTCGTAGCCGACATTGGCTGCGGTGGTGGTGGCAATTCGAGACGTGCGGACCGGGCGATCAACCGGAGCAGCCGGTGTATCGGCCTCAGCTTGTTGGTTAGCCAGGAAAACGGAACCACCCCGTCCACGGCCAAGGATGATCACGCCTTCATCAACGAGGGCCTGCTTTACTCCGTCATATGTGCCTTCAGCCCAGCCCAGGGAGTCGCGCAGTTTGCCATTTCCAGCCGATCCACCGAGTTCTCTCAACACCTCGATGAAACGGTCCTTTCGCTGTTGGCCGGCCATGCGTCCCCCCTATTATTTATTCTCGGCACCTTTTGCCGATTCGATGGTTTTAAGCCGCTCGTATTCCTCGATCGCCACGACCACGACAACCGGCCGCCCGTGCTTCTCGATCACCACGGGCTCGGCACGGGCCGTGTCGATCAGCCGACCGAAGTTATACTTGGCCTCACGGGCCGCGAGCGTTTTCATCAACCGCCCCAAAGTTTGACCGCCAATTGTGGCCACAATGGCCTCACGGTCAATAGCCAACCTCAGTGACACCGACATAAAATCGGACACAGGCCGGACACGCCAATTTCAGGAACAGAATCGAAAACGCCGCTAACTTGTTGAGTTAGCGGCGTTATTTTTGGTTGCGGGGGCAGGATTTGAACCTGCGGCCTTCAGGTTATGAGCCTGACGAGCTACCGGGCTGCTCCACCCCGCGATAAATTTGAATAGGGTGTTTTGATTTAACATC